>OMLO01002498.1_pt1 | contig 14897 bp, 3 predicted proteins | sample 1674811 | NCBI WGS metagenome assembly OMLO01 (sample SAMN06265003, study PRJEB25207) | coral metagenome | isolation source: Coral host | place: Mexico:La Bocana,Puerto Morelos, Mexico | collected 2008-11-13 | reverse complement strand
TTGGCATAATAAAAAAAAATTCGATTTTTTGTCGCTGATTTTCGATTCTCGAAATATTCTGGCGGCTTCTCTTAATATTTAAACACCGGTTAAAACTAATTAAATGCTGGTAGGCAGGAGTCAACGTAAAAGGAGGCAAAAATAACTTCTTACGAGACAAACAATTATTGAAAAGGTTATATCACAAAATGTGGTGATTTGTCAGTGTCTCGCAGATCACGATATTTTGCTCAATCTCGTCTAATTATTGTCTCCTGATTAACGCTAAGCCATTACTGTTGATCGAAGTTCTCATACCAATAATTTCTCTTGTATATAAGTGCTTTTACTTAATTGCTTATGTTTTCTGTAATTTGATATTACGGACGTCAAACTACTATGACAATAAATAAATCCAAAGTTTATCTTACTCAGAGGTGAGCAACCAGCACTGCCAGGTCATAATAGGGTTCATAGCCGGATTTATTCTTGCTCTCAGGGGGAGAAAGGTTACAAAGCGTCACAGAGATTCCCTTTTCTTTCTGTTCTGTGTTAAATAATTAAGAGGGTCCTGAAGGGGGGTATAAACCCCATTTTCCCAGCCCAAATTTTGCCCAAATCCCATTTCCCAGCCTATTATTTTTCCAAATTTTAAAAATCCCAGTCCCAGTTCTATTATTTTTGTGTCTGTGATTCCTATTCCCAGTGACCAAATCCCAGTCCCAGTGACCCAAATCCCACTTTCCCAGTGAAAATTTGCCCAAATCCCAGTTCCCATTTTACCCCTTCAGGACCCTCAATTAATGCTCTGGCTCGCAGGGTGAGAAAGGTGAAATATAGGAAAACGGATTGCCGGGTTAGGTCAGCTCAGAGGGCTGGATAGCTGCTCTTTGCCATGCCACTACGCACACAATGCTCAAAGTAAAAGTCCAAAGTTACTACACTCGTGCAACTCTGCGACAATATTACGTGCAAAATGTTTGGTGCAACCCGACATATATGCAATATTATTGCAGAACACTCAATACTTTTCCAAACTCTTAAATCTTCTAGTTCGGTGGATAAAATCCTTTACCCTCGATTATCAAGCGCTACGGCACGCAATCGTTACATGTTTTGCTATTAGGTATTTGTTTGCTGTAGAAGACACTCACTCGTGTCACTGTTTTTTAGCTCACCGAAAAAGAAGACACAGAAATCCCAGAATATTACTCAAATTTAACAGGTTATTTTCCTTCCCCCGAAATGAAAATTCTTTACAAAAAATAAAATAAATAAACTTCTTTACAAAAACGTTCAAGATGTTTTAAGGGGGTCTTATACTCTCAGATATAAATTTTTCTCCAAAAAAAACATTGTTTCGAACATGAAGATTCAACGTCCCTGTTCATTTGTAAATCGTATTTTGAAACGATTTTCCTCTCATTACTCCTGAATTTACGTTTAAATTAAGAAATCTGAACACTTCTACCTATATTTCAACATAGCAACACACATAGCAACCATTGTTTACAGTCTAAAAGTACTCAGAAAATGGATTCAATTCCGTACATTTTAATGGTACTTTACACAAACGCTTTGAAGATGTGTAGTTATGAGAATGTAGCATCATGGTCCTGAACACTGTTTCTTCTACCATCTTATACGTTTGCTTAACATTTGTATGACTGGTGTGTATTCGGATGTTTCAATGAAACATTTATGTAAGACCTTTAAATATACCCCGCCCCCTGCCCCTAATCTTCCCCACCCTAGTTCACTGGGCTAATTTGGGCTCTCGGAGACCGATGTAAAACTTTAAAGCCTTATTTCTCAAAGTGACCAAATAGACGGATCATCAATATCTCGCACACAATATCTCGCACACGATATCTCCACTGGGTTTTAACCGAATGTTGTCAAATTCTTAGCATGGATGAAGGACACAATTATCTAGGGGCTAAACCTCCGAAATTTGCAATATATGAAATTTTCCCTGGTATTTAGTTAATATAGTTAATATAGTTAATATTTAGTTAATATTAGTATACCTTTTCAACATTCACGGGAAAAAAAACCCTCAAAAAACTGTTTTCTGAGGTTTGCCTTCTGTTCAACTTGCTTATGGACAGGATGAACTTAATTCCGTACTTCTCGAACCATTCATTATTACGTTATCTTGTTTATAACGAACACCACTTTTTAACACTTAGCAGCTAGTTATTCATAACTATCGTGGCACGTGACCTGGAAAAGCTCATTTTTGAAGTTAGAGTGCAAAGTCCTTTAACGTGATACCAAAACTGTTCGACAGAGTTGTTTTGCAAAAAAAAAAAATTTCCGTACAAGACCACCTTAGCGCCTTTGAGCAACGCAACCTGAGGCATGGCATTGTTGCTTTGGTCGAAAGTCTAGTTACAGAATTAACCTATTTTTGGAAAATAACTTGATTATTTTACAGCAATTCACGGGGAAATAATAATAAGGTTTCTCGCGTCCTTTTTCATCAGTTCTACCATCTCTTCCAGGCGATATATTCTACAGCAGCTTCGTGCGTCGTTGGCACAGGAGGGGCGGCAGTTGTAAATCTCTCAGACAGTACTGAAGTAAGTATAAACTTCTTTCATGTATCGTCATTTGAAAAAGCGATTCCATCAGCTCCTGGATTTTCTAATCTGCAAAGCACAGACTGGTCTGACAAAGACAATCACGACAGAAAGTTGTTTAGGAAAGACTGGCCTGTCTGCATCCATCTCCACAGATCATATATGTAAGAATTGGCCTTTCAAGGGACTTTAAATATGCCACCAAAATTTTTTTCGATGTTACATTTTTTGATCTGTTTAGCATAAAGTAGTCCTACAACCAAATTGCCGACAAAAGATAACAAAAATGTTTCAGAACAGTTGGATTGTCTGCATGTGCGGAATTGGATCTCGAGCTTTGTAAAGAGGTATTTGGTGTAAAAACTGGCTTACAAGGGAGCTGGTTCCACCCTGCAAATTCTCTTCCTGAGTTTCTTTATCTGTGAAGCATAAATTGGTCCTACATCCAAATTGCCAGTTCAAGATAAAAATTAAGTTTAATGGGAGCAATTAGGCTTTCTGCATGCGCTGAATGGATCTTGAGCTTTGTACAAGAGATGGGTGTAAGAACTGGCCCGCAAGGGAGTTGGTTCCACCCTGCAAATTCTCTTTCTGAGTTTCTTGATCTGTGAAGCATAGACTGAGCCTACATCCAAATTTTGGAAACAATTAAGAAAACTCGTTTAGGAGTAATAAGACTATCTTCATGAGCTGAATCAGGATCTTGAACTTTGTACAAGAGATATTGGGTGTAAGAACTGGCCCACAAAGGAGTTGGCTCCACCCTGCAAATTCTCTTCCTGAGTTTCTTGATCTGTGAAGCATAGACTGGTCCTAAATCCAAATTGCAAGCTTAAGAAAAAAAGGCTTGTTTAGGAACAATTGCAGTGCGCATGCCTGCGTTGAATGGATCTTGAACTTTGTTAAAGAGATGTGTGCAGTAACTCTCCCGCGAGACACGAGAAATTGGAAAGGGATTGTCTGCATACACTTTATGAAGAGCACCAAGCTATCAATGTTTGTCCTCGTGCATTGTTATTAACTAACCGTGGTTTTCTTTTCGCAGTTTTCTATCTTTTGACTACAGGATGTCAAGCGATTAGATCACCCAACTATGGGTGTACAGAAGTTAACTTAATCGGTGAGTAGGGAACATTAATCAAACTTATTTCAAACGAACATATACGGCGTTCTTTCGTTAATCTGTTCACAGATGCTCTACTTTCTTTTAATCGATGACGGTGGTTGCAAAGTATAATCCACGGGAAATAGAACGAGAGCGAACGCAAGGGTAAGGTTCGTGTACATTTCATTTTTTTTCGCCCGATTTACGCTTTGCTTGCTCACTTGTTACTAAGAAAGATAGAAAAGAAACGGCTTTAGAGAGATTAGAAGTTCTTTTCACAAAACCTGACGTGATGCCCAGTTATTCAAGACCCGATCAAATTTATCCATGTTTAGCTTCAAATTTGATTGCAGTTTCGTAAATTTATAGTGAGATTGTCTTTTTCTTTCAGTTTTTCGGACTTTGACCAACGTTAAACTGAACTTAAGACTTAATCAGTGAAGAGAAACTTAAATCCCGATAAAGCTTTAAATCTGGGTTACCGTAAATCACCTTTTAAGTAACCTTTCCCAGAAGATTGAGCCAGCTGCTGGTGGCACCTGTTGCTTCGTCCTTATTATCGTTTCGTTTTTCCCCGCCCGCGAAATTTTGGTTTTGGTTGTAGGATACAATAAACCACTAGCTTGACATCCCTCGTGGAAGTTTAATCAGTTTTTGAACGCTAGTTGGTTATGAGTTGATGCAGAAACATGCAGAGAGACTGGGAAAGAGGACAAACCACTGTTCTTCTCGTAAAACTGGCCGTATTAACGGGTGGTCGCATTAACGGGGTAGGGCCAAAACTCGGCGCTAGGATATCTGGGAAGGCTTGAATAGCTAAGAGAAAACAGAACTGCCTCGAGAGTAAAAAACTTTTCAGGTAAAAAGCTGTTAAAACCACATACATGGTCAACACCAGGCGGGTAAAAATGTTCTTCACAACCGGTGAATTTGCTTGGTGCCCGGCCCTTAATGAAACCATCCGCCATACATTATACAGAAAAGAATGTCGGACAAGAAAAAACATCGATGCAGCGAGCTTAAGTTTTAGAACTCTTAGAAAAGTTGTTAAACTGCTTGAGGCGATGTCGGCATCATTTCTAGTCCATATATAGGTATAGGAGGTATCCTTAAGGTATATATTGGCAGATTCTTTGCCATTTTTCTTCAATATGAGCGATTGCATTTTACACTACAAACTCTATTACAAACACTGTACTGATGTAATGCACGGACGGCTCGGTCAATTTATTACAGTTTGTGAAAAGAAAAAAAAAAAAGGTTCCTGCATTGCCCGGCCCGGGTTTCGAACCGTTTGCATCCCGGCGTGGAAAATCCTAAAGAGCACACTGGTAGATGTGCGCACTTAACCGCTGCACCATCCAACAAAGACAAATGTTACATATGAAATATTGACTATTGATGCATACCAGTAACGCGAATAAGAACTTGCTTATCAAGACACGAATGTGGCATATCTATTCTTACTTTATTTTATCATTAACGGTGACAGAGAAGAGAATGGTGGCGTTGTTTGTTTGTGTTTTGGTATTTTTAAAGTTAGTTTATTGCAGTCAGTGAGATCGCATGTTGTGGAAAAAAAAACGTGAAAGATGTGTTTACCGCAAGCAGCAAACGGCACAACTGAAATCGTATTTACGTTCATTCTTTCTCTTTAATTTCATTTTATCATTCAGACAAGAGTGAAAAATTTTCATTCCTTTTTGTTTCGTTTAGATATCAATCGCAGATGGCTTTAGAAACATTTTGCTAACGGGAAAGTTCCTTTGTTATTTGCCTGTGAGCGTGAGGTAAGTCGTATTGTTAACATGTTTACTTTGGATTTGAGTATTTGATGTTTGATTTGACCTCGTTAATACCAAAACTTTTCGTTAATTCACGCCTATTTCAAATTTCAAATTGCTGACAAAAAACTTTAGCTTGAGTGAAAAAGGAAAGGTTTATAAGCAACTACGTGCTGTTTAATTATGAGATTTATTCAACAAGCATATATATATTCAAGCCAATAAAACTCGACAAACAAAACAGTGCTGTTTTTGGTACAACTACACTCGCGTTTAAAAGTGAATGTTGTTTGGTAAGTTCCGCCACAGTGATGACTTTTAGAGATTGAACAAGTCGAAGTCTATTAGCAGTAAATATTCGTGTGCTAACAGTTGTCCTTCTCTTCTTTTTCAGATGACATAACCAAAATCAAGAGAACCAATCTTAAATGAAAAGCAAAAACTGATATGAAAAACCATCGCCTACCCACAAGCCACTTTTATAGTAAAAGTTTCGAGTTTCCATCCTTGTGACTTACGCATGCGCGTTTCGTATCATACCGTTGAGTAAAATTTTTCTAAGTCTTTTGGCGGGAAACGTTTCTTGTATATAATTTCATAAGTATAAGTGTATAGGTTCGGATACCTTGAAAATGACCAATTTTAAGATGTGGTCAAAGAAAAATTTTCAATCTTTGAAGGATGGGGAAAAATTGATGTCGAAAACCGCCTCCTCCCCGCCACCACCACTAACTAGCATTTCTTTTATAGTATATAGCAGACATTTAGAGTGCTCATCCTTGTGGTATTATAGCCTCAAATACGCATGCGTGCTAGGTCAGTGTCTCAGTGGCAAGAAGTTTAGAATACTGTGTATGGTAACTGTAAGTAACTGACAACGTCGTGTGCTGTAACCCGAAGTTTGAACTTCGGTATTAAAGTTCGGGTTACAGAACACGAAGTTACCAGTTACTTTCAGTTACCACTCACAGTATGCTAGACTTCTTACTACTAAAACACTCACCTAGTACGCATGCGTATTAGAGGCCACAGTCCCACAAGGATGGGAGCTCTAAACTATTGCTATATTTGCTTCCAGTCTTAAAAGTTTTTCTTTTCTGTGACTTGTCTTTTGTAAGGTATCTGCAAAACAGTCTTGCAAGCATAACCTTCAGTAAAGTGACACAAGCTTGTACAGTGATAAAAGTAGTTTATTTTGTAATATTATTGCAAAGAAAGTTCAATACAACTTTTACAAACAATAAATATGTATATATCTTCTTCGTACAATAACCAACAGTGTACTCGTTATAAGAGTTAAATAAAGTCTGTAACTCTTCGTTATTTGTCCATCGCTATATTCTCAAGATGTAATCAAAATAAAATCTTAGTTTGATGAATCAACACTCGATTACCTTACCTGCAGTTGTGGAACTAGACTAAAAGCTAAATGAACGTGATAGAGAGATTTTACAAAACCCACGAGAAAGATAACACAATTACATAATGACCATTATTTTCCTTCGCCTGCTACAAAGATTCTGAATAATGAAATTTTCATAGGTTTTAAAATCACCCTTACCCTAGAACTACAATAAATAGACTAACAAACGTCTGTTGGGCGATTAACTGCAACAATTACGAAGGAAAGATTAGGAATTAACCTAACCGAGCTGTGTGCGAAAAACAACAAAAACATGTAAATTCAACTGATAACAAAACGCAGTCGATAAAATTACCATTTGTATTGTTAATGCTATCGAAACAAAAAGTTTGAATGACTTTGAATTTCGCAAGTTTGTATCATAAACAGTCACGTCAGTTGTAGAAATATGTCTCTCCTTGAGTTGTAAACTAAAATACTTCAACACTGAAAGAAAAATGCAAAGGTCATACTCAATTAAGAACAGTACGGAAATGAAAATTGTGTCTTTTCTTTTTCTTCACTTACGTAAACAAACGATAATTTCTTCTTTAGCTTATCATCACTATTTCATTTTGTGTGACAAAGAACTGACAAAATCCGATTTTTCTACTGAATGATACAAACTGAGTGTGATACGTCTCTTAGTAGTGATAAGAAGAAACATGTGAAATCAGGAATGGCGTATCTACAGATTTGAAATGTTATGGGTCTCAAGTCCTATCCAAAGTCCTGTCCATCCTCATTTCTGTTTTGTTCTTGTCAACTTTGCCGTCTCTACTACAGTAGCAAAATATTATTTTCAAGTTCAAGTTTTCGACTCCTTTAAAAGAATTTAGAGTTTGTGCTAGACAGTACGATAACCAAAAAATATTTCTCAGAATTATGTATGTGTAACCTGTTACTACTCCTACGGTAGATATATTAACGTATCGAATGCTTTAAGACATACGTGGTGTATGATCAATCCAAAATGACATCATCAACAGTTCACCCAGGTCTTACTGCTTTTCTTGACTGAATATCTGAAATAAATGAAAACATTTAGTTACAGCAATAGTCAATCACTATTTCAAGAGTAATCTGTATTTTCATTACAAAGCAAAGCAAAAATACGGAACATTAAGAAAATATAACTATAAAACCTATAAAACTTAAATGTTGAGGAATAATACACTTGTTCATTTAAGTAAGAAAGTCGCCGCGTATATTCATTTTTAAGAAAAAACAATACGCGCGTCTAATTTTGACGGTGGTTTCAGAACCTTCGGCAATTTGACTCAGATTTCCCATTTAGTACGTGTAGTATTGTCGTCAAGGCTCCCACGGCAAGAAGCCTTTTTCACCTGAAGAAGTCCCAACCCACCCTCTTATGAAAATAATAGAGTTTTGACACATTAAGAAAATTCTTACAAATCCTTCTTTTAATTCTCCCTAAAGAAAGTTCCAATCCTTTCACCTTCAAAAATACCTGATCATCTCAGTGACGGCTGTGGTTTCCGCGTCAACTATGGACATCAACAGAAAACGGATCACTGAAATTACTATTAAGAAAAACGCATTAGTTAGTCTTAAAAAACAACTTTAATTGGTACGCGTTTCACATGCACATGCACATGGTGCAATGAATACTATTCTAAAGTCATTCCATTGACAGGGTGTTACAGTTCTTTTGTGTCATTACTCACCGTTACATTTAGACTCAGTATTTCCTCTGCGATATCCTATCAACCTGCTACGTGTCAAGCCAGTCACGACAATAGTCACTTTGGTTCAAGCCACCAACCCCTTGTCATGCTATCAATGTGTGATGTGACGCTTGCAATCATTGTTTGTTTGTGTACGTAATGTCAGTCACGTTTTTAACTTTCTGCGCCTAACGCCAGTCACGCCATCAACTTCACTTGCGACTTGCATTGTTTACCTAAGTGAGATAATTAGACACTACTTCATTAAACTCCCACTCGATATTAGGTTCACATTAGCGTGCCTTATAGACAACCTGTAAAGATATGTCGCGTCTGCGACGCGAACCAGGTTTACATAACATATCAAACACGAGAGAAACTGTGTCATTGAGATGTCTAAACAACGAGAAGAGAGTTGAAGATACGACGCGCATCGGAGTATTTTTGACGAAATTCGAGGTGTTTGGATAGCTGATGAAACACTGTCTAAAGTGTTTGATATATCGGCAATAAAAACAAACAAGGAGTAAACGGAGATATAAAATCGTCAATTGAAAATGTATGCCAAATAACACAAATCTCCTGCACGTTTGTCATTTTTCTTAGTTTTAACTTGATGAATTATGAATGAGTCGAGTTAGCGTTTGCATCAGCCCAAGAAAATCCTCGGAAACATTGACAAAAACACTGTTCACAGCGAGCCACGTAAAAGAGACATAAAACAAATGGAGAAAAAAATCATGCATGACCTCGCGCTGAAAAAAAGATTCTTGCTTAGAAGAAAATGTCCAACCCTTCCTGCAAGAACACAAAAAACTCCTGAGCGACCCCGGGCGTCATGTTTTTTCCCTTCTGATTTTAGCTTCTTCTCCCTTAACCAGTCCAGTTGGGTTTAGAAAAAAATAGCCAAAACCTTTTGAGAAAAAGAAAAGGAAAACTTCCTCCTTGAACGATTAACTCAATACAAAGGAAGAATGATTCCGGCTGCGAGTTAACTTGCACGAACAAACAGAGCGTGCATGCTATCAGAATTGACGAACGCTAAAACTTAAGTCAAGAGATACTGCAATTTTGCTAAGGCAAGAAAACAGCGTTTACATTGCAATTAGTATTCGATTAATTCTGCACCGACCAAACATTGCGAGAGGCGAGACTATAAGAATTCAACCTAAAAGTAGCTGTTTCACAAATGACAATCACCTTAACTTGCGCGAGCACGAGCGCGCGCGTGTCGTGTTAAAAACATCACAATAGTCACTTAAAGTACGTAGACACATTCAGTGGAAAAACGCTGTGCAAGTTGCGCGTTGAATTTCTCCTGATATTTTACTCTCAAATTTGTGAGTATGGGTGTTTTACGATTCGTAAGACGTTTAAACTGTTGTAGTTGTGGTGAAAGAAAAGTTAAGTCCAGGTGAGAATCTTTAAAGACGCTTGTTTAGTTATTTTTTTCAGTCTTTGTTGACGGATTTTTCATGTTAATTCACAGAAGAAAAATGAAAAATGAACACTGCAATTTGCATGAAGCAATTAAAAGAATTGAAGAAGATATCCAGACAACAGGGTAAGAATTCCAATTGTTTTGTTTTGCCAATAAACACATCCATTTCCTCGTCAAGTTCCCTGAAAATATGAAGATATGATTGATCATCGCGGTTATACACACAACTTAAGCAATTGTGAAATTAAAGATTGAAAAAAATTCAGGTTTAAACTGGATTCGGACCCATGACTTCTGTGGTGCTATTCAGCCAACTGGGAGCTGGTCACTTTGTGAATTACTTTCTGATCAATCGGGTGTTCACATCGGTTACTAAGATATTTTGCGCTTTAAGTCTGAGAAACTGTAAAGACATGTGACGCGAAAATGCGTTTTATTGCAAACTTAAAACACTTACTTCTCTTCACAGTGAATGCAGTGCTCGCAAAACGACGCAAGAGGAAAAACTCCGAACCATGAAAAGGAAGGCAAATTTCTTTTGGAATGATCTGCAGTCCGGTGATCCAAAGGAAAAAGCAAAAAACTGGCGGGAAAATCTGCGTCGAGTGCGCTCACAGAATGACATGAACAAGGCGGTGCCCCAACCGTTCCTGTTTCCCATCCTCGATTCGGATGACAATAAGTTTGCAATACGGAAAGCTTCTCGAGAATTGAGCTGTAATGAGCTCATCATAGAGACAGAAGAAAACTGAGAAGAAAGCACTGCAAACAGGAAAATTCTCTTTGATAATATCGTCCCAGAGATAGAGAATTTTCAAGAAAGTACTTTAATCACACAAACGTTTCTTGCTGAGCCAGAGAATTGGGAAGAAAGCACTGAAATCATGGACATTCTACTTGATAATGTCATCCCAGAGACAGAGAACTTTGAAGAAAAAGCTGTTATCACACAAACATTTCTTGTTGAGCCAGAGAATTGGGAAGAAAGCACTGAAATCATGGACATTCTACTTGATGACATCGTCCCAGAGACAGAGAACTTGAAACAAAGTGCTGTAATCATCCACTGGGATGAAAATACAAAAATCTCAAAAACCTTCCTTGATAAGGTCATTCCAGAGACAGAGAACTGGGAAGAAAATGCCAAAATCTCAAAAACCTTCCTTTACGAGGTCATTCCAGAGACAGAGAACTGGGAAGAAAATGCCAAAATCTCAAAACCCTTCCTTGATGAGGTCATTCCAGAGACAGAGAACTGGGAAGAAAACGCAAAAATCTCAAACACCTTCCTTGATGAGGTCATTCCAGAGACAGAGAACTGGGAAGAAAACGCAAAAATCTCAAAAACCTTCCTTGATGAGCTCATTCCAGAGACAGAGAACTGGGAAGAAAATGCAAAAATCTCAAAAACCTTCCTTGATGAGCTCATTCCAGAGACAGAGAACTGGGAAGAAAACGCAAAAATCTCAAACACCTTCCTTGATGAGCTCATTCCAGAGACAGAGAACTGGAAAGAAAACGCAAAAATCTCAAAAACCTTCTTTGACGAGCTCATTCTAGAGACAGAGAACTGGGAAGAAAACGCCGCAAAAATCTCAAAAACCTTCTTTGATGAGGTCATTCCAGAGACAGAGAACTGGGAAGAAAATGCAAAAATCTCAAAACCCTTCCTTGGTGAGGTCATTCCGGAGACAGAGAACTGGGAAGAAAATGCCAAAATCTCAAAACCCTTCCTTGATGAGGTCATTCCAGAGACAGAGAACTGGGAAGAAAATGCCAAAATCTCAAAACCCTTCCTTGATGAGGTCATTCCAGAGACGGAGAACTGGGAAGAAAATGCAAAAATCTCAAAACCCTTCCTTGATGAGGTCATTCCAGAGACAGAGAACTGGGAAGAAAATGCCAAAATCTCAAAACCCTTCCTTGATGAGGTCATTCCAGAGACAGAGAACTGGGAAGAAAATGCAAAAATCTCAAAAACCTTCCTTGATGAAGTCATTCCAGAGACAGAGAACTGGGAATAAAATGCCATGATTAGGAAAACATTCCTTAAAAAGAACCCTTGGTGTTGATTAGGGAAAAAGTTTAATACGTGTTTCATTGGATTTGCATTGCATATGAATTTTCAGATGTACTTAGCGAAATTTAAACTAAACCACCATAGACTATAATTTTCTCTTATCTGAAAACTATCAGAACTTGTTGTCTTGCTTGGGCATAAGTTTAATACTTATCAGGCATGCTGTAAGAAAGCTTATGAGAAGCATTGAGTCATAAGGTGTTATAAAATAATTTTCTTTGTAAAAATAAATTCTATTTCCACACATTGATGTTTAAGACTGGTGAATTTGAGTTAAAACTCTGTGGAAACTTGCTTTTACAGTCAAGCTCAAGTCAGCTCAAGCATTCCTGCCACAGGTGAATGAATGATTTCATTATTGGAAATTTGATTTCATTGTCGCGAAGACACGAGTCGTAATTAAAGAGTATAGGCAGAGATGACAAGAATAAACTGTAATGGCTCAATCCGTACAAATTACATCGAATAAAGAACAACAACTGTAGTAATGGCGGTCTCAACTTCACACGAGGAAAAACTAAACCATGTGCTATACATACGGGACCTATCCTAAATATATCGACCGCTTACCGCAATGTGCGCAACTACATATTAACAGCGTGAAAACAATTCTTATGATTAAGTCTGTTCATAATAGTTCTTATGAGTAAAGTCTACTCGACATTCATTACTTATTTCATTAATCATAATTCGACTATTTGATCAAGTCTTGCTGGAATTTTCTATTCTTCACTTGAAGAACGGACTATTGAAACGAGTAATGAAATCAAATTTCAATAATAAACTCACTCATTCACCCTTGGCAGGAACGCCTGGGCTGTATTGACTGTAAGGGGCCAGTCACCACCCTTCATAGGAAATGGAGCTACCTTAAGTATGACATGGTGCAAGATACTTTGCCTCTTGTGGTGTAAAATGGAGTTATGGTTAAAGAGGAGATGTATTTTCTGCATTCTAAAAGATCAAAAATGTGAAACCTATTTTCTGCAAGAAACGTACTCAGAAATCAGTGATGAAATTATTTGGAGAAGCAAATGGATGGATCCACACACAGTTCAGATGTCTGCATTTTGATGAATCCTTTGATACTCAGCCTTTGATAAATTACAAAAACACCAAAATGGAAGTATCGTTTCGGTTGATTTAAGCCTAAATGACAACAAATTTTCTTTATGTAACATCTATGTCCCAAATGACCATAGACAAGATCTAAGCGTATTTGTAATGTACAATACAGATACTGAAAGGCTCATTGTAGGGGGTGACTGGAACATCACATTGCAGTCAATTGACAAGAGGAGCAGCACCTCAGAGAAGTCCATCTTGACAGAGACAAACTTCTCACGATAATGAATGAACTCCCACTAGTTGACATTTTCAGAGAATGAAACTAGCATAAAACAAGCTATACTTATGAATCTTGAACTGAGTTTGCAGATCAACTTTTTTTGTAATTGCTAAACATCTCACAAAATGGGTCGAACGGCAGAAAAAAGCAAATGAATATTCAAAAGGAAATGAATATTTAAAAGCAACTGGAGGAACTGGACAAACTCAACTGTCAGTTTGCTAATACTGATCACAAAATCCGCCAATTGAAAACTGAATATAAAACGTTAAAGGATGATCTTAACCTTATGTATAAAAACAAGATGGATTGAACAAGGCGAAAAACTTACCACATACTTTTTCAATTTGGAAATTAAAAAGGAACTGTAATGGAAAGACCATCAAATCTTTTAGAGACCAGATGGTGAAATGATTTGTGATGAGCTGGAAATATTAAAGGAAATTGAATTATGTTATAGATATCTACATTTGTCTGTCTTAGATGGGTAAAAATTTGTTTGAAGAGTTCACAAATTTGGTGGACTAATTTCTTTGTTCTTTCATGTTGCAATTATGATAACAAGTTTCTTGCAAGGATCCATTTACCCCAGTTCAAAGAAATTCTTCAGCATTTCATGGAACTTAAGGCATTCCATTTAACATTTTTCTCTCATCAGGAATTTGTTCTGTTTGATAACAAACACATACTCTATCTTCTATAAAAATTGGTTTGAAAAGGGTGACAGTGTATCTCATGAAACCAAGCAGTGTCAGCTATCTTTACACAATTGATCCATAAAAGGAAAGAACAAAACAAAACTCTGAATTCATCAAGTCATTGTAACTCACCAATTTACAAATACATCAGATCCCCTTTTAATCCAATCTAGACTTCCGCGAGGCAGCCAGTTGCTAGGATGAGGAAGGATTACTTTACTTCAGACACTCATATATTAAAAGATGACTATGCTAGGGGGAAAAACAGAGAAATACGTATCAGAAACGACCAAAGCTGAAAAAAACCGTGGTTGATTAAGATTCAAATTAAAGCAGTCTTAGATTATGAAATTCAGGAGGGCCTCGAGGGGTTCTTAGATTCAGGGGGGTCTTAGGTCTTAGTTTTTGAGATTCAGGGGGGGTTTTAAGTTTTAGTTTTTGAGATTTGGAGGAGGTCTTAGGTCGTTGGTCTTAGTTTTCGAGTCACTCATTAGTGGGGTTATTATTTAACAATTAGACCCGCAGCCCATAAGGGCTACGGGTCAATAGCCCATGAGGCGAAGCAGAATGGGCTATTGACCCGTGGCCCTAGAGGACGAAGGGTCTAATTGTTTTAGTATCACCCCGGGAGTATCACCCAATTAGTCGGACAGAAAAAGGAATAATAAAGTTAGCAAATGCAAGCTGAAGAAAGATTTATTTGGGAATAGAATGAAAGAATTTCGCTACTCAATGACTATTGCTAATAGTCCTCTAGTAGCGTAACCAATCAAAATGCAGGATTTGC
>OMLO01002497.1_pt1 | contig 14898 bp, 12 predicted proteins | sample 1674811 | NCBI WGS metagenome assembly OMLO01 (sample SAMN06265003, study PRJEB25207) | coral metagenome | isolation source: Coral host | place: Mexico:La Bocana,Puerto Morelos, Mexico | collected 2008-11-13 | reverse complement strand
TCACGGCACTTCGATTGCTTTTTGTTGCACGGGGGATGAAGGCTTATGATGAAGCAACGCAACACTTTTGTGGTGCAGAGTTTCCACCTCTTCGTTTTCAGGCGTGTCTTTCACTAGGAAACATTCAACGCTATGCATGTTGCTTGGGACACAAACACATGGCCCCCATCCTCAATGACATTTGCATACATAAATCATTATGATTTTCTATAAAACATTTGAATCATTTGAATATAGTTTTAGCATTTAGGAATGTTTAATTCTATGCATATTGAACTTGCCTGGTTTGGAGGCCTCTTCAGGCGCACGAAAGCAGAATGGAAATCCAGATTCTTGGGTTGCACTTTTTCACAAGGTTTGAAGCGTTTTGTTTGTAGAGCTGCTTACAGCTTGCAGCTGACTTGCTGGCTTGGGAGGAACTCACTTTGTGGAGTTGTGGCGAACTTTGGGTCCTCTTGCTACTGCTTCTACCGGAGCATTTGCAGGCATCACTGACATTATTTATCGACCTGACTTCACAATTCCAACTTTGCTCCCCGTGGGCGAGAATGCAAAAACAAGTTTGAGGTTGTCCATTCGATAAAATGTATAGCAGAATCAGGTGCTGATATCTTCTGAATTGGCTTCTGCAGGTTTGGCCAAGGCGGGACAATGTTAGGATTGGATTACTTTGATTACCCATAGATTTCACTCATTAGATTCCTCTGCATGACTCGTATTTGTTTCTCCTAAAAGATGTTGATTTCGTTGTGAAGTTTCCTCAAGTTGTCAAGTCACATGTTGGCAGCACAGCGGCACAGCGGCACCTGGCACCTCAGGGAGTTGCTCTTGCCATTCGTGGCCCTTGGGCTTTGGTGCTGGAAGCGCAGCGCGAGACGCTTCTGCACATTCTGCCGCCGCCACGAGAGTGTCGTGGAAGTGTCGGACAGTGAGACGAGTGAGACGCCAGAGCATCCACTGAGAACACTTTGTATCTGCAAAAAATGCGTTCCAACGCGTTCCCTTCGAATCTGAATCTGTACAGGGAAAATTGAGCGCTTTTTTTGGCGCTCAATTTGCAACCATAAAATCAAATTTGGCAGTACATGTTGAGACTGTGGAGTCATAGCAGTCATATCTCGACGTTTTGCATTGGCTTTCTCGTTCTCTTCGTTCTCTTGCCATCTCCAGATGAAGAATTTTCTAGGATAGCGTCTCACATTGGCATCCATCGATGCGAAGTTGTAAACCTGTACAAAGTAAAGACCAAGCTTGGCCCCGCCTTTCAAAAAAAAGCACCGTTGCCAAGTTGCGCTGACCGACCGTCCAATCCAGTGCTACCAATGATAGGTGAAGAACGTGGGTGATCACATCTTCGCAAGACAAGGTGCCTTGGAAAACTGGCATCGAGTGATGCATGTCTGTGCCTTTTGGCGCTGAGGAGTCCTGGAGTTCGAAGGTGTCGGAGAAGAAAAGGTTTTCGAGGTGTGATTTTTGGTGCCAGAACGTTAAAGGCATGCATTGTTTGTTGATGTTTTTTGTAGTTCTGCCATACTTTGCATTTGCTTTGGTGCCATTACTCCAAATCTTTTGGTTGGCCTTTGGGTGTGTAGGTCTCTATGGAAGTAGAGGTAGATGTGGAGGACTTTGCATCATCATTCCTTTGCTATGATGTGGACACCAAGATCCAATTCCTCCACGCTAAGACTTCGACTGTCCTGAAACATGTCGAAGCTTCTTGCATGTTTGTCACTAATTTTCAAGCATTTTTTGGGAATTAATTCCTTTTTCATCACTTTGTGAGTTAGATATGTCTTATTATGTCTTGGTTCAAAAAATAATGAATTTTTCCTTGCAGGACATTGTCACCAGAGATGATGGTGTGGTGGAGGTCCTGGATCTTGGCTTCTGCAGTTGCATGTCCACACACTGAGGTGTTTTTTCTAGGGAATGTGTGCAATCCTCAAGGCTGGTTTGTTCTCAACTCTGCACTGTGGCAACAGAATTCTCATGCTCCATATCAATATGAACCTCTAATTCACATAATTCACATTAGCATATTCATTTTATTCATTTTATTCATTTTACATTCAATGAATTTCAATATACGTAGGTGTCAGGGAATGTTGAGAATCCGCTTCCAATGGAACTCCTATCGGAGATCTCTGTGCCCTCCGATGCATGCTGTGGCGCTTGCCTACTGGAGCTGAACGAGGTTTGTGATGAGGCGAGTTTGACTTTCTCATGGTGAGAATCACAGGTTTACTTTGAAAGGAGATCAAAGAAAAAAATATAAATACATATGACTAATATGTATACATATATATACACATTATTCTTAATACGTTGTATTATCATTGATCATATCAATTGGATTTCAGCTATCCACATGTTTGTGTCCTTTCCCTTTGCCAAGGTTTGTTCATCTTTCCTAACCTTTTTTTGAAGACTTTGCTCTATCTTTGTTGACTTTTTTATGGCCTTTTATTTATGGCCGGCCTTCTGCGCTACGCATTGCGGAATGAGGCGTCCGTGGCGAGCCGCTGCAGCGAACGCTTGCGCCTGCGCACCCAGCATGTTGCAGCATTGGAAGGCCGAGAAAAAATGTGGGAAAAAAATACGAAGCACAACGGACCAAAATGATGCAAAATGATGCGAGATGTGCCAGAGGCACATCCAGACCTGTCAAGATTTTAAGATTTTGTATGTGTGGCATCGTATGCTGTATTCAAACCATGTCTCTTGAATTGTCTTGACAGGTTGCAAGCACCTCTTCCATGTAAGGTGCATTTTGGTGTGGTCTGAAGTGGAAAATTCATGTCCTCAGTGCAGATCTCGTTTCCTGCGTTTCGGAGAGTACAACATTTCAACGGGCAAATTGAGGAAGTTTTGTGAGGTGCAAAAACGAGATCAAATAGAACAGAGTTCTTCGGAGGAAGTGCTTTGCGATGTCTGCGGTCGTGGTGATGAGGAGGACTTGTTGTTACTTTGTGATGGACGTCGTGGTCGGTGCCCTGGAGCATGTCATACCTTCTGTGATGGATTGGGTCGGCAGGTGCCACGTGGCCGTTGGCTCTGCTTGAGCTGTCGACCCCGACCCCGACCCCGCGGGCGCAGACAAACACGTGAACCTCGTGAACTTGCAGAAATTTCTCCCGGTTCGTCGAAAACTGAAACCCAAGGCAGTTCACAGATGGATCTGGAAGGAGCGACAAATGAGGCTAGCGTGCCATTACCGCGATTACCTCCCCAATCAGCAACACATCTACCTGCAGAGTCATCTCAGGGCGCAGATCCGTGTGTTTTACTGAGTGTGAAAGCGGAGGGCACAGAACAAGCAGATGGTGTGAGGGAAGCCGAAGCACCTTCGAGAGTGAAAAGAGAGTCAGAACAACCAGATTTGCAGAATAGGTTTGCTGAGTCACAGCAAGAGCAGAGTTTATTGGAGACTGAAGAGAAAAAGCTCGAGGAAGCAGACAAGAAAGAGGTGCCGGGCCTCAGGCGTTGTTGATTGTCATCATTTGCTTCACAACGAAATAGTGCAAGCCCAAATGATCAAAAGCGTACCCGTATCGGTGCATATTGATGCTCAGATGCTAGGATTTTGCATTGATCAGATATCAGAATCATGGTCCCGGGGCTTATTTGAGGTTTATCATTTTTTCCCTGGTTTGTGAAATGTTTAGTTGAGAAGCATCCAATGTATCCATTTTCCGAACACTCGGCACGGAATGCTGCATTAGACCGCAATGTATCACATCGCAGGAAGGACAGTCCTGCTTCGCATTCTACACAGACAGGTTTTCCTTGGTCCTGCACGTACCGAAAAATACCTGAAAGTTTAAGAAAAAATGTTTTTTCCAGTCACGTCATACACGTCATACACGTCATTTCATGCCAGCCGGATTCAGCGCTGTGCCGGCATTCGGCATTCGCCCAGGCCTGTGTGGCATGCTCCACACCCGTTTTTCATCAATTAAAGGCTTTCCAGGCCTCCATCGATTTGGATAGCGAAGAAGAGCCTAAAGAACCTGAGAAGCCACCTGTTCTCCGTCACTTGATTTGGACATGCGTTGCATGGCTGTGTAACAAGTCATACAGCAAAAAAGATATTTTAAGAGGTCTGGATTTTGGCACAGATTTTTTGAACAGGTTTCGTGGATTTGTGCAAATTATGTCGTATTATGTGATATAGGGTCCTTACATAACCCTATTTTCCGATGCTTTCCCCTTGCATACATCCATGTGCAGCAATGTCCAAAATCAGAAGCATAGCTGAGGCCGTCGCTATCACATCTTGTCGTTGCCCCAGGAGTTGGAAGATTGGGCGGAGCAGGTGCGGAAGTTCGCTTCCACCTACTTCCTTTGCGAACGTAGCATGCCATTGGCCAATCGAACAGCAGAACGCTTGTGGAGATTGTGTCAGGTAGGCACCGAAGAAGCTGGATTTTTGGTCGAAAGTGATGAAAGGAGATGTCGCCAGCTCCTTTGCATTGCCAAAGACAGTTTTCAACTTTTCTGGCAACAACCTTTGGACCCAGGGGACGATGATCCTTGTGGCCTTCGTTGCCTGCGATCCAAGTCAGAAGCCTTGCTGTGTGTTCGGTACACGGGACCACGTGGTAAACGAGGTCGTATACGGCCATCAGACATTGTACGGTGTGAACTGCAGTGCCGACGTCGTTTGTTGGAATTGTGGGATACAGGTCATTTTGATCATGGCTTTGGAGCTTTACCCATGATTGATTTGCCACTGCAGGAAGTTAAAGCTAAGACACAAGGGCCACAAGGGGACATCCCACGTGCTCGAGCTTCGGTAGCAGTTGATCATTTGAATCATTTGTCTCAACCGATGAGACTGAGTGGCATGGACCTCATCAATGAATTGAAGAAACAGTCTTGGTACTTCAATCAAGCAGTTCACGTGAGTCAGACGGCAGCACGTACTGCACGTTTCATGGAGCCTAAAGCAGTCCTTCATCCCATGTTGAAAGAAGTGCTTCTCGAGTCTTTGCGCAATCGATCCAATCGATCCAGCGACTCAACGGACTCAACGCTAAAACTGTACAGTCATCAAGCAGAGGCTATAGATGCTGTTCTCTTGAACAAGCAGGACGTAGTGGTCAGCACTTCCACTGGCAGTGGGAAGTCGTTGGTCTATTTGACAGCAATCTTTGAAGCTTTGTTGCGCCGAGAGAATGCGACCGCAATTTTGATTTTTCCAACAAAGGCTTTGGCTCAGGATCAACTTCGTACCCTCAAAGATTTAGCACAAGCTTTAGTTAATCGTGGCATTTGTCCAGAAAATCTTTCCATCGCATGCTTGGATGGAGATACACCTGGTGCAGAGAGAGCAAGGGTTCGCAAAGAGGCACGCGTAGTACTTACAAACCCAGAGTCTTGGCAAAATTTCCCCAAACAGTTTACTGTTGAGTTTACTGAGTTTACTCGGGGTTCTTAATGCACCAGACCTGGCCGCCTGGTGTTTGGCGCAACCTTCCAACAAGTTTTTGACCAAATCACAGGCTTCAATCTGAATTTGCTTAAACACTTTGGGGTCGAAGTTGGTGTAATGCACAAAGTGGTTCTGATGTGATTCTATTGGGTCTATTCATACGCTTCAACCAAGTAAGACTCTGAAGAATATGGTTTTGCAGTCCTGTAGTGGCTTTTGCTCAACATTGAACACTTTGCTCATACTTCTTCGTGCAGTAGCCGAGGATATGCTTCACAGCCATGTCCTCCCACAACACATTGAGTATTCACGACTCCTTCACAATATTTGCTATGTGGTTTTAGATGAGGCCGTTGAGCTTTGTTTGACGTGCTTGACCTGCTTGACCTCAGACTGTGTCGAGATTTCTTGGTGTTTTTTGAATCTCCACTTGTTGTTTGGACTCCTTTCGGAGGCTGTCTGGAATTTTTTTGTTTGACAGGTACATGTCTACAGAGGAGCTTTTGGTGCAAATGTTTGCAGCGTCATTCGTAGGCATTCCGGTGTGGGAAAAATAGTTGCCATGACTGCCATGACTGCCATGACTCATGGCTCCTCAGCGAAATCAATTTGAAGGTTGAGACGGCTAGTGGAAGATGGGACGCAGACGCAACCCCTCCAGTTTGTAGCCTGCTCTGCGACAGCTGCTGGGCATGCAAAAGCATGGAAAGTCAAAAAGCGAAAGGTTTCATAAGTTTCATAAGTTTCATATATCAACCGTTCGGAACCCAATTCAACCTTTGGATCCGGGTCCTGCGCTGTGTTTGCTGTCAGAGGTTGCCAATCCTGGGGAACACCTGGAGCGTTTGCTTGGTCGTCCACCACCTCATGTGGTGGCCAGAGATGGTTCGCCAAGTGGTGGCCACATCTATGTCCTTTGGAATCCCATGGAGGTTGGTGACCTGGCGGAAGTGACTTTTGTGGGACATGCATGGACACGCTACAGTGCTATACAATGCTATACAATGTGACCACTAAGAGAATACAGAAGAATAAATCCAAAAGTGTCTACAGAGATATGAATGCTGAGCCGGGCCAGATGTCCAGAAGGACTCTTTTGAGACAAGACATTCTGTCGGAATCATGCGGATTGCTTAGGACCGCGAGACAAGGATTCACATGGACGAGAAGTTGAGAAGGTCGAGATGGAGCAGGGCCCGGCCAAGAGGATCAAGACAGAGGCCGTTCTTTGAAATGTGATGCTGTGACGCACAAGGTTGTATCTCAAGCCAGCCATGATTTCTACAATCCTGCTAGTGCCACTGAACTCAAGCATTTTCATACGTTGATGCTGGCATGCCCTTGTGAACATGCAAGAGATGACAGGAACTACGGCATGTCCTGAATGTGTAGTTGAAACATTTGGAGTCGTTTTTACTTATTATTTATATGCTTTGTTTCTGTTCTTTTCCTGAAACGGGTTTTTGGGGTCGCTTGCTAGGACACGCGTACACTTGCCTCTGCTGAAGCTCAGGAGGCAGTGCAGTCTTGGAGTTTTTGGAGACAGCGATGGGAGAAACAGCCATCTCTAGCTCAACTTACTCTTTTGATACTTTTGATACTTTCTATGGTCCGTAGTCACCGTAGTCTTGTTTCTGTAAGTAAACATATGTGAAATGCATATAGTCCATATTCAAAAAGCTAAAGAAAATCCTTTCACTCCAAAAACGTTGCCATAGCCGCCATAGCCTTTCATTACTCCCATGGCAGGATGAGGATTCTCGCACTAAAGCTGCAAGATCTTCACCAATTGTCGAGGTGACGCGATTGCTGGCGTGGCTGGTCTCCCGTATTTCGGAGAATATTGAGAGCCACTTTGTGATTTTCAATGGAAGCAATTTGTGATTTCTATGCGAAGAATCGAAGAAGATACATGGAGATGTCCAGAGTGTGGAATATGATTGATATGACTATGATGTACTCCTGTTTTCATATGAGTCAGTCGCCCAGGTGATGTGTCTGTTTTAGCCTTCTGCAAGTGGCGCAGTCTTGTGGAGATTGTGCTGCAAGATGTGAAAGATGCGTTGCTTGCAAGTGAGGCTGTAAAATGCTGTTATTTTTTTGCTTTTTGTTTCATGCTTTCACAATCACATGAAAAAATCCCAAAAAATGGCTCAGCTCACTGCGACAGGTCCCAGATTTGAGCACTCGTGTGGTCTCATACCGAGCGGGCTATCCACCAGCCCTGCGCAGGCAGCTGGAACGAGACATTTTTCACCGCAAGGTCTGGTCGAAACGTTTGGAAATTGGCACATAAAATGCAGAAAGAAAAAAAAATATACAAATTGAAGTCCTGTGTTACTGCACTGTTTCACGGCTTGCTGAAGTTTACTGTATATTTGTTGTGCAAAGTGATGGCTTTGGCGTGTTTGTCCAACGAATCCCTGTAGGTGCTTGGCGTTGCTTGTACCAATGCTTTGGAGCTTGGCATTGATATTGGCCGTGCCCCGGCGAAGAAAGGAATGTTAGGCAAATGACTCGGCATGATATTAGACATGACAGCATTGCCGCATTGCCATTGCCATTGGTGCTTCTTTGATGTTGGATTTTGGATCGAAGGATTGGATTGTACGATTTCTTTGGGTTTTCCTGGTAGTGTGGCATCACTTCGGCAGCAATTTGGTCGTGCGGGCCGTGCTGGACATTTTGGCATTTCCTTCTATGTGACGTGGCCTGCAGCTCTACATGCAAAACATGTCTACATGTTCATACTATAGTAGTCATCACAGGCACGACTGGTTGGACCCGTTGTTACCGTGCTTCAGGCATGGGCCATAAACGATGCATCGATGGTAGGATTACCTTGATTACATATGATTACATGCTGTACATTGTGGCATTTGTCCTGAGGTGGCTTTCGATGACCCAACGGACCAGCACTTCATGCGACGTCCGCGCGAACTATTGGCACTTCGGATGCAGTGAATGCAGTTTTTGGCGACACATAGTCAATTTTGTCAATTTGAAGATTTGACTTTCTAGATTTCAACTTGAAAAAAAGATAAAGAAATCATCAATGGATCAATAGATATGGATCTCCAGTTTTGATGCGACTTTCCAAGGCACGTCGACCGGAATCTGTGGCAGTTGCACCCAGCAACCTTGCTGTGATGCGAGGGCACTTACCTTGTGCAGCAGCAGAGCGGCCTTTAGAATCCTCCGATGAGAGGTGGGCTAAGTTAGGGAGAAGCATTCGGACAAAGCATTTCTACATGAACACTTTGAACACTTTGAACACTTTATGGAAATGCTGAAATGCTTAGATAAAGTCGGCATGACATAAATGGTGATACAGCGATACATGTTTGATGTGTTTGAAAGCTTGCGAGAAGAGCTTCAATCAATTGAATACCAAGATCTAAACGATTGAGAAGTTCCCACAAGTTTCCTGACTTTTTCCAACTTGAGATTTTGGCAACATGAAGATGCCGGAGTGACAGCGTACAGGGCAGCAGTGCAGCAACTTGGAAGCATGCAGGAAACCAATTTGGAATTTCTTGCCAACCGAAAAAAATTACACCATAGTGAAAGTAGATGGCGCAACTCCCAAAAGGTGGCTTAGTAAGGGGCCATGATAAACCAATACATGGGAGTTGCGCCATCTACTTTCCAGGTGGTATAAAGAAAAAGATTTTTTCTTCACAGGAAATGCCTCAGCAGTGGCACATTGGAACAACGGGAAACAGATGGAGTTCAGACTTTGCTACCTGCAAAATTCTGGGGTCTTCGCCGTGGACCGCACCGAGCAGTTAGCATCCGTGCCGTTGAGGCGATGTGAAGCGGGAAAGTTTGGATGCGAGTTGGGCCATGTGAAATGTGTGTAGATTAATAACTACCGTAATTTACTCATCTATCACATTCTATCACTGACTAATAGATTCTCTTGTGTGGATTTCTCGATTTCGGTCCAGGAGTAACAGTTCTCGCTGTTTTCACCTGCAAGGATCATTTCCAAGTCTTCGAAGAAATTGAGCCTGGAGATGGACAAAGATTTGAAGAGGGTGGCTTTATTGCAGAGCCCAGGCCATTTGATTTTTGGTTGCGGTCTTTTGCACAAACAAAGAGACCAAAGAATCAAAATATAATCAAACGATGAAAACCTTTAGGACAGAATGTGGCCAGGCGTGATATGGGACCTGAAGTCTCCTGTCGCAAACTCGACGAGATTGATGTGTCCAAGGCACTGACGGGAAGACTTTGTGGGTGATGTGCATTTGAAAACCACATGGAAGTGTGCAACCTTACCTCATCGAGTTATGAAGCTTGCTTTGTGAGAAAGGGGGATTTCTTTAAGATCCACGAAATTCACGGAAATCGGCGAAAAAAATATCTACCATGATCATTCTAGAAGGATCATCTAGATGTCAGTGGGAGCTTGGAATGTGAGGCGTTCTACTCTTTACATCCTGGAGCAGTCTACCGCTACAGAGGCTCTGAATACAATGTGATGCAGCTTGATGTCCAGCGACGTCGCGCCGTTGTGAAGAAATGTGATGCACCTTTGCCGTACTACACCCGAGCCTTCGACTCCACTGTGGTACGAATTCAAACTCGAGAAAGGCACGTTGTGTCAGGGGAAGCGAAAGTCTTTCTGGGTGAAATGGAGCTTGAGAGTCGAGTCAAAAGTTTCAAACGTTTCTGGAAATCCCAAGATGTTCCACAAGAGGCAGAAGTTGAATTGAACTTACCAAGCTGGGGTTACACGAGTCGTGGCTTGTGGTTTGAAGATCCACTTGGAGTCGCTCAACCAGAACGGCTGATTGGTGAGCACGGGGAGCAGAAAGAATGGACGTGGGGATGCGGTTGGGCTGGAGCACATGCTGCGATGCATGCGCTTTTGAAGGTTTTTCCTTTGTTTGTCTTGGCAGATCGTCAAGACTTGGATGCAGCATGTGTTGATGAACACGGTTTGCCACCCATGGACCGGCCTCGTTTGATGATTTTTGACGCCAAAGATGGTGGACTCGGATTATGCGATGCAGCTTTCCAACATGGTTTTGCCATTTTGAGAGAGGCCAGGCGTTTGGTTGAAGATTGTCCCTGTGACAACGGATGTCCTGCATGTATTATTGATGCACATTGCAGAGAGTACAATCGCTTGCTCTCAAAGCGTGGAGCTTTGGAGTGGCTACGTGGTTTAGAATTTGGCGAAGCGACTGATGGACGTGAACACAATGCACAGTGACACAATTCCGATGTTCGTAGGTTTTACAGCGTGGCGCACTCATAACCGGCATCAGGTCTATTTCAGATCAAAAGACCACTGCATCCACTTAGGGATTTCTGGATTTTCACAAGCCGGATCTTGTACAGTCTTTTCATCCTTTGGCAGACCTAAATCCCGAGAAAGGAGTCTAGCAAGTTTTGCGGACAGAGATTTGTTGCAGCTGTTTTAACATGTTCGGATGTTCTACTCCGAAGTATCTGTTTTGTAGGTGACAACTTTACCTGAACTCTTTCACAAAACCGTTGCTGCCTTTGAAGATGCAGGCCGGAACTGTGCTTCGGCATGTTTCATTTTCATTTTGGAGATGTTTGAAGTATTGAATTGTTTTGCACACCGAAGCATAAGGCTTAGAGCCCAGCAAGTCAGAGGTTCAGAGGCGAGTTCAGGTTGAGGCGCGATGTTCCGTGAGAGTTGCTGTGGGCCTTAAGATGAGTTTTGGATGAATATCTTCGATGAATACAAATGACAAAAATGACAAATATGAATATCAAAATCGCAGAATTGAATTCATGAATCAGAAGTCCTTCAAAGAGCCAGGCTTCACTGAACCACGAGCAGAGCTACGAAGTATTGTGCTATGATTGCAAGCCTGAAATTGTGATTTACAATTTCGTCTTTTTTCGCACAATTCAGTGCCAGTTTGAGTATTCTCAGAACTCAGGAGACTTCTGCATGAATTGGAGGAGTGTGATGACATTGGTGAAGTCCATCACAATGTTTCGGCCTCGATATTTTGAGTTTTGAATCAGATTTTCAGATTTCAGATTGGACCTCTCCAAGGCAGTTTTTGCAGATGACTGTGAGCTGCAGCCTTTACCCCAGCATTCCCAGCATTCAAAAGATGTTTCCCTCGATCTTGTGTATTTGATGCATACATTCCGATGTTTCATATTTCCAAGGTATGGCAACTACGGTGTTGTTTTGGAGTACAGCAAAGCGTACAAGAAGTGAATCCGAACTCCGGTGAATGGTCAAAGCATGTTGCATTTTGTGCACCTTCTCTCGCTTCTCTCCTCTCCTCTTTCTGTCCAATTTTTCCACCCAAGAGCACCCAGTCGGGCTGAGTTCTTCCAGCTTTGATCGAGGATGTTTTGCTTACCACGGCAATATATTGGCATGAAGTTCACATGCAGTTCATGAAGTTCATTTTCGTCCTGGAAAGCGTTTCACAAGTTGTTGACCTGCCACAATTGTTGCCTCATGCTGTATCTCCAGATTCAGCCAGAAGCAAACAGAGTTTATCTTTGGCTGGTGTGGCTTGTGATGCTCAAAGCTTGCATCCAGGGCGTGTGAACTTTTTCACCAGGGTCCCACAAAGCGTGACAAAGAGGTGATGATTTCCAGTCATTTCGTACAACATAATGTGAATTCTCAAGATGATGTACTGCTTCAAGGACAGGACATGTGACGTGTGAGGACGAGGACAGTCTGATATGTGTCGGATCTATGGTCTCAGAGCGGCTCACACTTGGCCGGTTGCATTTCGTTGCATTTCTTGGGGGAAGTGGGGATACACAAAGAAAGTGGACAAACCTTCGCCAACTTTTTTTGGACACATGAAAGCAAGTGATCTTAAAGAAGTCTTAGATACAATTCACTGTAAAGGCATGCGACGGCCCAACTGATTTTTGTTTGTCTCCCGCTGCATTGCTGCATCCCTTGTGAAGTTGGACCTCTCGACCTGCTTTGGTTTTTTTGTTTCATGACACGTGTCAGAAGATTCTGCAGGTTTGATGAGTTTGAGTTTTTTTGTGAGTTTGATGGATCACTATGGAACTGCAAAATTTACTGGCAAGAGTTTCCACCAAGAGTTCTACCAAGCACTTTGCCACCTGCTTTTGCCAGCAGTTTTTGCCGCAGGAATGCTTACCATACAGACCCCCCTCCAAATTATGACTAAAAGTTTGTGATGTATTCGTTGTTCATATTTTTCATTCATTTTTCGATTTTCTCCTGAAAGCAACTGTGAAGGGTTCTTCTGAAAGACTGCCACGCGCGCTGCCCAAAGTAAAAGCAGTCATGAAAGACTCCCACAGTCACTTTTAAGAACGGCTGAGTGGCTGAGTATACCTTTTTGGCGGTTTTCTCCCATTGCGCACTTGTATATCCACAAGCCCTGTATATACACATCCTGAGCTATTCGAATTGAAATTGATGCGCTAAACAGTCTGTATATAAAGGATCTCCTCATTCAATGCACGTGTAGCGCAGCTTTCACTTTTTTGGTGAAAAATGGTGCATGCGGCAATGCCCCTTCCCTTTGCACTTGGGTTTGAGAGGCCATCTTTGGTCCATCTCTGCTCCAGCTTCGTTGAGGCCTTCTCCTTTTAGCTTGTATGGTAACGTGGTATGCTCTAGAAATGCATCGGTTTCGCAAAACCTTGCGAGAAGGCTTTGCAGGATTGTCCTTGGTAACAGTCATCAACAAAGGCTGTTCGGCAGTTCCTTCTCAGTTTCAGATGTTTCAGGTAGAACATTTTTGGTCAGCTTTCTTACCAGTCTTACCCCTCACCCGCTGCAAAGGTTGGGAAAGCTAAGGAAAGCTAGGAAGGTTCGGCAGCAGGTCGCTGCTTAGGCGTTGACTTGGGCCCCCCTTCTCTGGCAGGTTGGTTTTCACCTTTGTTCCCAGCATGCTGAAAAGTGTCACTGCAGTCGATTTATCTTGCAGTCTTCTTGCTCTTGCTCTTTGGTTCTTTGGTTCACGAGAAGTTGCCTTTTTGTTGCCTTCTTGCCTTCTTGTCTTCTCCTGTGCCTTTGCCCTTACCGTACTTACCCTTTCCTTTCTTTCTTAACCTCTGCAATTGACTCTTCCCTTGAGATAAGTGTGGCTTCCAGAGCTTCCTTGCTGATCCGCCTTCGAGTTCCAAATGAAAAGGAGTATGTCAGCATTGTCTTTGCATTGTCTTTGTCGTTTAGAGGTGTTCATTCTGTTCTTCTGTTCTTGATGGGTCACTGAATGTTTTCTTGATCTCTTTCGTCAGCTTCGCTTGCTCCATCAGTTTACTCTCCACACCATCCGCTTCATTGTCTTTTTGGGTGATGAGGGAGTCAAAGATATTTTCAAAATCCACCATGGTAGACAAAGGTTGAGGAGCTCCAAAAGTAGTAGTGGCTTTTGTTGCTATTGATGCTGGTGCCTTGTCGGGGTGGTGTAGCGACATGTCATCCTTTCCAAGTTAGATGTAGCTAAAAAGCTTTTCCAAGGTCTGCTGTTGAGAAGTGTCATACTTGCGATAGGCTAGTTTCCTTTTGGCTGGGCACTGTTTGATTTAAAGGCTTACGCCTGACAGCCGGGCGCCGGCCGAAGGGGAAGGGAAGAGGCTCTAGGTTTGCTTATGTTGGCCCTATGTTGGCCCTATCTTTGCCCTAGGTTGGCTATCCCTATCTTGGGCTTACGTTAGCCTCTCTTAACCCTATTTTTATAGTCCTATTGGCCTATGTTGGCCCCTATCTTTGCCCTATGTTGGCCCGGGTCAGCCCTATATTTGCTTCGACGTTTATCCTATGTTGACCCTATGTTGGCCTTATGGTGGCCTAGGTTACCTTTATTTTGCTTTTATATTACCCTATTAATATTGATATAATTTACCGAATTATATTAAAAATCTTTAATATATATTATTTTTTCGATTCTTAGGCCATTTTTGAAACTTAAAATTGCGTAAAATATATGGTATTTTACTAGTGCTAAGATAAAATTTCGGAATACCGAGGGGCCCGAAACACTATAAAAAAACGATATTTTCGAATGGCAAGAGCAAAATATACCGTAAATTATAATGATTTTGGTGGAAAGGAAATAATGAAAAATTAATCGGCGGTTGGGGTGGTACATTAGGCTGCCGGCAAGGATACGAGTTGGATGGGTTATTTGCCTTTTCTTAAATTAAGAAAATATATTTGATTTTGGTTTTAAATTATGAATAAAATATTTATATTTATATAATTTATAGGAATATAAAAAATAATAATTATTGTTTTTTTATTTATATTATTTTTAGATAAATAATATTTAAATTAAAAAATGTATTTATTTGATTTTGCAATTTATATATATTTAAAATAATATTAAATATAAATAAAATAATATATTTTTTTTTTTGATTTATTTTTATTGTAAAATTAATTAAATTTTAATAAATTAATATATTTTTAAAAAAATTAAAAAAAATAAATAAATAAAAAAGATTTATAAATT
>OMLO01002496.1_pt1 | contig 14898 bp, 10 predicted proteins | sample 1674811 | NCBI WGS metagenome assembly OMLO01 (sample SAMN06265003, study PRJEB25207) | coral metagenome | isolation source: Coral host | place: Mexico:La Bocana,Puerto Morelos, Mexico | collected 2008-11-13 | reverse complement strand
AGTATTTCAAATTTGGCTTAAATACTACTGGTCTTAGCCAATCACATTTCAGAAATTTCTTAGTCTGTAGTATAATAATGGTAATTATACCGGTCTGTAACACTTAAATTGATTAATTAGTATTTTCAATTATAATTTGTATTTATGTAAAAATAAGTTATGGTAAGTATTGTAAGTGGAAGTTAGCAGTATATCAAGTATCTTATAAAGACTGTAAGCTGTTGTAAGTAATTGTAATTGTAAGGAAGTAATGTAAGCTGGATGTTTGTTAGTATTGTAACTTGAACGTAAGAATTTCAAAAAATAAAAAAAACAGCAACAAGAAAGAGAAATTTTTCAAGCTAGAAAGTTTGGAATAGCAGAAGAGATTTATTTTTTGCCTGCATTTTTATTACATACGTAAGGCATATTAGACTACTCTTTTTGGAAGAATTCACAATTGCTGATTTTAAATTTGTAGAAATGCCACAAGTTATAATATTACCATTTGGTGAACTGGACCTGTTGGGTGAGCTTGGAGCTGAAGTTGGGACCACTAGAAGATCAAGTTTGCAAACGTAATCAGCATATTTATTTTAATCAAAATTACAACAAAAAGATCCACATTTGTGAAATGGTCATGACATTGTAGAGTGTCATATGTCAATGTATATGTCATATATCAATGCTGACTTTGTATGTGTACAGTGGCCAAAGCACCAAAAGCTTTCAACAAGACCACTCTTTGATGAATTTTAAAGAGTTAAACTAATCTTTTTACAATGACGCACGGCAAAACATAATATATTCAAGGACTAACTATTAAAATCCTAATTATAACAGAATATATAACCTTATGCCACACTGAAAGGGTAGATAAAGGTACCTGTGGGTTCCTTCGCGTTGGTTATACATCGGTATCCTTTGTCAGTGAACCCATTTTGACATAGTTGATTTGGAAAGCAGGGATGTTGTGAACAGGCGTTCTAAATTGGAGCATAATGGGGTTACAGAAATGTTAAATAGTAATAACGCGAGCATTACAAGGATATTAAATTGATTTCCCCTATTTTGTTGAAGGACTTGAAATGTACCCCCCACCCAGTTATCAGCCACTTTCCTCGCACACAATAATACTACTTTGACATGGGTAAAACCAAAGATGGTTTGTACTTAGTTTTAGTATAATATACTAGCGTTCTATCACAAATGCCGCCCTCTGATTGGCTATGCTATCCACCATCTATTCTGTGATAGATAGTGAGTAGCATATGTTTACTTTCTCACCAATAGAGTTATAAACACAAATACACTCAACACTTTCGACCATGTGCTTTTCATTTTTTATTACACTTCAAAACCGCCAGGGCTTATGAGAGTACAACTCAAAGGGGATTATGGGTCACGACCATCACAAGTAGCAGTGTGCCCTTGTTAACAAAATGACGGCCCCTTTTTGGAGTTTTCGAAGTGTCAGTGAAGCGGATTTTTAAAAAGTTTTGAACGACTAGTAGATTTATACTAAAAAAATTAGATTATTTGCTCTCGATTTCTATGCGTGATAGAAATCTCGAGCTCATAATCTAATTGTTTAATAGAAACACGAGTGGAAGTTTGGGAGAACGAGAAATGCTGTGGGAACACGAGCCGCAGGCAAGTGTTTACATAACTTTTTTGAGTTCTCCCAAACTTTCACGAGTGTTTCTATAACTCAATAGAAACACGGGAACATGTTTTCTATTTCTTTTAGAAAACACCGCGACGAAAACAGAAACAACTGTGTTAACTTATGGAAACACGATTTTTAACCAATCAGCGCGCGTATTTTTATAGGACTGTTTCCTAAAATACCTTCCAACATACTTACCTCAGTAGGTCTGTAAGTGACACCATTTTGACGCACGAGAGCTTCAGGGTGTGTATCATGATCAGAATAACTCAATTCACATCTGTAAGCTCCGTCTTCATCCCAAGAACCAAGATTGTATGACACGCAATTATTTTCTTCAAAGCATCTCACCTCACACATGCTTTCTGTTTGCAGTTTAAAGGTCTTTAGCACGTGACCCTGAAGAGAATATCCCTCCAGGGCAGGCTTGAATCTCAAAATCCGGCAGTCGTCTGTCAAGAAGATAATTTTATTAAATCCAATTCTTTATTAAAACAAAGGCACGGAAATGGAAGGGGTTTAATCTACATACCAAAGCTTCACTGGGGGAGGTATTTACATTGAATTCATGACGTCGAGCACTTTGGACACGGACAATTCAATGAACTAATCAATATTCGAGGTAAATTCATGTACTGAGATTATGCAAAGCGCGGGAAAACGTGTGCGACCTTTTTGGATTTTTTTAATGGAAAAATGGCACTAGTCTTTTGAGCCAGCACTGTAGCAAAGAAATGCAAAACCAATTATTTTTCGATAACCAAGTGAGGAACGCTCTAGAAGCTTCTTGATTGAGTTGTCACAGCTTCACGCTATTTAGATTCAATAATATATATATAATACCAAACACCTTTCCCTGATTTTATTTTCCCACGCAGGCCGTCTTTAGAATGAAGACCACAACGTTTCTCTCCAACCTACACCTTTTGAAAACTGCATGCTGCTAACGTAACTTAATTAAAAATTTATTGGCAAAGTTTGAATTAAGCTCTCACTTGTAAAAATTCTTATCCGGTGATGCATGATTTTAACATCGATTTACCAAAGATATCTTAATTGTTGTTTTCAGTAACAGATCAGAAAAACCAAGCTAAATGAAAGTCGAGAGTTTGTTAGGCTTTCATAGAACTCGACTGCTTTCACTGAAAGTTAACATTTGATTTTAAGGAGATTACTCAAATAGAAATAGAAAGATTAAAATAAATTATAATGTCATTGAGAATTGTTTTCGTCACAAGCGAGAACGCAAGATGAAATACGGAACAAAACTTTCCGCGTTCGTTTTAAGGAATAATTATATTTTCGTGTCACGAAAGTTTTCAGTTGGTTTTATTGACTATTTCTTGACCAAGCAAGGTATCTCATAATTAAACATAAGTGTCTGCCGTGCAGTTACAATAGTGTCTAAAGACTGTACCTTAGAGAAAGGCCTTCGTCGAAAATAGTAAAGGATATAATATCTTATGACTACTGAATAGTCGTGTAAAAAGTGTTTATGGTGACTAAAATGTTTGATCAATGCGCAACACATTTTCAGATCTTATGAAAAAAATTGTTCTCCAGTGTTTTAATCAATCTTGCCAAATAAAAATCGTTTAAATTCGGCTTATCATACAAGCATATAACATTGACAAAAGAATCTGTCTCATACCATGTTGTGCCAAAGTCCTTGAAGATGAAAGCCAAGAGATGAAAAAACATTGTATTAACATCAAGTTAGGCACCAAACACATTTCTTTACAGGTCCGTCCTCGACTATCACTTTTTAATAGTTACCTTTGAAACTATATGTTAAAATTTATAACTGTGTTTTCTGCGACTGGAAAAATGTTGCTAAGCAACAGAACCGATAAAATAGACTCCTACCGGTAGAGAAAGTTGTTTTTGAATGCCCTCTCAAATAAATCAATCAATCAATAAATAAAGAATTGCAAAAAAAAATAAAGAAATAAAAAATAAAATAATAAATGATTAGAAACATTCGAATACCACAGCTAAAAAATGTAGCAGTGATTTTTTTTTTTTTTAAACAGATTTATAATTACTCTGGCCAACTCTCTCTTCTCTGAGATGCGCTCGAAAGGAATCATGGTAGCTGTATTGATGATTGATGACTGCAACTTCCATGATTCCCTGCATTTGTACTTAGGCAGGTATTTAAGAGAAATTCCTGAAATATATAGTACATGTATTCAAAGATGAAAAGTGCCAGGATCCAATTAACTAAAACAAGCAATTCTTTAAAAGTGAGTTTCCTTGCCTTTTAGAAGTGTGTTGATTAATCATCAATGAAAGTGTAAAACAGACAAGATTGACGATTTAGGAGCGATCAGTAACTCGGGGTCCATATGGGAAAATTTTGACCGCCGCTGGAACGCGCGGGATTTGCCAATCAGATTCAAGGATTTAAGATTCCGGGCCGCTGAGAAGCTGGAGATAATAATACGTCTATACATAAAATAACGAAAAATACATGGTTGCTTGTAGATATTGAATATGTCTTCTCGTGCTCAAGAGATAATCCATAGCATGTCAAGGATCCTACCCGCTTTCACGGTCATGTCACACGTATAGCTGAAACCGCCATGCGGTGAAAACCTTAAGTTGATCGTGACTTCTCTGACCACAGTTCTGTCCTCTGTAAATTAGTATCTCACAAGCCTCGACTTGCATTGTTCACAAGAAAGTGAACTCTTCGTTTAATTTAATTAGCTGTTCGGCAGTTTCAAATGCCTCTTTAAGGGTTAAGGTTTGTGAAAATGATGCCAATATTTCAAATTATTAACGCCACAGATTCACTTATACAAAATATTATTAGAATAGTTTGCCTCTGTTGACTTATCTTTGATATTTAACCTGAGACCCTAGAGACTATGCTAAATTACACTCACCAATTTATCAAAATCAGACTAGTTTTCCACACGCCTTATCTCTGAAACGAAGCCGGGGACCCCCCAATTCGCAATTTTTTTATTTCATTTCCGAAACAAGTAAATCATTGTCTGTCCACAGTAGAAGTTAACCGCGGTAGAAGTTAAAAAAAATCTATCGAGTAGAAAATTTTCCCTCGAAATGTTCCTTAATTCTTAAGTCTTGTTGCTGTTTTCTTACTAAATAGCCCTTTTCACGGTTAGTTTCTCATTTGCATTGCAATTTGCAATCTAATCCAACGTGTGTGCGAGGCAATTTCGGACTAAAGCTTCAAGATAGCCCGGAATTGCCTCCCATACACGCTAGATTATATTGTGATGTAAGTGAGAAAAGGCTGAAAAGGGTTATTCATCAATAATTTGTCTTGTTTAGAGCTTTGCTCACGGCTTTGGCTACTGTACACATACAAAGTCAACTTTAGTATGATGCGACCATTTAATTTAAGCCTATCATTCATGTAACTTTTTGCAATACTGTATGAAATCTTTACTTATTTATGAATGGTTTAACTTGGAGTTGATCACCCTTTTAAGGTTGCTTCTACAATGTCATGATCATTTGACTTTTTGATTGACATTAATATACTGTTAACATTAATATGCTGTTACGTTTCCAAACTTCTTCTTCAAGTTCAGTTCCAGGCTCACCTAACAGTTCCAGTTCACCAAATGGCAACATTAGGGTCATTCCCCAGTATTGCACTGCGCATACCCTACTGCGCACAATTACACACGTGATTAGCGCGCGCGCATTAGAAAATGGCGGCTTTTTCCGGCTTTACGGCTGGACCCCGCTATAGAAGTAAATCGTCATTTCTTCGAAAACGAGTGTGGTGACTTTTTTTCTGTTGTTTTCAATTGAATAATAAATTTCTCTACGTGAAATAAATATGGCCAAGTTCTCATTGTAGAACAAGAAGCAATCGTGGGAAACGTGAATGTGACTATAATCATGGTGCTATCACAAGGATTTATAGGGTACAAACAAGGTGCTGTTGTTCCTAAACGAACATGGGGACCCTTCATTTTTATTTCAAAATTTAAGTTCCTATAATGTAAACAAACGATAGGAAAAGTTTGACAAAAATCTCATTGCAGTTTTTATTTCAGTGGAATGACCTTAAATTGCGGCCCCTCTTCAAATTAAAATTACGTCTTACCTGCTATTCCAACTTGCTAGCTTGAAAAAAGTGTCTTTGCTGTTGTTGATGTTTCATTAGTTCAGTTTCCTCTTTGGTACATAATAAACACTTCGTAGCCAATGAATACTGTGTATTCCATTTCGTGATTTTTTTCAACCTTGCTCATAGGGAAAAGTCCCTGGGAACGAGGTTGGATTGCTTCGACTGGCACGAGCTATTGTAAACTTACTATCCGAATACTAGTTTAACATATAACATTTTGTTTACATGGAGAGATACTGCATGCACATTAATTTCTGTTTAGGACAAGGGGGATGAAAGAAGGAATGAGGGAAGAATCTTCCCCTCTCTCCTTGTCAGTAACTAGAGCCTTTTGGGGACGAGTCAGTAAACCAATGGAAAATCAAGAGTATAACTACGTTTAGCATTAACCTTTTCACTTCCGTGGGAAAACCACATTTTTTGTGCAACAGTAAATATGGGAAGCCACAGTTTGAATTGAAAAGCGTTCAAAACGAAAAAAAAAAATCTTTGAAAAATGTCTTACTCTGCCTATAGTCAGGGTGTTCACCTAGACTATGGCTCTTGATGTGTGGGTTATTGTCAGTTATTAACTTCACCGAAAAAGTTGCAAAAATTGTAGGGGTGGTTAATCAAATCTTATATGGAAGGGGTATCTGCCCAAGACCGTGATGCTGTTCAAACTTGATAAAAAAGTGACCAAATAATGAGCATTTAATGGAGTGACAATTGTCAGTTATGACACAGAAAACAGAACCCATGTGGATGGTTGTGACGACGATGGATGTTACAAACGTGGCGTGACATACAAGGGTGCCAGTCTTTCCCAGCTGACAGATGCGTCTTTGCATTGTGAGCAGTTTATCAGCTATGAATGTTTCAACGTCAACCTTCTCCGAAATGGCAAGGGCTGGTGTGTGTCACGTGATGGCGTAAAAATGAAATCTTGGGGTGGCGCTGAAAATAAGGAAGGTTATTGTGCAAGATATTGGAACCGAAAATGTAGTTAATCACATCGCAGGAGAGCTGAAATGCTACGGTACAGCAATGAATGTGGTTTTAAACAGGAAAACGTATCAGTTCTTGCTTTTCAACTGAATATACGGTTGATCACGTATTTGAACTGTGGAGACAGCTCGTTTGGTAAAACACTGAACCGGTATCGCAGAGCTCATTGAATCGAATCCCGTTCAAGTCAAGGAATAATAAGGGTTAAGAGACAATAAAAAACCTGAATTTCATTTTGACTTATACAGCATCTACATAACACATATAAAGCTTGTTACATTTGGAAACCATTCTAGGCCAGTTCAGACAAAAATCTTCAACGCGGTTTATGGTCAACGCAAAGTATTTTAATTCCTTTCATGTTAAACAAGCGACTAATGCTACAATAGGCCGTCTAGAGCTTGTAGTAAACTAAACTTGTTACACCATGTAAGTCTCTGAGAAAGAAAAATCTCGCCCTCGTCGGGCCGTCGGAGTTTCATCATTTAGAGCTTGCAAGGGGCTGTGTCACGGACGGTATATTTCGACAAAGTTGGCCAACTTTTTTAAGTTAGTCATTCCTTAACCTTGTTAAAGGGACACTATCACGGCGATTTAGCAGAATGTTTTATCAAAGCTGTGCTAAACGTTTCACTAAGTACCTCTGCTTGCACACAAGCTGTTCGTAAACGCTCCAGAATGAAAAAGTGACCGTTGAAGGAAGAGAAAATTGTAATTAGTTTTTGGCGACTTTTCCAAAATAAGACAAGGAAATATAAAAAAAGCTAACGTTTGCCTGGCAGCCAGGCTTTTTCAATTTGTCATCGCAACTCTGTATACGAGACTGAAATTATAACTAATAAACACTTGACCTATGGTACTTTGTAAGAGTTATGACTTGCACATGTGCATGTATGATGTTCTTACTGGGCGACGCTAACTGACTCCCAAATTAACACCTTTTAAAAGCACATGTGTAAGTTACCTTACCTTAAGTTACCTTTTCATGTTAAATAGCTGTAAATATATTAATATGCAGGTCGCAGTGGGCGTTTTTTTTTTTTTTTTCATTTATCCTTGTTTACATGTTGGGATATTCTATTTATTGATATCTCCAAACAGATTCTGGCAAATCTTGTAGAGAACGTGTTTGCTGACCTTTCCAACGCAACCATAAAATACCAATAATTACACAGACTATGGACTCCACATAATATCCATCAATCCATGTCTGGCACACACCTCCAGCATTAGTACAATCCTAAAAAACAGTAAAATAAAAACAACAGATGAACAATGGACCTAACAGTGCTGCTCAGCTTGTTTCTAAATGCCACAGAGCTGCTTTAATTCTGTATTATTTTCATGGCTAAATCTTTGGAACAAAAACATATAATTATTATTAATTAAACCCGACATCTTTATTTTGTATAACATACAAGTGAACGAGATTTTTACTGACTAGTCTCCGGGTTGGTATTTTGTTAAGCTCTTCAAATTTCACCTTTTCTTTTTTACCGTGCCCTAAAGTTTAGCTGCCACCACTGAAAATTTTCGAAACTATCCTCACAGAAACATGATGAATGGGGCCAAACTCTATCTTTTGTTAATACACTTATAATTACTGGTTTCTCAGTCTATTTCAGGAAGGGTGTTCAATTTGACAAGCGCAGCGATGAATGTACAACTGTACCACACTTAAATACCATTTTCAACGACTTTCGATGACTGACAACTAAATTCCATACTTTCCAGGCTTGGAAAACGAAAGTCTTCAATTTTATGACTTTCCAGCTTTCCAATGACCTATAAAAACCCTGACTCTATTAGAAGATGCCATACTATTCACTTTACTGAACCTGCAAGGTTCAGAATACAGTAAGATGGACTGGTGTAATCAATACCAGCTGGTCTTTTGTTGAAAAATTAAAACAAAAAAAATAACTATACAAAAGAACAACATTTCTAGAATAATTGTCTGTACCTTAGCACTTGTCTTGCTGCTGCAATGCAGTCCTGGTATGTTTGCACCTAAGCAGTTTGTCCAGGTGAGGCCATCGACAAGCCACAAGGCTAATGTCTGACACCAGTTGCCCCCAAGATTAGTCAGTGTGTTCAGAAGAGTTAAGTAAGTCCCTCCAACACGCGGGTCACTGATACGGGCGTGGAAAGCCATGACGGCTACAAATATGCAATACAGTGTCACCTGTTCATAGCAAAGAAGAAAGAAACACACAAAAATAAAAGAAATTAATTGTGACATCACAACAACTCCCCTGTTCAGTTAATAGAAAAGCAAGTGAAAGTTTGGGAGAACAAGAAATGTTGTGGGAACATGAGCTGACATGCAAGTGTTCTTTGGAAGCTCTCCCAAACTTCCACCAGTGTTTCTATAGAATGTAACTACATAGACACATGAAGACCATGTTTTCTATTCTTTTAGCAAATTCTGCAATGAAAACATGAAAACAACTTGTTTACTTTGATCATCAAAATGTAATTTCTCTTTGCTCCCATCATCATGTCCGTCAACAGCTCGTGCCAGTTTTGTGTTCATTACTTGTAAATTATACCGATGTATTTATACACTGTAGTGTCTTTAACTTTTAGTTAGTTTATGCTGAATGTAAAGCTACATGTACTCTGTAGAAATGTCATCACTAAACCATTATTATTATTATTATAATTATTATTATTACCTGATGGACAGCATACACCAATAAGATTGTGACATAAAAGTATATGGGAAAAAACTCTTGTCCAGGTCCACGCACAGTATTGGCCCACCATACACACATCATGAATACCACCCCCATAAAGAGTCTGTATGGCATAGCTTTGAGAAACACATCCAAGGGACGAGGACCTACAAAACAAGTACAGTGTACAGACCAGTAAGCTAATGGATTATTCATGAATATACATGTACTGATGTATGCAATTCCTTAAACGCTACTGAATTATAATTGTATTGTCAGTATTAATAGCGAACTAAGCTGAACATTGTGTTTGACAAACTTATAGGTAATACTCAGCAATACAGGTAGATGTACGCAAGAACCAATCACAGCTGTTGAAAACCAGCCAATCGCAGCATAGCATAGTACTTTATAAGGTTTCACACAACCAGTCGACCTCATCGCCTGATGAAGACTAGCAGTATGCAGTCGAAACATCGCGATAAACATCTCAAGTGACGACATCGTGAGACAAATGATAATAGTTTATTATTTGTATGCAAGAAGTTTGCCATATTTAAGCTACTGTTTGCTCCTACATATTTTTTTTTACCTTTTTTTTTTACAAAACTCAATTTTCAAATTAATTACTTGAAAATGGTTTTTAGACAAGTCAAAAAAGATTTAGAGTCTCCCTGCACAAATTAATATATCTGTACCTATATACACAAAATGAAAATACATGTTTAGTAATAAGTAGGTAAAATGGTAAAATGACATGAATTCTAAAGCAATGGAAATCATGTTATTGTGCATACCTGCTGTGTATTTGCTGATGTAAAGAGGCAGTAGAATCTGGATTGGAATCATAGGGATGGCAAGAAGAGCAAGATTCTCTTTAGGAACCCCTGCTTCAATCAGCTTGAGGCCTGTCACTGAGTCAGCAGCTGAAAACCCAACCTGACGATAAACGATTGCAATTACTGTAAATTTACACATGTACATGTATAGGGAAACTGAACACTTGGTCACTTCTATGACAAACAACTGTTTGTATCATGTCATAGAAAACAGAGCCAATCAGAATACAGTACAATGGTACATGTAATGCATCCAACCTTCCCATCATGCGCCATGCATTTTTGCCTGCACATATTGCATGGATTGCATTGGCCATGGTATTTTCTATGGCACGGTAAAAAAATAGTCATGCACTGCTTCAACTGGTATAGCAAGGAATATCACACTTGTCACTCATATTTTCTCCATATACCCGAGACTTTAGATGAGAGTGTACAGTGTACCGAGAATTGTGGGATTTTCCATGGCATACCACCTGAAAGCAGTGCATGACTACATGTACCTATATGTACAGCTGATATCATATTACTATCACATCTGATAGAAATGAGTAACCCTTAAGTGATTGTATAGAAAGTACAGAGGTCAAAGCCACACCACATTAGCATTAAACACTTTTAATACCCTTTTCAGAGTAGGGTATATTTAAGTCAAGGTGCATTGATGAAAATAAGGTAGGGAAACTAACACTCAAACTAAATCTACTCTATAGGTTCAGCTATATACATGTACTAATAATGCTATTAATTACATATGAAAAAAAAAAAAACAAATTGTACATGTACCTTGAATGTGAGCAAGATGACCATTAATCTTAGAATGCTTGGACAGCGCAAGATTTTCATCAAGGTTTTGTATCCATCAACAATTCCTTCAACAGATTCCTCTCCATGAAGTTCTATCTCAGACTTTTCACGCTTAAATAATCCAACTAACGTTGTGGTGACTAAAAATACAATTCCCCAAAAGTAGAAAAATCCTGAGAATGTGACTACCCCATTGTCTAATGGCTGAGTTCGAAGATATTTATTGCTAAAGTCAGCAGAACTGAGGGCTAAAAATACAACATTGCCCATAAAGTACCCTGCAGTCTGGCCAACAGTGTTGCAAGTTGAGGCATAGCCAACATTTTCTCTGGACAACATTGTAAGTGCCCAACCATCAACAGCAATGTCTTGAGTTGCAGCGAGGAAATTCAGACAAAAGAAGATCCCAGTTAAAAAAGCAATGCTTGGGCCTTCTTCATTGCTTCCACCCATCAATTCTTCAATGTTCTAACAGAAAAATAATTAAAATCAGATGTAAGAGATTGAATTACATGTACCTCAGGCTTGTGAATGGCAGTCAAAAAGGTAACAAAAGATTGCTGATTATTTTAGAAGCTATATCAGAATTTGCCCATTTAGAAAAATGTACATCTAGCCACAATTTTTTCATTGAAAATCTGATGGTAATCTTCTGCGGGGTTTCTTAGTTTTTTCTTTTTTTCTCTTACTTAACAATTACTAGGAGGCTGACTATTACAATCAAAAAGGCTGCAATTTTGTATACTGCAAAAAACTGACTCTTGAAAACTGCCCATTACTATTTTTATTTGAACTGAACTTTGATTGTTTTGAATTGTAGTGTTGCACAGGCCAACCCTGAGTGCAAGTCAATGGGTCACAAGCCAACATCAAGTCAACCACCAATCAAGCCAGTTTCGTTTTCATTAGTTTTATCATTTTGCCTTGAAAGAAAGATGGTAGGAAAGAAAGATGGTTGGAAATAAAATATATGAATCCAGGGGTTTCAATAAAAGCTGGTTACTGGCGGTCTACCGCCGCCTGTAGGACCGCCATCTGTTTGGATGCCCAGAATGCTGGAAATCGCATTTAAGGACAACTTAAAAAAAAGAGCAAAACACTGGCTTGACTCGTGGTTGACTTGTTGTTGAACCATGACTCAAGGTTGCAATGGCTTCGCAATTGGCTCATGCTACAACTCTATTGTCTTCTGTATAAACCAAATGGATAATGAAATTAAACCTAACTCAAAGGTTGAAAGCAAGAGAACCATGTGTCTTGTGTGAAAGTTAGGGCAAATAGAAAAAGTTAGCCTCTGATGATGCAACATGTTTTGAGAAAGCAAATAAGTAACAATTTGAGTGTTCTCCACAACAACAATATTGTAATCTGAGATTACATGACGTACAAAACTGCACATCCATAACGCTGACCATAACACTTTCTTCCCGTCATGACTCTAAATACATATTCTGGAGGCAAAAGATTACCTTAACTACAAATTAATCTTTATTTCACAAACACCACAAAAACTTAAAGCAAATTAAACTTAAACGTCACTCACCGTCGAAAGGACAATCATGAAAATTCCAATCAAATACTGAACCGGAACAAGCCAAGACTTCCTTCGGCCAAATCGCGAGAAATAAACAGTGTCTACAATAGGAGCCCACAACAGCTTCATGCTAAACGGCCAAAACACAAGACTAAATGTTGCTTGGTCTTTGTAAGCAACTTTCTTTGTTTGTAGTAACATTGGCATAGCGCCTGCTAGGCCCAAAGGAATTCCTTGTAGTACATAGAGGAACACAAGCAAGGCTATGCTTCCTCTGTCTCGTTTTACACTCGATTGTTGATCGCTTTTCTCCATGCGTTTGTCGCGTTCTTCTTGCTTTTCTACGCCGTTTGCTGATGAAACGACCCTATTGTTCAGTTCCTCCTCGTGAACAAATTTAGATGTCGTTCTTTTCGCTGGTGCCTCTGCCGCTCGTGATCTTGTAATCATATTCGAAATGTCTTAGTTAGTTACTTAGGAAGTACTGCATGCTCGACAGAATTCTGGTGCTCTTCTGTTATAGGCAAAATATAAGGAAAATTGTATTTGAAGACGCCGGTACTAAAGAAACGTGGCGGCAAATTACAGGTGTTGTGGAGTTATAATGTATCGTAAATGACGTAGGTAAGTTGTCATGGGTACATCCCCTGTGCTCAAGGAACACTGACTCAGAAGTACCACAGGAAGACCAATCAGTAAACTTTTTTAGCAGCCCGAAACGAGAGGTATTAAACAGTCAAAAATCTATATACAATACCATGGTAGTGTTTGGGAAATCATTTGACGCAGTAACAGCTATTTACACCACATTTGCTCCTTATTAGAAAAACCTGGGCAGCTCAGGTAAGCTTTTGTTAAATGCACATTGCTATGCGAAAATTGGAGTCATAAAGTGAGTCTATCGGAGTCGTAACACTCAAAGCGTTTCTATTTCTTCTGTTTCCGATCCAGTGAAAACTAGGAGGTTGGAGAAGGAAGCAGAAGCTGAAGAACCAACAAATCATAAGGCCTTGAAATATCGAGGGTTGTGATTGGTGTATCCTTCCGCTGTGTTCTGCTTCCGACTCCGGATCCGTTGTTTTGATTTTCACTAGATCGTATCGTTCTGTGATTCTGTTTGTGACTACGACTACTAGTAAAAAGCAGACCTTAGAGCTTTCTTGAAGCCCCACCTCGATTGTTCCCTTCATTTTGTCTCATAAACATTTTTATATTCATGTACGTAAGGTCATTTAGAAGAATACCCTTTTTCTTTTTGGAGATGTCTGCCAAGTTTTAATCAAGTTGAATCAGCCCATTATACTTACACATCTTAAACATAGACACTCTAAGGCTGTGTAGACTTTTAGAAGGGGGAGGAACGGCCAGGGGGTGGGTGTAAATCTCCCTTCTCCCTACTATTTGAGCCAATTGTCCCCTCCTCCCTACTTTTAATATGCCATAAAGCTATTCCCCCATCAAGGGCCATCCAGTTCTCCCTACTCCCAGCATTTCCTTTTTTCCTTCCTCCCAACTACTTTGGGGCCAGTTCTCTGGCCCTCCTCTCTATTCTGTTCCTCCCTGTCTCCTACTACTGTAATAAACCTCCTTCCAAACATCATCTTCATGCAAGAATGATCTATGGCCTTGTTTGTGGTATGTATTTATACGTGTTTGTGTGTATGTAGGGGAGTGGGTGGGGGGGGGGGGATATAACACTAGTTAGAGTCTCTGGGTTTATTTATTTAAGAACTGGGATTTATAATCATTTGTTAAGGGGTGGCAAGAGTGGGATATGTTTATTTGATTCGCCCATGTAATTTTATTTTGTTTGTTTTATTTATGATTAAGATCTACATACTGTATTATTTATTAATTTAGGAACCATCATTCTGTATGTTTAATTCAAATTTTTACAATTCTATCACTTTAAGATGATTTCGTGCTACTCCCATGTTTTTCACTCAAACAAGATATGGAGGCTAACTTGATAACCTCACAGTTCCGTTAGCCTCCGTGCACATTACTATATACCATTGTCACCTTCGATTGTTATATATGTATCTTTTGTTATGTTAATATTGTGATTTCAAATGTAAGTGAAGTTTCAAATGTAAGTGAAGTTCCAGTCCATACTGTGCACTCTCAGTACCCTAATGTTTGTATGTCTTGCCCAAGCAAAACTAAACTCATGGTGTTTGGCAGCAGGCAAATGCATTCCAGACTGGACACTCTCAGCCTCACCTTCATGGGAAGAGAACTCGTACCGGAACACACCGCTAAAGATCTTGGGGTGATTTTGGACAAGAACC
>OMLO01002495.1_pt1 | contig 14898 bp, 7 predicted proteins | sample 1674811 | NCBI WGS metagenome assembly OMLO01 (sample SAMN06265003, study PRJEB25207) | coral metagenome | isolation source: Coral host | place: Mexico:La Bocana,Puerto Morelos, Mexico | collected 2008-11-13 | reverse complement strand
TTGGGGAGAGCGCCCCAACTAATGTAGAATAATCCACTACACTGCACTTGATAACTTAAGTGACTAACCTTTGTTTTCGCTCACATCAAAAGTGTAGACAGGTTTTGTGAACTCAGGCGCATCATCATTCTTGTCTCTTATTGTCACATCAACTGTGGTGTTGGTGACTTTGTTTCCCACAGACACAGACACTTTCAAGCTATAAGAGTCCTTGATTTCCCTGTCCAAGGGCTTAGCCACGCTAATAACACCATCATGGTTAATGCAAAATGCATCTTCCGTGTTTCCATCTATGATCCTGTACTTGTAGTTATTATTATTTGAAGACGGTGAAATATCCTTGACTGCGAAGCCAACAGCCTTGTTTTCATCAAGTGACACTGAATAAGTTGCTTGTAACTGTGGAGGTTGCACACCCCTTGTCACAACGATTTTGAGAGAGAAGGCAGGGCTTTTGCTACCTTTCCCATCAGTTGCTTGAACTTCAATATCCCACGACGATCTTTCAGACATCCTGTTTACGTTTAACAGGGAAATCAATAAATGTGGCAAGGTACTAAGACTAATGACAGTTGCCACAACGATTGCAATGTCAATGGCATATGGCACTGGCAATGACATTGCTATTATGACAATAAAGATGGCAATTGTAATTGCAACTACATGTACCATGTTACAGACAATGACATTGGCATTGTGACAATGGCATCGGTATTATAACAATGACAATTGCAATGGTATTACAACAATGATAATGCTAATGAAAGCTAGTTTGATAGTAATAGAAAATAATTAATTATAATTGCAATGACATCCAGATTAATTCAAATAAAATTTATATCATAAGTCACATTATAAATTATTTCATTACAATAACAATAGATATAGTGCCCTTCATCCAAGAAGTGCCCTCTTTTAAATATGCTCTCCCCATTGAGTATAGTGTTATTAATAAGAACATCTATTCCAATTAGCACTCCTCTTAAAAAATCAAGACATTGACTTAGAAGAGTGATTACACAAATGAATTAATAATATAGACGTTTAGCCAAGCCTAAAAGATTAAGCTCCCATAAAATAGCTCCACACAACAATCTTTAAAGAAATTCACTAACAAGCATTTCACCAAACTGAATAAAAACAATTTAAACAGTGTTATCCTTTTCTGAATTTTTCATCCAAACATTAACAAGTTGTCGTGACTATGAACTATGAAGAGGATACTAATAAAATGTTCTTGAAATAAAGTTTTTTGTTTTCGTTACTTTGGAATGATTCATTGTCTCCCTTATCCCATTTTTACACCTTTCTTTTGCCAAGATTTCAACAACCCTTCTTCTGCCCTGCCCCCTATAGGAAAGACTTAAAATTGAGAGTGCTGACCATATGAAATTTAAAAGAAATCCCTTAAGAGTACTGAAAGCTACCAATAATCTACCATTGTGGGTCTGGCATTTTCACCCCAAGAGAAACCAATTTAACTAAACTACCTCCTCACAATTATTGTTTCCGGATTATAGCCCAAGAGATACTGATAAAACTCATTTCCGATATTATCATGTATCATCATGTAAATGTTTCACTGTTACCTTATTTCCCTTGAAGCTGTTATGACACCTGTATTCTGGTTTATCTGAAATGGTGTGGACGGGGTGATGATACTGTACTTGACTAGTCCATTATCACCAACATCTCGATCAATAGCAGTCACCTATAACAGCAATACAAATAGTTTAAGTTACCCAGCAACAAATTGACATCAATTGCTTCACCCATTGATTACTCATCAATTACTCATCAATGTCATCAAAAAGATCATTTGATTGATCAGTTACATCTGGATAGGGCTAAATATCCCATTGTTTATTTTCCACTTATCAATTTCAGCTATGGCTTTTGATAAAGTTATTTTGGAATCATGCACTAAACAAAGAAAAAAATTGAAATCACACTGTGTCCAAAAATGGGCCTGCTTGTACATTCTCTTTTCAAAATTTAAATTCAGTTTAAAATAAGTTCACGAAAATATAACTTGGCCCTTGAAAAAGAACATTATTTTATGATTTTGTTTATAACAATTTATTGAATAAAACTGAACAAAAAATTCATATATTTCAGAGGTTGTTTTATACTCTGCAGTTCGTTTTGAAGAGCACAATACAACTTCAACCTTTAGCACAAGTGATCCTGTTGCACTAAATATGTTTGTCTTTGATTTGAAATTCTCTAACAAGTTTCAATATCACTTTCATTTCTCCCACCCACAGCTATTACTGCCAGACACAATAGAAAAAAAAGTGAAAACAGAAAAAAATTTATAGGGGAAGCAGGGATGGCGCCGTGGTGAGAGCGCTCACCTCCCACCAGTGTGTCCCGGGTTCGATTCCTGGACCCGGCGTCATATATGGGTTGAGTTTGTTGTTGGTTCTCTTCTCTGCTCCAAGAGGTTTTTCTCTGGGTACTCCAGTTTTTCCCTCTCCTCAAAAACCAAAATTTCCAAAATCCAATTCTGGCTTGGAAAGTGTCCCAAGTACCACAAGAGCATTAAATACATTGACACTTAAAGTCAATTATTATTAATTATTAATTTATTTAAACCACATCATAATGGCTGCATGTACGTAAAATTCAGAAGTAAATGCTGTCAGAGGTAATTTTATACATATAACGACTATCTTAGGTTTATAGCATGTAACTTACCTTTATCACAAAACTTCCCTGTGGTGAGTAGTCCTCAATTGCAACAGTTTTAGGTTCCTTCAAGAAAGTGATCCTTGGCTGGTTATCATTTACATCGCCGATGTTTATTGTAGTTGTCACTTCTTGAGCTAAGTTAGATGTCTCTGCACGGATAACCAACTGATAAGATGATTTGCTTTCACGATCAAGAGAACCAGCAACACTAACCAGTCCAGTGTTTTGTGCTATTTTAAATTTGTTGTTTGTGTTTCCACCAACAATTGAATACTTAATTCCACTAGGTCCCTTGGCAGACACAGTAAACACAGGAGTGTTTGTGGCTGCATCTTCTGGTATGATTTTAGAATAGCTTGCTGCATTGAACTGAATGATTGTAGTTCCAGGAGCGTAGACAAACACATATACTGAAACAGAGGTCCTTCTTACATTATTATTGTTTTGTGCTGAAAAGAATTTAAATAAAAAACAACACATTAGTTGGGTTCATGTTATGTTCAAAGTTACTACTCATTAAAATAAGTTGAAAAATATTACATTTTTCATACAAAATTATTTCAAAGGAATTTTTATTTTTACTCAAGATCTCTTTTGGGTGTCTTGTTACAAAGAATCCATTTTTGACCATTTTTAGTTCACTGATACAAATACAAAGTAAAAACAGATGAAATGTTTTGGCCCTGAAACAGAGCTTTTGTACTACATGTACATGGAGGCTAGTATTTCCTCATTAAGATCTACTGGCACTCTAAACACTGCTTTTCTACCCCTTTTCCAGGGAAATGTTATTGCCCTACATTGCGCTGACCTCCCCAATGGCATCTATATCACAAGTGGTTACTAAGCATTCTCTCTAACATGAAAGCATGACATCTTCGTGTGAGAAACTGCGGATTTCAAAGCGCTTTTGTACTGGCCACTGTGTTTAATATGGAGCTTGCATGGCAAAAGACATAGCAGCTCAATCAGTCAGTTCAGTCATTTTCAAAGAAAAATTGATTGAAACTTGTTTGGATCATTGCAAGGAAGGAAAACGTGAGTTGCTGAAGAATATGATTTCATAATCACATTTCAGTAAACTGTAGCAATTTAGTTTCGCTATTATTTCTCAGTTTATACGGTGTATATGTCTTTATTCTCTCAGGTATCAAGTTAAGCCATTACAGGAACAATGCTCCAGCAACTGCCTTTGAAGAAATGTCAAAATTGTTGCTGAAATGTAGTGTTTATTGTATGTTATTTGGTGCGAAAATTTGCCCATTTTTCTATCTTTTTCTGTTTTTTTTTTCTCAAAAACAGAAATGTAGTTTACCCTTGTAACATCTTCATAGCAATTAACAAGGCCAACCTTAGCTTTAAGCAAAGACTTGACTTTGTTGAGGATTTTAAACGTAATAAATCAGTGAAAGTTTTTCCACTATCTCCAAATGGCCATGGTAATTGTGCTACCCACCCTACACGTAGTTGTTGTTTCTGTTACTGTTGTCATTGCATTGGCCAACACTCATCATTTTTCCAAAAAGTGGCAAAATTGCGACCTTTTTCGAAAAAACATCTGTCAAATCAGTGCCAACCTGATCACTTTCTAGCAAATTTGCTCCAAAAATTTCCATGAATATCCAGCAAAATTGGCCAAATTTGCCTCTGAAAACCCTGTGAAATTTGACTTTTTTCCTCACAACCTACCAGAAGCCCTGCTTAATGACAGCCCCGAGTCTGAAAGAACTACAGTGACAATGTCCATTCCCACAACTAAACCCCTTTCAGGAATTCAAGTATGAAGAGTTGCTATTCAATCTGTCTCACAAAAAATGTGCCATGAAGAACTGTTGATTCATGTGCTTCATACAGGATTTCTTCGCCAGAAAAATTATAATTTGCATTTAATTGTTTATTACATAAAAAATAATTGCTGTGTATTTGAAAAACTTCACACAATACATAAGAATGGAGTTTCCTTTTTGTGATACGTTTTTTGGTTCTAGAATAATGACGTTATTGTATTATGCAAATTAGGAAAGTAATGATGTCATGAGATGTGCAGTTTAAATGGTAAAATACTGAATAAAGAATATCTCTGGAAATAATGAAGCAGTGTTCTTCAAACTTAGCATCAGAAATGTACATCACAAAAGAAACCAAATGACATCAATAGTGTCATTGCCATGAAATCTCTCTTGGCTCCAGTCACTTTCTGTAAAAAAACAAATATCCTCACTTTCAGCCCTTTAAAATTACAAATGTAGGACTGGACTAACAGCAAACAGCACAACAGGTGTCATTTTGTTTCGCTTGTGGTGTACATGTCTGGTGCCAAGTTTGAAGAACACTACTCAATGTTTCCAGAGATATTCTTTATTCAGTATTTTATCATTTAAACTACACACCTCATGGTATCATCACTTTCCTAATTTGCGTAATACAAAAACATCAATATCTCTAAGACAAACAAAGATATTCCAAAAAGGAAAACATCATTCTTTAGTATTTTGAAAAGCCTTTAAAATATACAGCAATTGTTTTTTACGTCATATGCACTTTAAATGTTCTGCTCCTAGTTGAAGACTGTTCTCAAGTAGATTAATCACAAATTAACTAGAATAGCAACCTTAATATGCAAATCGTTCTGTTACAAAGCACTTGTGAAGAGAGGTCAAGCAGATAAACACCCTTGCTTGTCCCAAGCATATTTTGTTATATGTACTGTACCAAAGCAAGGTAGAACATGTAAATGGTGTTTGTTATCAATCTAGTTACCTCTATCTGATGCCTGAACAGTCAGTTGGTACCTCTTGGCAGCCAGTGAGTTGGCACTACTTAGGACACCTGTGCTAGAATCAATACTAAACCTGTGAAACAAAAAAGTAATTAGATCATGACAGGTTCATGTGGTTTAACGTGAATTTATAGGGTAATTATTATTTGCTTTTCATATGCTAGTATAACTTGAAAGCTGGTTTTACATTCATTTAATTTACACCCAGTTCTCTCAAATGTACCACTATTGAGCAAGTAGCATTTTACAATCATCTTTGTTCAAATCTTGGCTTTTATAGTTTTGAATAATTATTAAAAAGACCTAAATAAATGGCTTTTGTCACCATTTATTTGGCTTTTTGTGATTTTCTTGAATTCCCTAGGTGAAATCTTCCTTACTTTTGACAGTTATTTCAAATCCAGAGGGATGCAAATTTTAAACTCAAGAAATGAAGGTTTTGTACAGGAACTTGTTGCAGAAAAACTGATCAGATGGATTTTCCTGAAAAACGAGCTCCAACTTTAAATATTATTTTATTACCAGTCTGCCAATTCAGTTTTGCTTTTTGTGGTAGTTTATGTCATAAAATACTGAAAAAAAACACCAACATTTTCCTTTGAGCTTACTCAGATAACTTCTAAAAGCTTTTGCCCTCAATGCGCACAGTCGCAAAACAATAAGCAGCAAGCTTAACGATCATTTCTTTTCCACACTTTCATTAGAAAGTATGCAGTAGCAAAAGACACATGAAAATATATTAACCTGTTTCTGTCTTCAAAATCAAGCAACTGATATGTGATTTCTCCAAATGAGCCGGCATCCTTGTCTGTTGCTGTAATCTTCAAGATTGAATTTCTCACTGGAAAGTTACTGCTCACAGAAGTCCAGTAGCTGGTTTGCGAAAACACTGGGTCATGATTGTTCTTATCTACTACCTCGATCTCCACCTCGGCCGAGGCAAACATGTTTGGATAAATCTTATCTGTAGCTCGTACTTCAAATTTAAACTTGGAGGCATCAGAGTGATCAAACGAAGACTGAGTGACGAGCTTACATTCGCCAGTGTTACTGCTGGTAACTAATACTACTTTGAATTGATTTTCAACATCTAAAGATTGAATGTTTTCAATAGTGCAATCAAACTGTGTCTTTGGGGTGTCTGCATCATTAATGACCAATCCACCTGATGAACCATCTGGGTTGGTCACAGTTACTGTAGTTCCAGGTGCTGTGTCTTCGTTTATCTGGAACACATATTTGCTTTTACTGAACCTTGGTGGATCCGTTGTATCTGTGACTTTAATGGTGACTTTTTCAGTAGCCACTTGAAGTGGACTACTTAATGCTTGGACTTGATACACACCTCCTGTATAGGACTCATAGTCTAATGACCCAGTGGCAGTAAAGCGTCCTAAACAATAAGAAATAAAAGATTATGAACTAGAGTACAAATTGGCTGTAAAAGAGTTGAAAGGAAATCCACCAGAAGTTTGAGTAACAAGTGGACAAAAACTTTGTACCAAGATTATTTACACTGACACTAACTTCAGTGCAACTGTTTTAAATATCTCCTCAAAAAGAAATCATTTCTACAAACAGCAGATTACAAAATTTTGAAATCACATAAAACACATGAAAGAACGGGTGAAATGAAAGTGATGATGAAAATTTACCTACAGTATGCTCAGTTAGCACAATTTCTCTAAAATTTGAAATTAATTTTATTTCTTCATATTTCAATTTGAAATTGGTTGTGGTGTTATTCGAGTCAACTATTCATATCTTTAGTTTATAGATAATGTAAAGAAAGATTCTACTAAACTTAAAATTAATCTGGTACAAGGTTTTTGTCCACTTAAAACTGAAATTGAGCATCAATTTCCTATTGGATTTTGTCTTAACTTCTCCTTATAGAACTGGGCAGTTGCTCAAAATGCAGGGAACGTTATGTCTGGCAGTGTGGGGTAGAGATTTTGTGGGCTAGTAGGTTCTATCCTTTTAGTCAACAAGGTCAACACTTCTATCCAGCATAGAATTTCCAAAACTTGTTGTTATGAACTAATCTCACATAAGGATAATACCAAGAATTGAATTATTCCTTAATTTCCTTGCCACAAAATCATTCCTTTTTTTCTGATTAAATTGCTTCACTCAAATTGAAGAGAGGCAATTGCAAGACTATATAGCTGGTTTCCAAACATCAATCATGCAATGTTTTGTTTTTCACTTGTACTAAAAAAACTTCAGACAATCAACCTTGAATTCCCTGACTTTTCACTGAATTTAAATAGCAAATTACGTAAAGAAGCTCTCAGACTTTGCCCTGGCCTTGAAAAAGTATTTTTTCCCGACTTTTTTCTGCAGGTAGCCAGCCTGAAGATTTTTATGTGTACATATGTAAACTATGGAATTACTTCTTTTACACAACTTGAGTTTTGGACTCGAGCTTTTTGTTGTAAGAATCCAAATACATAATACCAAACAAATTGAAAACAAAACAAATGCTAGCCCACTAAAATATAGCTCTTATCTGGAATTGCCAATATACAACAAAGAGCAACACAACATGGCTTCAGTGCTGCTACAACACTCAAACAATGTTTACAAGACTGTAGTCTGTTCTTACCAGATTTTTCATCCACAGAAAACTTGCCATTGGTATTACTAACAAGAGCATATTTCACAGTTTTTCCTTGGCTGTCTTTAGCAGCTAAACACAACAAGCTCTCAATTCGTCCCAGGTTCTCGGGCACAGTGGCAGTATAAGGGAGGTTCACAAATGTTGGAGGAGAGTTCTCTTCACTTATGACAGTCACAATGACTTGAGCCTGTGATTCCTTATTTCTAGAACGGGCCCGAACCGAAAGTGAAAAACTCCTCTCCTCATTGGCAGGGTCTAGCATTCTACGTGTTGAAATGACTCCAGAATCTGCCTGGATAGCAAAAGCATTACCAGGGTTTTCAATTGAATATGAGACTGAGTCCCCATCTCTGTCAGTAGCATGGATCTGCGTCACAAAAGTGTTTGCAGGAGCTTTTCCAGGTACATTGGCATAGTATACAGGCTGGGAGAAATCTGGGTTGTTGTCATCCTCACCTGTAACTGTAATCATCATGTACAAGTGCGAAGAGAGGGGATAAAGTGCTTTGTCACGAGCCTCAATTAACAGGTTATACTGAGCTTGCTTTTCAGTATCAAGCACAGTAACAGTTTGTAAATCCCCACTGTTCTTGTCAATTTTAAAATAGGGTAAGCCTGAACCTGAAGCTATGGAAAAAGCCACCTGGCCTTCTGGCCTCTGACTGCCATCAGCATCAGTTGCACTAATAGAATTACCAACTTTTGTTGGAACCAGACTGTTCTCTCTAACATCCACTGCACGTTGTTGCTTATTTGCTGTTTGAGACTGGAACACGGGAGCATGGCGATTTTTGTCCACCTCCTGTACGAAAATGGTCAGAGTAGCTGTAGCACTTTGTGGACTTGTTCCTTGATCAGTTGCAACGACATTAAGGTCATACTTGTTTTTAACTGCAAAGTTCAACTGGTTATTCAGAGTAACCACACCACTGAACTCATTAATTTCAAAAGCGTTGTCTCCACTCAAACTGTATCTTATACGTCGGTTGTTGCTAGGGGGGTCACGATCAACCGCATGGATAATAAGGATGGCAGCGTCCCTGGGTAAATCTTCGCGTACATTTGCAGAGTAGCTCTCTTCTGGGAAAATCGGTGGTGTGTTGACTCCGGGGTTGGGAGTATCAGGTAAAGGGTAATTACTGATAAGGTTTATGTTTATATTCACATCGACTGACGCTTCTTTACTTGGAGTACCCCTGTCTCTAGCCCTGACATCCAACTTGACCAGTGGTAGATCGCGTAGCTGGCTAACCAGTTTGACGACTCCAGTGATGGCATCAACGGAAAAATACTGAGACAATGAAGCAAGAAAATAATAGACACCGCCATTGGTTCCTTCATCCTGATCAGTCGCGCGAACTCGTAGTACTGATGTCAGGAGAGGAGTGTCCTCGCCGATTGTAGTAGTGTAACTATTCTGGTCAAACACTGGTGGGTTGTTGTTAGCGTCGATAATTTTAACGGTGACTCTAGTTGTTCCGTAACGAACGCCATCGTTTGCACGAACGGTCAAGTTAACTTCGGGCGTGACATCCCTTTTGAGTTGGTCAAAAGTATTGGTCGTCTTTAAAACAAGAAACACACGATTGCCTTCCGCTGCACTCTCCGCCTTGAAGTACCCCTGCTCGTTTCCTCCACTTATGGAATAAGATATAGTACCTACTGTATCCCTGTCTTCAGCGAAACAGTTTTCCAAACCCATAACAATAGTGTTTGGAGGAGAATCTTCCTTCACTCTTCCATGATAGAAGTTTGCTGGGAAAGTCGGACTGAAGTTGTTCGTATCCGTTATGGTGATTCGAATACTTGATGGAGTGCCTCCTTCTTTGTCGCCACGATTACGCCGAATGGCGACCAAGTCGTAGTAGTTTTTTTCACCAGTCTCGAAGTCGATCGGTTTTGTGGTTGTAACGACCCCTTGTTCGGAAATTTGAAACAGCCTTAGAGCAGTTTTCGAATCGGCATCTTGCGCCGGAAAAAACGTGTATTTCTGATTACTCGCCGGCGTAGGGAATGAATGAACTTGATGTCCAGCGTTCTTGCCTTCTTCCAGATTAACTCTAACGTTAAAGGACTGTCCAATAGCTGTGTGCAATAAACAGAAGCTACACAAGAATAAACTAACGACGTTAATGCCTCGCATGTTTACTGCACTCGGCGTTCCGTTGTTGCGGGCTTGAGTCCCAAAAGTCTTGATTTCTTGATCCTTTTATTCTCACCGATCACAAAGCATTGGCAAACCCAGATTCTCCGAAAACACTGTAAAAATAGGGTTTCACTTCTTCGTAATACAAACGAAGAAGAATTTGCCAGCCGAACGCAAAATAGCAGTTTTTCCTTCCCGACGCGAGAGAATAATGCGATGATCAGTGTACTAGCCAATCATATGCGGCTTGATGAAAGAACCGTCAATCATCACACCAAAATTAACACTGTAGTCACAGAGCAGGAATGCTAGCGGGGTATTTGAAATGCACTTCAAAGTTTTTTATTAAAGCTTGAATTCAAGCTGATTTTAATACTTTTTATCCTGATCTATCATTGCATGGGTCCATTTATCATAAACAAGGCGAAGGGTTCTCATATTTGTGTACAATAGTCAACAGATTCAAGTCTTGTAAAGAAGTTTCTTTTCTGCCATCCACTTGAACTGCCCCTTGTGTTTCGACCCTTCCCACTTCCGACGTGCTATCCACCAATCGCTAGCTGCTTTCGGCGCCTTTGGGGAATTCATTAACGCATTTGTTTATTACCATTCACTGTCTTTTTGCATTCCATATTACATTCCGAACTCGGCCGAACCCATCCTTCGTTGCTTTCAAAGCGAAATGGCTTCTGACTTGGCGATAAATGCGAGATAACTTTCTGTTTTGTTTCAACTTATTAGATAACGAAGTGACATTCGCAGAGTGAATTTTTCCCACGCCCAAAACTAAAGAAAGAGATTTGTCCGTCCAAAACAAAACGAAAAATTATTGTTATGATTTAGTTGTAAACAAAAGACTGAAAATTCCAGAAACAATACGTCTGAGGCCAAGCTTCAGTGCTTCTCAGCAAGCTTGGCATTTGATCACGCCCTCGCAAAGATTTAAGCGCCACCAAGTAACGGTACAGAACTTAGAGTCTTTGATGTGCCGCTGAGAGGTATAACTGATTGGAGTTACGAGGGATATTGGTGAAATTAGCTTTCATCCTAAAAGTCGCCGAGACTTGGGAATGAACAATGAAAAAGCTTGATTAATTTGAAGGCAGCTAAAATTTTGCCGAGAGAAAGCTTTGAGTTGACTGCTGTATTAATTCTTTCGGGCAGTTTAGAGCTTTTTATTTTTTTTTTACCGTCAATCACATGTACCTTGCCTTTTTGTACTTTCGGTTTTCTTATCGATTTCCTCCTTGTTGGTGGATTGCCAGCATTGCCACCAACATAAAATATTGGCCTCAATTCACTTATTTTCTGCGATTTATCGCAATTTGTGGCATCACGCCAAAGCCTTGATGGATATCGTGCGTCGTCCCAGCTACACTGAAACTCAATTAGCAAACACAAATTAATTTTTAATCATTTGCAAATAACAGTCATTCTTTATTTTTAAAGAAAACAAATTGAAGCGAGGTGAAAAACAAACTTAAAACGACTGGAATTGTTACGGAATTCTGTGAAAGGTGAAGATTCTCTGCACTGGATAAACTGACGGAAATGTAACTACGGCGAACTTTCACTGCCAAAAGTATATTGACTTTTTTATTCACCGCGGGTAGGCCTGATTGTAATTTAAATGTATACATTGGTCTTATCTAGAACTGCATATATTATGAACGGTCGTTTCGAATATTTCGATCACGCTGGGAGCAGTTTAGTCTCCTATGCGTCAAAAGAAAGAGTTTCAGTCGGTTTTTTATTGGTACAACTCTCGCCTGAGTGATATTCCGGAAGAAATACCGTGTAACCGAGTGAGTACTTTTAAACGCAAAAATTTTGACAAGGACAAAGTGACAATAAATTAAGGAATTCGTTGGAAACGTAAGTGCACTGGGAGTAAAGGAAAGAAAATTATTGTGAAGTTATGAAAATTAAGAGCAAACACCTCTTTACGTAATAGCATCCTAGTGGAAAATGTATCCATCGAAATCACTGATCAATTATGCATTGCTTAGTTTCTAAATTACGGACACTGATTTATTACGTCTATAATTTTAAATTTTTTCACGTACTGTGTTCTGGCGGTTCAGTATTCGTTCAAAACTTTTCGAGTAATGTCAAATTGAAGAACTCGCGAGTGCAAAACAAAAAACGTGGAGACATTTTACGTCAAAATATATAAAACTGGATTACGCCACACTTATTTTGCGGTTTTTCATTCAACATCGATGGCTAAGTGGTACCGGCGAAAAAGAGACCAGAGTCAAGAGAGGACAAATTGACAGGCTCTCATTTGTCGACGTGGCCCAGGTTGTTCAAAAGGTGAATAACGCTATCCACCGGATGAATCGCTATCAAGTTTATAGCGTGGTTTGTTTTGTTAACACTTATCCACTGGATAGCGATTTTTCCGGTGGATAGCGCCGCACGGTTATCCAGCCCACGAACAAGTACGGCACACACCAAATACGAGAAACTCATTCGCGATCTATTAAAGGATTGACATGCTAAAAATATCATACGGTAGTTCTATTAATATTGGTCTGCAACATTCCATTCTTCGCCCTACCCTATACCCTACCCTTCGCCCTAATGTATGATCGTGATAATAACGCAGGTCACGCAGGAGAGTTCGTGGTTGTGTTAAGTAGGAAAAAACAACTGTCACGTTAGACTAAACGAGTCCATGAAAAAGGGTTTGTTTGTGCGAAACCTCTAGTTTCGAGTCAAAATAAACTTTCCCCACCTGAAACAAACTTAGGGGTTCCTTGATGTAACTTTTTTCTTACGTAGTCAAAGTTGGTCAATTTGAGAAAAGGGCGTCCAAGAATTTGAGGTAAAAAAAAAACACAGTCGGAAATAGGCGTAAGTGTTCGTTTAATTACAATGTATCCACATTGATGAGATGTCTGTGTCGCCAGGCTTGCAATCCTCAATAACGTTACATCATTTTTATATATTTTATTTTGAGCCAATATCGTAAATATCGCTATTTTCCCATTGATAAATTGGACATTGAGACTGGTGACTGAAGTAGCCGCTTCCGCAACAATTTTTTTTTCTGAATCAAAAAAAAAAAAGCTGGTCTGGATTTAAAGCTACACCCTGCTTCTAGAGTTTTCGTCTTTTCTATTATCATCTCACTGTTCGAACCGTTAGAAAAAAAACGCGAGGCAACTCGATCAGCGAGAAAACTAGCTTTGGCGGCCGTGACAGTGTTTTCGCTTCAGTAACTGAAAGAAGAAACAAAACCTCTTGGATCAGGCGAATAAAGTAAGGCGAGACGGAAGCAAAATAAAACATCACCATTATGTCATGGGTTATGTGTTTGTAGTTTTTCAAACGTGTAAAACTACGTGGTGAAATGTTCGAGCGCTTCGGGTTGTTGCCCCCAATAACCAAGTGTCAAGTGGCAATATGGTGGCAAGGTCTCTTAGCTGAGCAAGCCAGCACGCACAAACGTTACCTCTCGTGATGCGTGAGGGTGGAGGAAATTAAATGTGGCTGTTCTCGTTTATCGCTCGAACCCTCTCAAAAATGGGACACGAGAAAGTAATTGTACTTGATTTAATTCTGGCTAAGCATTCGGCCTCGCGAGTGTCATAACTGAAGCTACATATCAGCTGATCAATATATATTTAGGATTCTCTCTGACCGGCATAGAGGGCTTATTTGATCGAGGGCGGAGCAACGGGTTGTGATAGGTAAGTCAGGTTGGAATTGTTTGAATATATGCCGTTTGACAGGAAATACGCACAGGAGTGGGCAGAAGTGGTTGATATTTCGAAATCGTTTTCTAAGAGCCAATTTCAACGGTACAAGTTTTCACATGCAACACGGTTTGCCCGCGAATTTAACAACGAATTTCTTCTTCTTAAGCAAACCCTAGACTTAGCATTCAGACTTCTTCTATCAACTTTTTCTTGTTCAGATAATATTTTTAGGTTGTTTTGCCATTAATTTTCAGTGTGTTTTCACACGAGAGTTAATATAATTTCACGCCAACAAGTGGCATCTCAGGAACTAACACAAGCCGAAACTCTTGTAGAGTAACCAGTGGATAAAAGCGAATGATGTCAAGCTGGTAACTAAACAAGCAGATAGTTAAACAAGCGAGCAAGCAAGTAAACAAGCAGTCAAGTAAACGAGTTTGCTAGTGACAGCTGCATGCGCATGCATGAATTATAAAACCAAAGCAAAGATCGCGTTGATTTTACTAAAGCTTTTTCCAACATTCTAGACTCAGCAACTGTCCAGTCCAGATGAATTTATCGTTCTCTAGCTGAGACTTTTCCAAAAATATCCCCATATTTTTAGGGATATTAAGAAGTTTCTGATATATTTAGAAAATATCAAGATGTTAAGAAAATGTAAGGAAAGTTGTAATAAATTCAGTCATAGCTCATTTCTTCCTGAGTCCAGTGTTTTCCTTGTTATTTTTTGAGACAGTTCTGGACAATGCCAGTTCTTGGGTATAGGCCAGAAACAATCCAGTTCAGCGATTTTCAACCTGAAAAAATGCTTTCCATATCACTGCAAGTGCTAAAGCAGCAATGCCGGTTCCAATAATGGTGGATGCTGATATCATCGAAGTGCCTGAATCTTCCTCCTGGACTCTTGCTACTGCAATGGAATTTTGAAAATTTTGGTTTAAGTGATTGA
>OMLO01002494.1_pt1 | contig 14901 bp, 16 predicted proteins | sample 1674811 | NCBI WGS metagenome assembly OMLO01 (sample SAMN06265003, study PRJEB25207) | coral metagenome | isolation source: Coral host | place: Mexico:La Bocana,Puerto Morelos, Mexico | collected 2008-11-13 | reverse complement strand
TTACTTCACGCCTTGATATTCCACTATATTCCACTACAAAATGGCAAAATTCAAAGCCCACAATCACCAATCTCGGAGCACTCCTACTACAAAATAGCAGCCTCATGCAACCTCAAACTCCCATTACAAAATGGACCCCTTGCTTGAAAGAAACCAATCCCGCCATGAGGCCCTTGCATTGCTTTAAGATCGCACTTCATCAGTTTTCAGTCCAATTTCATTCAATTTCCATCAGTTCATATCAATTCCATTCAATTCCTTTCTTTGCTTTGCAAGTTTTTGGCTCATGCTACAAAAATTTCTATCGCAACATGGCTTCCTTTCATTGCCATAGATCCCCACTACAAAATGGCAACCATGAAACATCAAAATCATTCAAAATCATGCCAAATCCCAAGATATCCCAAAATCATCCAAAATATTCCAAAATCATTTCCTTTCACTCCTTGGAATCCCACTACAAAATGGAAACCCTGTACATCCCTAACCCTCAGTGGAACCAATCCAAACACAACCGCAACAACAACAACAACAACAACAACAACAACAACAACAACAACCCCATGTTTGCAAACCAAGCCACACACTCCCTGGAGCCCCCAAAACACTTCTCCTCCAATTTTGGCCACCTTGATTGGCAGACGTGGTAGACATGTCTTGGGGAGATCTGTGAATTCCAGCTTTCCAAAGAATGGTGTGGAAGCCAACGACACTGCATCAATGGACTGTAGTTGGCCATGTAGCACCCGACGTACAAAAGAATGGGTTGTTGCAGCGTCAAAGACAATTGCCTTCATGCATTCTGCCCCAGGTGTGGACAACACCTTCCCTACCAAATTGAGCATGTACCAGCTGCCTTCAAAAGTACCTTGTGCACCTTCAAACCTGATTTGTACCGGCAGGGAGCAGCAGCTAAGAACTCCCTTGTGTCGAGATGACATGTCCCATAACACAAAATCCACCATTGAAGATGCCTTCGGGATTTCTCGAATATCAATTGTGTCTGGATCATCCAAACTTTTGAACGAGTTTCCAAAGTTCTCATCTTCCATCCAGGTCCCTCCGATCAAAGCTCTCTTCCCGTGAAGGGTGACTTGAGACAATCTTGGAGTCAGATATGTTCCATCAAAGGCGCACATCAGACGGCCTAAGTTTCAATGGTTATATATGGTTATATCATGTTATATATTGTTACATCATCATATTGATATACATTGATTCACATTGCTTCATGGACAACAACTACAAAGTGGAAGGTCCAACCCTCACCTCTATATTTTGATACATTTTGGTTGACAGACTTGCCCATCAGAAAACCTTCATTCATTGGCCAAGCAACGCTTCGGTGCGTTGGGTTGAAGCACATACCGCTGATCTATGACAGTGAAGTTCTGCTCCAAAACGTTTGGCCAATTGAGTGCCAAACCGGGGCATGGCAAAGCCTTGGGGAGAAGATCGTCCAGGGCCATTGAGAGTTGGCAGGCTGCAACACCTAAGCTTCTTGCAAGTCGCCGATTTCCTGACGTGACTGCCAATTGCATGGCAGCGTCAGCAATCAACGCCCGCTCCGTTTCTGATCGTGTTTCAGGTCTTCCTGCCAATGTGTTTATTCCTCGGGATTCCTTGTCCACCATGGTCATTGAGGTCAACAACAAGCCTTGAATGAAAGGATGTTTCGACATTTGTCCTGAAATTGCGCTCAAAGCTATGCGAATATTCGTGACATCGAGCTCTGAAGAACGGCCGGCACTGATACAGGCTTGGAATCTTGCGATGATGTCAACCATTGAATCTGATACTCCCCCGACATTGATATTTGTGGCTGGAGTCACCACAGAGGAAATCCACTCCTTTAGGGGGAACTTGTAGAGGGAAGGAAGGTGAAGTGAAAGAATTGCAAGGGACACCATTGCAATGTCGATAAACCGATTACAAAATGGTTGGCCCAAAGTGTTAAGGATCCACGGAGACAGTTTAAAAAAACAACCATGGTTCACATCCTTGCAAAAACTTCGTCTTTCTAATTCTATCAAGTTGATCTATCACATCACTACAAAATGGATCAAAATGGCTTTATTTCACCATCTGTGAAATCCGTTTTGAACATCAATGAACCACTACAAAATGGTTGATCTAAGGAATCTAAGGTACCTACAATTCTCAAAACACATGTCAATTCAAAAAAAACTAAAACATACTAAAACCATACTAAAATCAGTACTAATCCATACAGTACTAAATAATCATATATAACTATATATAATCCAATACGCCCTAGTATGCCCTAGCATTTTGTACCCACCAGCTATGTCCTTCAAAGCTTCAGATCGGGATTCAGCAGGAGTTGATAAAACAGTGGTACGCACATACATCTGCAAGTCACTCACGGACAGTGCAAAAATCTCATCAAACTTTTCCTTCAAGATCATGTATGCCGGTAGGCTTCTGACTTCATTCTCCACCTCAACTACTGCACTTTCCCCGCCAAAGAGTTTGGCTGCCAAGAGCTTGCCTGGAAAGTACTTCAGAATGAAACGTGCCACGTGCCTGAAAACAGAATGCGGAGAGGATAGGTCAACACAAGTTTGGCACACCTGGCGAACCCTGCTGCTGACGAGTCGGGTAGTCCCAGTGCAACGAGCGGATTTGATGGTCCATGAGTCTGTGTTTGCATCCCTGATGTAATTGTGCCTGGCTTGCTCCTTGGGCCATGGGCAACCAAATGACCTCTACCAATAACCTACAACATCTACATAATTCTAAATACATCTAATATATAAAAACATCATCTACAAAATACCTATCAACATCATTGAACATAAAACATCATCATACAATTTGAATCAATTTGACATCATCAAGTACAGCTCCAGTCCTGAATATTGGAAAATTGTGTCCAAAGTGCAAATTCACGCTTGCAAACCGCAAGGCGCCCTGGAATCTCACCATCCCCAACCAAAATGCCTTCACAATCCGCCATCATCTCACCTTCCTTGGCCCGTCGCCCAGCTGCAACATTGGCCACATGACTTGCGCAACAAAGGTGCTTGTCCAGGAAGTACTTGACTGATGATGCCTTAGCCTGCACCAAATCCCCGACTCTTCCACCTGTAGCCAGGCGGATGGGGTAAGAAAATGGTTTTGGAATGTTTTGCATGGTTTTGTATGGGCTCGAAAAATGCAACCTTCCCTGAAACAAACATAAACAAACCAATCCTAATGCATCCCAATGCTAGTTCATGCTAGTTCTATCTTGTTCTGCTCCACTCGTTGCCACGAAATCCCACTACAAAATGGCAAGCTTACCTGAATAAAACATAATCAAACACATAAAACACCCCAATTTGATGTCCGTTAGTATCCTTTAGTTGTTTTCAAATCCCTCTTATAAAACGCAAGTTCTTTTCATTGCCAATAAATCTTACTACAAAATGGATCAAAATGGACTCAACATCACAGTTCTGTTCATTAAATCCACTACAAAATGGCTAGCTTACCTGAAACATCTTGAAACATCTTGAAACACAATGGCCTGGCTGCCGTCGAGTCCGACACAGTGTGCATACATATGGGTATGCCTTGCTGAAAGAACCAGGTGCGAGAAGCTGAATCGCAGGTGCAAACTTCTTTGCATAAGCGAACGGATCCTCATCATCTTCTTTCGGGGGGTCCGATTCCATGGGTGCTGGGGCTGGAGCTGGACAAGTTTCGGCTGCCAGGTTTGCAGAAGTGCATGTGGGAGAGAACTTGTCTGGAGCTTTGGAGACTTCCAACTGCAGTGTATCAAAGCTGAAACTGCTAGATTCCAAAAGTTCCCTACAAGCTCTGCACTTCAAAGTCTCCAAAATGTCTGAAGTACAGTCTGGTGATAGCAACAAATTCCGGAGGGCTACAAAACCACCCACTGCACAAGTGTTCACCTTCTTCACCACAGCATGCCTGACCAATGCACCATGTTCTTTGAACTTCTTGTTTGTATCTGCAACTTGAAGGCAATGTACTAATCTATACTAATCTAAACTAACTTCTAAACAATTATTATCTGTATAGATAATTCATGATAATTCTCAATATATCTAAATGTGCTACAAATTGCTGCAATAATTCTGCAGTACCCGAAACTACCACAAACATTCTCACACATTGAAGATAAATTTTCACGGTGCCGAAGGTCTCCAAAAGATTCCAAAAGTATGCTCTGAAATGAATTATTAGAGAAAAAATTAATGAAATTGAAATGAATGTCATACATCAGGAACTACAAAATGCTTTGTTTGTGATATTTGTGATTGTGCCTGGAATGAACTTTGCGGAAGCTGCTCCATTTGATATCCAACCGGCTCAAATATGTTTGCACAGCCTTCATCCGTTTCTCAGTGTCAGTTTGGGTTTTCTCCTTTGCTTGTCTTTTGTGGTTGGCACGCTTGCGGCGCTTCAACCCCTGCTTCTCACCCTCACCCTCTCCCTCGCAGCTATCAGGCCCAGCAGAGATCTCTGCATCTTCTGGAAGATTTTTTTGGCTAGAGTTCGATGACTTGGATGGCTTGACAAGTTTTGAATCACTATTTGGGTTGGGCACCCCAAAAGCCGCCGGTTTGCAGGCATTCACCCGCTTTGGGCAAGTAGTCTTATTTGGAGGGGTGTCTGGACTTCCCGTCTTCTGCTTCCCCGGACATTTTCTCTTTTGGGGTGTTTGTACATATTGCTGATCTAGGTCGCCAACAACGTCCAACCCACTGCTCCCAATCACCATCATAAACATTTCCGACGAAGGAGGGTGGGAGATCCGTTCTGTCCAAAGATCCTTCAATTCCTTAGCAGCGAAACACCGGGATAAATGGCTGAAAGGCCCCGAAAGAAATGGGTGAACAGAGGGGCAGCTTGATCCGCCTACAAAATGAGAACCAAAGTTGCAATTGATATCAATTGATATTCCAAAACAACACCACAAAAACATACCAAAACATACAACTACAAAATGGATGGGTTGGACAATTTGAAAAAATTTACTACTAGAAAATGGACGGGTTGGCCAACTTCGGAAGCCGCAAGTGAAACATCAGAACAATTCGCACAAACGTCATAAAATTCAAAAAAACATCCAACTCCATCCAACTACCAAATGGAAAGGTTCGCCAACTTCAAAATCATCAACATTGAAGTTTTGATCCGCTGTTGTAGTAACCCAAAAAAATCAATAAACATGAATACATATGAATACATCATCACAACAACATCTCACTACAAAATGGATAGGTTGACAAATGTAACACAAACTTCTACAATTTTTCCACAAATTCAAAATCAAAGGTTCCTTTCGCATGTTTCTCATTGTCTTTTGTGCATCAGACTTGGAAAACAAATCACGCTCACGTAAAGCTTTGGGGCCACAATCCATGAGTTCAATCAATGACCACAAGCCGCAGTTGCCGTCCCCAAGAACGTCCTCCACATACACATTCATCTTCTGAAGTTCCTCCTGCAAGCTGAAGCGGGCCTCGGTCTCATGAAGCTCCTGGAAAAGGGACTCCTCACAATCTGGCGAGGCATCCCTCACCCGTGTGTGCAAGTCTTGTAAAATTGATGCTCGTGCCATGTCAGCACTGGCTATGCACTCCTGCCATTCTGTTTCTCCTAAACTCTGTTTGTGCCACCCAGGCATGAAATGCAACAACCGGTCTGGTTCACACTTTCCTTCAGTAGGGTGACAAAAAACCACAATCCAGGTGTTTGGGTTTGACAAATCTGGCTCTCCCACTGCATCATGGCCATCGTACAGACTGGGGCAAAGGTTCAGAATGGTTGTTCGAGGCGACTCCAATTCTAGGTTGTCGCCCGCATTGCATGCAATCATCATGAGGTGCTTCTTTCTTGCTTCAGAAAGTAGAAGAAGATCGACAGGGTGCAACATAACTCCAGGTGTACTGACTTTCTGAGCGTACATTTCCTCATTGGCTTCAAGATGAAAGATAGAAATGGATAGAAATGGATCCCCCTTAGAATTAAGAGGGTACCTTGGGGGCCCAGATTTTATACATATAAAATGGGGATAAATGGGGGACCTACGCACCCCTGGCCAAGGGACTTCTAAAGAATCCACAACCCCCAACCTTTAAAAAACAAAAGCCTCCTAACACATAAGATTCACTAAAGAATTGTATGCCCAAGGGAAATTGGAACCATCTTAAACTCGCCTCGAGCTGGGCGCCGTGCCTTGCATCTCCCCAACGTAAAACTTTCTAGATCTATCAGGGACGTGTGCTATGCCAACAAGACACCATCTGCTTCTGCGCATGTCGTTGACGTCTCTAAAAAACAAAGGCCTCTAAAAAATATTATCAAATCAAGAACCCAACCTGTGAGGGGGGTGAACGAAAGCCACATTCATCCACATTCCAGCCTTCCCAAACATACAAACCAAGCATCCCGGTTTGCTCTGCTCAGCTTTCACCGGAATCTTTTGACCAATTCCTTGACTCAAGGAGAAAGATCTCAGACATTCTTAGACACATCAATTCGAAAAGAATCCAAAAGGAAACATCTAACTGAAACAAACTCTAACATACTCTAACCATTAGGATTTGGGAAGGTTGAGGATGTCTTGCGAGAATGATGTGAGCGAAGGCGAAAGCATTCTGTGTCGAAAGTGGTTGAGTCAAAGTGACGCTCCGTGGCCCGACAAAAAACTAGTTTGTCCCACAGCTTGCCCACAGTTGTTTCCCAAAGCAATGTTTCTATACATACTTTATATGGAAAGCCATCTATATAAACAGACTTGTGTAACAGCACATGTTTAATATATAATGTTTATATAAATTCTTTCCTACAAAATGGTTTGTCTCAACATATTTTGGATGTCAACTTGGATGTTAATATCCAAAAGAAGCATCTAGCTCAAAACATTACGATTTAGAAAGGCTGAAGATTTCTTGCAAGAATGCAATGAACAGCACTACGAGTGTATTGACATGTATATATTGACATATTCCTGGTGTCATAACAACACTACAAACTGGACCTGACACGCCAGGTTCCAGAGTTGCCCAATAAACGAAACACCAAGTAACCCTGTTGGCTTTGCTCAGCTTTCACCGGTATATGTTGACCATGTCCTTCGTTCAGGGACGAGACTCTTGGACTTTTTTGAGTATTTAAACACATCAATTCCAAAAAGATCACAAAGGGAATAGGAATATCTAACTAACTCTATACATATCCATACACATACAAAAGGCCTGTGAACGCCTTACAAAATGGCCTGTGTAAACATATTTTGAATGTCAACTTGGATCTGTCATGGGGATGTCAATATCCAAAACATTTCCAAAGCGGAACATTTAACTCAAAACATTAGGATTTGGAAACGCTGAAGATTCTTTGCCAAAATGCATCACTGCAATACAGATTGTTCCAACATATTATTGGTGCATGTTGGTTCCAACTGAGATCTATCATGGGGATGTCACTTCCAAAAGGATCCAAAAGGGAATATCTGGTTCAAAACATAACCATTTGAAAAAGCTGACGGTTATTGCAAAACTGCATGGAACAGCACTACAACATGGAATGTTCCAACATGTTGTTGGTGTCAGCTGAGATCTTTCATTTAGCATGCATTTCATGAATCGTATCTTTCTTTATAAAATAGAATTCCTCAAACACCAGCAGCCTCATCTATCCATTACACTCGGCTTGTTGCTACCAATGCCCCCTGACCCTGATACCAGGTTCCGGCATTGCCCCCCCAAAAAAACGAAACACCAAGCAACCCTGTTGGCTTTTCTCAGCTTTCACCGGAATCTTTTGACCATCTCCTTGATTCAAGGGGCAAGGCTCTTAGACACATCAATTCCAAAAGGACCCAAAAGGGAACATCTAACTCTAGCGATTTCTAACATATTCTAATCATTACGATTTGAGCATGTTGAGGATTTCTTGCAAGAATGATGGGAACATCCTACAAAATGGTCTGTCTAAACATATTTTGAATGTCAACTTGGATCTGTCGTGGCGATGTTATGCGATGTCTTGGCACATGTAAACAAATATCACACTTTGGAAATGCTCAGGATTTCCTGCAAAAAAGGAGTGAACATCAGTACACAATGGAGTGTCTAAGGATATGTAGGCTCAACTTGGGTCTCCCCCTAAAAATCCAGACATGCCACATTCATCCACATTCCAGCCTTCCCAAACATACAAACCAAGCATCCCGGTTTGCTCTGCTCAGCTTTCACCGGAATCTTTTGACCAATTCCTTGACTCAAGGAGAAAGATCTTAGACATTCTTAGACACATCAATTCCAAAAGGACCCAAAACACCCAAAAGGAAACATCTAACTGAAACATACTCTAACATACTCTAATCATTAGGATTTGGGAAGGTTGAGGATTTCTTGCGAGACTGATGTGAACATCCTACAAAGTGGTTTGTCTGAACATATTTCGGATGTCAACTTGGATCTGTCAATCTGCCATGGGGAAGTGAAAATCCATCGACTCGTGATACAAAGTGGCAAACAAACAAAACACGCAGTGTTACCTTCCAGAAACTGATCCCTAGATAGGTTTTCGAACCCCGCATAACAGGAACAAGATGGAATGAACAAGCCTTGGAGTTAAGCAGGATCGCCCCAAGGGGTCCAACCAATCTACAATACAAGAAACAGATAGAAACAGTCAAACATAGTCAAACGATGTCAAACGACAATTATTGCGCTCAAGAACCTGCCACGTCATCCGGATGCGCAGCAATCACAGCCACGTTGTTGTCCTTCTCCTTCTTTATCGGCACCGCATTGAACTCCGAATGCGGTGAATTCAAACTACCTGCCAGTTGGGGTCATTTTTGCTTCACTTAGGTATAAAGGCGTTAAGAATCGTTAAGCTGCAAAAACGAAGAACATCGAAGAACTATATGGAAAATAACCTTGAGATATCTATAGATATCTTGAGTACGGAAGTATACGGAAGTACTGATATGTAGGAGAATGGTTCCCTTTGTTATCCTTTGTTCATCTTTGTTCCCGTTTGTATCCTTTTGTAATCCAAAAGTTTGCATACTTTGGCTGTGTGCAGGGTGAAATCATTGAAAATCACAACAAAATACAACAAACATCAACAAACACATACAAACACTACAAACATCTACAAACGTCCAAATGGCAACAAGAGGCTTGGTTGGTGTCTCCTAGATCTCTTGGGGGTGGTTGGGAAGCCCACATCAGGTAGAGGAGGTCTCCCAATTGCATTGAACCGAAAAGAAGCATGCTCCTCAAGTTCCTTCCACGCCATCTGCTCTCCGGTTAACTTCTCACGCTTGTCGGGTGTTTGATCACCAACACCAGAACGATCCACAGGCGCTAAACGTTCCTGACATGCAGCAGGCATGGAAGGGCATGGATACATGAAATATCATGAAATTAGAAAAGTAGCTGTATGATGCTGTATGTATCTGTTATGATCATAATCTGATATGAAATAGACTGAAATAGATTCTACTGTATTCTACGGTGCTGTTTCTTAGTGTCTTTTGCTCACTGGACGTGGAAACCTTGAATTGAACGCAAAACACTCACAATAAGATTCATCTCTGAGATTCAGATACAGTACATCTGCAGAAAATGCTACAGGCTGTTAAAGACATCGTCTGCAAAACACATTCTCTTCCACATGACTCTTTACAAAATGGAATGTCTCTGACTCTGATAGACTGACATGGCCAAACAATGCCTGCCAAGGGGCCATCACTGGAGAATCCTCATGTCCGCCAGAACCAGCAACAGAAGGGGCTGGAAGGTCCTGAGATGGAACCAGCAGGCAACCAAGCATGGATGAGCCAAAAACAAGTAAGAACATTAGAAGATATCAGATGGTATTAGAAGCATAGTTAGAAGCATTTAGAAGCCGATATGGATCGATATGGCTAGCTATTCAGTCAATGTTCCCAAAATGTTCCCCCAAAAATTCCAAAAAACCTTTCTCTACAGAATGGAATGTCTAGAACATGGATCTTTACAAAATGGAAGGTTGATGACTCTTCACTCTTCTGGACTGATGCGTACCAAGCAGCCATCACTGGAGCCTGTTCTGGCTCATGTCCGGCAAGACCAGCCGGAGCAGAACCAACCCCAGGTTCCTGAGACAGCATCTTGTTTCTTGTAGTTGTATGATGTTGGCGGCTACGTTAGCAAAAAATGCAAAAAAGCACAAGTTTGACAAACCATGGAAACACATGTTGCTGCCATCTAAAAAGCAAAAACATACAAAAACATGACACCTTACAAAATGGTTCGTTCAAACAGATTTGAAGAATATTTGGGTCTAGTTGCAATCATTTCCAAATGCTTCGCACTACAAAATAACAAATAAAGGCTCATTGCGCGAAAAAAGGCCATTGAAAAATATTCGCTGATTCATTCACTGCTCGGACTATCTATTGTTCTGACTAATGTATCCATCTATATGTATCTCTTTTTTGGTATATCCTTGTTATTCCTTTTTCACCCTTTTTCCAAAAAAACGCCCAGAAGACATCAAAATATTCAAAAATATTCAAAAATACAGATGCTCCATGATAATGATGAACGTCCGGTGTCCACGCCCCACATTATCCACATTCTATTTTTGACTGCAAGAAAGCCAAACATGCCAAACCTTTGCGAATCAAGATCGCAGTTCAGCACAGTATAGGGTAAGCACATGAGCACACACGTTGGTGTGGAAACAAAACAAAGATGCACAATCATCAGCAATCTACAGTAACTCAATCTATCTCAATTTTGATGAGGTGTTGTTGAGGAGGTGTGGGTGCAGGTCCAGGACCAAACTTTGCTCGGTCTTCCTCCCAGCACTTTAAAAGAGAAGCACAAAAAGATTCTGTCCATTGTGCACTATCGGGCAAGTTTTTGCCCCCTTGCCATCCCATTGTGCCATTCTTCTTCATGATGCGCTTGACATATTCCTGCGCAAGTTGATGGACCACCATTTTGTGGAGCCCATGCAATGGGCTTGTTGGGTAAACCATTCTGTAGACTATGTATTGGAAAGGCGCATGTTGTATCATTTTGTCTTGCAATCAAGATGGTATGTTATTTATTGTTATTTATGTTTGTGATTGTTTGTGGAAAACGATGGAAAACGAGTGAACACGAGATGATTTTGAAAACACACTGGTGGGGACGAGGTGTTTTTGTGGGTCGTTCATTGACATCAAATTCATTCAAATTCACTCATATGTGAAAATCCACGACGGTGTCTCTTTCCTTCTTCTCCTTTCTCTTTGCCTGCCTTCTTGCGAAACGAGCCTAGGTTGGGTGAAGAAGCTCACAAAAAAAAACTTGGGATACATTGAGTTGTGGGTCAACAAAACCGTGGTTCCCTTCAGCTTGCCAACCAGCCCAGGGACACGGAACTTGATCTTGTCTTGCTTTCGCATAGTGCGACCCAATTTGTGAGCAGAACTGCAGCCAGGCAGTGAGTCTGACATTTTCTTAAGCTGTGTGCCTGTATAATTCATTACAAAAGGATCAAAATTTTACAAAATGATACAAAATGTATCAAAATATATCAAAAATTACCAAAATGTATCCAATTGCATGCAAAGAAATATACTCAAGGCCTGAGGTTTGACTGTAGATGGGTGCACTTCAACATGTCGTGCCCATAGAAGGCCATCCACGTTGTTGTGCACATCCTCATTGACTATCCCTACATGGTTCTAGCATGTTCTAGCTGAAGGAAGAGAAAAAGACTACAAAATGGTTCTTCATGCAAGTCTTTGAGCTGGAGGAGACTACAAAATGGTTAGTGCTTGCATAATTGGATCAGGTGGATACATATGGTTACATTTGAATGCCAAAATTGAGAGAAGGCGCAAAGATAGCAGCGCAGCTGTAGAAAGAAAATTGGGCTGTTTAAATGCCCAACTTCCACAAGGTTGTTCCACTATGCTGAACACAGTGGGTCGCACAACCTTCATGATCGCCAAGAATGTCTCCTGGAGAAAACTGCTTGCAACACGGCAGTATCACGTGAAAATTAGAGAAATTGATTGCCCACTATGACTTAATCAACCGTATCATACCGTATCAATGGTGCAGAATGTTGCCATACCAAAACCAAAGTCATCCAAAGTCCATGGATACCACTCAAGATTTGCTGGTTTCAGTCTGCCAACACTCCACCACACATGCCAAGTTACAGTGCTGAGCCAGATTCTGGCAGCCAAACGAACCTTGAAGTTGTGCATGTTCCCCGTAGGGTTGGTTGCAGACCTCTGGTGAATAGATTGACATGCTGCCACGTATAGCGAGCACGGCGGAGCCGCTGCTATAAGCGCATAATCTAGCAGCCTCGGTTTGAAAAGGAGTTGCAAAACAAGGGAAATCCATAGAAATCTGAATTGAATCTGATATTCTAATTTAAAATTAAAACATATTAAAACTATTTCAAACTACTGATTGTTCTGGCTTGGAGTATAAAAAAAGATGCCTTACACGAGTCTTTCAACTGCGGGAGACTACAAAATGGTTCTTCATGCCAGTCATTGCACCGCTGGAGACTACAAAACCGTTTGATCATGATTTTCATGCCAGTGTTTGAAGTGCTTGACGCTACAAAATGGTTCTTCGAATTTCTTCGATGTTCTTTGTTTCTGGTTTTGAATAGCGGGACACTACAAAATGGTCCTTTAATGTTCTTTATGTTATCTTATATATGTTTTATATATCTTTATATGTTTATGTTTAATTCACGATTCTATTGCAATATATTGCAATATCATTTGCATTCAGTTGCAGCATATTGCAACATGCCGACATCCTGCAACTGTAAATCCTGGGGCCCAAAAACAGCCCAATAATCCCCAATATACCACAATAATCTAACAAGACACTGAAGCCCACCACGCAGAAGGCCCTTGAAGCCGACCTCCGAAACTATGTCGTTGTCCTGCGAAAGCTTTATGTCGAAGCACAGGGCCTTGTAACCTGCTTTGCTCCAAGTCTTTCCCACTGATTGAGATGCGCCGAAAAGATCCAGCACATGGAATTTTGGGTTGCCTGAGAGCAGCGCGCAACAGTGAAACATAAATAGTGGATAATATTGGAAAGTTCATGGCTGATAAGTATGGAATTTGCATGAATTTGCGCAACAAAGGACTGGCGATTGTTTATCCAATTTCAGCTGGGTGACATGGCAGATGTTGTGCCCATGTTACCAAGGTAGCAAAATGCTTTTCTGGAGCATACCACCTCATCAAGAAACAGGGGTGGATTGGTCCAACTCAACTGACATATTTTTCACATACAAAATGAAAAATCAGGTGGGAGTTCCTACAAAGTGGTAAAACATATCGTCAAAACACATCACCTACTCGCGATTCAACACCACCTACAAAATGGCTAGGCTCAGGCTCAGGATAGGCACATGGTTATGACTGATGGGTCTTTGCTGTCCCTGTGTAGTACATCAATATACATCAATATACACTTTTGAATACGTTTGAATCCTGAATACTTACCTTTGAATGCTTTTGACTTGTCTTCCAATTTACCACTAAGACCACCTACAAAATGGCTAGGCTCAGGATAGGCACATGGTTCTGACTGATGGATATTGATGGGTCTCTGCTGTCCCTATGTGTCCCTATATGTAAATACTTCGTATTACTTCGTACAGTGTTGAAATGTCTTGCAAAATCTTGAAAGATATCGAAAGTGTCTTGAACATGCAAACAGGACACGAACATTCTGGTGTTGCACAAGTTGTGTCATCCAGCAAGGAGGGCAATTTCACTGCTGCTGTCCCGGACAAAAAAATCACGATGAAGAGCGACCCCACTCTGCCCAGCATCATGAATCTGATATAAAGATCAAGGACGAGCAAGGCGAACTGTGCTGTGGGCCAAAATGTCGCCAGTACGCAGCGACAAAAATTGAATCCCGTGATTTGACTAAGTGTCTGTGGGGGTCTGTGGTATTTGTAGCAACTAGGATCAGAATCAAACACATATCCAACGAAGAATATCACCGTCATTCCCCAACAATCTTTGCAGCCGTGCATCTTGCTTGATCTTGCGCTGGCGCTTGCCCGGCTTGACTCTGGAGATGGCATTCGTTGGAATCCATTCGCTGGTGGTTCTTGGAACGGCAGGAGTGATCCCGCAGGCTCAAAACATTATGCCGCCCATTTCCGCCCAATCACAAGTCGATTCAATTTTACCCACAAAATATTCAATATCATTGAATATTATCAAATGCATTCAAATATATTCAAATATATTTTGTACATTTTTTTGCTGTATCTCAGAAATCACACCCTCAGGCCATTGCATCCCTTGTTGATCCAAGCATCTCTTCGTAGTAAGCTTGATGGTGACTTATCCGGGGTCTACCAGTGCTGGTAACACCCACCATTTCACACCGGCTAACTTAGATGCGAAAGACGAGGTGAAGAAATGTGAAGGGTGGATGGATTGGGATGGATGAGGGTTTCAAAAATACAAGGATTCGTATCCAAATAATCAGTATGCAGAATCTGAACCTAACGTGTCCAGTATTGTCCAGTCAGTGTGATAGTGATGCCTTTAACATCCTTTAGCAGCCTTCAGTCCCCATCAGCATAAATCAAACGAGTTGCCCCAGCAATTCCGATCTTCCTCCCACCATGGAGGCAGCATGGGGAAAACACAATCCCCAATCCTGCATGTCTTGGGACAACCGCATGGCGCCTTGGCCATGTCTTTTCTATTCTTTTCTCTATCCTAAAACTGAGTTGCAGTGACCAAAATGGCTGCAATGCGGTTGAACTGCAACGAACACCTCGTTTCCGCAAGTCTGTATGCAAAATCATTTCGTTTTCATATATTTTCATACTACTTCATCTAACAGTTGTTTTCCT
>OMLO01002493.1_pt1 | contig 14902 bp, 15 predicted proteins | sample 1674811 | NCBI WGS metagenome assembly OMLO01 (sample SAMN06265003, study PRJEB25207) | coral metagenome | isolation source: Coral host | place: Mexico:La Bocana,Puerto Morelos, Mexico | collected 2008-11-13 | reverse complement strand
AGTTGCTGTAACTGGGGAAAAGGTGTACCAGGAAGGCTGGGCAGTGAGGAGGCTAGTTGCTCATATGAAGAAGATGAAGCACAAGTCACACCAACCCAAGGACCAATGTTTTTGGTTTCTTCTCGGTTTTCCATTGGTATGAAAGATGAAAGTTCACTTGGTTCTCCATTTGCCCAATCATCCTGTTACATATCTTGTTTTTGTCTTCTGAATGGGATTAAACTGTTCTTCTTAAGATATCATTTCTTCGGTCCAAGAATTCAGGACAAAAAGCCGCACTTATAAATTGTCATTTTCCTTTAACCCTTTTTTTTGATGCCATGCCAAAACCAATTTCCCTGGGATTTCTTGAGCCTCCCCACTCTTGCAGGACCCCATCATTCGATCTCTCCTAGTGGACCTTGGCGTGCAGCCAGAAGCTGCTGGGTTGCACCGGAGGAATGTCTGAGGAAGTCACCATTGTCTTATATAGATCCATTTTATCAAACACCTGGAGATCTTATGTGCATGGTTGGAAGAATCCCGTCCATCAAAACTTCTGAAGTTTGATTCCTAGGATTTTCGAAGGCATTCCCCAGCAACGACGCCAGAGGCCCATGCTAGCCATGGCATGCACTATAGGTTTCCCATATGTGTTCTCTGAAGCAACATTTACATCTGAAATTTAAAATGAAAGACTTTAAGCTATAGCACAATATACGTCCACTACAATGCTTGTCCTTGTGCAGGCGGCCCCTCTTGCAAGTGAAAGTGCGCTTTTGGCACCTGCTCCATTGCCAGAAGTTTCTTTGGAAAGTCCACCACTACCGGCCCCTCCTAATCCACCTGTACCTTCAAATGTGGTACCAGAAGTCACTCCAGAAGTCACCACATCCGAAGAAAAGCCCTATGACCCAAGGTTGCAAATTTGTTTGGTGATACATGTTTGTAACACTTATTTAGTCAAGAGTGAGTCAAGCATGGACTGCCATGTGTTTTAATTTGGCTGATCAATCTCCGCCAAAAACCTTATGATCTTAAAAGCAATCGAGGATTTGGATGCGGATTTGGAGAACTTCGAATTTGAGAATGAAGAAGACATCGACTTGTACATGAAATATCTTTCTACTTTGGATGATCTCCACAGTGCAATGGATGTGTAACTTGATGATATTTGAAATCTATCCGACCCATTCCAAAACAAATAGTTTCATGATCATGGTCTGAATAGACAACACTGACTGTGACAACTTGGAAAGGTGGTATATGGTAAAGCCGTCCCGAACAATCTTCTTTTTTTATACTTTTACTTTGGTTATATACTTGATTTCATGGTTATATAGTTTTTTCTTGCATTATCCCCCGAAGCCATTGAGGCAGAATGCTGCCCTGGTTCCAAGTCTCCCTGCAGAAGACGACAAGGCTCAATCGGAGAGGCCTGTGCCGGGTGTCTCGTCGCTATACCCATAAATTCTGATGACATTCCTCATGTTTGTGATGAGCAATTCTAACATTTGCATTCAATCGGTTGCTGGTTTTTCCCTTTCCATTTGTCCATGCTTATACCCAAGGTAATGGTCATCCTCCGATATTGGTTGCTGAGTCTTTACCCCTTGGTGAGGACCATACAGACACCATACCTTACCCTGTCCCAGCGGAAGAATGGGCCCAGCAATGTCAACTTGAGAATGAAACCAAGTTGGATCAACAGGTCAAAATTAAAGGTGATGACAAGGTGGGTGAGCAGGTGTCGTTCCCTGAAATTCCCCCCCACAAGCCCATTGTGAGACGGGCACAGTTCCACACCAAAAATGTCATCAAGGAAGAAAAGGCCAAGAAGAAATCTGAAAAGGAATCTGCCAGTAAGGGAGCTGGTAAGAAGAGCAAACAGCAGAAGTCAAAATCAAAAAAGGGTGCAAAGCAAAGCAAGCTGCGCAACTCCAAGCGCAGGGCAGCACGTAAGGCTAAAGCAAAGCGGACATCCATCGCAAGCAAGAAGCGCAGCAATGACATGCCTGAAGAGCAGGAGCAGCCAGTACCACAAGTTCCCAAAGTTGAGAAACAGGCTGATGAAGTTGAAGTTGGAACAAAAGGCAACAAAAACAAAGGCAAAAGCAAACAGCACGCCACTTTGAAACATGCACAGGTGCAGGAAGGAAGCAAGGTTGATGAAGAGAAAAGCGAGGTCAAGAGCACCCAAAAGAAAAGAAAATCTTCACCCAACAAGCAGACTAGCAAGGAAAAGGATACTCCGAAGGAGAAAGCGAAGGCAAAGGCTAAGGCAAAGGCAAAGAGTAAAGGCAGTAAGGGTAAGACTAATAAGTCTAAACCTGCAGCTGCCCATCCTGGTGAAAATGATGCTCTTTGCCCTGAGATCGTTACCATGCTTGTAGAAGCCAAAGAGAAAGCTAAAAAGATGTACACCCAGTGCTATGTTGAAGGTCACCCCGGATGTGTATGTGATCACATGGAACAAGAGGTGCCCCACTATGATGATTTCTCTCTATCAGTTTACTGGACACGTCGTGCTGTTGGGGTCAAGATGCTTGATGAACAGCTTCCTGCTTCCCAACGCAAGAGCAAGTCTACATGGCAGCAAGTTGGGTACTTTGCTGGTGGCACATGCCCTTATGTCAACATCATGCTGGCTGATTATTGGGTACTGTCCTCAAAACAAGTTACATTTGTAAATGCGTCAACTTAAGTCCATTCGATTCACAGAAATCTTTTTAGCATGATCTCTTAGATTTCCTGCCGAAATCTTCCGCCATCGCCCAGTGCCCACCTTCTCAGGTGAAAGCTTTGCGCAAACATGCAGGAGGTCCTGACCCGGCTGCTCCGGAAATGAAAGCTCTGGCCAAGGAGTTGAAAACTTCTGGGGCCGAAGCTTTTACAGAAGTCACAGGAGGTCTTACAGAAGTCACAGGAGGTCGTGACAAAAACTCAGCATAGTTTTAGATTCTTTTTCAGTTTTTGGGGGGCCATCATCAACACGTGAGGCAATCTGGAGGAGATAAATGTTTTTAATCTATATAATTCAAAAAGGTTAAAAGAACAAAGTCTTCACTATATAGAAACCTCTCTCATATATCTTTCATAACTGTTTTTTGGTTTTTGTTGCCATATAGAAATGGATCCCCGCAGGTTCCTCCCATGGTGCCAGAACACGTGTTTTAGCTTGGCAGTGTGTTCTATATACAGTGTGCAAAGTGCATACTGGATATACGTTGATCAATTGATCAATTGGAACTTCAAATCCAAAGCTCAGCAACAGCTTGAGATTGGACGAATGGCAAGTTGAAATGCTAGCAGTATACGTGGGATCTTGGATGGGCTGGGAGAACTATATCAATTTAAATATATATAGACACAGAAAAGCAAAATGTTCCTCCATGCATGTTCCACCCGTTACTCTATTCCCAGTCTTTGGCGAGTTGGCGGTCAGTTTTGAAATGGAAAACAATACTATAGAAATAAAAATCATCCAACTGTTGAAGATGGTGATTTCTTATTTGTTTCTGTTTGGTCCGTCCACCACTACTGCCAGGTCTACGGATGGGGCTGAAGAGGTCGACTGCGAAGGTGGCAAGGAAGCGGGTGCAAAGCCAATTTAGAATAGGTCATCCCTGCATGGTTGGAAATCTTGGAATTTCGCTCTTCTATAGAGTTTTATAATCATGATTAATCCTGAGCAGTTCAGTTTTCTGAAATCTTGGCATATGGATCGAACTATATATAGTCGAGATTAGTTTAATTTTTTTTGGTGAGGACCAATGATATAGGATATAGATTTCACCTGTTTTTGCAAAGTGCAGAAACCCAGCATCACCACTGATATTTGCAGACATCAGCTATCGGCAGAATGGGAAGAATCTTGACCTTCATCGAGTCAAACGTTATATGTTTGAAATCATGACTCTTTATTTGATATTTTGAGGTATAAAACAAAGAAATCAACTATAGGGGTCTCAGGAAAAAGCTGTCAATGTATAAAAGAACTTCTGTTCACATTGTTGTGTTTTCCCTAGCTTCCCAACCACTCGAAAGCCATGGCTGTGGATCTTCACAAACTTATGCGCTCCCTCATGCACTTGGAAGTGCCTAAGGCAGTGGGGGCTAAGTCAGTGTAAGCCAGAACATATAGCGTTATAAATGGGATCTAGTTTGCCACTATAGTATAAAAACGGAAATGAAAAAGAACTTATGAAAACACGGTCATGCCGACCGCTGGCAGGCCTTTCTCTTCATCATCGTCTTGGTCTACCACACCAAGAACCTGCCAACGTTTCAGGAGGCACACTTCTACGGGGAGTTGGAGCCGATGGGAACCGAATTTGTGTGTATATAGTTTTTTTAAATATATGAACTATCATGGGCAAGTTCTATGTTAGCACACGCCTTGCCTAGTCCCCTTGTGAAAGCTGAACGGTCTTCAAACCAACTTTGCAGGAACTATCCTATTTGGAGTTTTTCGCTGGTGAAGCTAATTGTTTTGCAGCGGTGAAACGACTATATGGTGGAACAGCAGTAGACATTGAATACCTGAGGAACATAGAGGGACCCAACTCCAACGCCTTTGATATTCTGACGAAAGCTGGTCTCGCGTTGCTTGTTTGAAGCCTTTTTGGAGAATATATAGGTCAAAGCAAAAGCCATATATGTTTGGTGTTTGTTTTTAATGCCCCCTTTCGGTTTGTTTTTGAGAAAAAATCAACTTTGTGGGCCCAACCATTATACTTCACTTCTTTGACATAGACTTCCCCAGTCTCCATAGTAAGGCTAGCTGTTTACCTCATACTACAGCGCGAGGAAGGTTTGTTTTGTGGCCTGTTCGGCACGGTGTGCTCGAGCTGGGTCGCGATCAATGCCGGGACATCCTTCAGATCTCTACTTCTCCCAGAGGGTATGGAGGAGCGTGAGTATGTGGCCAGTGCTAACACCATGGTCACCAGGAGATTGTGGGCAGTACCCCGGACAGGTGAAAACTATATCATATAGTTTGGACAATGTGCATGGTTAGCCCTTATAACTATAAAAACTGTGTCCCAAGAATTTGGTTATATAAATTTTCACCTGTCTTGGTGCCAAGATTTCCAACCTCCTGAAATGAAATGGTATAAGTTTTGTCATCGGGATCGATGGTTTACTTTTTGTGGGTTACCCCTTTCAAAGTCCAATGATGATCTTCATTTCTGAATACCACTCCCAACCCCCAAGTACTGTTGAGCAGGGTTACACGGAACATGTTAAAGGCTTTGGAGCACATGCCCTGAACAGGACGGTCCTCCTTTTTTTCGTCATAGTTTGTCTTGGAGGGACCTTTTTTCTTGAACAACCCGGGTCTTCGTTGATGCATGAGTACCACCGATTCAGATTCTTATGTACGAAGCTTCGAGTCCCTGAACTGCAACATTCGATATATAAACAGGTGGAAGTGCAATTTTTGCGTTCTCAATGTGTTTGACTACAGGCTACAGGAAAGAGTTTATAGGATTTTATGTTAATAACCGATCCTTGTATGGCTCCCATCTATTAATACTATATGGTTCCTCAGGTATATCGCACTTCCTGGTGGATGGCTCATTATGGGGCAGGAAGTCCCAAACGTGAGAAATGTTTTAGCAACAACCCAGCCATTGGTGAGCTGAACATGGGCAAACTGCGGATGGCAGAGAGGGCTAAGTTGAAGGTGAAAACGACTATAAAAACCAAGGGTGGTGGATATCAGGGCTCAAAGCAATTGAAGGGTACGCAGTAGCATGGTTGCAAAGAAAATTGCACTTCAACTTCCTTTTCAACTTAACGCTTTTATATTTGAAAGTCTGTAGTTCCAAATGTACGATTTGGTTTGTATGCTAACTTGTGGCAGGTGTTGATTTGGGAGCATTTAAACTTGAATGACCAACCTAGGTCCCACATGTATATGCTTGCTTTCTATATATCGTTTGATTTTGAAATTGGGTATACCTCATGCAAACCCCGGAAATACTGATATGTTGATGGATTACTGTTGGGGATTACCGCTGATTGATGGAACTAAGTCCTTCATCTCTAATATCAAACATTTGCAGGATTTTGTCCATCAATCAGTTCTTTGTTACCACTTCTTGGGGTTTCCGGTTTAGATAGTTATAGAATCCTGTTCATGTCCTGCCTTCTTTCTCGCCCAGGACGTATCCTCCGCGATTTGGAAAGAAGATACGCAACATGATGCCACGCCTGAAATCGATGGGCGAGGGTCGTCCTTGTGTGGGTGGTGAGCCTGTTTTCAGTGAGCTACAGAATTATCCCTGGTCAGACTGGCCTGATGGGAAGTTAAGGGAGGTTCTCTTTTATTTGAGGGGCAATTTGAACCTCGAACTTCCAAATGAATGGAAAGCTTGTTTCCCAACAAAAATTTGATCTAAAAGGTCTGCAGAACCAGCCCATGGTAAAGAATGCTCCCAGTGGTTTTGCTTATAGGCTTTTTGGAATGTTTCATGCCTCGGGCTCTTGTGGGCTGATGTTTCAGACATTCAAAATCTTATACATATGGTGGTGGATATGGAAATTCAATTGCGGGTGTAAATTTCAGATATAGATATACGATCATATGCTATTCCCCAACGAATGTGAACAGAGAGGTTGATTATATATAGATGATTTCATTATATCTTTAGCATATATCTTTAGCTGGGGGTATGAGACCTGTTTGTCAACCCACCCGATATTCTCCTGTATAAAGACTGGGATGGACTTTGGTGATGGACTATGTAGTAAAGGGGCAACCATGTTTCAAAACCCTTATACCTGTTTACCCTTTAAAATATAGATCCAAGACCAAAGTCTGAACAAAAAAGACCCTATACATCAATCTTTTATAATCTTTTGGGGAATTGGTGGTAATTTCCTTTCATTTCCTGTATAAATGAAAGGCTCTTAAGCCAGTCAAGACTCTTTTCTTGGGCCCCCCCTTCATCTCACCACAAAAACAAATGGTTTTAGTGATGTTTCTTTTAATCATGATTTTTTGTTTTATTTTCAAGGGCCCTGGGTCAAAAAAAACCGTTCAATTACGTAAATATTTACGTAATTTTACGTAAAGGGCAAAAATACCCGTTCGATTCCATTTACGTAAAAAAAGCGTACCCGTTCGAACCCGTTCAAAACCCGTTCAAAACCCATTCAAAACCCGTTCGAAAGCGTTCGGGATTACGTAAAATTTTACGTAAAACTGGTTATTTTCATAGATCTTCCAAAGACCATCCCCAATATGTGTCGAGTTGTTTTTAGAACGATTTAGAAGTGACTGGGAGCATTTTAAAGGAGTTCCAACTGGGTTGGGCCGGAACCAGCGGATATTTTGAGGAAATGAAAAGGACTTGCAGCCTTCCCTTCACATTTTTGGAGTGTCTTATAGCTTTTTTCCATCCCACGAAATCGAACTGAGTCAGTTCTTTTGCCCTAAATGTTCCTGTGCTTCAGCAAGCCATTTTGTTTTGGAGGTTTCAGTGTAGACCCGCCAGCCCCAACTTGTTTGCTGTCATGTCCCAAGAGACTCTAGTGAGTCGAGCTTGGTCATGTCAGAGTTTAGCTAATGGTGCTGGTGCTGCGGTGGCAGTCGCCGGAATGCCACTCCAAAAGTTTAATCGTGAAGAGATCCAAAAGCGAATGAAGGATTCCGAGTTTTGGGTGGTTCCTACACATTTTCACGTTATGTGGTTTACCCATATACCATGCAATTTGAGGTATTGTAATTCCCCTCCATCGTTACTCCAGGAGGCCCAGCAGAAGTTACTGGCTTTGAAGGCTTGTAAGAAGGAACCAGCACCAGAAACTCAACTCAACTGTATTAACAGTTTACTTTGATTTATATACATTCCCCAGTCACAGCCCGCTGAAAAATATATCTTCGAGGAAGCACGGAATCTTGATGCGGAACTAAGTGAAGCCGCCACACAAGCTGCGGACCCTTGATTGGCAAAACATTCCTGTGTTTATAGAAGTTTCAATCATATAGAATGATGTTTGTCCCGCAATCTGTGGTTTTATACCAACCCTTCATTCCAAACCCTTCACACATGTACCAGGAACCAAGTGAGATTGCAGCTGCCTTGGCTGGAGCCCCACCAAAGGTTCCAACCTGTCCTAAGATGCCGCAGGTGCAAGTCAGACAACTATAAGAATTGATATAAATTTCATAATGGGTTCATAGAATGTGAGTATATATGCATCGGTCCTCTACACTAATGGGGTTGCCCTGGAAGGTGAATCAATCTCCACAACCGTCAGTTCCAGTACCGTGGTTAAATTCAGCTGGAGGATGCTTTGTGAAAATTTTGAAGTGCAGTAATAGCTATCATGATTAGATTGTCCTCCTAGGCTCCATCCTTGGGTGGCATGGCTTCACCTCCAGCATCACCTTCCCTCGCATCAACCACATCCCAGCTTGATCAGGACGATTTGGTCATATCTTTCTTTTTTAAACAACCAGCATCCCAATAAATCGCAGTTGTTGTTCTACAAGCCTACCCCTATATCTTGTTCAAGAATGGGCTTGACTACCCCCGTGGAGGAGGGGCAACTTCTGACTGCGGCGATCAAACGGATTGAGGAGTTAGAACGCCAGCTTGGAGCTAGTGGTTCTGTTTCCCACAGCAAAGATGATAAAGATTCCTCTGGGGGTGAGGAAGAAGGTAGGGCCGGCGATGAAGCACCTATCGTTACCCCTGATGGAAAACCTGTTCCTTAATTGACTTTATTGTTTTCCAGCCAATGATTTTTCTTAACATGTTGTAGTATATGATGTCTCGATAATTTACATTGAACCGTCGGAAATTCAAACTCAGGTGATCTCACCAGATGCATTGCGAATGAGACTTCGCAGGTTGTGTTCTCTCCGCAAGAGCGGTAAATGCGCTGTGGGGGAAGAGCTTAGGAGGGACTATGAAGAAAATGGGGAGAAAAGGGAATGGCTGGAGATAGCCCTTCTCGAAGCCATCAAACAGTATGGAACTAGCCGAGCAGTCTACAATCAAGTGAAGGCAAAAGGGAACTTGGGGGACTTGGGGTTGAGAAGGTGTATTTCCCCGATTCTATAATAGAGGACAAATTTGTAATGATCGAAATATATATTTGATTCTTAGCACGCCTGCGTTTGCAGGGAGAGTTTCTCTCACGCATCGTGGTGGTGCGAGAGAGGATGATGTCGAAGGAAAAAGAAGTCCACGGTAAGTGGATGACAGAAGAAAGACTCCGAGGTTCTGAGGTTTACAGTGCGTAACATGGAGGCATCTTCAGGGTTTACAAATGCTACACATATCGCAGTATATACTGTGATAAATACACTGTGTAAATATGCATGTATCTATATATGCTGTATATATCTGGAAAAGCACGTGAATCTATCCCCTTTCTGAGACTGTTTTTTTTGACTTATACCTTTCTCACGGCCTGAGGAGTAGCTGCAAAGCTATCATGGAGTTTTGCCAGCGCTTCCCAAAAGCTTTGGTTAGGCAGGGGTCCGGGATTGATGATATAAATTGACAAACTACTACACCACGCAGCTATATAAGTTATAAGGTGCATAGTGCATATATGCTTGTTCCTGAGATTACAAACTGCGTTTGTGCACCCCAATTGTCCTTTCCCCTGATGATTACAGCATATGAAATGTTTTAAGCTTACAATGCCAGGCAATGGAAGTACAATCCTTCTATCCCCGAATTCTTCGTGGAAGATGAGACAACAACATGTTTGAAGATCTCGGACACTACCAGAGAGACAGCCACAACTCAAATGGAGGTGCCTAGCTGCCTAGCCTTATATACATCAATTGAATAGCGGGGAGACAAATTTAATTTCCAAATATCAACATATGCTAACATTGATAAAAAGTACAAATCAGTAGCCATGTTATTTCATAGCAAGAATGCAGAATGCCGCCTCAGTTGAGTTTTCACACACCCGCAGCCACTACCAAACGGCCAAGGATCGAACTTCAACGGAAGCTCCAAATGCTGTGCTAGATGGGCAGGACTTTGACCTTCCAACCCCATCGGAGAAGCCGGAAGTTGTTGGTGAGAAGGTTTGGAAATTGCTGGGTTTATCAATGTAATTCTTCCAACTTAAGATATCATGTTAATAATCTGAAGATTTTTATTTGACAAGTTTCCAGGTTGCACCAGAGTTGGAGAAGTTCATGGATGCTGTTCAGACCCGGGTTAACTCAATCTATGACATGATTGACTTCCTGAAAGCGCCCGACATTCCCCAGAAGAAAACCTGCTATACCGTGCAACTTGACATGTTAAATCTATAGAGTTTTTTCACATGCATATTGAGGATTATTGAGGTATAGATTTTTAAACCTCTTAGGTCTTAGACCAATCCCTCTTTCGTTTGATGCATCACTAAGTTTGGCCGACAAGCTCGATGGGAACAAGAAGCTTTTGGAGGAATCTTATGCAAAGCTTGCAGCCTGTTTGACTGAGATCCAGCTAGAGGACTTGGAAAAGGTGGACAGTTCCAACCCCAAAATGCAGGAGTTTCTTGGAAGAATCAATGCTTTCTTATCACACTTGAACCCCTTGAACTTTTTGCAACAGCTTTTGGGCTAAGGGTGTGGTAATGTACAAACAAGTTGCGCAGTCTTTAGGCTCTCTGGGGGAAAGGGGCCTCATGTCTTCACAAGTAACCTGTACAGCTCGGTATGAGTGATGACACCTCGGGAAACAAATCTCATGATGAAGATGAACTCTGGATCTTGGAGCTAATGGATTATAACCGGGCGGTACCTTGACGGCATATAGTGCATGAACATTTCCTTAAAAAAAATCTGGAGTAGGGCATTTCCACCACCACAAACCCTGCGACATTATGCCCTAGATCAGGCAATCCCACCGCCACCATCCAGACCTGATGCTGCCTGGGCAAAGTTTCTGACCGATGACATCCTGAGGCTGCCGAGAACTACTAGGTGTTTCCAAGCCATTCAGTCTGACCCTCTCTTAAGCTACAATCTTCCCAAGAAAGGGGCACTTGCAGGACAAGTATTAAAACATGTGTTTGGGGTCTTAGATCACCATTTGGAGCGTCACAGACCGTCCATTTATAAGATCGGATACACGCACAATCCCCAGTGGAGGTTCCACAACTCTCAGTACGGTTACATTAAGAATGTGGAAAGGTGGGAGGGGATGACAGTAGTATATGCCTCAGAGAACAACATTGCCCCTGCTTACGTCGAAGCTGCAGCAATCCAAAAACATCTTGGACCTTTGCCTTTGCTATAGCAAAAAGTTGGTTTTCCAAAACTTCAACAAATGAGTCTTTGTAATCGATCCATTTTAGATTTTGTATCATGGAAACTTCTATAGTATATAGAATAGCTTAACTTCAAGTTCCTGCCCAACCCAGGAAAGCAAGGATGCAAGAATATTCGAGATGGAGGGGAATCTGTCACGACGGGTGATGGTGGTCCATATATGGTGTATTTCGTGTACAGGTCTTTTCAAAGGCCTAGTGATGCACCTTTAATGATGATGCGCTGAAGGAAAAGAATGATAATTGGCTTCCCAGATTGTCGTTTCAAAAGGGTGATGTCTATAGATTCTTGTTTTGATAATTTTCACTGGTCCCTGTTAAATCACCTAGGCTTCGCAAACAGATTGAGAATGAGAAGACCATTGTCAAGAAACCGCTTCTTACCTTAATCGGATCGAGGTTTCAAAAAAAGAATTCCCACCATATATTGGGTAACCGTCATTTCATCTTCCAATCAACTGAGGTGCACCGCCCTGATATCCCTTGAAGTTCAGTACAGGCACTTTGGTTCAATGGTAAAGCTAAAAGAGTTTTAAATTTAGGTCGATCCAATAATATCAAAATTTGGGGTTGTCCTTTCCAACTTAGGCAGTTCAAAAAGGAGATCAACAAATCCAAGAAGGCTGCTGCGGACCCTGAGCCGGAAAAAGTTGAGAAACCCAAGCCGAAGGCTAAAGCTAAAGGTAAAGCCAAAGCCGCAGCTAAGTCTAGGGCTTCCAAAACCGAAAAGCCCAAGGCCGCCAAAGGTGGCAAGGGCGACGGTGAAAATGCTGATGGATCTTCCAAAAAAACCAAACGCCGTGCCCCAAAGAATGAGGACGAGGGGCAGGCTTCTGGTGAAAACGCTGTTGAGACTGATGAGGTCCCTCAGCCTGTTCGAAAGCGCAAGGTCAAGAAAACTCCACAGTAGAAGGTGAATCTGGGTAGGTTGTCTCATGGGTGCCGCTTAGAAATCTTGTGATCCCATTAAGATACAACTTGTATAAGTTAATGTTGTTCTGGCCTGATCTTTTCTATGACGTTAACTTTGTCTGTTCCCAAAAGTATAAGATTCGATTGTTTTTCCAATGGAGACCCTGATTTTGCAGCCTACCATTCATATACTGCTTTTGATTAGTCAGAAACGGTCCTTACCCAAGCAACTGAAATGTTGTTTGATATAATCGTGGACCACTTGCGGCTGTGTGCCGATACACACAGCAGCTGGGCGATGATACTTGCATGGCTGAGGGGGTGGCTATGGAAGGAAAAAAAGGTTCTGCTTCCAATAAGGGTATTCCCCTATGATCGAAGTCAAACATTGAAACCGTGTGCTTTCAACATTGTGTCAATGGGTCATTGATGTATAATGATTTTGCCATCCCAAGGGTAAAAACATCTATGAATCTTATAGTTTTGCCAGGTGTCTCAAACAAAGGGCGGCGCCTGGCTTGGAAGTACAGCAGAGGCGATTCTTGGCTGCATAGGTGCTTCATTCTTCGAACTCGATCTCTGCAGGTGGAAATTTCTTGAATCCCGTACGATAACTGCATGCAATTTATATCACCTATAAATATTCACAGCTGATTCAATCGAAAAGGAAAACCTCAGAACTCATTTGATTCTGTTTGACCCATTTGTACCTTTACCAACCTGAAAGCTTTTCCTTATTTGTATATAGAAATCTTTTGTAGTTGCTGAACCTTTGCATTAAATTAAGGAGTCTTGCACTGAGATCATTCGAGATGCCAAAGCTGATTGGCTAGATGCTCTGACTGCGATACCGGAAGGGCTGCGGTGCAAGTTGGTGCATGACCTGTCTGCCTGTTGTGAAGCCAGCTCCGTATCCTAGAGAAAATATAGTTTGTTTATGAGTTTATGTTTGTTTTGTTTCCCTTTTTTCATTTACAGTATAGTTGTCATATGTTAGCTTTAACTTTTGGAATCGTTTTTTGGTAAGTGTATATATGTGATATAGTGATAGGTGAGTATATTGATTTAAAGAATGCTTCAAGTTCATCACAAAATCCGGATGATAGGAAGTTAATTTAGTTTTTTGGGGGTGGAATTCCTCTTCAACTCCTATAGGAACGTGATGTGAACAAAGTCTTTCGGAACTTCAACTTGCGGTATCCTGTGATTGTATCATCAGCGACCGTGGGTGGCAAGACGAACTATCCATGGATTAAACCCAGTGACTTTATCAGGGCTCTTGCAGAAACTAATGACTTGGGTCGATTGCTTGCTGGAAAACAATCATTGTTACAAGCCACTCCTCTTCTAGAAGAGTTCTGGTCGAGGTATCAAAAAATTTACCCCCGACATGAATTGTTTGGACCCCAGGGTAAACACCTACCAAGGGGTAGGTGTTTACCCTTATACATTCATGGCGATGAAGGCGTTACTTACAAAAAGTCAGCTGTCCTACTCCTATCCATCCAATCTCCTATGGGGTTTGGGTCCCGACGACGGAGCACGGAAGTGGCACTGACAGATTTTGAAAAAGATTTGTCGAGGGCGGGTATACCGGTAAATTTTCTCAAGACTGGACTTCAAACACGGTTTTTGTGCGGCATTGCCCCCAAGGAGATTTTTTGGTCAAATACAGTTCCCTTGTTCAAGCTGTATCCCGATTTTCCAAGTTGCTTTTTATGGGTAACAAAATTTGATTTTTTGAATCTCTTTCCAATGTTGAACAAAAGGTTATACCCTGAAAGGATTGGTACCAGGAAGACTATGAATTTGCCTGGGTCGATTTGATCACACTGATGTGTGAAGATTTGGCCTATGCGCAAGAACATGGCATCAACTTGCCAACTCATGGTTTGGTTTACCCTATTGTTTTGGGGAACAAAGGTGATTGGAGTTGGTTGGTGCCTGTTTTGTTGAACTTAGCAACACTTTCTCGCCTTGATCGTTTTGAATACTCCTGCAAAAACAGCATCTTAAAAATGCATGGTTTATAGGCAGGGTTGTCAAATCTATGCATCTTTTCAATGTCTCTTTGGATTGCGATTTGAGGTGAGTAGTGCGAAACTTGAACGTTCGTACCGACGAGCACCAAGGGGAGCCCAATCAAAAAATGATGATCCAGCTGGCATATGCCACCTTTGTGTTGCTGGTATGCCTGGGAGTGGTCTTGAATGGGAAGATCCGTACCAAACTCTAAAGAAATGTTTGCTTGTAAAACTGTTTAACTTCTTAGTGTGGCTTTGCAGGGTTTTTTGGTTTTGAAGGTATAGTGTGTTCCAAGTGTGAGTGGTTTGTCTGTGTATGTGTGTCTGGGTGTTTTATGCGCATGTTTGCCGTCCACTTAGGCAAGTGGCACGACGGTGCATGGAGAATGCTTTGACTGTGCAGCATCCTGACCCTTGGGAATCAGAGGCGCCCTTCACAAAGTTTCTCATGATCAACAAGGCCCCTAATGGGAAGGCAACATTTCATCGGCCAGACATCTGGCATACAGTTCACCTTGGGATTGCAAAACATTTTTTGGGGAGCTGCATGTCCGTTATTCAAAAAGCCATACCGGGGTCATCAATACCAACTCGGTTTGCGAAGTTGGGGAAGGATTATGCGCAGTTTTGCAGGGACCACAAATTGCAACGATACGTTTCAAAGTTTGATGAACGGCTCTTCA
>OMLO01002492.1_pt1 | contig 14902 bp, 7 predicted proteins | sample 1674811 | NCBI WGS metagenome assembly OMLO01 (sample SAMN06265003, study PRJEB25207) | coral metagenome | isolation source: Coral host | place: Mexico:La Bocana,Puerto Morelos, Mexico | collected 2008-11-13 | reverse complement strand
AAATTGACGCATTAGGCTTGCCCTAAACTGTTTACAGAAAGCGCCGTTCAATTTGAACTTCGACCGAACCTGCAAAAAGCAGTTGTTTATCCTTCACTGGATTTATGATCGAAAACAGGAAGCGGATACTGTCGTTATCTGTTAAGGTAAACTTCGTGTGCTTCTTTTGCAATCATTTCGACTTTCCTTCGTCCCCATTACAGTGCTGGGTCTCTGATATGAACTGTGTTCACTGTTGTTCGCATCACATACTTTTTATTTACAAATTTTCCCTCGCATAGTTTAACAGTTCTACTAAGACGCAGAGTAAGTAAGTAATAAAATGGATTCATATATTTAGAACGCTTCGATTCCATATAAAATACTGAATGGCATCGGGAAGAAACCGAAGGCGCAAATTTACAGCAAACTGAGTAGCCAAAGAGACTCAGAGTGAATGAGTCTATCGAAGTTTCTCGGTTACAATAATCAAGGGTATTACTAAGGTGTTAATAAAAAACAATCTTAGGCTTTCAAATAAACGCTTTTCTCCTTCCATGAATAAGAAACACGGGTTCATTGATCAGAAGCGAAGCCAACACTCTAGGTGGCTCGCTTACTTTGGCTGTTAAGGCCTTGGACAATGCTGCAGAATGCAGACCAGTGAAAGAGCTCAGTTGAACAAATAAAACTGTATCGTGCTGTTAGCGTGGTGTACACTGATCCCATGTTAAACTAAACTACACAAGCAAGTGTCAACTTTGTTTAAAAAGCGCTAGTGATTTCAATGTGAGCCACGTGTGAAACCGGACTGTGTAAGTTGAAAATTTGCAATATTGTGACAAATGAATGGCAGGCCAGTCGCGCGAAGCAGATATCTCTCCGCGACACGGGCGGACAATTCACGGCGTGAAAGAAAACGGGATAACTAGGTGCCAAGTAGGTCGGTTATATTTATATATTATAACGGTGTAGTCACCAGCCGTGAAATTCGTGTACAAGCTGTGAAAAGGTGGAGTTCGCACAAACACCACGCTGGGACGTCGCTAGACGCCCCGTGGAGTTTCACACACGAAAACGGCGTGCACCACAAAACGTCTCGTTGCTAGTTCATAAAACCCTATTCACTGAATGACATTTGAAGAATTTGATTTCAAACAGGTATAAAATTGCCTCGCAAATGAACAAAGCCTTGGCTTATGAAAAGGTCTTTGCAGAAGTCACTACATCGGTGTCAATCACATTGACAGGGAGGTGGAAAAAAATGTTCCAGCCGACGCGTACATGTTGATCGGTCGCGAGGGAAGTTCTCTCAAGTGGCTTTGAAGAGCGGGTCGCCAAACCGCTCAAATCAACTCTACTTAGAAACTGGAGAGATTTCCTATTCAAATTGTTGCTTTTCTTATTTTTAAAAAAAACTAACTTTAACCTTTTGTGTTCTAAAAAGCAAGTCATAGAGAGAGTGTCTGAAACAAGTTCAACAGCTTGTTACAACATAAGGTATACTCTTTCATGCAGGTTGCATGTTTTGTTTCGCTTTTACATAAATTTGTTACGCTATAAGATAACCAAAGTGCGAAAATAAAACCACAAAGTGAATTCGGCTTTGTCAGTGATCTCTTTTTGTCGGCTGATACGCCAAGATTTCGGCGCTTTCAAAAACGTTCGCCAAGTGGTTACATACGCAGGGTTTGACAAATACCGGATGACAGTAGGCAAACATTAATTAGAGAACTGGTGCGAAATGGCAATACACAATGACAAATTCAAAAAAGGAAGTAATTTAGAAAGTAAACTAGAAATCAAAAAGCTAATTCGTTCCTGTGAGTTTGAGACAAGCCGAGCAAGCCGCTTCTGGGTTATTTTGGCGTCAACGTAAAATACATGCAAATGAAAGCCATGGCCGCTGGGTGTTATCAAGAAAGAAAAATGTCCGAATGAGTGGTCGGCAAAAAGCAATCAATTTACCCGAGGCTTGATATGTCTTAAGGAAGTGTTACATTTAGTTCATCGAGCAGCGAGCTTTCAAATAGCATTTCTCAGTTAAGTCTTTGCTAATGCGAGCATTTTATTTCATTGTGAAAATCGAAATAGCGTATAATTTTAAAACCTCGTGTGGAAGACATGTTTTCGCCCCGGCGCTAAGTTGCGTTAACAGTCAAGGGCTTCAAAACCAAGGATATTACAGACTTGTAAAGAAAATGAATCCTATTAATAACTTGACAAATTTTCCTGATTGTGTTGAAGCTAAGAGAAGAATTAACTACATCGACTCTGATGCCGCTAGGCACAATTTCAAAGGGCGAAATTGACCAAGCCTTGTTCGAAAATTAGGCCACAGAACGACTGAAATAAGTTCTAGCTTAAACTGACTCCATCTCTTGGCAGCTGCAATGTTACTGTAAGAAAGGAGTTTAATTTCAATGAACACAGCTCTTGAGAACAAACCGTAATCAAGTTAAACTGGTTACCACGCATGTTAGCAGAATGGAGTTTCTTTCCCGTTATACTTTTGAATGACACTTTTCTGTGCTTCAAGGAACAAAGATAAACTTAATTCCGCTTTAGTGACATTTCAAGACAAACTCTTCGTGTTTTGAACGTTAGCTGGCCGGTAGCACACTTGTATTAAATCTAACCACGCCTCGCTGCAGCCTTACCCACTTCATTTCGTAAATTAACTAATACAAAACTTTCTGTTTCAGATTTGAAGCTTTCCATCAGAAGCTACTCTCAACGAACAACGACAACAAGATAAAATGTGAAGCGTGGCCTTCAGTTTACTTTACTCTGTCTGAATAAAGTCACTTGTTACAAACTAAAAAGCTCTCTGCTCTTTTTGTCACTAATGCTATAATTTACCCTTGCGCCAGTTGTCCGTTCCATAATGAGGAAGGAATCCTTTGAAGTCGGCTTCTCTGTGTCCAACCGGAGTTACCCATTAATTATTTCGTCCGACATTGTTAGAAGCACTTGTGTAAATCACAGCTTTTAACTACGGGTTTTTTTTCCAAGAGATTGATCTAGTAAGAGAGATACATCAAATTCTCAAGAAACAGAGGTTGAGTAATTCGAAAACCGGCAACAGTGGAAGATTTTTACGTTTTTGAAAACAGCGCTAAATGACTCTTTTGATAAAATTCGAGAGCAGCTATTGCTCTACATGAAGGGAAGCTAGAGGAAATTATTATTAAATGCGGTCGAGACAAATACAAGGACCGGAGCCAGATTTCTTCAAAATTTAAGCATTATTTCTCAAAAGCACGTCGAAAAGATAATTAGCAGCTCTTGTCTAATTGGCAATAACACCACATTTCTGTAAACAAGCTGTTCAAAGAGACCGCCTCGCAAACTTCTTTAGCAGCATTTAAACCGCCTCACAATAAATGCAAAATCCCGAGCGAGCCAGCGCGCGTCATAAGTGCATTTTACATTGGATGCCATTTAGCAAATCAAACGCTGGTATCAAAAAGCGACCGGATGGCAAGCACTTTCCCCTTCCAGCTATTTTCATATGTATCTAGGACTTCAAAAGCTCCCCGCTCAACTATGCTATAAACATGGGCCTAAAAAATTCTAAACCCACACGCGTGTATTGAGATAAACTATAAAATGTGTTTATTATTTCTCTTGTCCTTTACGATTTATATACAAGATTCAAGCGATGCAGGAAATCTTATTTACATAGAATTGTACATCTTGTTTTCCTGTCGCGAGGGCCGATCCGCATTTTTGAATTTATACGTGTGGTCCACACACAGTTATAAATATGCAATCCCTCGGATAAAATATTCCTTTCTTTAGATACACTCGCTTATTTAAATTTGCTACAATGAATTCTTCTCGACTTTTAATATATATTACTAAAACAAGAAAAAAAATTAAAGGGCTGATTCCAACGATAAATATTCGCGTATCCACAGAGTTTTTGTTCTCGAATGTTTGCCGGCCATTGTCAGCTAACTTAGTGCTCTACGTTGATAAAAGTCTCCGCATTTGGAATATCCATTTTGTCATTCTCGTCTTGCTTCGGCGTCAGCGCGAGAGCGCTACTCAACTGAGCTAGTCTCTGTCCTTCTTGAACATCAATATTAAGCTCCATGGAAATGTCTTTAATTTCTGGCTCATCCTTAACGCTCTCTTCATCCGTTTTGTCTGAGCTTTTCTTGACATTGTTCTGATGTGTTTTTTGGTGTTTTCTGAGGTGGTCGCTTCGCATGAAGCGCTTGCCACACTCGGCGCATTGGAAGCGCTTCTCGCCTGTGTGCGTTCTCAAATGTCGTTGAAGCTCGTCTGACCGAGTGAAGCTCTTTCCGCAGAAAAGCCAGTTACACACAAACGGTCGCTCGCCAGTGTGCCAGCGAAGATGGGCTTTGAGGTGCGATGTCTTTCCATAAACTTTACCACAACCAGGGATATGACAAATGTGTTGCTTTCGCTTTGTAGTGTTTCCTGTAGTGGCTGCGAGCTGGCAGTTCGGGCATCGGCACCTTCTGCAGCGTCTTGTTCCCGTTACTTGGCTAGGCAAAGGCGCAGCACTGTACGCGCTGGTCAAGTGATAAGCGGCTGCAGCACTGCCGGGATTCGTGTGATAGCTCATAGAGGAGATGTGGCTTGTAGGTGCTACAGAACTCAGCGCCAAACTTTGCGGAACTGCGCTGGAGATAGGGCTACGTACAACGGTTTTATTCGGCTCTACACTCCACCAGTGAAGTCCCCCAATCTCGTTACACTCTGGCTTGAACGCAGCCGTGCAGCCCAGCGATAACTGAGCGCTCCTTGCCGATCCAGGGCAGGCGTGCATTGCTGCCATGCAAGGAGAAACAGGCCCGCGCGAGGGGCTTCCGTGCGAAACAGCGAAATTTTGACGGACGTGGCCTTTTGGAGGCGCAGACAGGTAAAACTCTTGAAAAGGAGAGAAGTGAGATTCGGCTGGCGGTGTTAATGGCAGCATTCGCTCTCCGGGACAGCTCATAATTTGGCTCACGCTAACTGCGTGTTGGCTCAGGTCGGGAAGAACACCGCCGGCAAACTTCCCGTGACATTCGTAGTCTCGGTGGGCACCAGGCTGGCCGATTCGACTGCATGTAGCGGCTAATAGCGCCAGTGGAGACGGTTTGCGATATTCCTAGAAATAAGAACACAAATGATAAGCTGCGAGTTCTCAAAAAATGCTATACGGATTTTAATAAATAATACAGTCGAATCGCAACTTTTAGCGACTTTTATAAGCCGCTGGAAATCCTTTAAAAAATACCTACGTGTGAAAATGGAAAATATTCCGTTCTCGCTAAGGCAGCTGTTGCGGCCATCCCGTTCGTCGAGGTTGAATTTTTTGTGTTGAGCACGATTTGAGCCTTGCGACGTTTCGATCCGATGTTTCGCCTACAAGAGCCAAGATTAAATGAAACCTGCCCTCGTTCACACAAAGCATTCAGCTGGTTTGAGAACCGGTGGCGGGGAAACAGACTAGATGTAATTAGACAAACGAAGCCGACCGCCAATGAGCGACTAGAGGCGGAGTCTATTGCCTATACTCTTCTCACTGCCATGTTGTTATCGTAAATAAGGTGCTATTATCGCAGATGATAGAGGAGGAGCGAGAGGGCGGCGAACTAATGAACGAAATCAAAAGAAGGGACATTTTATGATTGGATTTCCATGATCAAAGTCGGCCGCCGACAAGCGTGCGTTACGATTGGTCGGAGCTTTATAAACAATCTGCGGGGCGACCCTTGAAAGCAAATCATTTGTTATATTATTGTGTATTTCCGTTATCGGTCTATATTATTGTCACCACCTCTAAAACTACTGTCATCACTCGCAAAAGAGACCGCCTTTATTTAAATAAGAAAAGATTCAGCAATACACTTGTAAAGATGCAAACAGCCCATTGTTCCAGTAACAAGCTATAAACAATTACCATCTCTTGCACGAGGTATACTGTGGCTTTTCGCGATAAAACAGTTTGAGGTGTTAACCTTTCATCATGCCGCGCGCTGCGACCGATTGTTTACATGGCGAAAAGAAATCTCTGTCATTCTACACGACAGCGCGAGACCAGCGCTGTCATTTTCCGACTACTATTTCCACGGAAACGCCAGTGAACAAACATTTTGTTGAAGCAAGCATAAATTCGCTTTTAATGTTAGTTTTATGGGCGCAGAATGTTCTAACAAGCGTGCGCGTTGCTAATTAGAAGCCCGCCTTCCAAGACCGCCTCAAGGTCCTCCTATGCAGTGCGCCTCTCAATATCTATGCCAATCAAAGAGGCGTCGCGAATGTTCGCTCTGTGTGGAAAAGGCAAGCAAACTTGTGGTATATTCTGACTGCGAACTAAAATTACACTCAGATATCAGTGCTGTGGCATTGACAGACTACTGATGGGCAATTATTGATGCTACTCACTATTCGAGACGGCGGTGTCCTTTGAGGATGGCAGATCAATTTCGACCAATTTCCTTGGCTAACAATTAGCAAGTTATTCGCGCTCTAAACGAGATTGAAGGGTGTCAGCGATTCTTCATCGACCTCAGGTGCATTTTCCACTGCTATTTATTTTATTATGCAAGTTAAAGTTTCTAAAAATCGTAATTGAGACAAATCGCTACCCAAAGAAACCTTCCCGTCTGTGAAATCGCCGTCTTCGAATTGCCGGCCTTAAATATTGCATCAGTTGGTAATTTAGGCAAAACAAAAGCCAAGCTTTACTCCCTACAATGAAATTCCTTTTTCCTGTAAACGATTTACTTGCCATCTCAAAACACGAAAGCTTTATACACAACTATCCCGGGACATTTCTGTAAACAAGGCAAAAACGCGAAACCAAGATTAGCGCCAAAAGCACATAACACTTTAAGTCCAACTTTCCACAAGCCCTTGATCTTAGCCGATAAGATACCATGGGCCAATATATTCCTCACAGAACAATATGATACTCCAGCAACGATTACTCATTCACTGCTGGCTCTTGGGAAACGCTGAAGCGAGGAAAAAACAATAGCTATAAATTATAATGTCCCCTTGACGAAGGCCGATGCACGAAGGGTCTTAAAAAGCCCACTGGCGTACAGTACTTTTCGGCAGCTTATCCACATAAGCTTGCTTGTAGATGAGCTTGTTGAGTTTTATATTAAGTGCGCTGTAATGTTCTCAGTTCCGCTCCTACAGACTTAGCAAGATTAAAAACTTTCATCCACGCGGGGTTTGGCGGCGTGCTGCATTCAAACAGGCCACGGGGGTTCGCGAAGAATAAAACAAAACCAAATGATGTAATGTTCGTAGCTTATCATAAACCTAAGGATTATAGAGTGGAGGCGCCATGAAGGAGCCGAAAACGGCGGGAACCCCATTTATAATTCACATTGTTTCCACTTAGCAAAACTCATAAATTTCGCCCTGAAGAGAAGCAAAAATATCCGATCAGACGAACTTTATTGCAAATCTGTCGGTGGACAAAATAGGTATTTCAGCCACAGCGCAACACTAATTTGAATCTTCGTACAAAAACGAACGGCATTCATCACTACCTTGATGCCCGAATGTTCGACTGTTAATGTTCAAGTTTTGTTCTCTTGAAATTTGGTTACAACTTGATGGGATTTCAACCTTGTCAACAAAGTTTAGAAGCGAGCTGTCAACTAAAAGAGCTTTAGAACAATGCTTATGACCAACAAAAAGTCGGCTTACTTCAAAGGCGCAACTTTGCATTCAAAGATCTTTTTTTATAATATATATAGGCCACTAATTGAATATTTATTTTTCTTGCTCCAAAATTGTCATTCCGTAAAAAGCATCCTGGAAAAACAAAGAAAGATTTTCTCGTCTACGAGTTTGCTAATTTTGTTTTCTCCTGACAAAGGAAAAACACAGAGAAAATAACGCCAAACCTCAGAGACGACCCGCTCGTCAAAAAAAAAACCCTTAAAGTAAACAAGCACTGTAATGTTTGCCTCGAGACCGTGGAGGTAGAAATTCAATTTTCGCTTTCTTTCCTTATCATGTTTTTGTATGTGTTAATTCTGTTTATTCTGTTTGCTTAGTACATAGCAAAAATCAACGGCATCACAAAAGAAATGAAGTGGGGTTAAAAGGCGTATTCGTGTTCCGCCTCAACAGGCTTCAACCGCTCAGCGCTTACAGATATTCAAAAAGATTTTAGCGTTCCGGTTTTCAGTCAATCAAGTAAGAAAATCTCTGGTGGTTTGCTTGGAAGAGCTGGTTAATAATCACTACACCCAATAACCGACAAGATATTGAACTATTTTGTCAAATTTAGCCCGAGGCAAATTATCCATTAACGGAATATTCACGCGAATAAAAACACTAGAGTTTCGCTCGTTCAAGAGAAACGCGCTTGAAAGCGGCCAAACGAATTTATATTTGTGCTAATGTAATCTTGCCGTTATCTTTCTGCGTCCTTTTCATTTTTCCACGTTTTCCGTCGTTTGGGGTTTTAATCAGTTCCATCGCACTGATTTTTCGAAGTCTTTTAACCTGTCTTGGCAGCGAACAGCGAGAAACAACTGTCTCCGGAAAATGCAAAAACTAGTGACTCTTTCTACTCCAAATCACACCCATGTTAGTTGTCAGAGATAAGGAGACTTTTTAGCTTTCAGGCAAATCCAGTCTTGTATCAGTTTTTCCCCGGTTTAATAAAACACAAATTCCCAAACCCTGACTAATTTTCTTCTTTGAGAGTTACTTTTGAATTGTTTAAAACTGAACGTGTCTGTGGTTCGATTCCTTACCTTTCTCTTAAAATAAACAGCCCCAAGGTGGTTACATAAAAACTGCGAAAGTCTCGGCAAATGTTAAATTTCTTGTGTAAACTTCCTTGTGTTAAATTCGAATATTCTCTTAAGCTAGAGGAAACTGTCAGAAACCCCTGTGAGGCGGACGGCAGGAGTTAAAAGAATTTTCACTGAAATCTGCCAATCTTTGTCAAGTAATTACGCAAGGAACGATATTAAACGAAACCATCCTACATGGTCTTGCATTTGCAATAAAGGCGGTCGCTTTTGAACTTTATTCTTATGAGTGATAAGGGTAATTCAGCTCAGTTGGCACGCGTTCTGATTCGCGAAGATAAAAGCGGTCCTTGACTTGGCGCTCTAGTGTCTAGAGCTAGGCCCAATACTGTGTTTTGCTTGAAAACGAGCCCTATTTCCGAGCAATTATGGCGTTAACGAGTTTTCCGTTTTAAAGAATCCAGTCATATAAGTCCAGTTCCGTCTTTTAAACATCGTAGTCGCTGTGTCTGTAGCTTAAGGCTTCGAACGTGAACCGACACACACGAATAAATTGTGTTAAATTTTATGCCCTCCCATATCCTTGCTCATTAAAAAGACACCAAAGGGCCCACTTGAAAAGGTAGCAAAAATACTCTGTTGTCAATCGGTCAAGGTTGGAAGCAAAATTAAGAGAATGACTTGATAGGCTCGCTGAGCCGTGACCGCGTTTGACTCGAGTGGAGGCCATTAGACAAGAAAACCGCCAGTGGAACTCTTGTGTTCTCACTTTGTGGTGAATTGAAAGTTACAGCGCGCGCATTTCGCATTTCCGTCGGTATCTGAGATAAGTTCAAAATATAGTTAGTAACAATTACTATTTCCACCTTACCTACAAAAAGGCCAAAAGGCAAATCTATTCAGTGAAAATGTTTCGGGCAGATTTACCTCCGGTACAAGATATTGTTGCTTTTCAAAGTTGAATATTTTATTGTACCAGCTCCTTCAAAAAAAAAAAAACTGAAAACGTTTTAAACACAACGATGAATATCGTGTGAAAATTCATACTTAAATCTCCAGAAAACCTTCCACTAATCTGCGAGTTGGCGTATGGCTTCTTAGTAACTTGTTTAGACAAATCGCCTTAATCATTGAGTTCTGTTAGCTTCTGTTGTGGTTTGGTTATCGCTACTATTAACTCACTTAGGCAATACTGGCTATACCCGGCCGAGCTCTGGAAGGTATCCGTTCGCCTTTAGGGTAGCACATGGCCATATCTTTTTTCATATAACATTTAACAGTATTAACTTTCAACTGCAACGAAACAGAGGAAATAGCGACGATTATGGAGCGATTAAGTTTCTTTATAGCTTCCTGCCACCAACGCTGGAAATTATCAACTGGGTGATAAAACCGCATATTGCCTGCTGAAGAACAAAATATCCTTTAGGCATGACAAATTTTGACTTCGGGAACAAGTTTTAGCACGAGGACGAAACACAGGAAATTATTAACAAGCCCTGTTACAAAACAAAAAACCCGCTCATGAGCTAGCCGTGCAACAAATCCCGTATTTGAATAAGTTATTGCTTTTTATCTGTTTATTACAATTGGCTATTGTTTTCGAATCTTGTGTTCACTGCTTTGTTCTTCAAAAGGGACAAGTGTTTTTTTTGTTTGACTATTCTCAATTTCAGTTTTTTTACGGACTCTTTAACAGGAAAACACTGATTTTAAAGATCCCACGCGATCGTTGCAATAACCGAATGAAAATCGTAAAAGAGAGCAATCATATTACCTCGTACAACTTGGGCTACCGACAACGTAATAAGGAAAATATTATTGTTATGAACATCTTGCAAACACAGTAACAGTGAAAAATGCTTTTAAAATCTGCTTCACATATGGGATTTAAGAATCGCATTTTTTTTTCGTTACAACTACTTGCTCTATTAGCGAGTAATTTCGCAAGAAGCAAGTTGAATCCAATACATCACAAAATAAGCTATTTTTTTTTTTCAAGAAACTAACAAAACACTAGACCATGAAAGAAACACGATTAACCTTTTCTTCAAGGCTATGAATACGCTGTAAATGAACCAAAAATATAGGGACTCAGTTCTCAGCTTTGCTAATTAATCAGTTTTCAGAGTTATTTGCTAGCATGTACCCAGTGACACACGCACCATCAACAAACAAAACACGTCGTGTAATATGCTATTGAAAAAAAACTTAATAAACCTGAGAAAGGAGACATGCATAGATCTTAAATATTTTAATGTTTAGATTGTTTTCATAAGGTTTTTATTAATAAACAAAATCTCTCTCTTGTTATTACACTTGTTTGTGCATCAAGCGAAAAATCCATTGACGTTAGCTTAGGCAAGGCCTTGAAGTCATGGCCAACCTTTGTCAACTAACAGTGCAAATTAAATACGTTTTTGCTATTTAATTTGAAGTAGTCTTTAGTTTTATTACCTTTTTACAACAGAAGATAAAGGAATGTCTTAATTGGCCGAGGCTGGACGCTGTAAATTTTAGAACGACTCGGGGCTGATATATTACCTCGAACAGGGTGATAAGTTTCTGCTACGAAAACGGAGGTTTCAGTCTGAAATGGAGGTTTCACTCTGAAAACGGAACAATCATCGGTCATCTTGGACAGGAAATATCATAATTATCGTCACCCTATCGTTTTCTAAAAGCTCTGTTTCAAAATTGTTTTTTGTCCACGCGAAAAAGAAAACCCGGGGTTTTCAAATTCCTCCGGTGTGAAGAGCCTTTTTGAAAAGTTGTGATTTCGTGAAGGGTTAGATAGGCCTCTTAACCATTGGAATAAACAAGCGTTCTTAAATTTCTTGGCTTAGTGTGAACGGGGCCATATTTATCCTAGCCAGTTTGAAAGTGCAGAAGCATTGGAGGGAATCACCCCGGGTCAATTCCAATCGATGACAATGCTGGTTCGGATAGGTTCCAGCAGGTTGATTTGACTTCAATGGCAAATGAAAAAAAAAAAAGAAAGACAAAAAATACAGTTCTCACTACGCAGATTTCAACCAAGGTCACACTCATGTTCTTAAACTGCTCACATTTCTGTGCTAACACGTTCTTTAAAGAAAACGTTCTTTTACAAAAAGAATGCAAACCACTTAAAAAATGATGAACTTCTAGTTTCTCCTTAAGATTTCAACTCAAAGTTAGGTAAACAAGTGACAAGAAATTATCAGTAATCAGAAATTATGAGTTCAAACTGTTGTACAGCTAAATTATAAGATGTCACTATTGATAAAGGAAAAAATCCAATGGTATTGTGAGTTGTTTTGGTCACATTATTACTTTTAGATTAAACCTTTAAATAATAGTTTACTACGATAGAAAATCACTAAAGAGATAATAATAAACCATAAAGAAACAAGGATGGAGAAGATTGACACGGATTACAACGACGAGCTTGAAAACCGGCTTTAGGCTAAGCTTTTTAAGTTGCGAAAACTGCGCCACAACGCCTTTGGCAGTGAATGTTCTCGTTGATGCTGGGATTAAACGATATTCCAACCTATAACGTTTTCGATTCCTATGCGAAACAACACAAACACTTTAAAAAATGAGTTATGAGGTAAGAGGGAGCTAGTCAAATGCAAATATTATCTGTCTATTGTACAGTAATTTAATGAGACACTAAGAGAAAAGTATGAGAAAAATTTGGTCTGAATCTAGGTCCAAACACACAATCGAGGGAAAACAGCGAAACAACTTTGATTTATCTTGCTTGAAGTTCACACAAAGCTGTTGTAAACTGTCATGCAATGTAGATTTACTTAAAAAAAAGGATTACAAAATTCACCACATTATACAAAGATCTTCCTCACTCATAAGAGTAATCTCGTGAGGAGAGATTTCTACGAATATCCACGTGTCCTAATTTGTCTCGTAGCTACGCCGTGATAAAGTCATTTTTGTGACGTAAGACGGGGAACAGGCTGTGAAATGAGCATGGCTTCAAAGCCCTAAATTTTACAACGCATACTTTCATTGATGGAAATTAAACTTATTTATAATGAACCACTTTGTTTTGAAAATTACTGTACAAGTGCATTGGAGCTATAAAAAAAGAGAGAGATAAGGCTGGAAGTGCGCAAGGTTGCGATGTCAAATTTAAAAAAGTCTGGAAGAAGTTTCCAAACTTTGTTGTCATTTCTTGGAAAAATAACTTAGGGCTTTCCCTTCAGCAATTCATTCACATCCTTATCTTGCTTTTGGAGTTCATACGAAGAAACTCAGTCGTAATTTTGGTTCTACTTTGACCGAAAATACACCAGAATCACCAGGATAGTTTCCTTTTTTGCAAAAATATTAGTAAAATATAACGATTCAAGCGTCATAAACTCTAGGTCGCACAACGCTGATGAAATAGGAGTGCTTATTGTCGAGAAGACTCAAATGAAGGTTGACATGAGTTGATAATAAGCTCATTCATTAGCCTTAGAAAATGCCACAATTTTCGATCAGCGAGGAATGAAGTCAAAAAATTGGACAAAAAAATATTCGTTCTATACTCCCTACAGGAAAGGCATTATATAAACTGTGTTATTCGTTTTTACCCGCACACGCGGATGGAATAACAAGGCTTAATCTCAAAATTGAACTAAAAGTAAAATTCTTTAAACTACCACTCTATATTTACAGCATAATAATTGAATATTGCATCAGCTTACATCAAGTATAACCTTGACCTGCACACTTACATCAGCAATCAACATTTTGATTAGAAGAAAAGAAAATTACCCAGAGGATATTGTCTCTTTATATCTTCTTGTACTTCAAGTAGAATCATTAGAGATTAGACTGCAATTGGTTTAATAGTTTAAGCACTTCGACGTTGACGCGACAGATAATTAACCCACCTACTTAGAAATGACAACACAAGATCAATACTAAAATAGAAAGAGGTATCAAATGGCATTAATGAACGAAAAAAAAGCCCCAGTCTTACGCTTTCGGGTGCATGGATAAAACCCTAATGTGTGACCATTAAAATGAAAGCTATTGAGCAGTACTTTCATGTGGTACTGTTTATTATGCTGTACAAGGTGGTTCTAACTTTTAAGTATGTGGATGAAACCTTAGTGTGTGACCATTCAAATAAAAGCTATTGAGCAGTATTTTAATTGTACAAGGTAGTTTAACTTTTGTCTGTGGATAAAACTCCAGTTTGCGACCATTCAATTAAAAGCTGTTGAACTGTTCTGTCATTTGGGGTTTTAAGAAGCAACAATTTTTTAGAAAAGATACTATTGGGAAGATTATTCATGTCGGCTCCGCTGACATACCGTATGACTGTTGTTAACTTTAATCATTTGAACTTCTTTCAAATTTTTCAATCTCTTGTGTTAATAACATAAGTAACTGAAAGAAAGTTAAAAGGGTCAAATAAAAATCATTATTTCAAGGTCCAAAACACCGGAATTGTATAAGAACACAAAACATAAAACCGTAGTGAAAATTAATTAAAAATACAGAACTTGATTAGTGAATGAAGAAGGTGAATTTTGAGCTTGGTAATGAAATGGACAAAGAACATATCTGAGTCCCCGACAGGAATCGAACCCATGACCTCCCGAACACATGGCCCATCACTTCTCACGATCAATTCGACAGTGCTGATCCTAGCAGTATGCAGGATGCCTTCACATATGAACTCACTTAAATGACCTTGCTCTCCATTAGTTCTCGTAGCTCAGTGGATAGAGCGCCCGCCATGTGTTCGGGAGGTCATGGTTTTGATTCCTGTCGGGGACGTCTGTGTGTAAATACGGGCAATCAGACGGATCATCCATCCACACGAGCTATCGCGATAGTTCGTCTTGTGAGACGAATCATCGTGGATAACTCATCAAGACGGATGATCCGTCTGATTGCCCGTATTTATACACAGACGGATTATCAGACTAGCTACCGTTCTTTGCCCAAGCTCGTCCCAGATGGATTTTGTATCCGTCTCCAGTATAAATTGGGCCAATGAAAAGTACTGAAGAGTACATTCTTGGGGTACTGTCTGTTATGTCCAAATTAAGAAGTTTGAACTTTAAAGTCTGTGGATGAAACACTAGTGTGTGACAAATGAAAGCTATTGAGCAGTACTTTCATGTGGTACTGTTTATTATGCTGTACAAGGTGGTTCTAACTTTTAAGTC
>OMLO01002490.1_pt1 | contig 14911 bp, 6 predicted proteins | sample 1674811 | NCBI WGS metagenome assembly OMLO01 (sample SAMN06265003, study PRJEB25207) | coral metagenome | isolation source: Coral host | place: Mexico:La Bocana,Puerto Morelos, Mexico | collected 2008-11-13 | reverse complement strand
AATGCACAACGACGCTTATGTATATTAATAGGGTGGCGTGAAATACCTTCGTGGCACGGAGGAATTAAAAACAATAGCAAATCGCATAGCGCGATAACACTATGCATGCTTTCATGCCGCCATCGTGAAAAATACGTGATTGGAAGCAGACAAAGATACTAAGCAGAAGCCCTGTGGCTAAAAAAGGCTTGTACTTGGGTAAGGAGTCATAAAACTGATTAAAACAGTAATTTCTTAATGTTGGTAAAGTAATTTTTTTATTTTTGATGAGAAATATTTTGTTGTTTTGCGATACAGCGATATCCCATTCAAATATTGATATTCATATCGTGACAAAAAATATTGCACCAGTGTATCGTTGCAGCCCTAGCAGGATAGCCACATTTTTCGAAGAAATCGCACATTTCATCTGATTTTAAACTCAGAATCCTCACTACAAAGACAACAAGGTATAAGAAACTGAGAATAAGAAATGGAATTCTTGACATGTGGCCGATGTAAAGATGAATACAACAAATATTATAACTATGAGTACATGTATCTGTTGGTTTGTACAGAATAGTGCACACCGGTGCATAAACTGTTGCCCTTGATAGAAACTTTGATATCCAGAAAGGCTAAAGAACTATCAGAAATTTCACAAGTATATTTACAATGTAAGAGCCAGATAAAACAAATTGACAGCAGTTAAAAATTGATTGAGTTCCTCTCTGGTAGAATAGCACTGATGCAGTCGTCAATGTAGCGAACGTAGGGTTCAAGTTTGAAGCCGCTGTATTGATTGAAAAATTGGTGTTCAGTGTAGCCTACAACAAGATTGATGTAGCTGGGTCCCATTTTGGTGCCCATGGCCACACCATTGATTTGTATATGCAATGTAATAATTGTAAAACAGTTGAGTGTTAACGTTACATGTAGTTCAGCCAGGCAGAGTAGTGTTTCCTAGCTTGGTTCTTTAACGGTGTGTAAATCAAAAAAATGTTTGAGGGCTATAGAAGACCTTTGATGGTGTAAAGAGATGTACAGTCACGTAATGTCTGTTAGTAGTGAAAATAGGTTTGTTCTTGCCCAGGAAATTGAAATTGCAAACAATTTGAAGTGTGTGTTGACTGTTGAAAGATCTGACAATGAATGCCATGATTTTGTCTAGTAAATAGCTAGAAATAAGTTCAGTAGGGCAGAGATGATAGGATGACCCAGGTTGTTAGGTTTGTGAAATTTAGGTAAAAAGTAAATACATGAAATTCTAGGAGTGGTAATGATGAGATTACTAGCAGTGTCCGGCAATTCTTGTTTGGCTATGAGGTTGTTAACAGTGTTCTTGACAATTTACAGTGGCCAATTCACATTATCAAGCAGTTGATAAAGAAACTCACCCCTTTAGACAGATAGACAGACTCTTTGCCGTTAGAGTAAGGGAAGCATTTTTGTTTACGTCAGTGAAAGATGAGAATTGCATTGAACTGAATTCATCTTGTCACTTTTTGGCAGAATTTTCCTTGGAAACCGAAACCTTTTAGTGTTCTGGATAAAATGACGGTTCCTTCTGTGAATGACGAGGCATGCCTGATTTATTTCACAGGTTAGTCTAAATAATTTTGAACCTTGACTGCTCATGATTTGCAGTTGATCCAATGATTCTGTTACCTTTTGCAGAAAATTCACAAAACAGTGCTGTGTAAAGTAATATTAAGTTAATCTCTAGCCCAACCTTGTTCAAATAGTACTAAGATATGCCTTTGCAGTCTCCATAAGCCAGATCTGAATTAGGTTTAATTCAATTAAGCTGCCCTGAATACACATCTAGAATCTAGTTTCTTTCCACTTAACTTGTACATGAACTCTCAGCAACCTCCTTGTTGCCTTTGAAAGGGTGTCTTGTTCGAGACAATCCTGCTTTTGTTGTCTGTTGCCTTTACGGTGTGCATATGCCAATTTCACTCTCTTGTTCTTCTAGATGAGGATACCGGTTGGTCTCTGGCAAAGGCTCAGCAAATCATCCAGCCTGTGGCTGAACACTACTTCAAAATGGAAGAGCCACCTGTGCTCTTCTTCTACACCGAGGGAGATGACATATCTGACAGCTTGCGCGACTTTGTCGATCTTGATGATAGTGTCAATTTGGTGATACTTGATATCCCAAATCAAAAGTATTACACCTACATGAACAGTGATGAGACCGATCTCACCAGAGAGGCAGTGGAGAAGTTTGTGGCTGATTTTGCTAATGGTACACTGGAAGGGAATAAAGTACAAGCATCGAAATAGCTTAAATTTCCATTTGACTGTCAGAAATAATTTTATTGGATATTTTTCCATTTTTTTTTTTTCAACTCTGAAGTTGATTCAGAAAACTTGAGTGCAATGTTTATACCAGTCAGAAGCAAAAGCAAAAGTACTGTTGTGGCACTGATGTGTTCACTTGTGTTACAGGGATGTACTGTACACTGTATATGTCCTGTAGCTTTGATACAAGTGCTCATACATGTATTACATGGTTTTTGCCACAAATTCTTGTTAGCTTGCTGTGCTTTTTTGGGGTGTTGTAACAGGTTAGTAATGGTAACTGACAACATCATTTAGTTTAATTTTTCCCTGTTCAAATTAGGAAGATTGTTTCTGAAGATAATTATTTCAGCACAGTCATTTTAAAACCACATTTCTGACAATTTGCAATTCATATGTACTGGTAATGTCGATTTTGTTAGCCATTGTAGTTTGTTAACGTATGCCTCTAAGGCACTAAGTGTGTAACTGTAAAATATAATAACTTATTACTGCACATTTGTCTTGGCAGCACAAAATTAGGAATAAGTGGTTAATAGTTAATGATATGCTAAGTATTTGCATTGGCTATTCGGTATTGATACATTTGGCAGTCAATTAGTTGTAAGTCAAAACAATGATAGTTATTGTTTTCTTTTCACACAACAAACTATTACAAATACCAAGTTTATGTAAGTGTCTAGATGTAGGTTATAGGGCAGCAGACATTAAAGACAATTCCATAACATCCAAACCAGTCCTCTAGAGACTATGTCACACTATTGTAGGAAATTCTGTGTGTTCTTATACAGGCTGCAATAGCTCGTGAAATGATACATAATTTTGTGACTAAAATTGATCCTCTTTGTGTTAAGTAAAGCACTCTTTGGTGACATGGATTCAAGTCTTGAGACAATATGTATATCAATATGCCATATTATATGACATATGATTTCTTAAACCGCCTACTCGTATAAGCTCAAGGTAAAAGCTATTATGCTTTGATTCGCACTCTATAATGCTTAGCAAGGTATCCCCAATTTCTCAAACCAATTTCCAAAATATTTTTTCTGTCAGTAGAGGTTCTATAAATCGTTTATTATACTGTTTTATAAATCATACTATTTTCTGTGGTGGATCAAGGGGGTTTGGTTGAACCTACTAAATTGAAAAAAAAAAGATGAAACTTAACATTCCAACTTGGTCTCAAAATGCAGAAAATCCCATTTCTATGGACCTTAATTCTTTGAAAGATTTTCCGGGGGGTGATTTTCCCAGACACCCTACAGTGGACCACCTGCAGACGTTCATGTCTCAAACCTCCTTCTCTAAAATCCTGTATCCGCCCCAGATTTTGCATGTACTCTATGTTCTCCTGTAGCTTTGGAACTTAAGGTGCTAACAGCTGAAAGCAAATTAGTTTTGCAAGAGGACGTTGCTAAGGCAAAGTCATTTAGTGTTTACACAATGTGATGTATTAGACAAATTTCGGAACAGATTTCAAGAGATGTAACTTGATAATCAGGTTATACTTTGTTTCTAGTAACTGGCATTTTCTTAAGTTAATTTTAGTTAACGTGATATCTTACATGTAGTGCTGTTCTGACTATGGTTACTGTCAGTGACCAAGTATGTTTAAACAAGCTCTTGTAGTTAAAAAAGGTGTAGTAGGATCGCAGAACTGTCATCAGGGCCATAAGAAAGGTCTGCAAAGCTTTCATGGAGGTTGCGATCAGTGACCAAGTGTGTTTAAACGTGTGTGACCGTCATCAAATATTTTGCCCTTTTCTAGACGAAATGTAGGTCTGCAAAGCTTACACGGAAGTCAGTGAAATATTTAGTAACTATTTTCTGATAGTCTATTTAATTTTTTTAGTTTGTAAACCACTAAAATAAACCTGGTGCAAAGTTTTGACATTAAAGGTTTGTAAAATGCTGAATGGTTTAAATATTTTGTTGTTTATAACACTTGACCCATATACGTTCATGCAATTAGGAAAACGGGGCTTTTGGAACATGAAACATTGACGTTGTGAACAAAAGGAAAAATGCTGACGTCATTGACACTATTGATACAACCAGGTTGTCAGATTTGACTAAACCAGTTGACCCCGTACCCTGCAAACTACAAACAGAATCAGGAGAACTGAACGAACAGGTTAAGGGAACATTCATATTGCAAAAAGCAAAATCAGCAGGAGTCTCATAATTTGCATTTAGCATTGGTCAGTACAATGTAGATGCGCCTGGTGTGAAGACAGCGTGAGCCATATTAGTGTGCCATACCTGTTTTTAGGAAATGGACGAACAAGATGAATAAAGGAAAATGCAATGTCATTGTTCTTTTACAATTCATGTTACACCAGGGAAAAATGTTCTTCGGCTTAAACAATCGTGTACAACAAGACAGTTTCAATTCATATACTTTATACTTCTTGGGGTTGATCAGAACATGACCACATAACTTTACTTTTTTAATTCTTTTTATTGTTATTATTTATTGAACTGCAAGAGCAACATTCCTATTTGAATTATCTATATATGGTCATCCTTCAAGGAATTTATGTAAGCACTATTTCGATCTGAAAATTAACCAAAAATTAAAAAAAAAAGGAAAATAATAATGGTAAGGCTAATAAAAAGAACTTGATATTTTTTTATGGGGAAGTTAATGTAACTCTGTATGCCTCTTATGTTTCATTTGCTTTTAGTAGAGATTCCGTATTACATTTGACTGAAATGCACAGCCAAAACATTTAAGTTCCAAGCCTGAAATATCGTGCCTAGTTCTATTGTGTTGTTCCAGAATATATCCATCCCCCTCCCACGGAAGGTGTTTTTTAGATTGAACCCCCCCCCCCCCCTCTACCACATTTTGACGTCCTCTGTGATCTATTACTGAACAGACACACGGCGACATGGAATCTATTTGTTTTCTACAATAAAAAAACATACAACTTAAGCTTTTTATTTCAAAATCGTTCTTAAATAGAAACGCGAGTGAAAGTTTGGGAGAACGAGAAATGCTGTGGGAACGCGAGCCGCAGGCTTGTGTTTCCACAGCTTTTTCGAGTTCTCCCAAACTTTCACGATAGAAACATGAAGAACATGTTCTCTATTTCTTTTAGAAAATACCTCGACCCAAAAAAGAAAATAAACTTGTTTACTTCGACCATCAAAATGTAAATTCTCTTTGCTAGCGCCATCACTACGTCAACAGCTCGCGTTAGTTCTGTATTTCTGTCGCGTTTTAGTATAAATCTACTAGCGTTCTATCACAAATGCCGCGCTCTGATTGGCTACGCTACCCACTATCTATTCTGTGATAGATAGTGAGTAGCGTAGCAGTGTGCCCTTACTAACAAAATGACGGCGGCTTCTTGGCGTTTTCGAAAAGTCTGTGAAGAGGATTTAGGTATAGTTTTGAACGACTAGTAGATTTATACTAAAACACTTAGATTATTGATTTCGCTCTCAAACTGGTCCAGAATAACAAGGAGCATTGGCAAGTCCATAAAATGTCCATGCCCCCAGTAAGCATAGTCTTTGGAAATTCTGAGGGGGCGGGGGCAGTCTTAAAAGTCAAATTTTTAAAGAGAAACCATGAAGCTAAATTTGCATTTCAACGCAAAGCATCACGCTATCACTTGAGGGGTCAATTTTAGTTTGCGCATAGAACGTACACGAAAAATCATTTATCCATGAAGTTATTATCTCAGACACTGATCTGGTGACCCTACGTTTTTAATGCAAAATAATTATTCATCAGAAAAAGCGGAATGAATGTGTAAAATTGTAGAAAAAAAATTGTGGACTGGAATTCCTCCAACTTCAAAACTTCCATTTCTTTCAATTTAAGCAAAATCTAATTCACAATTTTTTTTAAAATTGTCCCTGTGTCTTCTTCTATGGGTAATGGAAAGATTAAAAAAATGTGGGATCACTGGCTTAGTTTGATGGTAAAAAGTGGATTAAGTTTGTTGCTATGCAACAGAACAACGCCATCGTAATGTGTGACTCCCTTATCTGAAAGATACAGTGGAAAGTAACCTTCACTGTGACCCACTAATCTGATTTATTCGTTCACCATTTATATAGATAACAATACCAGTTTATCTCAGCTAACAACACTGCAGAGCTTATTCCCCATTTTAAGATAAATATATTTCACTATCAATGGTATAATTTATTCAGTTGTATGACCTTGTAATATATGTCTCAAATAGTTTTGTAAGTCGTCCGTTTGATCTGGAATGCAAGTCTAATGCCGAGGAAATGAGATTGTGTATAGTAAGCTTTCGATGCCCTTTATAGAGACAGGACAAGAGTAATATTAAATGTAATGGATCAAGGCTAAAATTTGCAATACGAAAGCTTAATTAAGGCTATTTTAAAACAATAAAAGAGTATCAGAAGCAGATATTTGTCATGTTTTGTACTGGGGTTGGCAACGGCTATCGATCATCAATATTTGAAGCAAATTTTTAAAGCACTCAGCAACCAACTTATGGGAGCCCAACTAAGTAATTTGATTTTGAAGAAAAAAAAAGCGTTGCATGTTTTTCGTTAGCATGGTATTTTTCTGTTGATTCAACGTAGTTGACGGCATAAATTGTTTTGAACATTTCTCTTAACATTTCGTATTTGACTAAGAAAATATCTGACCACCTCAAAAATAACCCTTTTCTTGACTTATTTTTACCTTGAAATATTTCAAGTTTAAAAACTTGACAACTGTCTTTATTAATTCGTGTAACACGGAGAATATTTGCCGAGTCACAGTTGCTGCACACCCGTGATCTGTTTAATCAGCTTCCATGCATGAAAAAATTGAATTTGGAAAAAAATTTTTGGAATTTTCCTTACGTTATTCAACTTTGCACGTAACGTTTTAGCCAAACGATTGCACATTACGATTAACAAGAAGAATTAACCGAGAACACGCTTACAGGATTCTACTATTAAATTTTGGAAGCAACTCTCCGCATTTAGCAGTATGACTGGATTGTAGTAAGATGTTTCGTGACAACACTGCAGTAGTGAAATCTTAAAATGATAAAATTGTTTTTGTAACTACCCTAATGTATTGACTTCAGAAAAACTTTAAGGAATAACCTTTGAGCTTGATATACGATTTACCACACCATATTGACTTTAATTTGCAAGGAATCGCGTCACCTTGTTAAGACTAAGAAGCATTAACTTGTTTAATCAGCGTTCGCAAATATAAATGCATGTTGTTTTGGATTAGGTATAACTAAAACGTTTGACAAACGTTAATTTATTTTAGATAATAATGTATATATTATTGGAAAAACTTTAAGGAATAAGCTTTGAGATTGATGTATGATTTACCAAATCGTATTGACTTGCATTTGCACGGAATCGCGTCACCTTGTCAAGACTAAAGAGCATTTACTTGTTTGAATAATGTATGAAGTGTTCTTTAAGAAAAAATTGAAGTGTTTGAAAAAGTGTTTGAAAATATACTAGTTGTCTCCAAAATAAACACACAAGATATCAAAACGGGTGGTTTGTTTTTTGCAGATTTAAGAAGTATATAGACTTTAAATTAAGTTACTACTGTCATTAAAGTACGGAAACCTCCATATTATTTATGGACAGATCCGACTTGTAGCTGTGCTAGAGAATCGTATAACCTGTATCTCTACCCGAATACGAACTCTTGCATGGCTCTCCGGCCGAACGGTTCACATCAACGAGGTTTGACTGTGTACAATAACTTTCTTGATGATATGTTTGTTCTTGCCTCCTGTTGAAAACAAGACAAAACACGCGAAAGTTCTTCAAGATATTTGAAGTGTCGCAATCCCTATAGAGCGTATGAGAGTTTGTTTTGGGTTGACCAGGACGAGAAATGAAACTTTCTCCAACTCTTGCTGTGGTCCCAGTGAGCTCAATCACTAAAATTGAAATTGAAATTAATTAATAATCGTTTGCTATCAGAAAAATTTATCATTATATAGCTGAATCAAAATATTTTGATTATTTTTCTTCTTTTTGCGTAATAAAATACACAGAAAACGAGGACGAGATCAAAAATAATGAATTTTTTTGATGTAGTTGATGCAAACATGCGGGACTTTCTTTTATCATCTTCCAAGGTCAAATTTCCTTTATCCAAAATATATTCGTAGTAGCTGAACCGCAATAGAAGCTTATCTTCAAAGCTCAGCACCCATTTAAATAAAATTGATTTCAATGTCGTTCATGATTTGTGAACCAACCAACCTATGGGAACCCAACTAAGAAATGTTTGTCGATAGCAAGTAGTTTTCTGTTGATTCAACGTAGTTGACCGCAAAAAATCGTTTGAACATTTCTCTTAACCTTTCGTATTTGACTAAGAAAATATCTTACCATCTCAATTTTAAGAAAATTGCCCTTTTCTTGACTTATTTTTACCTTGAAATATTCTGAGTTTACAAACTTGACAATTGTCTTCATTCATTCGTGAAACTCGGGGAATATTCGCCAAGTCACAGTGGGTGCAAACACACCCGTGACCTATTTAATCAGCTTCCACGGAAAAATTGAATTTTCTCTACGTTATTCAACTTTGTACGTAACGTTTTAGCCGAACGATTTCACATTAGGATTAACAAGAAGATTGAACTGAGAACATGATCAAAGTTTTCTACAATTAGTTTTGGAAGCAACTCTTCGCATTTGGTAGTATGCCCGGCTTGTAGCAAGATGTTTCGTGCCAACCTCAAAACTGTCTTTAGTTTCTCGAACACTGCCTACTAGTGAAATCTTCAAATGATAAAATTGTTTCTACAAGTACCAAATATATAAGGCTATGTCGCTCGTCATAGCCTGTGTCACAGCCGTCAGTGATTCAGGATAATTATATTGGCTTCGAAGAACTTAAAGGAATTAGCTTTGAGCTTTGAGCTTTGATTTACCAATTCGTATTGACTTAAATTTGCACGGAATCGCGTCACCTTGTCAAGACTAAGAAGCGTTACCTTGTTTAATTAATCAGCGTTTGCAAATACAAATTTATGTTGTTTTGGATAAGGTTAAAGTAAAACTTTTGACAAGCGTTAATTTGTTTTAGATGGTAAAACATAACGTGTTCTTTAAGAAAAAGGAAGTATTTACAAAGCGTTTGAAAATTATATACTTGTTGCTTTCAAAATAATCTGACAAAGAAATCAAAACGCTTTTTCAGTTAATTGAAGTGTTAAGAAGTATATAGACTTTTAAGTTATTAAAATGAATACATTATTTTATTTCTGTGCTTAAACTAATCTTATCATTACAGTTCATTTCGCAGGTATAACTCCTAGAAACAAAACTTCATTAACAAGAACATTTTTAGTGTCACTTCCTTGCTTGCGATTGTATATTTACCTAAGAAAAACTTGAATAAATAAAGCGAAGGTCTGATACGTGATTAAAAACACGTCAAATATTGACATCGAGGGGGATTTCATTGTTAATTGAGATCACATACAGTGTAAATATTTTTCACATTGGAAGGGAACGTGGCGACAACTTGACGCGTCTCGGGTGCGCATGCGCAAATTGTTTGCTCTAAAGAAAGCACAAAAAGGGATCACTTTCAGTTATCGTGTTCATTCGTACTGTCGATGTCTTCTGAGTAAGAAAACGTAAGGTACGTACACATATGTTTTCTCCATAACTTTTTTCCTTTATTTTCAACCTTTTAGTTTATGTATCAGGCTAACTGGTGCAATACACTATAATTTTAACAAACGCTGTTTTTTTTTTTCTCATCAACATGTTGATTACATCCAAGGTACAAAATAAAAATACCTAGTTCAGTAGCATGCAAAATGGATTTTTTTAGTAACCTGTTAATGCAAAACACTATTTTCTGTCTATGTAGACAAACTGATTGGTTAAAAAGGTTAGCAGCTCGGGTCGGCAGTTTCTTTCCACAAACTGAGCGTAATTTATTAGTCCCGCTTTTTTATAACTGGAAAATCATTTTCGTTTCAAACTGTTGTGGCTTGTGTGTAAAATGCTTCGTGAGTGTCAAGTCATGCCTCTCCTCACATTCGGCTGAAGGAAGTCTTTTTGAAACGAATTAGTACGACAGAAAAACGTTTTACCAAGGCAAACTCAGAAAAAACAGCCCTAAAAACAACAAAAAAAACACTTCCTTTATATTGGTTTATGCTCTTTTAAGTAGAACTTCGGGGGGCTTCAAATGTAAAGAATTCCAAATTTCTACCAACGTAATGGGCTCGGTTCTCCTGTTACTGGCTACTGCCTTGAAAGGTTTGCAATCCAGTTACTGTCAAATTTTAAGTTTCCAGTAAAGTTGTTAAGGAAACAAGAGCGAAATACTTGAGTAAACCTAAGATGTTATAAACCAAATTGTTCCGGATATTGCGGAGAATTACAGATTTGAAAGGCTGTTAGGGGCAGTTCACTTTTAGTATTTTCGTATTTTCGTATTCCATAGAACTCTAACCTAATCTCAAATTCATATTAGTATTTAGTGTTACAAGTTATTGTGGAATTGAATTGGCTTCAAATTTTCCTAAGGCTTTTTTTGTTTTTAAGCGTTACTCGATTGACAAAAATGTACTCTTTCAGACACATTCAATCAAAACTCCAAACACTGAATAAATAAATTTTGATGTCTCAAAAGCAGGTGTAACAACAACAACAGGTGCTCTTAATTTTAAATAATGAGTATTGGCAGTTCTTGACATTTAATCACACAACAAATGTTGTTTTCGTTTTCGGGCATTTTATTTTTTTGCATACTAATTTTCACGAGCAAACGCCCCAGTTCGACGTTTAGCAAGGACGCCATAATATATTTTGCAAAAATGTTCTGAGTTTTTCTGTAATTTTTATGCAAAGCTTGACACAGGAATACTCTAAGCTCACACGGTCTTTCTAGAACTTATTCTGCGCTGACGAGACTACGTAGCTTAAGGCGAGTGCAATTTGAAACGTTTTAAGCATGATGAAATACGCTCTCAAGCTCGTTTATTATATGAATATATGAATGCTCGTGCTAATTTGCTCTACAGTTCAAAATAAAACTGTGAAAAAAGAAAGCTAATTATAATGTTTATTTCCTCAGTCATATTATAGGTCTCATAATTGCTTGTCGTTTTCTAGACCATGTTCTCATCACTGACATAGTCGTTTGACATGAGGCAAATTACTATCAGTGGCTTTCCCTAGAAGCTTGGATGTCTCTAAAAGACCCGAACGCTGGGAAGGCACTTAAAACTTCTCGAGTCAAGCGCATACAGGACGCGCAACGTTTCAATTTAAAAAAAAAGTTTTTAAATCGCGCGTAGCGTCAAGCGTTTTTCAACTGATGAAAAAGACTTAAGAGTTAGCCGAAACGTCTTGCCAAAATATACAAGACTGACAAAAACGACACTTTTTATCAACAATCTGGTTTTTAATTCTACAGGCAAACATGACGATGAAGTTTGGAGTACTTTTGTTCCTCCTTGGTGTTGCAGGTAAATTTTAACAATTCATTCGTATCTGTTTCATCCTTTCCGTTTTTCTAGTTTCTCGTATATCTTTACCATGTTAAATGAGAATGTGCCGAGGGGTATTTGCAAATATTCTAACAAAAATTCCTTCTTTAACAAACAATAGCACAACAAGAATCATTGTTAAACGTTACAGTGGGCCAATTAATACTTTGGGTCTGGAGGGGCCGCAAAGTCAACGTGGCTAAAATTTTCGGGATTCCGAAATACAGTAGCGTGTCAGAAAAATAAATTAAAGAAAAGCTTAAAAAATTCTTAGTCTGTTGAAGGTTATCTAGATTAATGTGATAGACAGAATTTTTAAAATCTCTTAAAGTGCCACGAAGAGAATGAAAAATTTCACGAGATTAACACACTACTTTAAAAGCGATTGGACTGTTGTGTATTAAAAGATCTATATTACACTCCTTTTTTTTCCCCTTACTAAGTGTCAGTTCGTGTAACCTTTTTTCTTCTGGCTTTTGATTGGTTTATAAAGAAAGGAATAGGAATTTAGACAAAAGCTTTTTATAAGATGAATTAAGTGGCGTAGATATTAAGATGCATACTATCAAGGGAATTTGACAAATCCTCCAGATCAATGTAAATCATGTGTTGTTTACTTGATTTTTTTTCTTTTTTTCTTTCAACAGATGTATTATCGAAACCAGGAGCAGGTAAATTATCCAAGCACTCGAAAACTCTTACATTGTTATGCGTTTTCGCGACTGATCGAGCAATTCCAAAGAAAAAGTTCTGGAAAAGTCACCAGCTCTCTTTGGATTGTTCAGTTAATTATTATTATTATTATTATTATTATTATTATTATTATTATTATTATTATTGCCTTTATGTTTACAATATTATCCTCTACTACTCGCAGATAGCAACAGCTAGTCGAGGCGAGCAGTAGTTACACGCAGAATTACTTAAATACTTGCAAACAACAAGTTACAATAAAAGAAGCAAATATACACTAGTTACAAAAATAAGTTCTAATATTTCTAAGTTAAAGAAGAATATATGCAAATATAATCGAGCCGAGCTGTCTCTATGACATTTTAATTTTCATTATCAGATCAGTTAACTCGATGTAGTTGTCTGTTTCGGTTAATATTTGAAGTAAGACGTTATGAAGTGTAACGTTGAATTTATGTTTCGATAAATTATGCATTTCATTTCCAAAGCTGTTCCAAATTCGCACATAATACCTAGAAAAAAGATTTACTTTGCGAATTCAAACTTAAGTATTACTATTAACATACATACCCAACAACTACTCTCAACTACTCACAACCTTCATGTCCGAAAAACAATCGTCTTTGAATTCGTTGTTTTGAATTGTTGTTTCAGTACCAGACTGTTCCATTTCAAAGGTGCCCAAGTGCCCTTATTATCTCAAAGAGGTTGGCTGTTTTAATGACAAATTTGGCAAGAGGGCGTTACCAAATCTTATCCTGACAGCGAGAGATCCCGATTCACCAGTTTACTTTGGAGAGTCCATTAAGTGGGAAGACTGGTCAAGCTTCATTGACAAGTAAAAGCTAACAGTTATTGTTATTCCAGTGAATTACATTGCGCGCATGCGATTCCTTCCCGCTCATGACTTCCTCGTCAGCACCACGCGCGAGAGAGCTTGCGCATCTTACACATCCAATATAAAACGATTTCTTTCAAGCTAAGACTTATTGGGAAATATATTTTCGACTCCCCTCAAAAAGCACGGTGACCCTCACGTTTTAATGCACAAATTTAAATGGCATACGGTTGACTACAATACCTTGCCTTATGAGGAAAAAGTTAAAAATTATGTTCTGAGGGTTTTCTATTTGACATACTCTAAAGAAATTGTCGTTTCAAAAACAAATTGTTAAGTGTACTCCCAGGAATTCCCAATTCCCAAGGAAAAGCTCAGTCGCGGGTCGAATAATTACTGACACAGCTCTTCGAATTTCCGTACTGCTCACAGAAATCATCATTGTAATCCTTCTAATATTATTGCATTTTGGTCATTTTTTGGAATATTCCTAACATAGTTTTAAGTAAGGCAAATTTGTGACATTTTAAATACTCCTTTATCGATGGAATCGCCTTAATTGACAGCATTTCTAAAGATTAGTGTTTGAAAATAAACTAACAGGATAGTTTCTTGAGGTTTCCCTCGTGGCCTTGACTGCGGAAGCGGCTGTTGACCTATATTGTTCATGGTGCTGTTGTAAGGAAACACTGACAGTCGCTTAAATTTTGAAGAAAAAAAATAAATTTGTCGAAACGCAGGCCACGACGCTACTAACGATGCTGTTGTTTTTGTCCGGTCATTTAGGTTTACATGCGCATGTGTAGCGAAGGCAAAACAACTCCACTATGCCTATGCTGGCATCGAGTTCTATGGAGAGTGCTGGGCTGGTATGAGTAAAGATTATGATATTCACCTACAGTCGAAAAAGTGTGAAATGATCGAAGAACACGGGTGCAGCTTTGAAAATTGCAATGAAGAGCTCAAGGGTCCCAGGAAATGCGTTGGAGGCGCACTGGCTCTGTATGTTTACGAAGTCAATGTAGAAGGTAAGGGAATTTTGAAACGTACTTACTAACTGCACCTCTGTGTTGACTAGTACTGACTAAATGTCTATGTGTAATAGAACCCTTTCGATATATTAAAATGCAGCTTGATAGTGAGGCCTAGAGGACAAAAACAAGAGAAACTAATAAACATAGTCATTCAATTTGCATTATTTGTGTCCTCTAAGCCTCGCCACCAAGCTGATATCAAAAGAGGTCTGTTAGTCGAGGAAAATTGGCGTGTGGAGGGCTCCTTGGTCTGATGGTCAGGAGTAAGAGGTCCGCGTACTGTATTAGTCCTGTGGGGCTCCTGATGTTCATGAGTACGAACAAAGTTTAGGAGAGATAGATGTAAGTTACCTTTAGTAAAAAGAAGAATCGAAAAACAAATTATGCTGGTGGGTAACCTTCCAAGGAATAGAGTGCAATTCAGGAGGCCAGTGCACATATTTCAAGCAAATAGCTTCATGCTACAGGAACCGGATTTAAACATTTGAGCGCCACTTTAATAATACAACTGTCTATTATGTTGGCCTTTTCTATGGACATAGTTGATGTAAGATTATTTTTCTCAAACTATT
>OMLO01002489.1_pt1 | contig 14912 bp, 12 predicted proteins | sample 1674811 | NCBI WGS metagenome assembly OMLO01 (sample SAMN06265003, study PRJEB25207) | coral metagenome | isolation source: Coral host | place: Mexico:La Bocana,Puerto Morelos, Mexico | collected 2008-11-13 | reverse complement strand
ACGGATATTTTGTCAACTAATAAACCAAACTAATTTTTAGGATCGCTGACTGTTAATTATTCCACGAGTTTGACCATAGGTCTCCCTTGATTTTTGAGCTTTGTGACTTGTGAATTGTGTCAGATGGGTGGCTGTTGGGTGGGTTGATTTTTGATGGACCACCTGCCTTGAGCTTCAGGCCAGCTTTTTTTTCCCGAGTTTACCTCGTTGTTTACCCCCACGGCCTGTTTCAGCTTGTTGTTGTAACCGATCTTGCTTTCGGTGTTTATTGTCATTCTTGCGGGCATCAGACACGCACTGAGGCATACAGCAAGGTTCAGTCTGACCTTCGCTTGATCAACTGCCAGCTGGTACCTTTGCACGTTTTGTGACAGGTCGGGCTGTTTGGTTTTGTCTTCCATAAGCGCCAGAAATTCGGTCTTTGCTTCTTTCGCTCAGCCGCCTTGGCCAAGAATACTGTTTTGCACGCTAACCTGCGCACCCAAGATGCAGTGCATAAACGCTTCAATTGACTGGTTGATTCTCGAAAGGCCCGCCTGCATCAAACCAGCTTTTGTGTTTGGTGGGAACCAGTCAGCTTGGCTTTCTGCAGCAGCACCTGGCTCGATGTAATAAATAAGGTTGCCTTTGATTGCTTTCTCTCCTTCATCACTGAATTTATTGAACCCTGGGTAAGGGTCTTCAGTTTTTGTAGCTCCATCCGGGTATACATAGATGCTGCCTAGGCCGTGTTTGGCTTTGTGTGGGAAGCGAAAATCGCTCGATGGATCTATGCCGAAGTCAGCGCATATTCTTTTGTATGCCACATCGTAATTGTTGTAGAGTTTATTAAATGTTGGATCTCCTGGCAAAGCGCAGATGCCCTGTATACCACCCAGCTTGTACAGAACGCGCCTGACCGTGAAATACACGTGGAATTTATAAAAAGCTTTTATTTGCTGCGGCAGTGTCAAGCCGCTGTCAAAGATTTCTCTGGAAATTCCGCATCCTTGCGTTGCACAAAACACGGCGAAATTAAGCCGTTGTGGCCAATATCCCATGTGGGGGCGCCTAAAAACCGCTTTGATTCAGACGCAGTGTTGTGCCTGAGTTGGTTTGTTGAAAGATTTCTTTGAATTTTGTTATGAAGAAGGTGTCAGAAGTCACGTACATGTTGATGTTTTTGTTGAATATTTTTTCAGGCTTGCTGTGAAATCTACGGCTGGAATTGGCATCACCAATTTATTTTTCATTGGTGACAATGAACGAGTTGCCAGTAATCGAGTACCCTTGTTATGCCCAAAGAACTCTGGGATCCCTCGGCCTTTGAAAAACATTTCGGCTGTGACGTTGCGCTTTTTATCAATATGTGTTTGTGCCACGAATTGGTTTTTATTAGCATTTGGGTACTGTTTTGTGAATGTAGCCCACGCTCTTTTCTGAGCCGCCGATTCTTGGGCTTTCGCATCGGGCGATTGCATCCATTTTAAAAGAGTATGCTGCTTCGTAGCAAAGCCCTGCATTCTCTCAGGCACTAAGTTGTCTCGCCTTTGGCCTGGAATAGAAAAGTCGTCCATTTTGAACGGAGTTATATTTGTACAATTTCATCAAAATCAAAAAGGTACATTTCATCAAATTCCTGTCTTGCCGTTTGTACAACAGCTGGCTCAGAAAGTCGTCCATGTTGAACGGAGTTATATTTGTACAATATATGAATATCGCCGTGCTTGCAATTGTCACGCAAACAACGGAGAGACTGTGTACTTGGCTCTCCCAAGTACATTTCATCAGACTCCTCTCTTGCAGTTTGTACAACAGCTGGCATAATCTTGAAAAAGAAGGAAGTGCAGAATTTGGTGACATCAAAAATCCTGCCGGAGTATCAGTTTCTAAAATGATATAATTTAGAGAGCTTGGCAGAAGCAATAGATGGCCTGTTCAGAAAATATGATTACCAACTGGAAACAGAAACAAACGCCCAGCTTGTAATCAAAAAAATTGTGGTTAAAACCAATTACCCTTGACTGTGATATAGCTCGTTTGGTATTGGGCGAAAGCTGATTTTTATAACATTCGTAAAACAGCTTACAGCTCCAACGAAATATTTTATTCATTGCGATCTTCTTGACAAAACCTCAAACTTTTTAAACGGGAAGAGATCAGATATTTTGGCTAAATTTCATATAAAAGGCTTGCCTTATGCAAAAGTAAGCTACGAGACTGGTCCGCAGCAGGTTTTGCATGAGCTCTTTGATTTCAATGGCATGTCTTTGGAATTTGAATTAACTCCTCTTGAAGAGACTCTATATCCCGTACTGAAAGCATCAGATCAAAAGTTCCGTCTGCAAAAGATCGACGAGATAGAGGTCAGCCACTACCGTCTAGTCGCGAAAAAATACAAGTGGGCAAAAAAATCGTTAATTGGAGTGCTGCGGTTTCGGTTCGGGTCTGTCTGTGGTTAGTCTGCCAGCCACGGTCCATAAGCTTGTGTTGGCGGCTGTTTCGCTCTTGTTTCTTCATGGCTGATAATTGCCAGGAAGAAACTTGAGGCCAAAATTAAAAAGCATCAAGAGCTTACCACGCTCCCCGTCGTTAAACGTGACACAGTCAGCAGGCTGTTATCCAAAGCTTTGAATGACAACGCCGTGTCTGCCCAAGAATTTGACATAATTCTTTCCGAGTTTCAGCATTACAACTTCTTAAAAGAACGAGTCCGATCCAAGCTGATTCGCGAACCGTCAAATGTTGATGTTGGCAAACTGGAAAAAGATATCTGTGGCAAAGTTGAAGCCAAATTTAGAAAAAGAAATAACCAACCTCGCCGCTTCAAAACATGGGGTGTTATTTGCATATCATAAGATATGTCATTTTTAAACTCGCGGAGACGCGAAGCATTGAAACGGGTTTTTACGCGGACTCCGACATGCAAATGTGTCACTCACTCACTCACTCACTCCGGTATAGGCACTCTTCGTAATTAGTCAGGCCGAACGAGACTGTCCGAGCCTGACGTTGGAATAGTAACCACGCAGTCCCAGCCCGACGACATACATCAGTACAATTGACGAGATCACACAAAAACAAAGAACTTTTGTGGCTATTCAGTACAAGTACAACAAATACTTGGTGTCGCAGAACATTTATCTGTTCAAGTAACGCAACTCGTGACATGTAACCTTAAAACCCTTTAAGGCCTAAGGGGTCTCCCTTTGACGAGTCTGGCGTTAGACAGAGTAAAATCTATAAGACACTCTTAGGGGTTAAACAAAAATAGCGTGTGTGTAAATCCAATTAGCCAAAACTTATGTATTGTAAACAAGAACCGGATAAGACATTGATTATTACCAAAAGTGAATGGACACGACAACTTAGAGATAAAAGACTTTTAAGAGCCGAAAGGATATTGTGTAAAAGTAATTTCAGACTGATACAAGTGCACTTAAGAGTTAGTACACAACATCAAATTTTAGATTGTCATGATTAGGATTGCGAATTGTTGACTTGTTGTTGAGAGTACTGAACTGCTGGGAATAAAGTGGAAGTACAGTCCTATGAAAGAGTTTCTCATTACTGAGTGGAAAATTCCCGAACACCTGGGTACTGATTCAAGCTTAAATACTAGCAGGTATGGAGATGAAAAAGTGTCCAAACGGTCAAGAAGTAAGTTAAAGTTTACTTGTAAATATACCTGCCATGACAGAGAACCATCGAGATTGCGATGTAGGAAAATCGTTGAAACATTCACTGAAAAACAGTAAGTAGAGTAGAAATTAAGCGGTATACACCACAAATACACAAATACACAAATACACAAATACACAAATACACAGATACACAAATACACAAATACACAAAATACAAAAACAAAAATACACAAATACACCACATTCGTCTGGAATGAAAAACTTCCTATCACTGATATTTTAATTTACCTTGCTATGAGATTGTGTAGAATTGTTGTAAAAAATTCTTGTTCAGCTAATTACCGTTGTATGACTCATGATATTTATATTGTAAAGGCAAGAACAAATAAGCATAAACAAACAGATATACTACTTTATGTCAATGATGGTTGTGGCTTGAATAACTATTATTCATTAAAGTGTAATAAACAACAAGAAAAGTGTTGGAAACAGCAAAAGATCTTGTAAAAACAAGTGAACTGTTTCTGTGAACTGTTAGTTATTCCACAAGTTTGACCATAGGTCTCCTTTGATTCTTCACATGATTGCTTTTCTTTGGATGAATGGATATTTCACGCGAGAGTGGCAGAGAAACGTGTGTGATATCATGCGTGAAGACAATTGAGACTTTTGCAGGTAAACCCCCTTTTTCAGGGTGGATTTGTTAATCTATGCCACGTCATGCATGGGCAAGTTGCTGCTTCAACCCCCCTTTGTAGAAATAAACTGAGTTTTTGTAATCCCACATTCTGCACATTTGCAAGCAATTTATGGTTTGCCGTTTACAGCAGTCATTCTCTTTTCACTTCCCTTTTATGCATTTGGTGTTTTTTTCGTTGTTTCACCCAATACGTCTTTCCACGGTCCATTCTGTTTATGTCAAAGACTCGCCAAGATTCAAGTACTCAGATGTCAATCAGGCTTTGTGGGACTGGTATACAATGTGCAGAAATTCCAACATCCCGGTTTCCGGTTCTATGCTCCAAGCAGAGGCGACATTAATCGCAGAAAAATTAGAGTTTTCCGATTTTGTTGCTTCCAATGGTTGTCTTGAAAAATTCAAGCAGAAGTATAGCATCTGCAACAAAACGGTCGCTGGGGAAGCAGGTGACGTAGGTAAGAGATGATGGAAAGCTGGAATGAGCGTGCAAGGGAAATTACAACTGGGTGGAATGCGCGCGATGTTTGGAACATGTATGAGACGAGTTGCTTTTGGCGTGGCCTCCCTGAAAAAAACACCCTAGACGCCAAGGAAAGACGGTGCACTGGAGGGAAAAAAGCGAAGCAACGACTAACATGGGCATTTTTGTAAATGCGGAAGGGGAGAAGGAAGATCCTTTTGTTATTGGCACATCTGTCAGTCCGAGATACTTTAAGAACTTACAGTCGCCAAGCCGGCCGTACAACTGCTCCTATTTCGCCAATAGTAAAGCTTGGATGAATACAGAGATCATGAGAACAATTCTGTCGAAGTTAAATCGCCAGTTGAAGCGCAACGATAGACATATCCTTCTCTTTATGGATAATGCTCCCTGTCATCCACAAACTCTGCCCGGACAGTTTTCAAACATCACCGTTCAGTTTTTGCCAAAAAAGACCACTTCCAAATCATAGCCACTAGATGCCGGTATAATCACCAATCGGAAGGTCCTTTACAGAAACCGAATGCTTCTGTACGTTTGCTCTCAAGTTGATGGAGAGAAAAACGCGTCGGAAATCATCAAAACTATTAACGTTCTTATGGCCATTAAATGGGGGAGACAAGCCTGGAACGATGTTCGCCAAACCACTATCACGAAGTGCTTTGAGAAGACTGGTTTGCATCCACGTGATGAACCGATCGAGGACGACCCCTTTAAAGGAGAGGAACTTGCCAACCTGAAAACCATAATGGATCGGATATATGCATGCTGAATGCTCTGTGGAGGAGTATGTTTCCTGTGATGATACCGCAATCTGCGCTGGCCTGATCAATCCATCTAGCCCAAACTGGAGGGAGGAGGTCAGAACTCCGGGACTGTGCCCAGTTTAATGGGTACCAAGACCTTGCCCTAGCTGTAGGAAAGGCAAATGACGTGATCTCGTCATTACAACTCCGTACCCCAAAACGGCAAAATTGTCCGTGAAATATCTTGAGCTAATTTTTTCCACATACTAACTGTTGATGCCTAGGGAGAGCATGCGCTGGGCGGACGTGCGGATGCACATTTTGTGAAGGAGTAATATCTTCCCCAAAAAAATCTCAATTCTTGAGTAATTTGCTGGTTACCTCCACACAAAACAACTATATGCCTGAGAAAGTAAAAACTAAAGGAAAACACAAGAGCAAGAGGGGAGAACGTGGCCCTGTCGAAGAAGATCAACAAAGTTCCAAACGTGTCAACATGGCGGACGCCGAACCTCAACTAACTAATGTTAATAACGACGAAACGTTATCTGGCACCAACGAGGAAGAAACCCAGATAAAGGCTACCGCCGAGGAGACAAATCTTTTAGAATTAAAGGAAATGCTGATTGACATTCAGATCACGGTCTCCAATATTCTTCGCGAAAACACAAAACTCGCTAACGAAGTCGCAGAACTACGGAACGCATTCCAACAACAGAAAGGTGAGCTAACCAACGTCAAATCCGCCTTGGCCAAGTCTCAGAAACAACAAAAAAGGTTTGGAAACTCAGCTAGACGCAGCGAGGAAAAGAATTGATGACCAAGAAGCGGAAATCGCAGAATTATACGATCTCCAGGACGCACTGGAACAATATACTAGAAAAAACTCCCTCGAAATCCACGGAGTCCCGGAATCCGCGTACACCTCAACTGAGGAGGTTGTCCTTAAGCTTGCTGAGGCAATAGACGTGGATATAAATCAAACGACATCGAAATATCCCACAAGCTCCACAAGAAAGGTGTAAAGCCAATTATTGTAAGGTTTCATAGTATTAAAGTGAAAACAAAAATGTACAAAGGGAGAGCCAAGTTGAAACATATCCGTGTCTCTGATTTATACCCCGACTCAACAGCGGCAACTAGAGTTGAATCAGGACGAATCTACCTAAATGAGAACCTAACATCCTACAGGCGGAATATCCCTAAACAGGCGAACCAAAATCGAAAGGATGGTTTGTTGACATCCGCATGGTCAATAGACGGTAAAATATTTGTCAAAACTTCCCCGGAGGGAAGCCCGATCAGAATCTATGAAAAAACTGACCTGGAGAATCTCTAAGGTAACCACAGTCGTATGATGTACTCTTTGGCTTATAGTTGGGGACAGGAATCGGGTGCCCGAGAGGCTAAGCAGGAAATCTCTTAGATTAGGTTTTGTTTATTTATTTTTTTTAGGTGTTCGCTTTATTTTCTTATTAATTTACCATAATTTTCAGTTTACTGCATGTCTAACAAGCTAAATTATGATATTACATCCTTAAACGTAAGAGGATTAAGAGAGCAAAGTAAAAGGAGGAGTATGTTTTCGTACCTCAAAGATCAGAAATCTTAAGTCTATTTCCTTCAAGAAACGTATTCTGAAGTAAACGATGAAATAATTTGGAGAAATGAATGGGGAGGTAAAATATTCTTTTCCCATGGCACCAAACACAGTAAAGGTGTTTGCATCCTAATCCATCCCTCGGTGCAAGACGAAATTGATTATTCTTTTAGAGACAAGTCCGGAAGAATCGTGTTAATCACTATTGTTATCAACTTTTTAATGTTATCGCTCTGCAATATTTATGCCCCAAACAATCAAGGTGAACAACTAGAATTCTTGCAAGAACTAAACAATTGCCTTATAGACAAATCAGAACTGATGAATTACACGAGAGCTTTTGCCGAACAAAGTATGTTTTACCCGTTTGTGCGCTAGAAAAAGTTTGGGAGTTGACCAAGAAGTTCTTACAAATATCGCATCTGGTTTTATCACATTTGAAACAGCCCGCTAATGGTACTGCCGTTGACTGAGACGATCTCTTTCTGCACTTAGAAGGTGCCAAAATTTCTTTGAGATTTTTAGGTCTGCGAAAAGATGAAATGATAGAATTTGGCGGGAAGAGCTCCCTGAGTCTTGGGCACGAGAGCAAAAGATGAAAATGCTTTTTAATTAAACCATTAATAGACGGTAAATTAGGATTATATGTGAGAACGAAGGGAAAAATCCTTTTGGAACTTTGGCCTTTAGTAAGTCATTTCTTGGAATCCTTGCTGCTCTAGAAAATTCACGTGAGACCAATTCTGCTGGATATCCCTGATCAATTAAGTAGCCCTTGTACTCCTCCAGCCTATTCTTTAAAAAATTGTCCTCAGAACAATTTCTGCGTAGTGTCGAAGCGACCCCAAACGGGATCGCTTTGAAGACAAGCTTGGGGTGGGCACTGGCTGGAGAAAGATACAAGTGGCTATCAGTAGGTTTTGAATAAACATCAGTTTGAATAAAACCATCGACCAAATGGAGTGAGACATCTAAAACATTAAGTTTACTTTCGGAATAGACCAATTCAAATTTAATCGTGGGATACAGCGAATTTATGTACTCAGTGAAAGAGTTCAGTGCAGCAAGGCCTTGTTGCCAGAGATCAAAAATATCAACGCGATATCTCCACCATTGCGAGGGCTTGATAGGGCCACAGTGGCCTTGTGGTCTATTTCGCCCATGGCTATATCGGCATACACGTCCGAAAACACTGATAAGTTACTAATCACGAAAGAGGAATACTGGAGCTATTTTCACTTTCACCTTTTGGGTTAAACAAAAGACGGGAATTTCATTCCAAAAATCGCATCCAGATACTTAATTCTAGTGGACTTTAGACAATACGTTGCGACCTTCTTGAGTTGCATTGTTATAATTTTTATTTTTTTATTATTTTCTATTGTGGTCGCGTCAGCGTTCAGGGGGCCCCTTCGGGGATTCTGTTACCTTCATGCTAACTAGGGTCATTCAAAGGCTTCTAGTTGGGAGATTATTACTAATTGTTTAACGGCCCTTCTTGGGGATTTTGTTATGATACCGACATGTGTGGCGATTCAGAGACCCTCAATGGGGAACCTGTTACGCTGTGGCGATTACATATTTTTTACGATTTGTAGCATTGTTCTTAGTCTAATTCATTGTAGTTAATTTACATTTTTGCATACCCATTGTTTTTGTTCTTTTTCGTTACGTAACCTATTGTTATAATAATCGTACTTAAGTTGAAAATTTTTACACTTTTTCTATAACTGATGAAGGTCGAGAGACCGAAACGTTTTATAAAATGTTATATATTTTTTTTCTTTTTAAACCAAAAGTTGTCCATTTTCGGTCTTTGTATATATAACTGCAGACAGTACTGTTTCGGCCTTCTGGGCCTCATCAGTGCAGTGCTGAAAATCTGGGATGGAGGCTAAACTTAAAAAGCCGCCCCAAATACCACCCATGTGGTAGTATCTAAGCCAATTGAAGACTTCATCGATGGCCAGGATGCGTCCTGTGATTTTGTGAACTTCTTTCGCCTTGAGCTTCAATCGAGCAGCTGCTGTATCACTGTCGGGGAAAGTTCGATAGCTTCAGAAACAGCAATTGTTGAGTCTTGCGAACCATTAAGGTATTTTCCATTGAAGTTGCAAACTTTCAAATTAGTGAAATGGTACGATTTGTCAATATCAACTTCGCAGCGACCGTCAGGTCTGATTGAATTGGGAGCTCTATAAAGGTTTTAGTGTGACTGTAGGCCGCTATTATTGATGTGTGCGCTGTATGCTTTAGAGTTCAGGTATTTAAAGCACAATAAAGCATTTGTTACTCACCCAAAAAGACGGCAAAGCAGCTGGAAGCAGAACTCCTCCAAAAAATGGCTGCCATGAGAGAATGTGGATCCAGCATGCATTGCGAGCCAGAAGGAATTTGATTTCCGCCTACGCCAACTTAATTTCAATTTGATTTCGTCTACGCAATTAAATGTCCACCAAATCCGGCCCTCACAACAACTCATTCATTGCGCTGCGCGCATATGAATGAGTTAAAAACGGGAAAATTTGCATCTAAGAAACAGGCAGAAAAGAGCTCAAGTGGCACAAAACTGGTCGAGAAAGGCAGAAAAAGGATATTCCACGAGCGAAATGAAGATGGTGAAGTCGGAAGCCCCGCATTACGAAAAGCGCGATTGCGATCGGTAGGTCACAATTTGTTTTGCAGTGAAAACGTCTGAGCATTTGAATCTGTTAAATTGATTATTGAAACAATAACCAACAAACGTTCTTAAATAATTCACAGGACTCTGAAAAAGAAAATGAAAATAATGTGGGGTCTAGGATTGTGAACTTGGACGGTTTCATGAAGCAAATGGACACGTGTAAATCTTGCCATGAAGGTGAACATATTTTGCATGTAAACAAGACTTTCTTTAAGCTTCAAAATATTTGCCGTAAAACAGACGGTATAATAATAACAACAGCAAAGGTTTTCTCAAATTTCAAAATAAAAAATTCTGGAAGTGAATGTGAAAGAGATTATAACACAGAAATATTAAACATGTCTAGAAGAAAGAGTCCCTGAAATTTAGTTTTTTCTACATTTGTTACAGGGTGCTCAGTACTACAACTTTTGCTCACCTAAACGCAAATGTTCCCTATGGACTTGAAAAGATTTCCGACATTATTCATACGAAGCGCTCCTTGAACTAACTTGAGTCACCACCAAACATTTCCAAATTCATCTGTTCTCTCGTGGAAAGTGGTACACTACCTTGTCATGTGCTTTTCATATTGTGTTCACCAGCACAAAACCCAACTCGAAGAACTTGCAAAAGCAATTCAATGCAGTGTACCACATGCCTTTGGGGACCACAACAAATGTGATATTTTGTGGTGCCAATACAGGCAACACCCCAATGAATACACCCACAATGAGCTACGCTATGGAAAGGATTTGCATGGGAGCAGCCTTCAACATGCATTGCAAAATTTATTTTTCTAAGTATGCTTCCCCGACAGTTGCCTCAAAATTAGCCCCATGCTTAGACTCCTAGCAAAACGAGTCATTGAATGGAACCATTGGCTCCAAAAATCTTAAAGTAAGACAGGTAGTGAAAGTAGCGATTTCCGAACTGCCTGTGGAGTTGCTCAGCACAATGAAGGCCACAACTTCGTGTGTGAAACATTAAATGAGACTGGCATAAACCTGGGGCCCCACTACACAAGCTACAGCTACCAACAAAAACAAGATCAGAAGGTTTCAGCTGGCCGCTTAATAGAGGTTGGCCGCTTAATAGAGGTACAAAATAAATTGGATAGGAATGGCAGTAAACATGATTTTATTGACTCTGTATAACAAAATGCTTTTAAAAAGTGAACATACATGGAGATAAATCCAGCATTCATTGTAACAAAACATCAAGTGCATGTCCAGCCCATGCATAGTTCTAGCTCTAATACAGAGGGCACGTAGTTGAAATGTACAGTATTTCATCGGGTTGATAATGTACAGAAAAAGGGCAAAAAAAAGAGTTCGTTTCTATTGTTTAGCGTGGACATTTCCAGTTTACAAATTATAAAATATTTTTCCCACAAACACAAGTTTCATTTTTTGGTGACGTTGGAATAGGATCTCGCTTGCTTTATTTTTCGCCATTTGATGTTGTACGAAATCTTCTTGTTCTTTAAGGCTCCAGATGTGTTTGCTGAGCTCCGTTACGTGCTTATACCGTTCGTTTTTAAATGAACACATGTGATTTCGGTATCTTTGCTTGAAGGTCGTGTCGCAAAGTCCGATGTATGTCTCCTTTGCGGTCGGTGTAGAAATTTCTACGATGACTACGATGAAGACACCCCTGATAACCTTATACATTGTTCCTCCTGCAAAATAAGCACGCTTAAAGAAAGCTTCCCAGTGGATGTATCAGCATACATCATTATTGCTGATGAAAATCAGGAAAATTGGGCAGGTTTTACTGCAACCAAGAAACCGTGGACGGCATGCTTCAGTCACTTACGGAAGTCGAGGGATATAATCTCTAAACAAAGTCAAATAACAAGTACAGGAAATTAATAGTCCAAACTCTCCACGTAGGAAAACAAATATCATTTGAGATTTTCATGGAGGACAAAAAAATTAAGTCAATGAAGATACACAAGTAGATATGCTTTGTAATCCTCACCGTCACTCTTGCTAAAATTCAATAATACCATTTAGGCAATGAAGTTTGCAGCTCTTCTGCTCCGCACAAGACTTTTATATTCCTCAGAATGTTATTGTTGTTGATAGCAACTTGTTGTTGTTGTTCATCACAAGTTATTCTTGCAATCAAAGAGGACAAAGAAATTAAGACAATGAAGGTAAAGAACTAAATGTAATTTCTCATCCTCACTGTTGCTTTTGCTGTAATTTAATAATGCGAATTAAGGCAAAGAAGTATATGGGTTTTCTGATACTCACGGCACTTTTCTATTCCTGAGAATATTATTGTTGTTGATAATAAGTTATTGTTCTGGTTGTTCATCACAAGTTATTCTTGCAATCAAAGAGTACAAAGAAATTAAGACATTGAAGGTAAACAACTAAATATAATTTGTCATCCTCATTGTTGCCTTTGGTATTATTTAATAATGCCACTTAAGGCAAAGAAGTATGTGAGTTTTCTGATACTCACAACACTTCTCTATTCCTCAAAACGTTGTTGTTGATCACAACTTGTTGTTGTTGTTGTTATAAGTTGTTCTAACAATCAAAGAGGACAAAAACTAAGTAAATGAAGGTATAGAACTAAATATACTTTGTAATCCTCACTGTTCCTGTTATAATAATTTAGTAATGCCACTTGAAGCCAAGAAGTATACAGGTTTTCTGACCCTCACAAGACTTCTCTATTCCTGAGTCAGATCATTATTGTTGTTGATCGCAAGTTATAATTGTTGTTGTTGATTGCAAGTTATTCTTGCGATCAAAGACAACAAAAAAATTAAGTTAGTTAAGATTAAAAACTGATTATACTTTGTCATCTTCATGGTTGCTGTTGCTATGATTTAATAATGCCACCTCCTGTAGGTGCTCCCTTCTATAGGCTATATAGGTGTGCTGCCCCCAAAAATATGGTTTTCGAGCCGTTTCGGTCAAAAAACGCATAGGGATTTTGGACATTTTGGGTATTTTTTGCCTGCTTGTCTGAAATAGGGAATAGATCTGTGCCATTTTCAAGAGTTTGCTTCGAGATTAGCTAGAGAAAATCGCATATTTTGGTCTATAATGAGTAACTGTTTTAAACAAGCGGGTGACACACCCCCACCACAAGTTGTTCTTGCGATCAAAGAGGACAAACATTTTGTAAATGAAGGTAAAGAAGTAAATATACTTTGTCAATGCCACTTAAGGCAAAGAAAGTGTGTGGCTTTTCTTATCCCCACAACGCTTCTCTATTCCTGACAATGTTATCGTTGTTCATCGCAAGTTGTTCTTCTTGTTAAGAAACGTTATGAGAGGGACTGGATATAAAATGAATGATATTTATAGTTGGCACTGTCGCAAGCACCAATGTAGAGCCCAATCCTTTTATGCATCACTGGCCCACTTGCTTTGTTCTACTGCCCTGCCCACTTTTGTTAAGAAACTAACCAGAGGTTCCAAGAATTTGTGAAACTGCAAGGACTGCAAACCAATGGAAGAATGTTTCACTTCTGCTCACTTTCAGTCAAATGCATCACTCCAAAGCACCAAAGAGCTAATTCCCTGTGTGCATTACCATATCCTTCCACCTAACCAATTTACCACCCCTACTCATTTTAAGCCCACAATTATGAAGACTCATGTACACAGCATACTTATATGAACCTCCTAGCAATGCATCACACTGCACACATTCATGTATTTCAATAAAGGGCAAAACTGAAGCAAACCATGAAGTGCAATTACACCAAAAAACTCTATCTCATCCCTCAAATAATATGGATGAGTTGGCTCACAGAGCCTTTGATTCTTCTATGTACAACACTTCCACCGGAAAAAGGAGGGGTACCCGGCATTTTAGACTTTCCCGAGGCGGCCATATTTGTTTAAAACTCGCACACGCATGCCATAGTGCGCGACATTTCGCGTTTTCCTCACGGGTAGTTTGCTCGCGTGTGTCTTGGAATTCATTCTCAGCGCGACCAGAAAACTTTTGAGCCTCTTTAATTGTCATCTCTCTGTACATTGAACACGGAGATCCTAGGGACCTGAAACCTCGGCAGAGGTAAAAATGCACGACAGCCGCCTTGTCAGCGGTGGGAAAAAGTCGTAGCCAGGGCTAGGCAGGAAAAGCCAACGAGCACTTTGTCCCTTTTAGTGTCACGCGTGACAGTTACGTAATGCCCCCGCGTGACATTAACACATCAAATTGCCTCCTCTCGGCTTTGGGCACCCGTTTTTTGCGTGTTTGTACACGGTCGTTTTGTACAACATTCTACCACATCTGGGGCAAGCTTCTTTCTCGGCTTTTTCTGTTTCTAAATTCGGGCAGTGGTATTTTTCTGTCCTTGTAAAGAGAGCCGTTTTGCCACACGCTTCACATAGCCTCGGCGATTTTACCAAGACGTTCTACTGTGGGCCCAAAACTTCTTTAAGTAGCCCCTGCTCGCGATAGCTTTTGTATTCGTTTTGTATTTCTGATTTCTGTCCATCACTCAGCCTGTTTTTCCAGATCCTGAGCCCGTGCTTTAGCAGCCATTCGGTAGTTTCTTCTTCAACTGGTTCTAGTGGAAGCTCAACAAAAGCTTCAAAAGATCTTTCGCGGTATTCCCACATGCCAAGAAATATTGCCTTGAGTCCATGGGTAGCTTGGTGGGGGTGCTGAAGGAGCTTCAACATAGTCGTATGAAGTTGCCATAGTTCAGTACCAGTTACCTGCTTGTGTTCAAATGCAAATAATATTCTTACCAATTCAGATTCTGGGGCAGCCCTGCTACACACATGGACAATGAAGGTTCTGCTATCAACATTTGAGCTTGCAAAATGGATTTTGTTTCCATGTGTTTCAAGGCAATATTGCTTTCGTACAATCTATTGTAACAGCAAAATGTTGTTTTTTGACCTCTGCTGAGATCAAAACTTTCACCGAACAGGAGAATAAGAAAAACATGGATTAGCCGATTTAAGTTCAAAATGTCACATAACAGGAATATACAACAGCATGCACAAAGCAATATTTGATCAAAAGTTGTTGAAGATCTGCTGAGATCAAAACTTTCACCGAACAGGAGAATAAGAAAAACATGGATTAGCCGATTTAAGTTCAAAATGTCAC
>OMLO01002488.1_pt1 | contig 14914 bp, 7 predicted proteins | sample 1674811 | NCBI WGS metagenome assembly OMLO01 (sample SAMN06265003, study PRJEB25207) | coral metagenome | isolation source: Coral host | place: Mexico:La Bocana,Puerto Morelos, Mexico | collected 2008-11-13 | reverse complement strand
GCAATCGCTTGGAACTCTTGCCAGGTTTCTGGGCTTTGAAGGATTGCCAACTGAAGTACCCCCGGCCAAGTAGCCCTGTCTTTGAACCCCTTTGAATGACAGAAGTCATGGTGCAGACATTTGTGGCACATGTTCTCCTTCCTCCCACTCAACCCATCCGTTTCTCCCTGGTGTCCGAATAGCTGGAAGTGCAAGCTACGTAGTTGCTTTCCGTTTTAAGATGCGGAAGGTTGACTCAAAGGCATGTTGCAGATTTCAAGCTGTGAAGCAGAGGTTGAAAATGTAAAAGCAACAAAAGAGATACCCCCAACTGCTCAAGGTCTAAGATGGTGATAGCTTGAGGGTCCCCACCAAAAGGTCTAACATGGTCGACCAAGCACTGTAGACTTTTCAGGGATAGCATTGTAGGCCTTAAATTATGGCCAAAAGGTCTGCAATGTTTTTAGTTGATATCATGCTGATATCGCTCGGCCCAGGTTGGCCTGGCAAACATTGATGTAGACCTTTAGGCTGAGCCAATTTCATGTCAGATCTTTTTCTCTATTCCAGACCGTTCAAGGTCTATTTTGGGTCTTTGGGTGGAGCAATCAGGGAGCTTGTTTTGTCAAAGTCAGTTGCAAGTTGAGGAATCTGTTGTTGGTTTAATTTGTTCAACTTAACGTCAAATCTGATGTGATTGCAACAGGGCATTTTCGTTGAAAGATCACTCCCTGTAGCCTGTCACCCAAGGCTACTTTTCATCACGAGAAGCGCCTGGCGAAGTCTACAAATGCCGCTATGACTATTTTTGTCCAGGTGGTGTTCCTGGCACATGCGCTGCTGGTCGTGATGCCACCACCATTGCCTGCGAGCTTTGCAAGGACGCAGCTGAGGAATTCACGCTGGTTTGAACCGTCTTTCGACTTGTCATTGTACATCCAGGATGGTTTGCGAGATGCAGAGGATGGCACTTGTGAGGCATGTCAAGATGGAGATTATGCCGTTTTCGCGCTGATAGCCACCAGGATGCAGGATGGTTCGCGCAGAATAGTAGTTTCCATACTCCGTTTTCCCATCACGCCCTCAAACCATCACTCCACCTGGCGACAGGCACGAAATAATGGCCAAAGGCATCGGAAAGCAAAGTTGACAAAGCAGCATTTTGCCAGCATCCAAGGCTTCGGTAGTGCTGGCTGCAGTGACCGGGTTGTACATTGGTTTCTTGGTTGCTCAGTGCAGGAGCAGTGCAGCATGGGTCCTCGCAATCGCAAGCGATCAAGTTTTGATGTTAGACTCCGTGCTTTCCAGCTGCAATACCTAGTCTTAAAAGGAAACCAGGACCAGCTGTGTTGATTCATGATGTTGATTGATCAGGTTTGCGGATAGAGAACAAGTCGTCAAAATCTGGCTCCTTGATCGTTGTTTCTACCAGCTTCACACAGCTTGTGACTTTGGTACAGATGCTTTCCGTTCTGCGTCGCTTCAATATTGAACCTTGGCCATGTCGAGAACAGTGTTGCAGGGATTTGGCCAAATGCCGTTTTGTGCCTTTGTCTTACCATCCGATTATTTTGTGGTGGTCGTGACCTAAATTGGAGGCACAAATCATTCCTACATCCCGAGTGGATTCAGAAATATTCAGACATAGAAAACATGCCCATGAAACTAGATAGGCGACCGTGGGCTATGTGGTACATAGCCCAGTAAGTGGCTTTTGAAATTGCATCTTACAGTTGAGTTTTGACATGTTCTGGATTCTGTACTGTCTATACTGTACATGATATTACCGCTATGGGGCACTGGAATTTTAGTGTAAACACCGCATGGTGCATGATTATGTACTGAAAATGCAAAAATTGGGAGCTTCGAAACCAATCATTTGGGAAGTTGAAGGGGGAAAGTTGAAGTTGGCAAACCTGTTTTTCACTTTTTTCACCTTTCCACTGGGTCACATGAATTAGAGCCCAAGCATATCCCACCCACCACCCGGTGTGCTAAACATTGAAAGTGCTCTCTGGACCACGGCCCTCTACGGGTCCTGGTCCAACTACAGAAGCGAGAATCAGGATTGGCGAGAACCATTCTATAGCATTCTAGCCCCTTGGCGATCCAGAGAGTAGTGGAAAATGGCGGGAGACGAGGAAGCTAAGGGCAAGTGAAAGTTGGGTTCATTTGTGTATGTGTCTCGCTCATGCCGTTAAATTGTTAGTGTAGTATCAGAAGGTGAAACTGGACCACTATCAAATCAGCAGACTGTCAGAATCAAAATCCAGGCTGTCGGGCTGCCAAAATTCTGAGATAGAGCTCCGATTCAAACTGGTTTCAGTTTTTTCCCAGATCTATGCAGCACAGAATCACATACTCGTAGGTCACAGGGTGACACTTTGACAACCACATGAAATTCGCAAACAGCCAGGTGTTCATCGAAGTTCTGAGCTTTGACCTCGAGATGCTGAGTGTGAGCTGTTTGGCGACCATGAGTTCTGCTGCTGTTTTTACATTCAGGAGCCTCCTGATGCCCTGTTTGATGCTGCTAAGTCTGCAAATAGTTTCGGTATGCCCGGTATGTTGCAGTTTTTTTTGCATGTGGATTAGCGAGACGAACACATAGAGCGGGAGCTCAGGTTGCTATGAAGAAGCACGTTTTCAGATTGTTCATGTCGGAATTGAAGCAATCTTTGGGACACCGCTCTGGTGAACATGCAAAAGCATAAAGCTGCAGGCTGATTGCTTTGTTGGTGCACCTGTGCTTCCTCCTTGTTCACATGGTGTTTGGTCTGCACCGCAGTCTCGGTGGGGATACAGGCAGCAAGCTGGAACTTTGACTACGAGAATGACGAGGAGTACTATGAGAAATACTACTTTGGCATAGCCATGTATTATGTTTTCATCAGTGTTTGGTTTGTTTCCTTCACATACATTGCGTGCATGATGTTTCGGATGCATTTTCGCAGCATCGCAAGCTTCCAAGAAAGACTCTTGCGTTTCCAGTTAGCAGAAGCTGAGTGTTACTGCTGTTCCGCCGGCCATGTTGACACTGGAGATTTGTGTGATAGAGAAGTTATCGCGCGCTGCATTCGGGCTTGGTTTGGAAGCGTGGCAGCAGTCACCAAGGATGGAAGTCCAAAACAGGTTCTCACACAAAATGTGACAAAACTGGCATGCAGTTTTCTTGGAGGGTGACATTGTTGCTCACTTGGCAGTGTTGATCACATCTAAGGAAGCGAGAGTGAATTCGAAGAGGTTTGCAGAACGGTGCTGGGAGCATCCATTCTCCGGCATTTGGGACCGCACTTGTTTCCTTACAAACTATACATGGTCTCTTCGTGTCCTTTGCTTTGGGGCATTTTGGATCACGCGGTTTTCCATTGGCTGGTCTTGCAAACTCCAAGAGGCGCCAAACGTCAAATATTTGACCAGTTGTTGTTGTTTTTTCAAAGTGTTTTGCTGTTTTTGGTGAGCAACCTCAGCCTCTGCCATGGAGGAGCCGTACATTACCTTATGGTCGGCTTTGCGAACTACATGGGTCTGGGTTTACTGATCCTCAGCATTCTTTGCTTTATTGCAAGGTGCTGTTGGCGGCCGTTGCGGTACAAATGCGTCGATCATGTTTTAAACGTCGTGGCTGCCATCTTCCTTTACGTTGTGCTCCTGGGTGTTTTAGTTTGGCAGAATCCAGTGGTCCAGTCATTGAATCAGTACTAGTCAGGCCCATCATGCACTCTCGGCCCAGGTTTTTTGCAACAGTTGGATTCATCCAAGTGCTGTATTTCCTGACCAATCATGACCACACCGCCGAGAATCTGGTTGTTGCTTGTTGGTCCGGCATCTTGAATTTAAGCTTTTGCTGACCATTTTTTTTCATTGAAAACCCCGGTGATTTTCCGTGTAACGGGAAAGCTTGGACCCAAGGCATTACCATCCTCCTGGGTCACTTCTGTTGGTTCTTCCCATACCTTTGGAGACATAAAGATGGACACCTTCGACCTTCAACCTGAGCGGCGAAATTGAGAGGTCACGGATGTTGTGAAGTTCTCCTGAAATTCCACACGAAAAAAAAAACGCACGAAACACACGTTTGATGCATTTGATCTTCCATGATTTTAGTGCAATTTTAGTGGATTTCATGGATTTCATTCAATCTAAGTTGTTTTGTTGGGTTCTTTTGGCATGGTACAACATGGTACAAGAATGTTTCACACTAAGCACAAAGCAAACACAACGTGCCCAAAGCATGGGTCGCACAAAAACCGTGTCACCAGTGTCACGACGTTTGTTTCAAAGTGGGTCATTTGACGATGAACCGTGTTGCGAGCGTTTCGAGTGTGCTACGTACGTAGAATTCCGTTGCTAACAAAACAGTCGTCCCCCAGGGAAGCGGTGAAACTTCTCAGAAACATGAGGAAAAACCATAGCAACTGAGGATGAGTGTGAAGATCATGTTGTTTCATGTGACCCATGTGTGGATTGTATAGCATACCCGTTGCTTGCATGCTCAATTCCCATACCTACAGGCGCCTTGAGCTTAGTGGTGAAAACTGTGCCATGTGTGTTTGCGTCGCTGTTTTGACACCGACGTCTTCAAACTGGTAGCGGAGCGTAGCTCCAGCATAGCAACTCACAAGTGAACGTCCAGTTGGTGGTTGGAAGATCCTACGACCCCTACAACCATGTCGCTGGAAAACTTGAAGTTTGGAAACTTCAAACCAACAACGGTGGCGCCCGAAGCTCGGACGTTGCCGGGATTTGGTGGCCAGGTGGAGGAATGGGCCAACTACAAGTTCCAGATCAGTGCCTTGGAGAAGAAGGAGAACCAGTTGAGCGAAGGAGAGCGAAAGAAGCTTGGTCCTCTGGGGCTGAGATTGGTGGAAAGGCTTCAAGGGCCTGCACTCCAGATAGCGAAGAGTCTTGGAGTGGATGCACTGGCGGAGCCAGCGGGAGTCACAACACTCCTGACCGCCTTGGAGAAGGAGCTTTTACCTTTGCGGCGACAACTGGCGTTGGAGATGTACAACGCGGGTTCGGTGCATGGCATGTTGTCTCGGCAGCATGCGGAACCCATGGCAAGCTACGTACTTCGCCGGGAGACGTGGTGGTCGCAGTTGTGCGAATTGGACTCGGAAGTCCAATGCAGCAAGGCAATATTGGGTGAGCAGATGCTACAGCAGTGCAGGCAGGTTTAACCAACATGGAGACCCAGTTGGTCCGCACCGTCCTCGCCAACGACCTGTCGGACATCAAGAAGCTGACCCAAACACTCCGTGACCAGTACGGCCAGGTGCACGAGCGGGAGAAGCACAAAGGAAGAGGAAAAGGTCACGGGAAAGGATCATGGAACTGGCCCCGAAACTATGGCTACCTGGCGGAGTCTGATTCCGTCAGTCAGGAGACAACAGAGGCTGCAACTACGATTGACGAGGATTACTATGACGACGCAGAGGATGACTACTATGAAGAAGGAGAAGAGTGGCAAGAGGCTGAGGGCGAGCTACAATTGGAGGAAGAGATTGTGGCTTGGTACACTGAGCAGGGGATTCATCCTCAAACCTGCTCGGCGGAAGACCTAGAGCTCATCTATGACACGGTGGAGACGGAGGCAGCCGCCTACTTCACTCGTCAACAAGCCGCTCAGCGAGGACACTCTGTCCCAGCCAGCTCAAGTCCGTTCCAAGTGTCGTCACCGGCGACAGACCAGGAGAAGCAAGCGAGAGTGCTTGCAGCCAAGCAGCGATCTCGCTGCAGAGCTTGTGGCCAAGTTGGACACTGGCAGAGGGATTGGATTTGTCCCAAGAGAAAAGGAGGCCATAAAGGAAAGAGCAAGGGCTTCAAAGGAAAGAAAGGCAAAGGAGGATCCAAGCACAAAGGAGACAGCAAGTCGGCAGGAGGGTCTTCAAATGGCAGTTCACCGGCTGGAAAACCCCGAGTCGTCTACTTCAGCCTGAGAGATGATGATGTAGATGACGACGTTGGATTTGCTGGAATGGCGCTACGCGGAGAGCCTTTAGGTCCAGAGCCTTTGGATGAGGAGCAACAGAGGCTGATGGAAGAAGAGGTTCATCGGCTTCTACGACTGCCGCAAGCAGAGATTGACCGGAGGTTTCAACAGGAGATCGAGTACATGACCCCAACCAGCAAGGCCGCTGGCATGTCGCCACCCAGGCCAGTAAGCCAAGCCCACCATGCAGTTGCGATTCCCAAGACACCTCCGAGGATGCCAGTTCCGAAGAGTCAAGCAACGCCGGAGCTCGGAGGAGCCGCTGGGTGTCGACATGAGAACACGACCAAAAGGGGAAGCAACGGATACGTTGAGATGGTGAGCTGTAAAGACTGCGGCTTGGTGTTGAGCAAGGAGCCAAGGGAGACATCCAGGAAGGATCAAAAGATGAAGACCCAGGTTCCACAGGAGTGCAGCCACCAGGATGTGAGTTGGAAAGGAACCAATGGTCATGTCTGGATGTGGACTTGCCAGGATTGCGGAAAGTCAGAGAAGATCCCCAAGAGTGCATCACGGTCCCGTCCGGTTCCTGGACTTTATGAACCTGAGACGAGGAGGAATGACCGTGATGAGCCTTCAAGCAGTTGGTTGGCACGACCGGCACCAGAAGCAGGAGAGCAGTTGTTCGATGGTGAGAACTCGTGGATTCAGTATCGAGATCTACTGGACAGGATGGTGACTTCGCACCTCGCAATGCACCAGGAGATCACTACCCTGGAGTTCCATCATTTGGTCAACGCCACGACAACCTGCTTCAGGAGCTTTTCAGGAGGATTGCGAGACCATGTTGTGCCAGGACGATCGCGAGTTTCCGGAGGAGATCCACTTCGCACCTCACACTCATCTGCCGGGACTTCAGTGAGAGAGGAAGGCCAGAGGAGGTTGACCTTTGGAAGGTACAAGGGACAGACTTTCCAACGAGTCTACCAGGAGCATCCCGACTATGTTCAATGGACCATGGATGAGGTCACTGAAGAAGGAGGCTACTGTGCTGGAATGAAGAAATGGCATAGCTATTGCCAGGAGAGGCTGGACGAGGAGCGCCAATCGGGAGCAGAAGCTTTCATGGCGCTTCGCCCCGGAGATGATGATGAGGACGATGAGGAGGCGACCTACATGTACTTGGATTCCGGTTGCAATCAGACCTGTCATGGAGAGATGTGGATGCGAAGATTCATTCGAGTTACCGGCTACAACCCGGAATGGATCAGTGAAGAGTGCCGGAGCTTGAGTGGCATCGGAGGAGCAACGACAACATGCGGAGAAAGGCAGTTGTACGTTTCCTTTGAGGAGATCAATGGTAACCAGGTGCCAGGGGAGATCGTATCGACTGAGATCAAAGGATCGAGTGCCCCACTGTTGCTTAGCCTGGTTAGCCAAGAGAAGTTGGGCCTGGTTGTGGATTTTGCAGCATCGGTGATCTACAGCAAGAAGCTTGACATGACCTTCAAGGCGGTGAGAGGCAAGAGGAACCGTCTGTTGGGAATGAAGTTGACGCCAGCCGAGTTCATCGATGTTTTGCCGATGCAGCCGCTAGCATTGATGGCTGAGGATGATGAAGATTCACATCGAGAAGATCGAGGCCGAAATGAGAAGAGGTCGGCCGATGAAGCAGATGATGAAGGAACGAACAGAGGAGTTCGACCAAGGTTCACAGAGGAGGTCAGAGCAGTTCCCCAGAGGAGAAGCGCGGCGGCATCTTCCAGCGGGCTCTCTGAGGCTGATCGATACTCTGGAGCCGATGGACTTCGACACCCTAGGGCACCGACTAGCTCAGAGGTCCGCGAGATCCCGCGAAGAAGAGTGATCCTACAGGAGGAAGCTCAACCGTCCAGTCCGGATGGACCCAGAGAACCAGAGGGTCCGCCACCAGGATACCCAGCCAGTTTGGGTCCTAGAGAGCCAGATGGACCACCACCGGGATATTATGCACACCCGGAGGATATGGAAGAGATCGACGTTGAGCCCGAAGAGATCCACGAGGACCCGGACAAACGTCAAGAAGGAGGACAAGAGCCACAAGAAGAGGAGGTTGACTTCATCGAGGACGACCCCGTTCACTCCAGCCCGGATCGACAGCCAGAGGATGAGGATACTTTGCATGTGGATCGTATCCTACCAAGCTCACTCAATGAGGACTGGTGGGACATGACGGATCACTGTATTATCCGTCACCACTTCGAGGAGAGAGACCAGCTGTTCTACCCGAGTGGAAGTCGGATGGATTTACCGGTAGACTTGTCACGACTTCAAGACTCGAGGGTGACCGTGAAACAATACGCCTCAGGAGATGTAGAGGTTGTGAGGGACAACTGGCGTGAGGGCTACCGTCAGATCTACACCAGGACGAGCCATGGAGTGAACCGGTTCCAGCCTGGACCCGGAGGAGCAAGACTGGTCCGTCGGATCACTACCGACTTGGACACAGGAGAACTGGTGGCTGATGAGAATGAAGTGGAGCTGAGTCGTGAACAGGAGTTCACAAGACTGTTGCCTGAGGAGGTCCGCAATATCAGGACGGAGTTCTACATGGTGGAGGACGTAAGAGATCCCTCGAGATGGACTGGCACTACAACCTTCAAGTTGAAGCCACTTCCTATGGACTTACGGGAAGAGCCTTGCAACTTGGAGCCTGAGGTGGACAGGAAGAGGTCAATGACGAAAGGCCAGCGAAAGCAACTGGAGAAGAAGGTCGAGGTTATGGAAGACCGAGACATGGCTATGTGGAGTGCTATCCACCGACAACCAGTTCATCTACCACGACCCTGGAAGATTGTCTTCGAGCTCTTCTGCGGATGTGCCCTACTGACCCGCATGTTCCAAGCCAAGGGCTACGCCACCTGTGAGCCACTGGATATCCAGATGGGCTGGGACGTTTTCAATCCAGACCATCGGAGGAGAGCAGAAAGGATGTTGGACGAGGAGAACCCCTTTCTGTTGGCACTTGGATTTCCGTGCCGTCCGTGGAGCCAATACCAGAATATGAATCCAAATCCAGAGAAGGTCAGGTGGATGAGGAAACAGTGGATGCCCGTCTTGGCATGGGTTAGATCTATGGTAGAGAAGCAACAAAGGAAGGGCGGAAGGAGCTTGTTAGAAAATCCATGGACTTCAGAGGCGTGGAAGACGAAGGAGCTTGACGCCTTGTTGAATGAGAAGAGAGTGGTAGAGGAGATGAAACTGGTCAGGATTGATCAGTGTGCCATGGGACTTCGTGATATCGACAATGGATTGCTGCACAAGAAGCCAACGGGAATAGCTACGGATTCTACAGGAATCCAGGAGGAGTTCAAAGGCAAGGTGTGTGATGGACTTCATGAGCACCAACCGTTGGAAGGCAGCAACAGCGGAGGACCCAGAACGAAGCAGGCAGCCAAGTGGACACCGACATTTTGTCGATGTGTCATCAGAGGAATTCAGAAGGACCTCCAAACGGAGATGAATGTGGCCTTTGCGGCCGAACTGATAGCTGAAGAGATTGAGGAGGATCCACACCCTTTGGACATGGTGTATGGAGAAGAAGATCTACCAACTGCCAAAAGCTCGGTAGAGGAACAAGAGAGGTCACTTGCACAGGAGGAAGCTTTGGAGCAAATGGAACGGGTAGATGACCCGCAGTCTGAGAAGGTGAGGAGAGCAAATTGGCTGAAGCTTGGGCGATCGGAGAGGATTGGAATCAGGCGTTTGCATGCTATGACAAGTCATGCAACAAGGCCACAGATGCAGAGGATGTTGAGATTCTCGAATGCGCCACCAGAGGTGGTGTCAGCGGTGAAGTTTTTCCGCTGTAGCTCATGTGAAAAGTTGAATGAGGAGAAGAGGGTGCCGGTTACAAAGGCACCGAGCCCCTATGTCTTCGGAGAGGTGGTGAGCACCGATGTGATGGAGGTCAAAGATGCCATGGAGGAGAGATTTCATGTGCTCCACACGGTTTGCGAAGGTACGACCTTTCAAGCAGGAGAGATCCTTGGGGTGGCCACCGGTGTGCCGTCAAGCAGGAGCTGCTTGGAAGCTTTCCTACGTTACTGGACTGTGTGGGCTGGTTTTCCACGGGTGATGAAAGTAGACCGTGGAACGCGCAACCGTGGGGTGTTCAGTGCCGAATTAGAGAAATTAGGCACAGAGGTCAAGAGCGTAGCCACAGAAGCACCCTATCAAATTGGACGAGCAGAAAGAGCGGGTGGAACATTGAAACGCATTATGGCCCGCATCATCCAATCGACACAAGCCACGGGCCAGTTAGAGATGCAGATGGCTTTGGTGCAAGCGCTGGACTGCAAGAATCGCTATGGAACTCACGGTGGATTCAGTCCAGCACAATGGGTTCTAGGAAAGAACACTCGTCTAGAAGGATGGACAGCAGAGGACGAGAAGGAGGCCGTGGTTTTGGATGAGGATCCGACTTCGACTTTCAACCGTCGGGCAGCCATCAGGGAAGCAGCAAGAGCGGCATGGGCCTATGAGGATTCGTCAAACCGAGTTCGCAAGGCTATGCTGAGGAAAGGAGGTCCAGAACAACACCGATACCAACAAGGAGATTTGGTGTCCTTTATGAGACGGCGTGGAGGAGCCGCCAAATGGTATGGACCGGCAAGGGTACTTGCCACAGAAGGCAAGAATGTTTGGCTTCTACACGGTGGTGTGCCGATCTTGACATCGGACACTATGATTCGCCCATCTTAGCTTTGAAGAGATCATTGGAGGACCGACTTTACCAACGAGAAGCAAGGCAGGAATACCGCCAACAGAATTTGGCGATGATGAAGGTGACTCACCAAAGAGGATGAGAAAGATGATACAAGAGGAAGAGCAGAAGGAACGAGAAGGTGAAGGACTGGCCGAACAACCACCAGAGGTTCGACCAGAGGATATTCCGATTGCAGACGAAGAGTATTCGCCAACGTCTGCGGGAAGACCAGAGGATGAAGCAGAGGACGCAGAGAAGAAGGAACCTGGAGGAGAAACCGCTTCCAGACCATTCAACCTGCTGGAAGCGATATCAAGAGCAGGTGGGAATCAGATGGATGTTGGAAGATCAAGAGCGAGGCACATGACGTCAACGGCAGTGGATAGGTCTATGGAAGAACTGCTGGGCGATGAGAGAGAGACGGATCGTGGCAGAGAACGATCAAGAAGTCCGCCAGAGGTGCACCTGTTGAAGAAAGAATTTCACGCCTTTATGGCGAAGAGAGCAGGAAAGAAGAAAGCAGATCCAGAGGTGAGTGGAGAGCTGAACTATGCCAGAGAGAGTGAGGAGGTTCAGCGAGCTCTGGATGAGACAAGAGGAAAGGAATGGTCAAATTGGCTCAAGTACCGAGCCACGAGGATTCCCGAGGCTGAGGAAGTCAACAAGATCCTTAGCAAAGGAGGACGAGCTATACCTATGAAGTGGGTGGAGCTGGACAAGAACGCGAAGCTGAGGACAGAAGGAGGACCTACAGTGGAACGGAAGCTCAAGTCCCGTTTAGTTCTACGAGGTGATTTGGAGCCGGGAGATTTCAGAGTTGATTGCCCAACGACAAGTGCCGTGGGAACACACCTGGTTTTCTCCTTTGCAGCTTGCGAAGGACATCAACTATTTGCCGGAGACATCACCGCAGCGTTCTTACAAGGTGCACCCATCAAGAGAGAACTACTTATGAAGGTTCCATCAACAGGGATACCCAATGTTGATGGCAAGGGCTTCGCACTACAGCCCGGAAGCTACCTGATCGCAAGGATGTCGATCTACGGGAGTAGAGATGCTCCCAGAGGTTTCTGGATGGCATTGCGTGAGGAGATTATTCGTCAGGGCATGCGAGAAGTGGAGCCAGCACTTTACTCCCTGAGTAGCCAGGATGGAAAGTTACATGGATTGGCAGCAACTCACGTGGATGACGTGTTGTGGGCTGGTGACGAAGTTATGCAAGCAGCCATGAAGCGGTTGCAGGAGCGCTTTACCTTTGGTACCGTTGAGGTGGATGATTTCAGGTTTTGTGGACGCAAGGTGGACTCGACCGAGGAGTACTACCAGATCACCGCTCCGGAGATCCTCACCAAGGTGAAGCCGATTCGCATCGAAGGACCACGCAACAGGAGTCCGGTGGAAGCTGCGTCGGATGAAGAGCAATCACAGATGAGGGCTGTGCTTGGTAGCATAGGCTATGTGGCACGCCTATGTCGCCCGGAACTATCGTACAGATGCTCTGCCTTGCAGGGCAAGCAATCCAAGCCGACACAGCAGGACTTGGTGGCTACCAACAAGTTCTTGGCGGCGGCGCAGCGAACAACTGGAAACGGGATCAGGTTTTTCAAGAAGACTTTCAGTTTTGACAGCGCAGTTCTTTTGTCCGTGACAGACGCCAGTCACGCAGCTGAATTGGGTGTCTCGGCAGTTGGAAAGGCGAGCGGACACAAGTCACAAGCTGGGAGGTTTCTTCTACTTGGAGATCGTATGCCAACCGTGGATGAGCCAGCGAAGATTCACGTGTTGGAGTGGTCATCACACACCATCAAACGTGTGTGTCGGTCTACTCTACAGGCCGAGGTGTTGAGCAGCATGGACGGAAGTGAATCTGGCCAGTACGTCCGGAACCTGCTCTATTCCATGGTGCATCCAAAAGAGGATGTCGGAGATCGAGGGCGCGCATGGAAGGTATGGGCTGCAGACTCACGAGTCTTACACTGGCTGACGGACTGCAGGTCTTTTACAGAGTACATGTCCAGTGGGGGTCAAGGAGTTGTGTCGGACAAGCGTCTGGCTATTGACCTCACGGCGCTTCGACAAGATATCTGGAGGATGTGTGGAAGTGAATTCGGAGAACCAAGTGTTCAGGACAATATCCCCGAAGATGGTACAGATAAACTTTGGTGGATTTGCACGCGAGATATGATTGCCGACGCTTTGACGAAGTCAATGGTTTGGGACGCAATCATCAAGGTCACCACGACCGGTATCTTTGAGCTTTCTGTAAAGCCTATCCAAGCAACATACCACACAGGGTCTTAAACACTTAGGAGTGTGAAGATCATGTTGTTTCATGTGACCCATGTGTGGATTGTATAGCATACCCGTTGCTTGCATGCTCAATTCCCATACCTACAGGCGCCTTGAGCTTAGTGGTGAAAACTGTGCCATGTGTGTTTGCGTCGCTGTTTTGACACCGACGTCTTCAAACTCATCAAACATCTATGGACGGGAATTTCCGCGAATGGGACAGGTATCTCCGCCGATTGGACGGGAATTTCCGCTCACTTGTTTCGACCATTTTTTCAATTTCGAAAGCCCAAGTATAAATTATTGTTTCAACTACTCGCAACTATGTTTGGAGCACTGAACGCCATCATTATGAGAAAACTCTTAATGCCCCTGAGATATTTCTTTTTTCTTTCAAGCTGTGCATCTGGCCACAGGTCACAAAACTCCAAGTGGGCCACCACTTCCAGCAGGGGCCTCGTTTCACCCACCTTGGGCAAGACGGTTCATGGTTCAATGGTTGGAAGGGGACTGTTTCACTTCATTGCATACAGGGTACTTTTGTTAATGGTTGCTCCCACTTTGGGTCATTGAAGTGCTTCAGCATTCGGGTATAATCATTGTATATTTCCCAAACTTGGGGAGTTGTTCTTTACAACTTTCTGATTTCTACGTGTTGTACCTCCCTAAAGGTTCTTCTTCCCACATTTCAATTTCACCCAAACTCATCCACTCCCGCATTTTCCCCCCTTTTGACTGCAGTGCAAAGACTTCAGAGTTTGAAAGTCAACTTGCAAGTCGCTTGCTGACTTCGGACGGTGAGTGGATGAATTATGATGGTCTGATAAACCAAGTTATAACTAAGTTCCGCTGGAGGTAGGGCAACTTCTACTTCTATTTTGAGGCGGTATTCTTGAAGTTGATATAGAGCAGGCCTGGCATTAGGGATGATCGGTTATAATTATAGCTGATCAAGCTATTTAGATGGGATGACACCGGGGGAGGTGCTTGCATCATTTAACGTGTCCAAGATGTGGCTTTGGGAGGAGTGATTCCGTCCATGACTTAGATGATAACTATACAGGTTGGTTTGAAAATATGCTGTCAACTGGTCCATTGATAGGGTATTTATGGGGAGGGTAATTTCTTCCAGATTCGTTTCGTTTTCCCCATTCGGAAGGATAGATTTTCAACCACCACCTATACCCATAGGAGCCATGGGACTGGTATGTTTATCTAGTGTTTTTTATTAGAAAAATTAGTAATTAGTAGGTGAATATTCCATAAATGGATCATTTGGGACACGAAAACAAATTTTCATAGGTTCGAAATAGGATGCACTTAAGGTAATATCCCATATATAGATACAAGGATTAATTCATGGATCCCTATTCGAAACATTAATAAATGGATTTCGGGAATCTAAACCTTCATCAGTTATGACCTTCACATTCCGCCCCCAACCTGAGGTGATGATCTTTGAAAAGATGAAGCATTTTTTGCGCGTCCGGGCCATGGGGCAACTGTCGGGATGGTCCATGTAAGGACCTGCGGACCTTTCGGTTGATGTTTAACCATAAGGTTGGCAATAAAACAAATGTGTGTTGGTGAGAATTATTAAAAACCAACATAGACATCAACAAAGTGTGTAAGTAGTTGATTTATCTCTGCATTTTGCAATAAGCTTTTGCTTGTTTTTATGGTTCCAACTAGAAAAGATGTCTTCAACAGAAATCACGCCTCGCGAGAAATTTATCGCAACATTGAAAGATTGATGGGCTCAGGTCAAAAGCAAGAAGCGGAAGAATCTCAGAAGAGGAAACAGGTGCTCTTTCTTGCAACGGGAAGAAGAGTTACAGTATAGGTGACCTTTTTGGGGATGGTTAAGTGACCCTTTAAATGGTTAAGTGACTTCCATTTGGGTTATCAAAGGTTCACTTGGAAGAAGCTGGATGAAGCTGGTATATAATACAGTATAAAGATTG
>OMLO01002487.1_pt1 | contig 14914 bp, 7 predicted proteins | sample 1674811 | NCBI WGS metagenome assembly OMLO01 (sample SAMN06265003, study PRJEB25207) | coral metagenome | isolation source: Coral host | place: Mexico:La Bocana,Puerto Morelos, Mexico | collected 2008-11-13 | reverse complement strand
ATCTATCACATCATGTCATTTTCAACCCGTTCTTTATTCAAATTAAAGTGCTATTTGATTCACGATCTACGATTTCTAAATCAAAGCCTGTCATTTCTCGGTTCCATTTCTCAGAGGCCGTTCTTGTTTACATCATTTGCATTTTCTATAACTTAACTACAACCTCACATTTAACCTTCTTTGCAAAATTTACTTACTGTAAAAAGCTGAGAAAACTCATTTTTACCAATCAGATAAAATCACAATCGTGTTTTGCTATTAACAAACTTGCATAAAGTTTATATGAGCTTATTTACGTTTATGGTGTGTATTCAAGTAAGTTTGAACTCACGTTTGAGAGTGCTGTTGACGATTTCCGGTTTTCAGTTTCATTCTAATACATTCAAGAAGTAATGGCTATCACTGTACATGAAATTGCCTCGTTACGTGAAGTACCTGTACCTCAGAGCGTTGAGAAAAAACCAAGAATACTCGTGTTATTTTTGAAACCCCACTGATGACGCATGCGAGAAGTACATGTGTATTGATATGCTTCTTGAAGAAACTTTGATTCGTTTTCTCTTTCCTTTTCTTCTACAGAAGAGGAATGTTCCTGTAATGTTCGATTAATATTTCTCAGCTCTGACAGTTGTTATTGTTTTGGCTCGTCGAAGCGTTTTATAACACCATACACTTAAAATTTATTTTCCGCGTTATTCAAGATGGACTTTGAACTCAGAAGTGTTGGTATCCCGCTGTTTTCTAAGATTCTGTCTGCGCCCAACTATTAAAAATTCTCGAACGATTCAGTTTAAAATCAAAATTATCTCTGTCATTATCCATATAGGCTGCATAGAGACCAGATTTTAATTTCACTGAGTGAGATAATATTTCTACTGAAATTTTGTTGCAGTCATTAAATCTGAATTTGTGACCAATACAGTTTGCTCAAGTCGAATAACTGACGTGTACAGCAGCAAGGGTTGAATTCTTTTACACATCAAATGTTTCAGGCATTGAATGACTTGTTCCATTATATTGCCAGCTCCGCAAGTGATATAGACAAGACAAACTAAATCCTGACCAGTGTTATGCTACCAGAGTGCACAAGTTGGCACTGTCTTGCCTTCTTGGTATCACAGAAAACAAATGGTGCTCTTTATTCCGCAAGTAAAATCCTTTATTGGCTAAGTTTGTTGGATCAAGATGACCAGATATTGGCCTCTTTTTCCTGTGTTTATGGGCTTCGACTTTTTCTTGGTCCATCTGTGCAAACACGGGAAAAGAGCTTGGCCAAAATCTATCCATCTTGTTAGTCCTCACATTTGTTATATACCGGTAATGCTTTCAGTTGATCCCATCAGCTGTCTCCATTTAGAAATCTTAAGCCCATATGTGTACCGGAACGTGGATATAACTAATTTTTATGATTCCACTGATGTTATCTACTGTGTATTTGAATTCTTGTTGTTCTGCATTTTATTTTTCAGCCGACAGATAACTAATGGTTTGTGGCCAACAACATGGTCCAACTTGTTAGGTGCTGTGGTCATTATTGCTGCCCTTCTCTATGCAACTGATTTCTACAAGCTCTCATCACTTCAGCGAGTCACAGGAGTCTTGTGGAAAGTGACTTACCTACTCAATCTTGATGAAGCATATCCTTATAACTTCCGGCTGATATTTGTATCAGTTCTGGTGGGAGTGGTGTTCTTTGTTACACTTCTCTATCTGCGACAGTATACTTTAAGAATGCTTTTAGCCTACAGACAGTGGATGTGTAAGTTATTGAACATTTGTTCATTCTTTTAACACTTCATTTGTACCAAAGAACCAAGTACCAAGTACCATATTTGATGTTCCAAAAGTCCAAAGTACTATCTTCTTTCATTAGGCTAAAGGACTTATTGTCGCTCCAACTTGTTCAAGGAACACATATTGTTGTAACAAATTTTTGTCCTTAATATAAGTTAAATCTGGGTTTATCAAGGGACTCATATGGCCATAGTGTTATGGTTGGGTTAACTCCCTGAAAGTAATACATGAAAATGAAACTGTATGAAATTGTCAAACTCTAGGCCCCTGGGCCAGGTTGTTCAAAGCCTGATTAAGCTAACCCGGTATAAGTGAAAATTTTGATTTGAGGCTTTTTTTAAGTTGGTGGTGAGGTTTCTGTTTATATTGTTTGGTCTTCTGAGTTTGTATAATAACAAACTACACAAAACATCTGTATGCATTACATTTTTGCAATTTTCTTGCTGTTTTATATACTCTTAGTCTTATATTAGAATCACCTTAATACAGGTTTAACTCAATTTTGTAATTACTGTTTCCTTAAGATGAGCCTCCAAGAGCACAGAGCAAACTGACATTGTTGTGGGGTGCAATGGTAAAGCTTTGTGCTGGTCATTACCCTAAACTCTACAGTTATCAAAACAGTCTTCCAAGAATGCCTGTGCCGAATTTGAGTGACACTTGTAAAGGACTTTTACGGTCTGTAAAACCAATTTTGGATGAAGAACGGTACAAAAACATGGAAACACTTGCCAAGGTAAGTTTGCATATATCTAGGCAGCTCTCAGCCACTGCATGGATTAAATGTTGAGTTGTAAGACTACTTGTACACACCATAGCTCGTTTCAGGCTAGTAAAAATTGATTGCCTCTTGGCTGGTTGGTCAGAGAATCTCTTCTGAATTTCCTTTCTTTGAGTCTTGTTACTATTTTAAATACACCACTTTCCATTCTAGAATTGTTGACAAATTGCAACTTTGAGAAGGTGGTGGGTGAGGGTAAATACAGTATAGCCTGTGATATGTAACACACTGTACATGTAGGATGGACCTGTCATCTTTGCTTCATTCTAAAATGAAGTTACACCAGAGACTGGCATCTTAAACTATGACTGTAGGCTTCAACATTATACAATAAATCAAACGAATTATGTTGACTATTAGAATAATTCAAAACAAATGACACATATATGAATCATGCAAAGAGAGCTTAGTTGGTTTAGCATGCATGCAAATGCATCACAATCCAGTAACAATGATGAAATAGCTATTGATTCAGCAGATTTTTAAATATTAAAGAATATCAGGGCTATCAGGGTTTATTTACCTGGTGTTAGTCTTCAAATGAGTAACAAAATTTGTTGCTGTTGTGGGTGAATTTTATCAACAATGGTATTTTAAATTGTCCATTTACATTAAGGGCCCATCAAGCATACAGAACTTGGAGATGTATAAGAGGTGTTATGGGCTACCACCCTGATAAATCGCCCTTTAACATCTTGGTGTTTTGTCTTTTAAGGATTTTGAAAAGAACTTGGGTCCTAAACTTCAATTCATCCTGAAACTGAAATCATGGTGGGCACCAAATTATCACACAGATTGGTGGGAAAAATATGTGTATTGTATGGGCCGGTCACCACTACCTATCAACAGCAACTACTACTGTCTGGACCAGAACTGGCACCCGACATATGACCAAGCATCAAGGTACTGTCAGTATCAACTGCTTTTGGCTGTTTTGTTTTCTTCTTACTACGTCTTCTTTTTATCCACATTTGTTATGTTTAATTGGTATTTCATAGCTTAATGTAAGTTGAGAACAGGTGCAGATTAACCACTCAGTTTATGGGGTATAAGTCTTGGCCTGTGCAGGAATTTATTGTATATATTTTTGGGTTTGGTCTTAAACAATTTCAATAGACACTCACAAAGACACACAAAAAATAGAGTTGTTCAGTTTTGTGTGAATCAGGACACATGTATCTTGAAATGAAATTGAAACATTGTTTTCATTCTACATTCTGTTTTATTTTTTAGATCCAGATTTTGATTTTCAAAAATAGCATTGTGCTGACCTTGATGTTATCCGACCATTTTCCATTATTTTAGTACCAGCTCTGGAGATCTTTTGGTCTAGCTATTGCTTGCCTCCTGTAGCTGTGTGATACATGTAGAGGGTTCAACTGAAGTATGAATGGTCCTGGGTATAACTCCAGTTAGAAAACCTTGCTCAATAATATCTTTGGCAGCTGTGTTGTTTTTATTCACACAGAGCGGCAACCATGACCTACCTTATTTTGAAGTACTATCAGGAGATTGAAACAGAAGACCTGGAACCTCTTCTGATAAGGAAAACCATTCCTATCTGTATGTGGCAGTATGAAAGGACATTTAAGACAACTAGGTATCTGTTTATTTCTGTCTCAACATGTTGAATGAATCTGCAATTTTGTGATGGCCCATTGAAATGTGTACCTGTTTCTACTTCCTACAGGAATCAGTCCTGTATGCTTTGGTTAACAATTTTACGGTTGTCCATTTACAATATACATGTGCACTCTTGATATTACATGTTCAACTGACATGTGATATTTGAAACTTTTTCTAAATTGCACTTGCATTTATACAATTACCCTATGTGTACTAAGTTGTACAAAGTTGTGCAGAGATTGAGTTACATTAAAGAGGTATCTTTATTTTTGCCACTTTAATGTATTTCAGGATTCCAAAAGAGGATGCAGATGAAATTGTTCATTTTGAACACCAAGAGCATGAGGTTTGTTTTGCATTTCTTCATTTAATTAGGATTAATATCCATGATAGTACTCTGCAATGTGCCTGACCAACGCTTACGTGTTCCTTACCATTTCCAACTGAAGTGAACAGGAGTATAAATTTCAACTCCTTAGCATGGTGGGATGTTAGTCTATAATAATATTTTCAGGTTACCCCAGTTAGTCCTGCTGCCCAAATACGTGTTGTGATGTTACCTATTTAAGGTCATTCCACTGAAATAGAACCTTCACTGAGATTTTTGTCAAACTTTGCATATTGATTGTCTGTATTATAGGAACTTAAATTTTGAAATAAAAATGAAGGGTCCCCATGTTCGGTTAGGAGCAACAGCACCTTTTTTGTACCCTTGTTTGTAAATCCTTATAAAAGCACCATGATTATAGTCAATTACAATCCAAAGCTTAATTAACCCTGATCTAAATAGTCCATGGCACCAATCAGTAGGTTTCTGGGCCTCACACCAACATACATGCACATGCATATATCATGCAAACTATGTACAGTTTGGCCTGGCTTTTTTGCTTGGAGAATGTAAACGTATATTTTTTATTTCTGTAGCACATAGTTGTGGTGTGTGGAGGTAATTTCTATATGTTACCTGTCACAAACAGCCGAGGAAAATTTATATCAGTATTGGATCTGGAGAGCCAGTTTGAGTGGATTATTGCAGATGCAAAACATTCTGATGGTGAGAAATGTCTTCCGTCTGAATATCATCATCCTCATCTTTTACTTGCCACACCATAGATAATGATAAAAAAATTATAACAACTACAAAAGGCAACAAGGAGACAAAAAAAAAACACCAGGTTTATAGCCAAGGCCACCTCAGTTGTTAATATAGTGTAAATTTTAGGTTCTGTGTGTGTGGCATAACCAATTTACCATGTTTTGGACTGAGTGTTTGATTAAGTGTTGCATGAAACAGTAAGCTATTACTTTTTTTAACCTCCAAACAACATCTCCCCAGACTCTAGTTTGTTTCAAACAATTTTGTAACACTGTTGCATTTGCAAATATAAATATATAGTTACTAAAGACCAGCCTGATGGCAGTGTACCAGCTCTTACAGCATTGCCTAGACCAGAATGGGCCAAAATCAGAAAGGAATACTTCTCAGAGAGCCTTAATCAGCAGACTCTGGAGGCCATAGAAGAGGCCATGTTTCTGGTAAGACAATGTGCGATAATGTACTGTAAGTTGCTTTGCTAAATCTTTGGTCCTTGGTGATTTTTGGGCATTCAAGGTTTGCTTGATTTATGTTAAAAAAATTGTATTATTCTAATGTGAAGGGAGAATATTTGAATGCTTGTTCAGGATACACATGAAAGAAAAATTCAGAATTCATGTAAAATTTCCAATTCTGACTAAACAGAATACAACATTAATTTTAAGAAGATAGGCTTACATGTTAATTTGTATGTTTAATGGATGCTAGCCTCTCTGTCTATCAGCAAATCTTTCTAATCTCTGTCATTGAATGTTGAATGTCAAAAAGAAGCGCACTATCAAAAAACAATGACCTGCTTCATCCAAGTCTCATCATGTTGTTGCAACATCTACATGTACATGTGCTTTGCATGTTGTTTTGTTGATTTACAAAACAAACGTACTTCACTTATTAGTTAGAACTCTCTTGAAATTGTCAAAGAAAAGAACAAACAATTTCTCTCTAGGTTCTGGATTCTGAATGTTTTAGTCGATTGTTTTCTCAAACTTAGTTTTGGCTGTTTTATCTTACAAAAGCTTTTGCCAGAACTAAACGCATTCTAAATAGGGTGAACTTCAGTTACTTGAATTGTTTCTTTTGACCTTCCAGGTTATTCTTGAAGAAAAGTCATTCACCGAGTTAACTGACCGTGCCAAGTATCTCCTTCATGGCGATGGCCGAAGTTTCTGGTTTGACAAAAGCTTCTGCTTGATAGTGTTTTCAGATGGTAAATGTGGAATCAATGCTGAGCATTCTTGGGCTGATGCACCTGTTGTTGGGCACATGTTGGAGTATGCTCTTACTTACGAGTAAGCTTCATCGATGTTTTACTTATGAGCAAGGTTTTTGCTCAGTTTTGACTGTATTTAATCATTTTAAAATTTGATGACAGGCTGTACGGGAAACCATGAATTTTGTTTTCTTGTTGGGCCAGTCAACTGGCAACTGAGAAAAGAGATAATTACAGTATTTGTTTTGCTTTTGAATTTTATTCATGTTACATAATTTCAAGAGCAACAATGTGCTAAGTGAAAGGTATAATGAACAGTGCAGTGCCTGTGGCATACAATTCTAAGTTCTGTTATTGTATTTTTATTGGTCAAACAAATTCCTTTTTGATGAGAAATAATTATTTTTCTTTTACTGTCTTGTCCATTAGATACATTTATAGAACATACAATGATAAGGGTAAATGTACCCCCATTGGTGGGGCTCACAGGAGTTCCAGTCTGAGGACTCATAACCTTCAAAAGCCCTCCAGGCTGTACTGGGATATCACACCTAAACTAGCAGAGATTATTGAAAATGCTGTCAGGTTTGCACAAAAGGTAACTGACTTCATTATTTTGTCATTGTCAGTGTTACAGTTAGTTATAGCTTTTTTCTCCAAGGTGGCTATAGGCTTCAGAAACACCTTTACTTTAAATTTTCTGTACCTAGTTAAATGACTTGTCTGATCCTGCTCTCTCTAGCTTTGTGCATAATGCATAATGTCTCATTGGTGTATAGCTCTTGTCAGGGTGTGCACATCAGAGTAACAACTTGGAAAGGTTTCATTTGCATTCTAGAACAATGATGATGTTCAACATAAAGTGATAGTTCATGATGCATTTGGAAAAGGTTTCATCAAAACTATGAAGGTGAGTAGAATTGTATTAAAACATTTTAAGATGTAAAAGTAAAATTCAGTAAAATCACACGCTATTGCACTAGCACACTTTTATTTTGTTTCTGACAGGTAAGCCCAGATGCATTCATCCAGTTGGCGTTGCAAGTTGCCTACTACAGAGATTCTGACGGAAGACATCCCCTTACTTATGAGTCCTCAATGACACGCCTGTATCTCCAAGGGAGGACAGAAACTGTTCGCAGTTTAACAATAGAGGCTAAGGAATTTGTGACAGCATTTGTGGATGAAACAGTTTCTACAGAAGAGAAATATAAACTGCTTCTCAAAGCTGCAGAGCTTCATGCCAAGATGTACAAGGACTGTATGAATGGGAAAGGAATTGACAGACATCTTTTTGCACTCTATGTAGTGTGTAGAGGACAAGGATATGTGAGTATCAAATGAGTGTGATATGCATGGGTTATTGACCAAGCGTGAGGTCAAGATGGCTGGATATTGGCCAAGTTCTTTTTTTGCGTGTTCATGGACCGAGACGAAGTCGAGGTCTATAAACACGCAAAAAAAGAACGAGGCCAATATCCAGCCACCTTGACCGAACAAGCTTGGTCAATAAAGGATTTATTATATGGGATAAAACACCAAAACATGATAAATTTTCCTTGCGGGACAAAGCCCGTATCCCGAGCGGGCAAGATAGCTCCATCTTGCCCGCTCGGGTAGCCAATCACAGTGCAAGTTTTGGTTCATCTTACCTGCTCACGGAGCTAGGCATATAATAAGTGCAGAGTATAAAATGAGTATTGGGTAATATTGTGTGGAAAGAAACAATCTTAGACTTAGACATTTGCAGAGTAAACTAAACAAACTTGTATTAACCAGATTATGAGCTCGAGATTTCTATCCTGAGATAGTTGACAAGGGCTCGGCCTGATTCAACTATCACGCATAGAAATTTAATTGGTTTTAATTAGTATAAATCTACTAGTCGTTCCAAAGTTAATCTTGATTCTCTTCACCAGACACATTGAAAATGCCAAGAAGTGGCTGTCATTTTGTTAACAAGGTCACACTGCTACCATGTCCACTATCTATAACAGGATAGTGAGTAGTGGAAAAGTAATGGAAAAGTGAACAAAAAGACACCAAAAATATCATAGGCACAATATTATTAACTACTTTTAATTGTAAAATTAAACGAAACTTAAGTTGAAGTTTGATTGAGATTCTACGAAGTCATTGGTCATGATAGTAAAGGTAGTAACCATTATTGCACAATCAACCCAGAAGCTCAAGGATTTTTGAGGCCAGGGCACGCAAAGTGGCAAGCTCGACACGGGCGCATTAGTCACAGCACAAATTGATGCCATTGCCCTGTTAGGTCACACCAATTACGGGCTCTCTCTTCACAGACAGGAAGCTATCAAACCCAACCTTATCAAGGAATGTGGCTGCAAACTGCCAGTTCTGAAAGTCGCTATGGAAATAATTTAGTGTAACAATTTGGAGAATTTAGCAGCTCTCCCTCCCACCAAAAATAACTTTCTTGGTGCAGTACGTCCTAGTTTTGATTTTGCTTTCAGCGTAGGAGAAACCAACTTCTCACAGGGTCACAACTTAAATAATTGTCATGTATTTGTTATCAATCCCAGGAAAGTGAATTTCTGAAGAGTGCCTTGAGCCTTCCATGGACACTTTCAACTAGCCAGCAACCTCAACAACAAATGGCTGGTCAGCACTTTAGTGTTACAGAACCAGAACTTACACATTTGGTAGGTTTTTTTCAAATTTTTGGTTAAATGCCACTTATGACCAAAAAAAATGTATATTTTGTTACCTGTGATGAATTTTTCTGGCTCCAAATAGACAAGAATCTGACATCGACTGGATTTGTTTTGTCAACAGATTTCTCCTGGAGGAGGATTTGGCCCTGTGGCTGATGATGGTTATGGTGTTTCCTACATGGTTCCTGATGATCACCAGATTTTCTTTCATATTTCTTCTAAGATTTCTTCAAAACAGTCTAACTCTGATAGATTTGTCCAGTTACTGTTTGAAAGCATGGCAGAGATTAAAGAACTTTTTGAAACTGTGAAACCAGCAAAGAGCAAGGAGTCAAGCCCACGTTCTTAGTACAACATGAACTGTACTTTTAGCAGAGTATAAAGTAGTAGGACCACATGTGTGTAGTATTTAAAAGTAGTGTACTATGTCATGGGCCACGTTTGTTTCCTAATATTAGATTTGTTGTATGTCTAAAGCACTTCCTTTTGAAAAAGTACAGGTTCTAAGATACAGTTCACTAAGGGAAATGTTCTTTTTTCATATCACGACCTCACAAATCTGTTGTCGCACCTAAATAAGAAAAAATCCTGTTGTCTTGGACCTTAGTTTTCCAATAACACCTGCCCTGTAGCGAGTTGGTTTCTCCTATGACAAATGATTCACTGTGAATACAGGGTAGCAGAAACAAACTTCTTGCAGCTAACACCTTTTGTAGAACCACAGTAGTGACAGCACTAAGAGTGGCTGTGCCTATTATGTATCATTATCACCCCCAGTCCAATTGAGGTATTACTTAAGCCACAACATACCTACTTACTTAGTAATTTATTTGTCAGTGTTGATCCTGTCGCCAATGGGCCACAAAAATATTGGTGTCCTTATTAAATGGGGTTCTTTAAATGAGAAAATGACTGACTGAGTTTCTGTTTAGGCCAAAATAAAGTGCCTGTAATGAGGCAGCCATATTAAAAGGGTGGCTATTAGGTGGGGTTCCACTGTACATGTTTGATCCTTTTCTTCCTTGGAACCAGTGTTCTTTCAAATGACAAAGCAAACAAAGAGTTCAAATGAGAATCAAACATTGACAACAATTCACAAATATTTTAACATGTCCCTTGAATCTTCATTTTTATCTGAATTTTATCTTTAGTAACATGAACATTTTGGAAGAGTTATCCTAACATTGATTATCAACAAAAAGTTACCATATTTTCATATCTGCGCGAAGCTGCTCTGTTACGCTGATAGTTACTTTATTGTTCTCAAGTGGTGAATCTATTTTTACCTCTGAAAAGATTGATGAATAGTTAGAATTTAGTGTTATTTTTTCAACACATCAAGTAAGGTGTACAAAGTTATAGAAAGTATTGGGAAAATGCTTTCATATGTTAATTTTATTTTTTTATGAATCAACACTTGGTAGTATCAAGATGTCACATGCCATTTTGTGACATCAGGCTAAGTTGAACAAGCAAGTTGAAGATTTCATAATTGGGTAGTTTTGCGAGTCAAAAGGCCACTGCACTCAGATGTTATGTAGTCTAAATCCTGCCTTGTCTTCAGGTGTCCCTCCTTGGTTTGATCGTAGTGTGCATGGTGGCATGGGCCTGTTGGGCCTGCATGGGCCTAAACATCAAGTATCATGCTCTGAAGTCACCAGCAAAGTGCAAAGGCACCCAGGGATGAGGCAGTTGTTACAGAATTTATTATATGGCTAAGAAAATAACTTCATTGTGAATGGTTCAGAGTAGGCAAATTTATTGTTGACCTTTTTTTTGCTCATCAAATTAATGCAAGCCTCTTGGTAATTTTCCTAGTCATATAATACATGTAAATGTGTAATGGTATGAGAGTTCAAGCAATTAAGGATTTACACTGCTCTTGATATTTGAAAATTATTTCAAGTTACACTCACCTAATGGCTCATGCAATTTTAAGAGGATTCTCAAAGGCCACATGTAGTGTAAATCCTCAATTGCACTTGCATTCATACCCTTACCGATACAGATATGTCATATCCAATTCTGGTTAAGGTCAGAGTAGGTTGCATTACCTCCAAGCGTAAGGAACCTATTGAAGAAAACTTATGTGGCTTACTTCTGAGACAAAAAAAAAAGTATGTCTGAAGTGAAATTATTTAATATTTATTTTAAAAGACCTGTAATGGACAAAGCATAATATTTTATCCTGTTCAGGACTGGTCCCTGGTTAGAATCAAGTTAAGTTGATGCAACAGTTTGTTATTGGTAAGAGTTCTGTATTGTTCAGAATATTCTAATTATCAGAGTTCTGTTCTTTAGTTACAGTTGAAATGGAGAATTTCTATCTTAAAACAATTATTTAGTGTTTGACACAATAAAGCTTTCAATAAACATCTGAGGGTCCTATTACGTGAGAAAAAAGTTATCAACAAAATGCCAGCTTAATTTTTTTTTTTACAAGTAGAATTAAAATATATTATATTTTTATGAGCATATATTTCCTGGTAAAGTCATCGTTTTGAACTGGAGGCCCATTTGCCTGAAAATAATACAGTGGCCTTGCACTGTATGTTGAATATCCAGTCAAGATGAATTTCCATGAATCCAGATAGGAACAGATAGTGACATGAGATCAGTGAACATGGTGAAATCCAGATGCTGAAGAATCCAGTTTGTTATCACAACTGAAAAGCACCACTCATAAATTGTACTATTATTCCTAATATGAATGCCATCTGTTATTGTTTCTTCTTTTCTTGCTTCATCTTTTTCTTTTCTTGTTTGGCTTTTACCCTATCACGGTTGGCCTTCAATAACCGGTAAATAAAGAACACTGAAACCGGACAAGCATAAGGTGTGAGTCAGAGAGTTGATCATGAGCCAGGATTCCCAATAGACTATGACACCCAAGAATGTCTCTAGCAACACTACAAGTCAATGTCAAATGCAAAAGCTTGAATGTAAGTCATGGTGCAGTCATCCTTACGATGTGATCCCCTGGCCCAGTTGTTTGAAGGCTGGATAATGTTATCCACTGGGAAATTACTATCCAGTGGATAAATGTTAACAAACCAAACTATATGAATTTATGATTGATCATTGCAGTTATATAGCAGTTGTGAAATTAAAGCCTGAAAAAAATTCAGACCTGAACAGGATTCAAACCCATGACCTCTGCAATACCGGTGCAGTGCACTACATGTACCAACTGAGCTATCAAGCTAACTGGGAGCTGGTCACATTGCGAGTTCGTAATACACCCGTAGAAGGTGCGGAAAGCAAATGTATATATGAAAGATCATATATTTGAACTGCTGAGAAAGATCAGGCCTGAATTTTTTTAGGCTCTAATTTCACAACTGCCTAAGATGTGTGTATAATTCGATGATCAATCAAACTATTTTTACATCAAAAAAAGTGGGAGTATGGAAGAATGAGAAAAGCAGAGAAACTCTGACCAACAGGCCAGTGTTTTTGAGAACAAAAGGAAAATCAACTGTTTATTGTGATTATCAAAATATAAATTCCCTTAGCTTGTGCCATCATTACGTCAACAGCTAAAGCTACAGGTAGTTCTGTATTTCTTAGGGCTGTCATTCGTCATATAGTGTGTGGTTTATTTCAACCCTGACGCAGGTCAGCCTTTCCAAAAAACTGAAAACATGGCTGGAAAGATGGTAAAAAAGAAAGCTGCAAAGTCCAGTATAATGGAAATGGTGGGAGGCCAAGATGTACAGTAAAAAAAAGAAAGAGAAATGAAATACAATGGTTATTTCAGTGTCAGTACTGGGTTAACTTTTCGCTTAGTGTTTACATGAAAGAATTGAAGAAATTTCAACCCTTCTAACCGGGTCAATACTCGACAAGGGTTACCTGGCAAGGGGAGCTGTCACCAAGCTCAACTAAATTCATGTTAAAACTAACAACCGTTTGACAGCAAAAGGGTTACCCTTCATGGTGATTCAACCTGGGTTACCCATCATGTAAAGGGGCCCTAACAAATTAAAGAAGTGTACTTTTTACAGGGTAAAATCTGAATAAGTGTCTCTAGAGAAAATGGACATATACATATAGAACTCTGGCACAGAGCGAGGCATGAGTCTTTGGAAATTGCACTTAATTAGCTTCTTACTTTTATCAGAATTACCAGCGATCAACATCTTTTTTACTAACCCTACTGCGTAGTTAAGCCTTTTTCATTCAGCTTTTATATAAAGACTCTTTGAGCACTGGGCTTTGTTACCCGAAGTCAAATAAATAAAACAACATCGAGAAAAAATGAAGGTACCGCACACAAAAAGTACTAAAATGCCCCTCTATTAGGCTATTTATGTTGTGAACAATAAATGCAGCTTATGTGAACTGATCTGAATGAATAGGGATAAGGTTAAGCTTATGTCTGTATCAGTATTAAAGCAGTAAAAGTTGTTTCAACTTACCCACTAAAAGAAACAGAAGGGCTCCTGGTATAAGCAGAAGCTTTACGTCTACAGAAAATTTCTCATGGGACTTAGGGTCGCTTAAGTCAACCATTTTGAGAAAACAACATAAATAAATACTTCAGATCAGCTAACTCTGTTCAGGTCAATGGAATGATCGAACGCTTACGTGGGAAAACCAGAGAAGTTCAAAACGTAGCTTAGTGACCTGGCCTGATGTTCTTTCAAACAGGTTGAACGGTAGCACGAAGCCGGGATGATTTCTCAGTACCAATTATTTCACTTGCTTGATATTTAACTTATTTGACATAACCGGCTATAGCCATCCTAGCCGGCGATTTCCGGAATAGACCCTGATCGTCTAAAGACACAAGCGGGCGGACGGCCGCGCGCGGAGGGAAAATTGTTTAGTCAAAAAAACAAGTGGCCGATTCAATAACGAAATAAAGTGTGAGCAAATTCTCCAAATTCGCGCCCGACCTGCGCGGCTTTTTGCACTCGAAGTTCACGCGGGCACCCACTCCCGCCGGCTACGCAGGCTACAAATGTTTTTATTGAATGTATGTGTGCGCATTGCGTATCTATCTTTGAGGTGACCAATCAGATCCATAGGAGAAATTCTTTTGACCGCGCTCTGTTTGCAGAAAGCAGGTATCTGTTATTAATAGGAACACACATTATCATGGCAGAGGTTAAAATCTTTAGCACAGGGGAAAACTGCAAACCGTCTTGGAGGGACGCAGGAGCAAAATACGATGAGACAGACGAACATTTGGAAATCATGGGAAAACCTGTTATGGAGAGATGGGAAACCCCGTACATGCATAAATTGGCTTCGATAGCGGCGTCGAAAGGCGGCCGTGTTCTGGAACTTGGCTTTGGAATGGCAATTTCCGCGACAAAAATCCAGTCCTTTCCTGTAGATGAACACGTCATAGTTGAATGTAATGACGACGTGTTCAAAAGGCTGGAAGCATTTTCTAAAGAAGCCAAACAGAAAGTGACTCCGTTGAAAGGTAGAGTAATTAATTCAAGCACCCTAAACCTGTGAAATATTGTGACTTGTAGAGTTGCGTTGAATTATTTGTTTTTCGAACTGAACCATATTTGCTTATTATTTTAAGTGTCTTCGTATAGTTTATAGTGCCTATTGATCCGACGCCCCTGCTAGGAAAAGCAGATGGCTCGCTCAGTCACGCACCGTGCACTTGACACTACTGTGCTGAATACACCCCTCTGTAACAGACCCAGTGGAATCTTTATCCTCGCCGGGTTTTCGGGAAAAAAATCACTGGGTTGGCCAAA
>OMLO01002486.1_pt1 | contig 14918 bp, 11 predicted proteins | sample 1674811 | NCBI WGS metagenome assembly OMLO01 (sample SAMN06265003, study PRJEB25207) | coral metagenome | isolation source: Coral host | place: Mexico:La Bocana,Puerto Morelos, Mexico | collected 2008-11-13 | reverse complement strand
ACATTCTGTTGCTAATCCAGCTAAATTTCGTCTTTTTGAAATCATCCTTCCTCTTTGTCCTTGTGAACTCACTGTATGCTTTCATTCCATTATCATTTTGGATCAAGCTCTCATCAATTTGCTATTTTTAACTCAGCCAAAGAAAATCATACAATCCAAGATGGCAGATCTCATATAGTGATTTCATGTTGATATGTAACTTCATAATACGTCATAATCAACACTAAAAACATCTTGTCTTGCAGAGCAACCTTGATGGCTATGTTCTAAGTTCAAAACAATGTTGATACGTCTTATTGAATTCCGGGGGAATTCCATCCATCGAGTCCTCGGCTAGATTATAGAACACCCGGCCACTTCATTTACATGCCATTGAATAAGAAAGAAACTATTGTTCTATACTTGCACAATGCTGTGGAAATAAAGTTCGATCAATCAATCGCAGTTGAGTATTCAAGTAGCCCAGCTGAAACGTTGTGTAATCCGTGTCTTGTTCTGAATGTAGGATCTGCAGGAGATTCATTATCTTACCACAAAAGTTTTCCATTCTCAACTAAAAACCGCGACAATGACGTATATGGAGGTAACTGCGCTGTCAGTTTCCATGGTGCGTGGTGGTACGGCGCATGTCACAACTCCAACTTAAATGGTGGCTACTTTCATGGTACCCATGCCTCTAACGCGAATGGAGTAAACTGGGAGACCTGGAAAGGAGACAACTACTCTGCTAAACGGGCGGAGATGAAAATTCGACCCATTGATTGGATTTCATTGTAAACATTACAGAAGCGGTTTATACCCGTTACCTTGTGCCTTGAACCAAACTGATCCAAAGAGGTCGTCATAAGTAGCTGGGTATAGGTGTTAATGTTACAGTTGCTTTAAATATAATTCAACAATAACCTTGTGCTGAAATCATTGTAGCCACAAAATAAAATCACTTACAAAAGATCTTGTCACAAAGGTCTTTTTGGATGTCTGCTGGTGATTGTTAACAAGTTTGAAATAATAGACCTTTCTTGACAGCGTTGGAAATTACAGTATTTCTTATAGGCTCTAATGATAATATGCTGAAAAAAAATTAAATCCTGAACAATTTACGAATAGCAAATTTTACATTCAAGACAATAGTCGGGCCCCAGTGAACTCTCTGTTTTGCACATGCCCAAAATGGGGGTTTAAGCCAGGGGGGAGAGGGCGGTGTCCAGTCCAGGATAACTTGCATGTGCATGCTCAGAACGTCACCATGTTTTGGGTAGTCTTAATTTATGCTAATACATGTAATTAATGGCTAACAGCCAGTGGCCAGATTGATCATGTGATCTCTCTATGTGCTTTGCATTAGGTTGGTTGTTGGACAATCTCATAGCCTTAGGTCTTGGCAACCCACCCTTAAGGTGTAAGGGTAGGGGGGGTCTCCTTTGTTAGATTTCATGTTAGTTATTTGGTCAATAAATTTCAGTGTTGAACCCCATCTTGGTGTGACAGTAATTACCCCCAAATCAGGGGGGGAAACCATGAATGGCTCCAGCTGTCTACAAACAGTTGAAGATTAGCCACCCTTTTTAGGGCCAGTAATAACAACACCCGAGTGTTCATGTGATTGGAGGAGTACTATACTATGATATCAAAATATAGTTACCGGTACTTGTTTGTCCTTGGGAATCATTTATCTATAATCCTTGCAGGGAAAATAGGACAATAGAAAACTCTAATCAGCTGATGACCACTTAAAACTGTATTTAAACTTAAAATCATTATATCCAGGCTGAACGGCATCTATATGTTAATGACATCTCTGAGTTTACTCCAAATAAATAATGACTAAAATGCCTCTAGTCTCACTATTTGGCTATACATTAATCTATTCACAAAAAATACAAAGATCCACGTTTCTCTGTTGCAAGGTGACTCAAAATAGATTAGATTTAACTTAGGCTAACTTATTTTCAAAGCAAAATTAGTAACCATAGTGATGCTTTTGAGTTTGAGTTTCAAGTTTTTTTTTTGTTGGTTAAATCTTCATGACCAGTGCACAGCAGATTGACAAATTCCTTTTTAAGAGCCTGTTCACTAAGTTCGGAGTCACTGTAAAACCTTTGAAAAATATCAAGGTGGTTCTGAACTTCCTCTGGCAAAATTTTGGGCAATAATCAGAAATTAAACATAGAAAAGAACCCATTGAATGAGGAGTAACAGTAATCGGACCAAGACTGGAGTACAATTCAGGGATAATCACACAAGCAATTTCAAAATCAGACAATGTGAAGCACAAGGCCCATTTGAAATTACGAGTATAAGCCCAATTACTAATTAATCATATCTATAGCACATTTTGTGGGAAGGCACAGTGGCATTACTGTTAGTACGCTTGACTCTGGAATGAGCTTTCTGGGTTCCAGCCTTGGCTGGGGACATAGTGTTGTATTCTTGGGCAAGACACTTTACTCTCACAGTACCTCTCTCCACCAAGGTAAATAAATGGGTACTGGCAAATTTAATGCTGAGGGGTAACCCTGCAATGGGCTAGCATCCCATTCAGAGAGAGAATAGGTATATTCCTAGGCGCTTCATGCTACAGAAACTGGGATAGCCACTTGGTTTGTATGCAGACTTTACCATAACACATTCAGAATTAAAAATGCCTTTGAGAACTTTGTTTGGGTTAAATTGTACACTGTATGTACTGCTTTTCATAAGTTTTGAGTTTTGAGTAGGAAGCCAATAAAGCATGCATAATTGACATGCAAATCACAAGGGAATCCAATCACAGGTATCCAATTACAAAAAGTTATATATGGATACCTGCAATTGGACACCCATGTGATTGCGTGACAATTATGTGGAAAACAAGCACACAGAGAACCAATCACAATCAAGAATTTTGTTATGATTAGACAAAAAATTGTATATTTGAATGACTTTAAGGGTTGCCATGGCAACTAATTATGACAACTGATCAGTAATATGCAGTGTAAGTTTGTTCATCAGTATCACCACACAAGAAGTAGAAAGGTCTAAGCATGAGCTACAAGTTATGTACATGTAAGTGTTCGATTTATGATCTCGCGCCCTCACCAGAACTTCTTGTGACCGCTGGCCAAGTAGAAGACGTAACTTGCAAATACAGGCAAAGTGATCGAGCTCCTGACCATGTGATAACTATTCCACTTGTCTATGGTCTCCCTCACAACACTTTCGCTTTTCTTGCTTGTTATCTCTTTATCGTAGATGGGGTCAATCGAGTTGGGCTTCAGAATGAACAGCGTGTAAGGAAAAATCGTTGCAATCAAACCCCCACCGACCAGGAATGGCAGACCTTTCTTTGGGTTGCAGTAGTACGCTCCAGCTCCAGATGCTATGGAGGCCAGCGCCAAGCGACTTTGGAGGACCTTTGCTCGATCAAGACTCTCCATCCATTCTTTGTGACAGGACTTTGTATCGGAGAGTGCCATTCTCGCTGGATGTTCTACGAGGTTGACGTACAGCGCGTTGCCGACAAAGATGCCGGCTGTCACGGTGGAAACAACTTCAAGACACTGAAATAAGTCATCCAAGTCGAATCCCATAACGAAAACAACACGCGTTTATCAAACTACAATATGATTCGAGTATGAACCAGTATAGAATGCAAAACAGTCGTATTTTCTGCGAACGGGAGCGACGGTCAGTGCAGCAACGGCAAGGGAGAATGGGGAGAGACACTAAAACGCCTTGCGGCGTGTGAGGCTCGCGCGCTTCACACGCGAGGATCGCGCCTTCCGAAAACGTCCGAAAACGACTGTTTTGTAGTCGAAAACAGTACTGCACGACAGTGCTACAACGAGGTGATGCCCAGAGCCCATGGGGGCAAATAGTGTCAACTGGCTCGGAAATAAGGGGGCGACATCTGCATTATGCTTTATAGTATGTTGTTGGCTCTTGCCAGCCTTGCCCCTACAAGGGTTTTCCTTCCCCCAAAAAAACCAACCTCTCAAAATTCCAATGTGACCAACAACAAGAACAACCTTTAATGTACTCTTGCACTTACATGAATATTATTACAGAGAGGAAAATTAAATAAGATAAAGTGAGAGTACTGACTGCCTGGAATAACCATAGGGACTAATGGAGCCAGGCAGCCAGTTCACATTAGTATTAGTGAAAATAAATTACCAGGATATAACACTCACATGAAAGCCAGCTAAGGCTGATGTAGCTTCCTCTCTAATTGTAATTTATTTATTTTATTGTACTTATTTTCAGATTCTACAAAGGTCAGCATCTATGATAGTAATTTGTAAGATATAGAAGAGAGCATCCAAACATGACTGCCTCAATACACAACACGATAATTATTTTCAAATGACATTTATGAGTTTACTATACATAAATTATATCTAAAGAACCTGAATCCCACATGGTGATTAAACATTAAGCTATCTATAAATATGGAACACCCTATGTGGTCTTGTGCACAATAGATCAGCTTTTTGTGTTTGGTATTCAACCAGTTTGCCTCCCAATTCTGATAAAAAGAATTTCCCAATGATCAAAAAGGAATATCTTCAATAGAAAATCTAGTTACCATATTAATGATCGAAGACAAAATTAACGACCTACTTTTAAGTTTTATTCCATAGGTTTTTCGAAATCTGCCCAAGCACCACAAAAGACATTGGACAAATTCCTATAAAAGCCTGTTCAGAAGATTCAGAAAAAGTTAAAAATTGCAGGGTCACGTCTTCAGAATCTCCTCTGGCTCCAGATTTTAGGGAAAACTGGCAAAACTTATTTCTTCCCAGTTGAAAATCATAAATTCAACATAAATAGACCTATTTAAGCTATTTCCAGGTTGCATGGCAACTAACTTTGACCTCATATATTCCATTTTCAGTTAGTGATTAATGCAGTCCAAGTTATTGCTAAATCCTTTTCATCAGTATCCGTCTACACCGGTAAATAAGAAACAAAATGGTGTAGAGATGGATAAGTGCCTCCCTTCACCAGAACTTCTTGTGACCGCTGGCCAAGTACATTACGTATCCAGCAAAGACTGGCAAAGTAATCAAGCTCCTGACCATGTGGTAACTATTCCACTTGTCTATGGTCTCCCTCACAACACTTTCGCTTTTCTTACTTGTTATCTCTTCATCGTAGATGGGGTCAATCGAGTTGGGCTTCAGTATGAACAACGTGTACGGAAAAATCGTTGCAATCAACCCCCCGCCGACCAGGAATGGCAGACCTTTCTTTGGGTTGCAGTAGTACGCTCCAGCTCCAAATGCTATGGAGACCAGCGCCAAGCGACTTTGAAGGACCTTTGCTCGATCAAAACTCTCCATCCATTCCTTGTGGCAGGACTTGGTATCGGCAATTGTCATTCTCGCCGGATGCTCCACGAGGTTGATGTAGAGCGCGCCGCCGACAAACATGCCGGCTGCTACAGTGGAAACAACTTCGAGACATGGAAACAGGTCATCCAAGTCGAATCCCATAATGAAATCAATTCGTGTTTAAAGAAATTACGGTATAATTCGACGAGAGACAGCAATACGGCGGAACGATGAGCGAGGAAACACCCAGACTACTGCGCAATCAATTATTGCGCATTCATTCTTGTGATTGCTGCTTTATATGCAAATGCCGGTGCGATGGCGCTAAGTCACGCAAAGATTGATTTGAAAAATAAATAAATAACAAATGCAATTTTTTTTCAAGAGACGTTTGCACCGAGCTTAAGGTTAATAAAAGGGTTTCGTGTCTAAATTTCATGTGCTATGTCTAGATTTGTGGTTCGCCGAGATTAAATATTGTAAGAAATATCGAATTGAAATAGATTGGGAATGATGATCAAATAAAAACAAGCAATGCAATGAAATAATCTGTGTACCTTCCGAACTGCTGTCGGCAGGCAAACTAATAAACTCGCAAGACCGCTTCCAATTTAATATCAGTCTTCAAATACAAGTCTACTCTGTTTTTGGGTAAAATCTTTATTATTGTACAATACAGTTTGTACAAACTCACTTGCAAACGAGATGAAAACCTTATAGACGCCTTCAAACATAACAAAATCACCATCGGCATCAATACCTTTCAAGTTCAAATATCAAATGTCGATCTACAACAAATAAAAAAAGTTCTTCCCCATGAAAATAAGCCGGTATGTCCAGTGTTACCAAACCATAAACAAGAGTGCGAAATACAGTCAGAGACGCGTACGGCCACAAGCGCAATAAAAAATTAATAATCTTTCATGATCAGTTGTAGATAAGGTTGTACACACACCAGGCAAATGCACTCAGATCTATAACCGTACGGACCTTGTGAAAAGTGTTCCAGCTATCCACCGTGTCTCTGACTACGCTTGGATCCATCTTGCCAGCCTCTTCGTAATCATATATTGGATCGATAACACGAGGCTTCATGGCAATAGCAGTGTAAGGTGCATTGAACGCCATAAGCCCAGCTGTGAGCAGCCAAGGTTTCCCTTTACTCTGGTTAATAGCAAACGCTGCTATTCCTCCAACCAGTGGCAACAGGGATGTCCCAGCCATCACGTACTTGGCGCGATCGAAGCTCTCCCTCCATTGTCGATGGAGCGACTGAACATCATCGAGTTCCATTCTTGCGGGGTGTTCTACAAGGTTGATGTAAATTGCTCCACCTGCTATAACACCAGTGGCCACTGTCGAGCCGAATTTGATGAGTTTCAAAGCATTTTCGGCGTCCATGATTCGGGAAATAACTGCTTTAAGGATTCACACGACTTTACTCTAAGGAAATCCTGACCTTCGACCGAGCTTGTGTTAATATTAATCACGGGTGGATCGATTTACATATGATCTGCTTTCTTCTCTAAATTTATGAAAACATATTAAACTCAACACCTGCACGCACATAAATTATACCTTCACATAAATTTATATACAGAAGATTAGGGGAAAGGTCTCAGGCACGCTGTTAAAAAATGTACATCTATACATGCATTTCTCCACAACATACAATCAGTTTTTGAACTCAACACTACTTTACACAAGGCTGCACACATACAAAGTAACTAGTACCCAGGATCTCTGTTCTCCCCTCTGCCGTAGAGGCGAGAGGAAGGGGGACACTGCGAACGACGCTGGCGCCATTATATTTATCTTTGACTACTACTGGGTGTCTACTATATCTTCTGATCAGTTACCCATAGTTAGACCCAGGCATAATACCCACTGCTGTGTATGGCACGTTGATGGCCAACATTCCCACTGCAAGGTGAGGCGGGTCAGACTCCTACCGCTTCCTTAGACATGCATATTGATATATGATTTAAATTTCTTGTGTGGAACGGTTTTCAGAGAGCGGTACTAAATTATTCAAAAAGGTTCCAGTCTTCAGTAGTATTTCATCGATTCATTGCTACAGCTCTGTTTCGTATGGTCAAAAGATGACCACACTCTTCAGGCAAGATATTCGAATGACCGTTATTTTGAATGCTGGCGGTTAAATACAAGATACAAAATACAAAATATGGTTGCTAGGTAGTAGTTGCGCAGATTACGTTACTCTAAAGTTCTTGAGGGCAAATCTATTTCTATGAGGGCATGAACTCTCTAATTCATTGCGCTTGTTTAAGCTGCAAAGATCTTTTCTACAGATAATAATAAACTTTTCGTGGAGACAAAGGTTACATTTTTTGCTAATATTATTGTAGGGTTGACACTTATTTTGCACTTTCCACTTAATTTGAAAGGCTTTTTCAGTTTGCGTCTTTTAGGGTCCAAATGTGTTTTGACAGTTCAGTCCCATTTTTTTTGCTGGTGTGTCGGAAGGATGCGTTGTGGTTTCTGTAGCGTTCCTTAAAGTTTGTTGCTAGTCCTACGTATGATTCCGTGGAAGTTTCGCTTGTCACCGTTGCTTGATAGACAACATTGGTTTGGAGGCATTGACCTTCTAAAGGGCATTCATTCTTTTTCCTGCAGTTGCATCCAGCACGTGATTGGGGTAGTGGTGGCGTGACATTTGAGAGGCAAAGTAACCATCCCCCCGCATTACTAAAGAACATACCGCTGAACATTAACAAAAGATTAACAAATATCTCATCTAGCAAAGAGGTTTTTGACGCAGCCATCGCACCCTACCAGAAAGCACTTCAAGAAAGCGGGTATGATCACAAGCTCACTTACCAACCAGAAGCACAACAAACAACGAGAAATAAGAGAAAGCGAAAACGCAACGTCACATGGTACAACCCGCCATGGAATTCAAGCCTAAAAACCAACCTTGGAAGAAAGTTTCTCTGTATTGTTGACAAATGCTTCCCCAAAATCCACCCGCTACACAAGATCTTCACCGCTACACAAGATCTTCAACAGACATATGCTACTCATGCATGCCAAATATGAAATCCACTATCGCATAGCACAACAAAAGCATCCTCTCAAATGTCACGCCACCTTTTGTTGTGGCTCAAACATTCAACATTGTTGACAGCTGTCACTTTATTTGCTCCCTCCCTTCAAATTTTTTTCGTGTTGGCGTCCTGGGTGGTGGGTGTGATATATTTATTTTGCAGTGAGGTTCGCGTCTCTTACTAAATGCAAAGCAGCCCTGAAGTTACTTCTTCTAAAGTTGGCAATTTTCTGTCCTCTATATCGAAGAAATCCAAAATGGCAAGCGTTAACATGAACCCAGAGAAAATTTTTCCCTTAATCGAGTGCATCAACACATTTCTTTGTGGCCTAATGACAGGGATAGCAGTGTATGTAGTTGCCGTGGAGCAACCGTCACGTATGAGCATGAAGGACCCTGTTGCCATTCATCGACAGTGGCTGACAAGTTTCCACCGCTGTGCGCGCCTGATGATGGGTCTATCCGTTTTCCCCCAGGTGTCAGGTGTTGTGGCTTATTACATGGACAGTACCCGCGGCCTTCCGTGGCTCATCGTTGCTGGTTTACTTCTGTTTAACATGCCGTATACCTTGTTGGTCCTCAAGCCATACTTCATTGATCCCATACTAGATGAGAATACATGTTCCAAGAAGGACCACAAGTACGTTGTGGATACGGTGGTGAAGTGGAGCAGAGCTCACTTAGTTCGCGTTTTGATTAATGTCCTTGCCTTTGATGTGTGCATTTATACTATTGTATACTAACTTCACGCCATCGACTTTTGATTTCCCGGTAGATGACACGCTTTCTGGTAGCATCAGTCGGTAGTTAGCAATCAGCTCTCAACAGGCGCCCATGTATCAGTAGTGACTCGCAACCCAAGCGTATTGAAATAATTTGGACTCAATTAAAGTCAAGTGTTGTAGAACTTAAAGTGCTTATTGTCCATTTGAACATACATCATGTATTTGTGTACTGAAGCAAGAAACTCTTACACGCAGCGAAGCATACATTAAGAAGACTGAGTGCCTGTTATGTTACTGAAATATTTATAGTTTCTTGTGATTATCTCTGAACATTTCAGAAATAAAATTGAATTTGTTTACCTCCCCAACAGTTTGTTAAGTGCAGTTTTGTAATACACAATTACGCTCGGGATGCCTGGTTGTTTAGTTTAAGTTTATTGTTATTTTATCACACGATGAATTAAAATAAATTTACTACTGCATGTCAAATATATTGGGCATAGAATCCAGGAAACCCCAAAACGCTTATGTAGGTGATTTCTGTTAGAGATATCTAACGCTAATGTCATAAATTAAAAGACAATTTATTGAAATATATAGATACATTTAAATTTTTTTAAATGCATAAAATAATCATCTGATTTAGGATAAAAATGCATCAATAAAGCTAAACAGCAACAGGAAAAACACACAATAACGAAAAAAAAAAACAAAACAAAAAAGAGCAAAAACAAAAAATGAAACAGCACACGCCGTCAAATGTCAATCATCGGCTCGTCCTCTCAGAGGTGAACACGAGAATACTAGAGGCATTTTTCAATTTCAGGGCTGAGGGAATTAACTAATTTAGGGCCTAGAAAAAGGAGTGAAAATTTCTGCAGCAGTGTAAATAGCACTATGAACTACGAAAGAACGAAAAATCAACAGAGCGCGGAATCTGGGAACTACTCGCCCTTTGAGATTCAGTGGGCAGCCCCTTTTACCTGTACACACGTGGTACAATTCCTTCTCTTTCGCCGGCCATCTTGATTACGATAAAATGGTATGTGAGAAGAGATAAATGTCTAATTTTTTACCTTTCTTGTTCATTTTACGCTTTAAAAGAGATCAATATGAATTCAAGGAATACTAAGTTGCATACAAACGAAATTTGAAGATAAAATACCAAAGATTTCTTCATAAAATTTGCTGTAGTTTCAGGGGATTCGAATATTTCACAACCTGTATTGCGTCGACAGAGGTGTTAAAATTTCTGCTTTTTGTGAACTTTTAGTTTTGAATTTCTTGTTGGACGATATTGAAAATTTGATATTGGACGTTTATACCCTTCAGTTATAGCAGAAACTAAAACAGAATTCATGTCTTGCCTTCCACAAACTTAAGCTCTGAGACTAGTCTTCTCAAGGAAGTCGTATGGGAACATTTCGAGTGGTTTGCTTGTACTTTTCTTTAAAAAATCTCCTTCAATGCTTAAGGCGTATATATGTTATTTTGAACTCTTTCTGCTGTTCAAGTCGTTTTAGTGGGAGAAGAAAACAGTGAATTGATTTAATTAAAACAAGAGACAGAATGAAATCTCTCAGCTAATAATAGAACTGGTAGAATTATTATCAGACAGTGGTAAAAAAATTGGCCTGTTAATCCCCAGAAAGAAGATATGCATTGGTCCTAATTATTTCATACGTGAGGGCATGTAATCTGTAGGAAGAGATACATTTTAAGTGTGTGCCTCAATAATGTCAGTTGTTTTATTGGAATTTTGAATGTAGCAAGTACGTGACCATCATAATTGTTAGTTATATCACTTCAACTCTGATGTCATTTTGCAAATGTTCAGTAATGGAACGTTTTTTTTTTTGGTTTCTGTGTCAAGGCGGCTAGACCTTTAATAACAGTGTATGATGAAGCAGGAGAAACTGTGGGGCAGACCACCTTGCCTGCCGTGTTCAAAGCTCCCATTCGTCCTGATGTAGTTGGCTTTGTTCACACCAACATGGCCAAAAACAAACGGCAAGCTTATGCTGTCAACAAACTTGCTGGACATCAGACCTCTGCTGAGTCCTGGGGTACCGGACGTGCTGTTGCCAGGATTCCTCGTGTCAGGGGCGGTGGTACTCATCGCTCAGGTCAAGGTGCTTTTGGGAATGTATCCTTACAATGAGAACTGTACATAAGTTTCTGTAGGGCTCCAATAGTCAAGGCCAAGTGGTTAAAAGTGATTCAATGTTGTTGTAACGTGCTGGTTGAACAGCAATACTGAATAACTATCAATATGGTGAAAACATCACGTGATAAATTTCAAATAGTCAGAAACATTTCTCAGACATAATATAGAACAAAGAGTTCCAAAGGTCAAATGAAAACAATTCATCCTTTACTTGTAATTAAGATGTGTCGTGGTGGTCGCATGTTTGCACCCACGAAAACCTGGCGCCGTTGGCATCGCAAGATCAACCAGAAACAGCGCCGCTATGCCATGTGTTCAGCCCTGGCAGCTTCGGCTCTTCCCGCTTTAGTGATGGCTCGAGGTCACCGTGTGGATGAGATCCCTGAGGTCCCACTTGTGGTGTCAGATGCTGTTGAATCCCTGCAGAAGACAAGTGCTGCAGTCAAACTGCTGAAGGCTGTTAATGCTTATGGGGATGTGGAAAAGTGCAAGGATTCCAAGAAGATCCGTGCTGGCAAAGTAAGTTTGACATTAGTAATTACCATTTCAGAAATAGGACAATCCCATGGTTCAAGTTTGTAGAACAAATAAAATAAAAAAGTTTGTAACTGACTGGATTCTCACATTTTTTTGTGATTAACCAGACTAACTGTAGAAAGTTTTATACTGTAACAGGATGACTCAAAGTAGTTTTAGCAGCAGTAATAGGCTTTAAATTGATCAAAATACATTACTTATTGTATGTTAGTTCTGTCGTAAGGACCTTTGCGCTAATTGTTTCTGCACATCCTTACTGCACACAAAATTCACCTGCCACGTCATGCATTGAGCATGTGCGCTAATTAGTAAAGTTAATAACAAGCAAAGTTAATAACAATAGGGCAAATGGCCATTGCTATAACTTTGTATGGATTTAATGATCTTGGACGTTCGGTAATCCCTCTTTTTCTTTCGATGGGTCATTTGCCTCTGTTGATTTATCTTGGATATTTTAACCTAAAAACCCTGGAGACCATGTTGAATTGCCCATACCAATTTCTCAAAATCAGACTAGTTTTCACATATCTTATCGCTGAAACGAGCTGGTGACTCCCAATTTTTCTTTCATTTCTGAAACAAGTAAATCATCATCTGTCTACAGTAGAAGTTTAAAAAAATTCTATTGAGTAGAAAATTTTTGCACAAATGTCCTTAAGTTATGCCGTGTTCTCATGGCATAAAGAATGACAATCTTGATAAAAGTTTTTCCATACCTCTTTGCTAAGCTCATTGCATAACAAAATGACTTTTCCATGTGGTAAATAACATAGCAGAGGACTATATGCAACCCCCATCATGCTTCAAACAAAATTATTAGGTGATTCTCTGATAAAAGATTGTTTTTTTTGATAATTTGTTGTATCTTCCCTTGCTTCATCTTTTGTATCTAACAGTGGTTTCAAATTCCAAACTAGGGTAAGCTGCGTAACCGAAGGACTGTAATGCGCAAAGGACCACTTGTGATCTACAATGAAGATCATGGAGTGAGGAAAGCTTTCCGCAACTTACCAGGGGTTGACATCTTGTCAGTGGATCGATTGAATCTCTTGAAGCTGTGCCCTGGTGGTCACTTGGGCAGGTGAGGAGAGAAAAGCAGTAGCAATGTGTTGAAGCACATTTGTGCAAGTTCATCATGAGTCACACTCTTGACTTTTGCCTGGCCAGTTAACCTATTGACACCTGTGCCGCCCGTAACTGCCCATGCGAAAAACTCCTCCATTTCCCTGTGCCGCCCATAACCGCCCAAAAAAAAGCACCTGGGGACAATTGCCTTTCATACCCTCCCTGAAGATATTTTGGTTCTCCTATTCTATTGTTCTTGAGAACAAATAAACCAATCAGAATGGAGCATATTTTTAGAGGACTTTTAGAGGACTTGAAATTGTGCGCTCGTAAAGTGCAGGTGATCATGGTGCAAAGTGGGCCAAATCCAAAAGCTTCCCAAGTCTTGTTTTCATTCCTAACATGGATAAATTACTGCTTTGGGCTTTAAAATAGAAAGGAAAAATACAAATTAATGTTTAGGTGGCCTCAGAATGGAGGATCAAGAGGTACAGAGTCCTCCCAACTTTCTGGTGAAGAAGTTTTTCTTCCTACAACTGCCGTGAAAACATGACGATCGGACCGCTTTCAAGTGCGTTTTGACGACAGATCGCAGATTTGAATCAGCTTTTCGGACTAAAAGAAACAAAAGTGGTACATTATTACTTTGCTGCCGATTTGAACTTTTGGAACAATCGGCAAAGCCACGGTCGTTAATATGACTGCAAAAGTGGTTGGCAAAAACACAACCTTTCGCATTTGCATGAGAATAATTTAACATGTGGTCATGCAGCGAAGCACGTCTGTGAAATTTTGAACAATTTTTGCTTTTAAATAGGTTTCTTTGCCTCAGCTTAAATGAAAAGTTATTGCCATTGAACTTCCTTTTGCATTTCTTTCATTTGGTTCCCTGTATTTGGGAATTTTAGGTTTTAAAAGTGGACAGTAACTTGCATGCTGGATTTCTGCATATTTAATTTACGGCAACCAGGCACTTTGTTTATTTAGGTTATTTACTTTATTTTAAATATTGTTTAGAGTCTTATTCAGCTACTACAGAATCACTGAGAAAAGAACTAACTGGCCACTAATTTAACACAGTTGAAATACGACTGATCTCAAAATAATTGGCTTGTTTTGTCGTCTTTTTGATTTACGACTTTCATCTTTCTTCGTAGCGCCGATTTCTCGTTTCTCGATTTCTTGTTTTCAGATTGATTTTCACATGAGTTCTTCGCTTTTATTTTTCATTGTTTTCTCAAATGTTAGCTGTTGTAGTACAAGAATGAAATTCTGTTGTACTTGGTTTTGTTTTTTTCCCTCTTAAGTCAATTATTAACTCATTTTGCGAAGTCAATTTTTTCAGCTTCTGTGGGACAGTTCGGCGCGCAAAAAGAATTAATATAATTTCTTGTTTTCTCATCAGTTTTACACATCATGTTAAGTTCCTTTTGCTAATATTTTTCAATATTTTGACCCTTCATTTATTCAACTTTAATAAAACTAGGTCTTGAAAGCTGGTCTGTGGTTACTGCGCATAAGTTTCAAGTTTCAAGTTTAATAATTGCACACTATTTACAGGAGATAACTTAGTATTAGACGGTATACAATGATACAAAAAAGGAAAATAATACAAATAGTAGCAAACTAGAGGAAACAATATTCAGTTGTGTACAGTGACCAAAGTAGCCGGTAAGCTTTCGAGTTGGTCACTGTCATGAAGATATATGTTGACGTTGGCCATATGTTAGGTAATATATGGTAATACAATATAATATATAGGTAATATAATATATTGTGGTTTCACTCACTCTGAAAATGCCAGGGAGTTAGGGGTGGGTCGTGGGCAATTTTATTCAGGTGTCAATGGGTTAAAATGTATAGTACCGGTCAAAGGGATTTCAGTATTGCATGCGTGTAAGGCACGTGTACTACACGCACATTGATATGCAGTGCCCATGCAGTGTCCATGCAGTGTCCACGCACCTTAGATGCAAATACACAAAAATGCATGCAATTACAAACATGGTTACAAGCAGTGGACATGATATTGTGTGTATAAT
>OMLO01002485.1_pt1 | contig 14920 bp, 6 predicted proteins | sample 1674811 | NCBI WGS metagenome assembly OMLO01 (sample SAMN06265003, study PRJEB25207) | coral metagenome | isolation source: Coral host | place: Mexico:La Bocana,Puerto Morelos, Mexico | collected 2008-11-13 | reverse complement strand
AAGGGGCAACTATCAGACCGATAGTTCCGAGACATAAACACTCTATTGTCTTTATTGTTCAACACTAAATTTTCTTCCGCGCGCCACTTCAAAAATTATATCGAATTATTTTCAACTTCTTAAGATGAAAGTCGTGATAGCCAAATGTAAAATTTGAAAAAGAAAACTTTTAAAAACCAACTTAATACAATTTCAATTGTTTATTTTTGGTATGCCCGCTTGTTTACAGCAAAATATTCACGGACAAGTTCTATCCATCCGGGTATTTTCAGCGGACGAACACTATGCGCTGATAGTGTCTCTCCGCGGTTGAACACTATCGCGTCACGTGATCAATCTAAACCAATTAGAATTGGAGAAAATTTAGGGGTGAACTATAATTAGGAATAGGGGCAAATCCACCAAGAGTTTGTTGGAAGGAGGGCACTGGATTGTTTATTGAATAACTACTACAGGAAGTTATGAGGGAAATTATTTAGTGTTAAAAATGAAATTAGTGAAAAAATTACATTGAAAGCACTTCAAGAAAAGATATAAAAAACAGCACTAAAAACAAACAAATAATAAACAATAATAACTAAGCTCAACTGAATTAAGACTACTCAGTGCCACTGTCAAATTTCTATAAAAAGAAAGAATTAAACCCAACCCAATAAAAAAAAGATTTTTAAGACAGAGCTGATGAATGGAAGTGTACAGAGCCTAGGACTTAAACAAACAATCACCCATGCTAAATCACTGCAAAGGAATGGTATGATTAGTGGAAGGTTTATAAAAGAGACAGGCTATGATAGCAGAACACCAAAGTAAGTTAAATTACCGTAAATGGAAACAGGTCCTGGTGTGGTTTGTGTTACCACATTGAGGATGCATGCATGGGAACACATCTGGCATGCCAAGCGGCAAAATAATTATAATTATGTGAACTCATGTCAAACAAAGTAGAGTGTACCAATTAAAGATTAAATTGTCAACCTGTCCACAGCCCAATATTAATTAAATTGTATCTAGACAATTACGAACATCACAGTCCTAGCATAATTAAATTCTCTTCGGTAGGCAAAACATGCATTTTCCATTAACAGTTCCACTGTCGGGGGCAAGAAAACTTGAATTAGTAACACATAAAGCTGTTCTGGTGTTTCAGAATGAAAATTTCCAGCAAGAAAGTTAATTAGTTAATTAAATTTCAGGAAAATTGAATGTGCAAATAAAAAAAGAGAACACCTTGAAAGATCTGCAATCAGAAAATTAACAAAAGCCGTTTGTACAGTACAGTAATTTGGTCTTTGCAAATGGGAGAACATCAGAAAATTATCTACTCAAATCGTACTTTTAGCGTTCATTTATCAATGTAATGCAGGCTCAGTAAAACTGTGGGAGATCAGACTCACGCGAGGAAACAGAAAACACCGTTTGTTTTGTTATCAACAAAACGAACCCAATTAAAACCACAACTGGCGGTTTCGTGAACTTGCTTACAATAAATCCCACACAAAAATATATATTCACCAAAATCTTCAATATAATATCAGAATATCAGCCAAAACTGTTGGGTACTGGAAGTGAAGGCCTTCGATTTTGACTTCTGAAGAGCAATTTCCCGTGTTTACAGAACGATCGGGTGTTACAAGGCCAGTTTCGCTTTACCATATCCCTAGCACGCAGTTATCGAGCTGAAATGATACGATTTAAAACAGATCTCACCTAAGACGTCAGAAGCGCTATTTCTCGCTATGAAGAAGGCATCCTCGCCATAAACGAACTTGCTTTTCGCCGGCGTAAAATCTTTCGAAAAGCCGCAACTCGCTGTGATTAACTGTAGTTTGGCGGAATTTTGCCGCTTCAGCAATGGCGCCACAAGTTGTCTCGCATGGGAAGCAATCAATCGGCCATACACAACTGCAGTTTGCATAGCCATTGCTTGTGTCAAGGGTCCGACTTTCACATTGTCACAGAGCGGAAATAACCAAATATCTATATACCACCTCTCCAATATACCAATGAGCCCTAAACCGACATGTTTTTTACCCACAATGTTGTTCGAGACTGCAATACGTCACTCAAATCCTAATCCCAGGCTCTCTCAAGTTACTACTTCTTAACACTGGAAGAGTGGATAGGTACTTGAAAGCTTCCTAAGTTCTGGCTCCAATCACCAACAACAAATCTAGATGTCTCACTTATTCAACTTTGTTGCCAGGGACTTACTAATGTCTTCCCTCGGGGTCGTTCAGTACAGGAAATCCCAATCTTGTCTGGTCACTCCCTGAACAAATATATTCCCATTACTTGGTGACAAATGATAGAATATCTATAAGGAAAAATTTCTTCGTTTTCTTTTCCTTTGATTATTTATTTTGCCAACAGAAGACTGAGTTTATAAACATTTTTTAAAAATTGAATTTAATTATCAGTTAAATAAGAAGGTTCAAAACGTTAGTATTGAAAATCATATAATGAAATTACAGTGTTCCTTAAGCGTAAAGATATGTGGCAACACTGAAAATACCAGCTAAGCATGTGAGTTTCAAAAAAGATTATTTAGCATTAATTAAAATTACTTCTGATAAACTAATTAATTGTTATAAGTCAAACACCCTATACTGTGCAATGATAAAATATGCTCTATAAATAGTAATAAATTCATGCATTGACATATAAATGTCAAGTACTGTATAAAGAAAATTTAATTAAATAACCAATTATATATTTAAAGCATTACTTTAGTTAGTTTTTTGCCTTGATGTCTTATCTCAACCAGGCATCTCTAACCTACCAGTAATGACTATTTAAGGTCATCAGTACTCTTTTACTCTTCCAGTCTTGTTCCTAGACGATTGCTAAGTTTCATGATTCCTGGAAGCACTAGTTGTTCTACTATTGTTTTTACAAGCTAAAAGTGTTTGCCAACTGGATTTCTGTCACACTTAAGTCTGTTCTACATTCCTCCCCGAGAAGTTCAGTGAGAGGAGCATAGGTAGCCTGTGTCACAGCCACCTCTCCCAACTCCGGGGAGAGGCAGCTGTGACACAGGCTAGAGCACAGGCTCCCTTCCCTGACAGAGGCTAGTAATCAAGGTTACACAAAAATAGGATTTCTTTGAAACATATCTTGTTTTGTCAATTTATTCTAAAAATATATTAAGAGCCAACTTCAACTTTTAGGGGTATAGCCAGGATTTTTTGAAGGTGGGGGAGGGGGTCACACTATGTCAAAGTGGATTTTCATTTTTGTTTCACCACTTGTTGTAAGCTGTTTGCTTGAAAAGGCTTATAAAAGGAGGGTCACAGGCACCCCAGGAACTCCCCCCCTCCCCACCCCAGCTATTCTCCTACATTAAATGTTTTCTTATGTCAGGATTCTCTGGAACAGATCAGGGACAGATATAAGAAGGGGGTTAAGGTTGAAAATCTTTAGAGCAATATTTTTCATTCAGTTTTGGAGAGGGTGGCTTGTTTCTGCCACAATAGGCCCTTTGCAGCTGGGGTCACATGACAAAATGCTCACAACAAAATTTTTGTTAACTATGACTAAAAAATTTGCCAGAAATGGAAAGAGCATATTGAAAATAGAAAATTGTTAAGTTTGAGGCCCCTGGCATTAAAGAAATATGAAATAAGACAGTTTGAATTTAGAAAAATGTAGAGGATTTCTATGGAAAATGTTGCTGGAGAGAAACCTCTTGCTAATAATTTTATGAAAAGTAGGTCACATAATCATTGATGGCCTAGTTACAAAGGGCCTGTCCCTAGAGAAATTATGAAAAGCAGCTTTTATGAAGTACTCATTTCTTTAAATCTTAACTGATAAAATAAATTTTGAATTCTTAATGAATTTCAAATTAAATTCTTGATTCTTGATGAATTTCAAACTTTTTTATCCCCACCCTTTTCAGGGACTGGGAATTCAAGAAGATAAAAGAGGTCTCCTTTCCAAATCCTCATTAATACGTAACAGCTGTCTCAGTTTCTTGAGTTTCCTGTTGTCGGCTATAAGAATCATCAGCAAGATGAAGGCAATGATCATCAGCAATGCTCCTAGCAAGACCAATCCTAGCTCAATTCCATGAACAATGGTGAACTTGGAAAGTACTTCACTCTTTAACTTATCAGCTGAAGCTTTGTCAAAAGTTGCAGTTTCATTGAGGTAGAAAACAGGGAAAAACATTTTCTTTACTTTACCCATCTGAGTGATCAAATCAACATGTTCAACCTTAACATTGATTTGCAAACGCTTGCTGCTTTTAACTGATATTCCAGTGTGCGGTTCCACGTTAAGAAAGGTTCCATGTTCCTCTTTATTTGGAGAAAGACCATCAACTGCTTCAAGAAGTGACTTGGCCCCCATGTAGAAATGTGGAGCTGAGATAAAAAGAGGTATTGCCACAGGCGAAGGTGGCTGGCACACCCCTACATCTAATATACCAGAGGGGTAGCACTTAGAGGTGCAAAAGCCCTTATTGTCAGGGTTCATTGTCTCATTCTGGAATGCCTTTACTGGGACACTGAACCGAAGGGCTTTTATACCTTGCACTTCAGTATTGGAGTCATGAGTTAAGTACAGTGAACGACACAATTGGGTAACAAATACATACAGTGTGTCGTCTGAGCTTGTTCCTGGTGCAAATTGAGATCCGTCAGTTCCATTGATCATGTTTGCATACGAGGTGTTCCATACTTTCAACTTTTCCTGTTCCTTCCAACTCAAAACCTGCACGAGCATGCTGATATCGTTCTCGCCAGTAGAGACGCTTGTTACGCCGTCAAAAGTGTTATTCTGTTGAAGGGCAATTATCGGGTTTATCTCAGGGAGTTTTTTCTGGAGAAATGAAGGAAGATCTTTTCTGAAATTATTGTACGCCTCAAACAATGGATCAGGATAGCCCCAAATCAAATCGTGCACTCGTCTTCGAGTGAACAGAGTTTCTTTGAATCCAGCGAAGAGGGCTGAAAGGAAATTTCGCTCGAGAGAATTTAACTTTGCGACTGCTTCAGCTAAAGTCACCAAAGGGATGTTGACTGTTGTTACACTGTCAGTGAAAGGGTCGCAGGAATCACAGGAAGTGTCTGCGTCGAAAATAAACGACATTTCCTCGTTGTAAGTCACTGAAGCTGCTTTTTTATTCCATGATATGTTCTTCTTTGGCCGGTGCTCTCTGTAAGAATACGGTCCTTTCTGAATAAGATATGGTCGTTCCCCTTGCATTGCTCGCAGAGGATTGACTATATCAAACATAAAGAATTGCAAGTAGATGGGCACAGGCGGGTCCTGCCACTGTTCAGAGACTTCGGTGCCTGGTTTGAGAACCAACTTCTCATTAATCTTATTCTGAATTACGCGATCCATCACAAAGTACAGGGTAACTCCTGTCACAACGAGCAGAATTCCAACCGTAAAAAGGACAGCAATTTTCTTGCCTCCAACAATACAAGTGCGTCGACCAGGGCCAGCCATGGTTGTTGACTGTTGCGTAATCACAAGAATTCGTCGACAAACGAAAAACGCAAGGGGGAACAAATAAGTAGGTAACTGCAAATCTCGATAGAAATGGATATTACCTGGCTACAGCGCAGGAGAAAACTCGTGACTCAAAGTACGGAAACTGAAAAGGGCTGATTCCACCGCGCTAACCTAGTGGGAGGTGCGAAGGTCACTTTGTATCACGTTTCTGTAAAGTTGTACTGTTGAAGCACTTGCCTGTCCTCGCCATATACGGGAAACAATTGGGAGACTTTTGGCAAAGACCAGACTAAATGTTATCTTAGGAGATTTAAAAAAAGGATGTAGATCTGCAGAGTCACGCTACTTTCGCGCCCGGCGTTTTTGAACTAAATCCTCACGTGACATCACAAACTTTATGGAGCCGAGTTAAATCTGAGGGGGGTGAATAGGGGAACGTAAATCCGCCAATCTGTGCCCGTTTTTCACAAAATATTCGCCTATCCGCCAACATTTTCGTTCAAATGCGAAACCACTTTGTTTGAAAAAATTCTGTAGCGTATTTCCACTCCAACAGTATCCAAGAGGTTTTTTTTAGTTTTCCTTCATTCACTGGGTGGGTGGGGTACTCCTTCAGCGCTAAACAGCATGGGTTTTACCCTGGGAATTCGAAGCCCTTTTCTACGTGTCGTAGGGTCTAATCAGAATAATTATTCGGTCAGGTCTGAAACAGGGAAGGAAATAATCGCAAATTTCGGCTTTTGATATCGAATGCAATAGAATAATTTCGATATATTAAACTTCAGCCTTGACACGAGGCTCTGGGGAATAAACCCCACAAACTCAGTGGTTAATAAATCCCCAGAGCCTCGTGTTCAAAGTACAACAATTTTTTATTATTAAAAAAAAGGGCTCGCTGCTGGATTTATTATGCCGAATTTAGTAAATAAAGAAGCTTCATAAGAAACCGGTTTAAAAGCAAGGAAATCTGGGATCCTGAATTTGCCAAATTTTATAACAAAGTGCATGCCAGGGGGGGCAGCGTACACCCCCTAGCATTAATTTTTTCGGAAAAATTGCGAGTTTGGAGGCAGACATTTTCACGAACTCCCTAATTTGCCATTATTTTTGTTTACTAAGTTTAAGCTTTTCGAATGGAACATGCGTGGCAAGGAATTACCCAAGATGTAGTTACCCATGCATAAACAAACCTGTGTCGTGGGGGAGAGCCTGGGATCTAGGAAAGTCCTGACGGGCGTAAGTCTCTCTCTGAGAAAAGTCGCCAGGACTTGGTTGGGGGGGGGGGGGGGGGGGGAGGGTCGAAAACTGCTACATGGCTATGCACCGCTGTGAAGGACATGGTTTTCAGGCAGTTTAGTGTAAGATAGGGTAGAGACATCAAACATTTTTGGTCTAGTATAGGATTCTAAATTTTCGGGAAAGTCTAGGTGGTCGCTTACGGGAAGTGATCGCTAGAGCTTAAACCACATTGGATAACCATTTTTCCCCAAGTTATTAGCAGATTATAACTGCAGAGACTTACCCTATGCGTTAAATGTCTTATTCATGGAAAAAGTTAATATTGAGAAAATATCCGGTTCTTCGTCTATTACCTGGTGTAGAAGACACATCTGACGTAAAACAATAGAGAACAAAAACGAGGAAAACAATGAAAACTATATGTTGTGAGGCGGCGTTCTATTGTGAGATGTACTGTTTCTTCTACACCAAAAAGCCGGTACTTCCCATTGCGAAATTTTCCATCTCTTGTACTATCCAGGAATACGATAATTATGCGGCCACTTATTAAACGGCTACCTCTATTAGGCGACTGTGCCTCTATTAGGCGACAACCAGTGACCAGCCTCTTTAAGCCTCTTCAAAGCGGCCACTATACATAGTGAAATGCTCGTGTTCTTTCAAAGGCCAGATTCCAGCTTTCGAGTTTATCGCCCGGCTTATTCAACTGTACTGTGCATTAGTTGCAAAAAAATTTCGGACGTTTAATTTTCGGACACTATTCATCTCATTTCGAGCAAATTTCGGACACTGGGATGAACCATAGCTAAGCTGAATTTAAACACGAATTAGACTGAAGCAGCATCAGTGAAAATGATAATTTAACGGCAAGGTTTCAGAGATATAACGAGGAGAAAATAACACGAATTCCATGAAGCCGTTACATATCTCAAGTAGTATCTCAACTTGAGTCCCGCTCACGAAGGAAACTAAGAGCTTTGGAGCTACGTAAAAATTTTATACTAAACTGGAAATATTTCGGGCGCTTTAAATTGCAGACAGTTACTTTGTCCAAAATTAAAATCGTTCGAAATTGTTTGCAAGTGATGCAGTTGGCACCAAGAAAACTGGATAGAGCGGGCAAAATTTGGACTCGAACAGTCTTCAACGATGACTTTAAGGTTGTTAAAGAGAAAAGCGCAGAGAAATTCTTCATCACTTCTCAGCAGTATTGCTTATCTGGGATTCTGTTCAAGTGAGTTCTTCAAATCGTCTTTTCCGTACATTGCAGTTTGTCGTTTGCGTGCCTGTCACGTGATTATCACGAGCTGCACTTTGGGACAAAATTGAAAATCACTTGAGTATCAAATATCTCCTGTCATATTTTTTTGGCTTTGTACCCTGATAGCTTCTACCGTGGACCTTTTGGGGCTTAACATCATAAGAGGTATAAAACTGATTTCTTGACCCCTAAAAGGTACGAATAACAATGAGCCTCCCCATCCTTTTATTATGGGAGCTAGTCCTTCCCCAGGCTTGAGGTGCTACTTAACACTGTTTACCATGATTACAACATTATAGTTACAACCCAAACAACCTATGCTAAAAACTCTGTACTGACTGCTAATTGTTTTTCGTAAGCCATGTTAATAAAGCTTTGCGCTAATCCATTCAGAAGCCTTGTCCTCAAAGCAAGATCCTCAAAATCATGTCGAAAGTGAAATGCAATGCTGTCCACCACAATGAGTTTTACCTATAAGTTGAAAAGAAGCAATCTTTTGTAATCTATAACTTTCAAAACCTCTGTCTGCATGTAAGTGAGGACTTTGAAATGTTTCAAAAATATGTTAAATTGTTACAGAAACATATAACCCCACCCATTCAAGTGACGTGACTTTTGGTATTTTACAATTTAGAAGGGGATGGAGGGATGGATAGCCTTTGTAATATTTGTAAACAGCTAAAGGAAAATATAAACTTAAGTCATAATATTATTAATTGTTTTGTTAAATAGTAAAATTCTACAAGGAAAAAAAATGTTGCAGAACTAGAGAAATGGAGGTACATGTATCTATCAGGGAGAGTGGAAAGGACACCAAGTGAGCACAGAGTCACTCAGGCAAAATGGTTATATCACCTACCATAGGCCTGCATATGTACAAAGAGCTTTATTAACACTGAGCTCTCTGCATCCGTTAATTGCACCCATTGTTAACGGTTCCCGTGTTTTAACTTGCCTTAGTATGCTCCATCAAGAAGTCTGGCAAAACATGAGACAATGCAATTAACTGCATGTAGTCATGGCATCTACACACATAAATCTTGGACAAGATGCTTCTCACATGGAACTTTTTCAAGGCTTCATTTTGGAGATCTCTTTCTGTTTAGAAGAAAGAAAGGAATGCATTACTTACTAATCTAGTTATGCAAGGTTATGAGTGGTATACCATCCATGGAATATCCCACAAGTCATTTGTATATTTTCAGTATCCAAGTGTGTTTACCAAAAAAATATGTACTTATGTAAGGCTTCTGAGTGGTATGCTGTGAAAGATAACATGAGTCACAAGAAAATACAAGTGACAAATGAGATATTTCATGGTATAGCATGACAGAGTATGACATAACCATTTTATAGCATGCCATAGAAAATACACTGGCCAACACAATCAAGGTGACATAATGGGAAGGTTTGATGTAATACTGTCAAATATACAACAGCTTTCCTGCATTCTGATTGGCTCTGTTTTATATAGCAGACATAAAAAGGGATATTACAAACTATTTTATACCGTGCCATGGAAAGTACAGTGGCCAAAGCAATCAATACCACATATACACAGTGCATGATTGGAGGTCGGATGTAATACCTCTGAATATACAATGGATTTCCTGTATTGTGATTGCTGTACACACTGTATTTTCTATGGCATGGAGTGAATACACATTCATACACAAATTCATACTGTCGTAAAATTATGGTTAACAGTAAAGACAGTTAAGTTTGAAAAAAATGCAAAGAATCTGCAACTGTTTCATCTGTATCAGAAGACTGGATGATATGTGTCATGTGTTTTATGGCAGCTTCTGCAATGTCTACTACTCTCTCCACTATAAAACTTCCCTCTGTGTCTAAAATGTGACCATTATTGAACAAGAACAAATCACTTCAATAATATTTACATGTAGTTATGTACTGGTAATATACAAATTATATTGATTTCATGAAACACTTACAAATATGATGCTTTGTGCTAGCACATAAACTTCTCGCAAAGAAGGGAAGAGCCTGTTGGTAAAAGAAGTTCATAGCTAGAGGCACAAAAGGATTTATTGTCAAACAATAATTTCCAGCATGCAAAAATGTGGAAAAGACCTGGCTGGTTACATTTTACCCTCAATAAAAGCTCCAACTAACTCAAATTATATTGGAAGAGGAGTAGTCGAGAGGGTTTTAACATATCATTGCATTTGTGGGATGCTTTTTGGAGAGGAGGGTTTAATGAAATGGCAAAACTAGATAAATATAGAAGAAATGCACCAATATATAGGCTCCAAAAATATGTCATAAATATGCCAGTGAGAATGGCTTTTAGTCTGTGAAAAAATCTGATTATACCTATGTAAATAGCCTCTCCATTAAGTCCCCCAAACTCATCAGGTATCTGAACATCTACAGCAAGCTGCATCCTAAAAGAGGTGTAAAACAAAATATCATTAATAATGGTAGGCTCGATTTCTGCCGCTCTCTCGTGTCTGGTCCGCGTCCCTCCCCGAACAGCAGCTGGTAATCAAGCCTATGATAACGGTAGCTCAAGTAACTATTGCCAATCAAGCCCTATCCTAATTTGCAGTTTAAGAGGGGACATCTCGTACAGAGTGTACATGCTGGGGATCACCCATTAAGAGCTGATCTTTTAGTACAAGCCAGTGTAATAATCTTATTTGGTCATGACAGTTTACATTTGTTACTATTATTATTTTCAGTGTAATTGTTTTGTACATTACTTATTGGAAAATGTTCATAAGCGGGGTTTCATTACCAGTTTTGCCAGGAGGGCAACTGGTTTTAATGGGTGGGCAATATGTTTTGAACAAACTTCTTTATTAATTAGAAGAAAAAGCTTTGCTCTATATGGTCAAATCAGGTAAGCAAAATCATCACCACAGCCAATCAATTTGCCCAGAGCCCAGCCTTACATAGAATATATATCACAACTTATTTTTGTAGTATCTCTGTATATATATTTTTATTCTTGCACTGTCTTGGGCACCTATACAAGCTAGGTGAATTCACAAATACAAACAACAAGTAAAAACGTAACGAGATACTACACACATCGTAATGTGAATTGTCTAAATACCTCCTCTCTACCCTGGTGAATAAATGGATACTGGCAAATTTAATGCTCGGGGGTGGGAACCCCGCAATGGAGTAGCATCATGTCCACGGAATTGTAGAAATACTTTTAATCACTTCATGAAAGAAACTTGAGATAAATGCTGGCCTGATGGGCCACTTGGCTGGAATGCAGATGTTGTTACCATTTTCCAATGTTAGTTGAGCAGGGATTGCACAGTAGTGAAAGCATTCACAATTCTCCAAACAGTGTGGTCTGCGTTTGAATCCAGGACCTGGCGTCATAAGTGGGGTTAGTTTTTTTGGTTCTTGGCCTGGTTTTCCTCCCTCCATCAAGACCAATACTTCTGGAAACAGTGGAGAAAGAGCCTCTCCATGGGATGTGCCACTACACATTCCTATTTGCTTTTTTATTTATTAAATTTTTATTTATTTATGTTACAGTTATTGAACCATGTTTTATATATAGAAAATAAAAAAGGGAAAGGAGAAGATATTTTACAGCACACACCCTATCTGAGTTTTTCCAATGCCAGGTGCACTGCAGAATTCTGTAATTTAACCAATTGGTACTCCTCCGCCTAAAATGTCATCAAACTTCTCACAGAAAGTGACAATGCTTCCAGATGACTGCTCCTGTTGCAGAAGATCATATGCATTCTTGCTTCCTGGGATGAAATTTGAGAAAGCGTTTCCATTTGCCACTATCTTCTTATCTGATGTCTGTGATGAATCATTTGAACTTCGGACAGTCTGAATTATCTTCAGAGCTTCTTCTTTGTCAACTCTAAGGTCTGACCACAAAAAAAGAGTCTTTATGGAGAATAATGTTGATTAATTTACTGCACTTGGGTAAATAAGTATTTTCCACTAGGTTCGTAAGCTTAAGGCCACCCACCCCACTCCCCCTCAATTATATTTAGATGAAATTTGCTTCAGGGTATAAGTTTTTGCTAAGCTTATATTTTATGCTGAGAAACATGTTTTCAAGGATTCTAGCTGAGTTGTTTGCTGCTATGTTACCAGGTGTAGTCAATCTATATCAGTCACTGATTGCTATCAGTTGATATTGCTATCAATCAAACTCACAGAAAATTTTTTATTGATTGCTATTGATTGACAAAAAACACTATCAATTGACAACTGCTGTCTTCCGGATTGATTGATTAGCAGTGTTGATTGAAAGAAATAAAAAAAATGGAACTCTCTAGAACACTGACTCTGTTGCTTATTTTGTCTCATCTAAATGGCAATACTACGGAGACTGGAAGGTTTTACACTGCTCTTCTGGCCTGAGCTTCTTCCAATGTAGTTAACTAGCAAAGAAAGATGTCAAGCCCATAATGATTCTGTACTTGTTATTTTGTTGATTACTTTTAAAGATAACCAGGCTACAAAGATAAAATGACTCAAAAAACCGTTACAGAAATATTTTGTCAATTATTTTACCGGTGCAACCTGTAAAAGGACAAAAATAATTTGCGATAGCAATGGATAACAAAAGATGAATCAATTGTTTATGTTATTTATTACCTTCGGCACTTGATTACAATTCAAACACAACTTTTTTTTCTTTATTGTTTTCACTGATTGTTATCAGCATTCTACATCAATCTTCAAAATTGGTTGTTATCCATTCTTATTATATGGCTTGCGTTTGTAGGCGATATAACAAGCACTCTGATTGGCTAATTGTCACTGTATTGTAGGGCATTATTCTCCCGTAATGCCCACAGGCCAATTACAGGCTTGAGCGTGCACTATCTGATGTAAAGTGATTACTTCTGCGACGTTAGCTTTGGCTTTTTTGCTTTATTTTTGTGTGCCATATAATAAATAAATTAATAACCTTGATCGTTTGGTCGTTACAGGAAAATCTCAAACCTCGGCCTACCATATTCACCTCGCTATCGCTCGGTCAATACGGCAAGGCCTCAGTTGGAGATTTTCCCATAACAACCTCACTGTCAGTTACTAAGTAGTTAATGTCAATTATCGGTTTATTGATTATCCATTTATCGATTGACTATGCCTGGCATGTTACCGACAGTGGTCATATCTTGTAACTGGACAATATTAACAGCTGTATTTAATGAAGATTTCCTTTATACTGACAACATTACATTATTTCAAACTGATGCCAGAGAAGTAAAACATCTAAACCTTCATTCCACCAGCACGTATCTTATACCCCTTTCTTATTTCTGACAACAAGTCCCTTCACCCACCGTAGCTTGATTCTCTAGGTTTTTAGGGTAAATTATAACTAGTAATTTGCAACATCAAACAACTTTCCTGGGGTACTCCAATCTTTTTATCCCCTCTTATCGCTAAATTTTTAAACATGGCCTAGACAAGGTAAAAGCGAAAAAATCAATAAACTGTACTTGCCTTCACTCAGTTCAGTGGGACTCACATCTTTCAGGTCATCAACAGTGCTGTAGCCTGCGATAGACAACTTATGCAAGCAATTTGAAGCCAAAGGGAAGGTGGATAACTCTCGTTGCATTAAAATAGTGCCATCCAAAACGTTTCTCCATAAAATGTGATAATATTCATGAAAATGGCTTCTCAAAACATTGATAAATATGAAGAAAAGACTGGGACAGAGTCGACTTTTCGCTGACCACATATGTGAAAGGATCGCCGTCGCGAATATGCAGTCCACAAAAAAAGTTACTGCATGGCACAAAAACAGTTAAAACGTGCCAAATTAAGCTCCATTTTTGAGAGCAGACCAAAAAAGTAAGCCTGTTCAGGCTCTCGGTCAGTAGGGACGATCGAAAAACGAGCGGGTTCCGACCCCGCTAGTCACCAGTCCGCTCTTCGGTCGTCCCCACTGACCGGAGCCTGAAACAGGTCACAAAAAAACTTAATTTCACTTATGTAGGGAATTCGGCAAATATTGTCTTCATTCCAATTCATTAACGTCCAAAAATAATTAACGCAAACAGCACAAAAAAATTAAATTTTACAACTCTTTTCAAATCATCCACGCGCGCGAGGATGTTTAGACATTGCGCGTGCATAGTATGACGTAATAATAGAATAATGACGAAACAATGATACGATGTATGATATGATAATAACGACACAGTATTTAAAGAAGTTGGATATGTATTGTGCGGTAACTCACAAGAACAAAACTTGCAGGAAAGCGCCCTTTAATTGTCGAGACACAACGTTCCCATACAGCAATAATTTGCACATGGATACCAAAAGGAAAGAAAAAAGGTAGGAAAGAATACAAGTAAACGGAAGAAACAGTTTAACAAAATTAAGTCCGTACATCCGAATATCTTTTGACAACAAATTGTATTTGATATTCGGTGTTCAAATGCCATCTGTGGATCAAAGTTTAAAAAGCCTATAGATTATGTACATCTAAAGAAAAGGAGTTATAAATTTGTAAGATCTAGAAACTAATCCAAAAGAGAATTCCAAACATTTCTCGCGAACAAATCAAAGAAGTCTTTAAAAGTTGCAGAGTCTTTGTAGCTGATGCAGATTATCAATAATGCCATTGTTTAGAGTTCTAAAGTCTATATGTCATTAGCTAAGTACCAAATAGAAAGATTTAAAATTACGGAGGCTATAAAGCGTAGTCTCTATATCATGTGAACATTACAAAGGAAGAAATTTCAAACAAAATAGGTCTATATATTTTGGGTGTTTAAAAGTTATGGAGTCTACATATCAACTCATAGGAAGCTACGTGGTCATGTCTTTTTCACGTTCGCTAATCTATGATCAAACACAAACTATAAATTTAGCGTAGCTTACAAAAAAAAACGTCGCAGAATCTGTAACTTCAAAAAAAAGGCAGACTCTTGGCCTAATAACAACACCACTGAACTGTCTTGTAAAAGAGTTTAATAC
>OMLO01002484.1_pt1 | contig 14921 bp, 6 predicted proteins | sample 1674811 | NCBI WGS metagenome assembly OMLO01 (sample SAMN06265003, study PRJEB25207) | coral metagenome | isolation source: Coral host | place: Mexico:La Bocana,Puerto Morelos, Mexico | collected 2008-11-13 | reverse complement strand
GCTCAACATCATCAAACAAGGTCCCTACCGTTGTTGTTAACAAAAAGTGCGCTGAAACCGGCAGTCTTAATAGTAGTCTCTTTGTTAATAAACTATTGCTTACCAGATTTGATGACTTGTCACGATCAAAGTCAGGAGATGTGGATGGAGTGTAGGTCTTTCGTTTCTAAAACGTATGAAAATGACGATAGACGAAACAATTAAGAAATGTAGTGTTACGCTCAAGGATAAACACACAGACGTACATATGCACATTTCAGCCTTTCTGCTATTACCAATCTTAATTTTTCTATGCTTTTTCCGGCTTTTCCCTAAGCTAGGAATTTTCATTACCAACTTTTAATTTTGAGCGACGTCTGAGCTGCGTCTTTATACCCTGCTGGTAGCTTTCTTCTTGGTCTGCTATCACTGCAGCGAATTCAGTGTTAGTTATTCATGGTAAGAAATTGATAATTAAAATATGCTAATCATTGACGTTGTATCGGCCTACGGTTATCATGATCTCTACTCAATGCACCTTACCTATATCACCTTGTGGGCAAAACGGTACTGTGTCTACAAATCGTTCGCGATTCGTAAAGCTGTAACATAAGATTTGAGCAGTCGTTAATTTATATCGTGACATACTGATTTCTAATGAACAAGTAAACAAATAATTTCAACTTTACATAGTAGATCGTACCATGTTCTTTTGTCCTGTTCAAAGTTACATGAATTTATACTCACGATATCCTTCCTTCCAGGATTTTATAGGTCCTCCCCGGACTATACACAACGCATACTGAAAGCGAGAAGAAAAAAAATGGTTATTCGAATGAGAAGAGTCGTGTATTTTTAAACGTGCACAGACGCCTGGAACAAACTAACCATGCCCGCGAAAACTCCACAGTCGGTGCTTGTTTCTTGAATTGGTAATATGCCTTTGTCCTGTGTGGACAGAAAAAATTGTCCTATTTGTCAAAGACTGTTCGTCTCTTGTGGTTGGAATCCCTTCACAGGAATTTAAGAAGAGCAACGTATAGCAGTTAATTCCTTACCGTGAGTTAAGTAAGTCTCCAGGCGTTCCAGTCGGAATCTTAACCATTCTTGTTATGTCCCACTTGAATCAAACATCTAAAATGACGACATTTTCTCTTAATATCTCTCTTATATTCGACTTAACTTGTCACTAGCAAGGCCATGAAATTCCTCTAATGTGAATAGCGACCCCAACCATCTATAGACGCACACACAGACAGAGAGACAGAGAGACAGAGGGACAAACAGACAGACAGACAAAACACCTCAGCTAAACGGGCGAAAGTTTCCTCAGATTTCCCTCCAATTCCCAAGGGGTCCAAGTACACCATGCGTTTTTCCTTCCTATGGATATGCTGAAAGGTGAAACGAAAGAAAAGTTTTTTTTTGCATTTTCCATTAGTGGGCAATTTACGCTGTGGTGCTAGCAGTCTTCCCATCCCCTGCCACAGTGCAGCCTTTAATATTTCACACTATCACTTCCAATTACACATTATGAGACAGACAAGCGTTACATATGCGTGTCTAAACACGTTAGGAATTTTCTACGATCACTCACTGAATTTTTCATTGATTTTCCGTTTCTTGTCATAATATGTTATTGTAATACTATGACATTTAAATATGTTAAGATCCGAGAGAAAAGATGTAGAGAGTTACGCAACAGGGCGGAAATTTAAAAAATTCTGTCGTCTTTACCAGTAAGCACCAGTGGCCTGAAGGCCCAGGTAAATGCACCGCAACAAATACATGACCTGCGTCCTTTAGTCCCTCGGCGCACGGAACCTTTAATGAGAATCGAAAAAATGTTACCGCATGGCTTAGTTATTGGAACGGTTACTCATTCATTTTTCAAAGTAAAGTTTTTATACCCCTCCTTTGTCAATTAAGTGAGTCTTCTCTTTTAGTACACTCTCTCTCAATTCTGAGAAACGGTTACTAGTCACCAGCTCACACTTTTCTGTAATGTGTCCTCGTCCTGCGAAGTAATAATTTAACGAACGTCATCATTTGTTCAAGGTGACTGCCGGCAACATAGAGTTTGTACATTTTGCTAAATATTTAAAGAAAGAAATTAACAGTAAATACACCTGTTACGGCATACCATACTGAGGTCCAGATTGGGGTTATCAGATGATGTTGCGAAATTGGCGTATTACTCTGGTCGGCCAGGTTCCAATAGAGTGGACAGTGTATCTACTGTAACTCAGTAAGTTAAACTCTTACCCTGAGCTGGTTGTAGTCGTTTATGAGCAATTCCATGTAACCGTTTACTACCTAAGATGGAATAATCAGAATCAGTGTAAAATTCACAACAGACATGGGCATGAAAAAAAGAAACACTCTTACGAAGTTGTTGAGCTCTCTAGTGGTGCCAGATTTCCCAATCAGGCGTCTTATTTCCTCATAGGAGAAGTTTGCAACTGGTTTACCACTCGTATTGACGAGGGTTGCGGTGTCATCTGCCTTGTTGTACGCCACCTAGTGTGTAATAGGAGAGAGGAGACTTATGTATTGGTTAACAACTGCATTGCTAAATGGAGGTCAGTTGCTTGAAACATCCAGGAGTTTCCACTATTGGCAGCCAGCTCCTAGAGGGAGACCGCTCCCATGGCTGGAAAGTCTTGGAAACATAGCCATCAACCCCGCACGGGGAAGGGGAGACAAGCACCCGTCACACTGCATTAACAGTGGAAAGAGGAAGGTAAGGAAGTGGGAATGCTTGAAGTCATGCAAAGCAACGCTCACTGTAAACGTTACGGTTGTGGAGGCTGCCAACACATCTCGGTCCAGGAGCACACGGAATCCTGCTGTATGGACATATCAAGACACCGCTGACAACTACGGGAACGCATTCTCTCTTTGTGGTTCACTCGGTTAAATGGCATTCAGCTGCAGTAAAAGTGACTTAATTGATGGATAAAACTTACCTCATCGATCATGATTTGAGTCAAGCAACATATGCCATCGTCGGTATTGACCTGTGTGAGAGTAATAATAAAGAGGCGTAATTTGGTTGTTTGTAATTCAGTTGAACATAATAAATCTTTCCCACGATACGGGATGTGGAACCATCGACCAGTAAAAGCAGATATGAAAGAAAAAACACGATATTACAAACATTGTGCCCACCTCCGTCAAAGAACTGTCTACTGCTGCTAGCCCAAATGTATTTGTTTCGCAAGAAAGTTCTGAAGCTTCTACAAATAAAGGACAATAACTCATAAAACCAACCGTTACTAGGGATGTGAAAAGTACACTAACAGTACTGTTGTCATGATGGACTTGCCTTTCTCCATCGGGAAGTAATTGCAGGTTGGCTTCTGACTGGAAACTGGTTTGACTTCATTGACCGTTTTCTTCTCGAAGAACATCAAATATCCGCTTCGCTGTGAAATGTACGACAGTGTGTCAGTAACGACCAACTCAACAACATTCTTAAAGAGTTATATACAAGAGTAACATAAACATTACAGGAATCATCACAACATACCTCCAGCTCCGCTGCCGCATTAGCGTCGTTGACTTTTGAAATGCGTTCATCGTCGAATAAGCGCTAGCATCCCTGGAGCGTCAGTAGCGAGGTGTCTATACATGCAGAAATAATGACATACTAAAGTGGACGAGTATTTCTCATGGGGCAAATTTATTTTTTTTCAAATTGCCGGTAACAGTTACGGTTATAAACTGCAGTGAACGGCAAGCTTTAAAATGATACCAAGTTGGTGTCAATTAAAAAGTCACGAAACGAGTTATTCACTTCCGGAAAAGCTTGTAAAGTGTGTATGTCACTAAAGCACGATGTTCGGGTGACGTTTTGCGACAGTAATTGCGTTGAGATGGGTGTAGAAGCCGTTGAGATGGACTAACAATACGGCAAGCTTTAAAATGATACCAAGTTGGTGTCAATTGAAAAGTCACGTCACGAGTTATTCACTTCCAGAAAAGCCAGAACAAGTGTGTATGTAATTAAGGCACGATGTTCGGGTGAAATTTTTCGATAGTAGTTGCGTTGAGATGGGTGTAGAAGCCGTTGAGATGGACTAACCATACGGTAAGCTTTAAAATAATACCAAGTTGGTGTCAATTGAAAAGTCACGTGACGAGTTATTCACTTCCGGAAAAGCCAGAACAAGTGTGTATGTAATTAAGGCACGATGTTCGGGTGAAATTTTTCGATAGTAGTTGCGTTGAGATGCGTGTAGAAGCCGTTGAGATGGACTAACAATACGGTAAGCTTTAAAGTGATACCAAGTTGGTGTCAATTGAAAAGTCACGTCACGAGTTATTCACTTCCAGAAAAGCCAGAACAAGTGTGTATGTAATTAAGGCACGATGTTTGGGTCAAATTTTTCGAGAGTAATTGCGTTGAGATGGGTGTAGAAGCCGTTGAGATGGACTTACAATACGGTAAGCTTTAAAATGATACCAAGTTGGTGTCAATTGAAAAGTCACGTCACGAGTTATTCACTCCTGAACAAAGGATATTTACAGAATCGTTTTACAAATTTACGTGACTGTTCGGCGCCAATTAATAGGTTTGAATGCAGTTGAAAAATACTTTTGAGCTATTGGTAAAGATATTTAACAGAGTTTATGTTCTAATTTCCACTACTAAATTTTAATTCGAATTGGCAGACAGCTTCAGCCGGTCGAATTGGCAGGTGGCGAATTGGCAGTGAATTGGCAGACAACTTCAGCTTTTTCAATTTGCGACGATGCGCCAGGAGATGCGACCATTCCAACTTTTCTGTGGCTATAACGCTGACCACTATTTCCAATTCCCATTCTCCATTCTTAGTAGGGAGTTTTAAGCAAATCACTACGGCTGCGTGACTGAAAAGGTCTGGGGAGAGTACGTCTCGGTGGTCTGCCAAATTTTATGTTTAGCGTGTAAAGCGACATACAAAGATGAAAGAAACATCGGCTAAGGAGTTTAAAATCTCTTTTATTTAGTTTCTCACAGCCAAATGGCTTCGCTCAAAGGACGATGGCCGTTATTCGGTAGGACGAACAGATTATTTCTGAGCGAAAGCGAATGCCATACACTTTGTACCATAACAATTTGATGGATGAAATATATAATTTCAGAGACAAATATCTCAAAGAATATCGAGTGAGGAACACAAATATATAAATACTCAAAGAAGCAAAATAGCATCGAATAGTTATTCAGATATAAAACACCTTCACTAAACCCTCAAAGTAAACTTAACCGAAGAAACACAACCTCGTGCTCAACATGAATATTTCCTTTGTCATTCCAACACCTGTGCCAAAACTTATCGTAAATTCAGTATACGAATTTACAGGTTTATGAAAGGCAACCTTGACTCAATCTTTGACATTAATTGAGTTTAAAGGATATAGTATCCAATGGAATTCTTAAAATGCCGAGATGTCCGTTGAAAAGGGCCAGTGTCTCATTTTGGGGAAAATCCGCAACAGAGCCAGTTTTGCTTAAACTCCCTAGTAACATCCCTCGTGCAGAGCAATAACTGCGCTCAGCCTATGGCCGCGTTTCAAAAGATCAGTTTTTTGTTAATTCAGGTCAGTTATGAGGTTTGACCCTACCCCGTTAATAAGGTCAATGTTCATAGGGTTCCACTGTACAAACCTGTACTTGCAAGTCATTTCGTCGTACATATGTAAATTCGGAAATCGTTTGGGGTCGGATTACTTCGGGTCTCGTGAGGTCACGTGAGAAGTCAGGGCTGTTTGTTTTACCGTTGTCTTTGAAAGGCCCCGAAAGATGAGTACTCTCAATGAGTTATTTGAGCAAATTATACAGTCAGAGGACAGGATCCGAAAACGTTTTACCAAACTTCGTAAGGGTTAGTAAGATTTAATAAGCGTAAGTCTATACCATGTCCTCTACATGTATATGCATGCACGTCTACGTCATCTCGAGTGTTTTTCCAGAAAATCAGGTCCACAACAACTTCATTAGTTGCTTGTAACCTGGAATAAAATACGGTAAAAACCCGTGAGTAAGAACCTAGTGCTTTAAAACCTAGAAGCAGAACCTGTTTAGCTAAGCAAGGTTATAAAATTATCTGAGTTCATCACAGTCAAGGTGGCCGAACACAGTTTTCGAGAGCCTATGCCTAATTCTCAGTTACTTTTATAAGCTATTTATACTTTGTCGCTCGTTTTTTGCAAGAGTCAAGGTTAACCACAAAGGAGTTTATTCTTGCATTTTGGCTGAGGTGTGTGCTGTTGCCATAACAACGGGTCGGTTGAAATCCAGCCTTAAAAAAATGGTTTTTGGTCATTTAAAAAAATCCAGTCGTTAGATTTTTTTCATCACTCGCCCAATACAAATTGACATTAAATCCCTCTTGTCAACACTGTTCTAATAAACTTTTGACAAAAATGATTTTAGTAATTTACTGTAAATCGTTTTCACTGCATGTTCTGTATGTGAAAATTCAGATTTTTTATGATAGATCATTCACGTGGTTTCTGAACTATATTTTGTGCCAAATTTCTTGAAATTCTAACGAGTGCACTACTACTGGGTTCTTTGAAAATTACTTGGTTCTTTGCGTTATTACCTTTTCTAACATATATTTGTAATAAAAGAGTAAAGCCATCAATACACTGCATTCAATAAGAGAGAAAAATAGCATAGGTAGTGCGGGTGTTGAGTAAATAAAATGATCACTCTATTGATGGCATGTTTGTTTTTGTAATCCTTGTACACGCGCTGAATTCCATCAGCAAAAGCGTACACGAAAACTGTGTTCGGCCACCTTAGATTATGATAAAAATTTTGACCAAGGAGTGTGACTACAAATTCATATTGCGACAAAAATAATACTCTAAACTAAATAAAATTTTGAGACTGGCATTACCACATAATATTGGCAGCTGGAAGAAAATAGATTCTCGTATTGGGTGGAGTCGTGAATTGATGGAGCCTAATACACAGTGCGGCATAGAATTTAAAGTTGGTCATCAGACACTGTCTGTTGCCATTCTTTGAGAAAAGTACATGAGCAAAATGTGACGCTTCTTTCGATTAATATAATACTATTATTTTTTATCGCAAAGAGTAGGGCGTGTAGTTCCCAGTATTGTGGTCTGGTCTTTATCCATTGTGCTGTTAAATAGTCACGCGTTTGTAACATGAGCCCCTGGCTCGGGAGATTGGGCAACCACTCCCTACGTTAGCGACTTTAAAATAAATACCATACCATACCATACCATACTACATATGAGGAATTGCCCTGGATACTGGCACTCAATGTTTTTGTGGGATTATTAATTTTATTGCATAATCTAATATAGCCTGCATGTATCTTGTAGGTTTAAGGACATAATCCCATATAGCTGGCAACTGTCTTGTATGTTTAATGATGTGATATCATGTGACAGAGCCTTGGTAGCATGAATAGTCTGACAGGTCGACTGGGTACTAGCAATTTTGAGTGATTGTTTTCAAGAGGTGCCCTTTGATATAGGGAACCCACACGCTTGTGTGAGCTGCATATGGTCATATTATGTAATCTGAAAACAGGAATAGAAGAACTTTTTCAAAGTCACTTTGATCATTACTACAATATGTCTTATGTCATTACTACAATATGTCTTAACCGCTGACCGGTTAGCTCAGTTGGTAGAGCGTTGACTACCGTGGCGGAGGTCTCGGGTTCGAGCCCCAGACCAGACCAACACTCAGGGTCTTAAAATAACTGAGGAGAATATGCTGCCTTTGCAATGACATCTGCAAATGGTTAGATGTTCTAGTCTTCTCGGATAAGGACGATAAACCATAGGCCCCGTCTCCTGCATCTTCAGTGTGATGGCTAGCAGGGGATGTTAAAGAACCCACACACTCATTGTAAAGAGTAGGGCACGTAGTTCCCGGTGTTGTGGTATGTCCATATATCACTTGCTTGTAAAGCGCATTTGAATATATTCGCATATAGAAAATGCGCTATATAAATTCATTATCATTATTATTATTATCATCATTATGTCTGCCTGGCTATGGTGTTTCATCATTGTGTGGGTGCTGTAAGACAGTTGTCATATTTTGCTTCTTGTGTTTCACCGTTGGTCATTAAATTGGGTTTGCATCTCGCATTTAACTGTTAGTTATTAATTTATTAACAGTTTGAATGTAACAGAACCGGGTGACTTATAAGTTATTGTGACATGTGTATTTATTGATGTATATATATTGAACAGCGAATGAAATTGCTGTTTTGTTGTCAATAGTCTTCAATTCTGTTCCGGTGAATCAAAAGAAAGCAGGAACCGATCAGTCAGTGTTCTCAGCAGACATTGAGCAAATAGCTTTGTTGTCGCAAAATAAATGTACTGAGTTGTTTCTAAAGCTTAGCATCCATTGTGTCGCAAAATAAATGTACTGAGTTGTTTAACGAATTAATTGGTTTGGGGCCATATTGTGTTACAGAACGAGTTTGCCATGTTATTTTATAGCTCAGCAGCCACTGTCACAAAATATATTTGTTGAGCTGTTTTATAGCTCAGCAGCTATCTTGCCATTACATCATGGTATGTGATTTTGACACATTCCGATTATTATGTTGTAGTCTGAAGATTTGTTTACTGGATGGCCATAGGCAGAGAGCAGTTCTTGCTCTGCACTTGGCTTAATTTTTTAGTTTTGTACATTACAAGTCCCAACCTCCACTCAGCAAATTGTGATTGGGACTTTGAATCATGCTACTTGTGACGTTTATTTGCCAAAAGCTGTTGAAACATTTAATGTATGGAAAATGTTATGGACATTGTTTTTTTAATTGTGTATAAAATATATTTTCTTTTACTTTTATTGAGTTTATTGAGGCATTGAAGCGAGCATGAAAGTTCCACTTAAACAAAATTGTGTAGTTCCAGAAAATGTGTATACCCCACCCACAGAAGGTCATTGGAAATTCAGAGAGGGAGAGGCAGTCAGAGGTTAAAATTTCTGAGGGTAGGGGAGGGCTTAAGTCTAACCTTTTTTCTAGAGGGTGGCAAAAAGATTGTAATGAATGAAATAATTCTTACATAAACTGTTATAAAAATCAAAAAAGGAATAGAAATAAATAAATCACTTCTGCATTCACTTGAGCTTAAAGGTCTCTTATCATTAATGTTTGTGTTTTCACTGCAATTTTCCTGCAATTTTCCTGCTATTTCCTTTTGTACAAGCAAAACAAAGTAAGCTTGTGTTTACAGTTACAGTTTTTGACATGGTCGAGAAAATTATGAGGCTAAACTATGCAGCAACAAACATATTTAGCTGTATTTTAATATTGCTGGAAGAAATCAAACATTGTAAAGATTTTTTTCCAGATCAGCAAAAGTATAAATCTTAAATAACATATATAGCAAAGTGTCATCTCCTGTGGTAGTCCCAGCTGTACATGTATGAGAAACTAATCATGATCAGAGACCACCTTACCATACACTCTGGTAGCTGTTATATTTATGAGTGATTCCCTTACATGTACATACAGAGATTTTCTTTTCATGTATTTTCAAAAGTAACCAACAACCTCATTGAAAGTGCAGCATATAATTTTAAGGTTCCGGCCCCAAGCTCACAAAAGTACAGTATTAACCATTTGAGCTTGGCAATTTATTAAGTGATACCCAACGTTTGATTGGCTGGATTTGAAAATGCTGGAGTCCATTATCACATTTCTGTCATATGATTGTTCTCCGTAAATGCACTGCGAGAACCCAATTAAACTTTCTTGCATTATGATGTACCCCAAAATACACAAACCTATTTTGCCAGACTTGTGAAATGAAGCTTTTTAGACATGGAGTAATACTTAGTACTATCTCCTGTTATACTCATTTGAACTGGTTTTCACTCTGAAAATGGTGACAACAAACATGAATTCCTGTTTGTTGCCACCATTTTTATTAGTGATTCGGTTTTTCTCTTTGCTGAATGTACTCATTAATTTATGTCCTTTTAATCATTTGTCAAAGGCTGTAAGTTGGCAGCTGAAAGCTAATTTTGAACTCGATATAGATAAAGAGTCCACTTGGTGCTGCAACCTCCAGGAACTTTTAATTCACCAGACAATAACACTTTGTGCCCTAGCTGTGTGCCTATATTTATACAAGACAAAGTTTACACTTTGGGTAACTTTAATTTGGACGGTGCAAACTGCAGGTTGCAGGTTACAGGTTGCAGGTCAGGATTTCACTTAAATGTGGAAGGAGTTGGATAGCCTTTTTGTTTTGTTATTTCACACTTGCGCGACAGTGCAAAAAAAAACCGGAAGTTGAGATTTCAGTTTACAATGTATTTTGATGGATTTTGACTACTAACGAAACTATTACACAATTGCTCTTGCTGCACATATGTCTTTGAGTATCGATCGAGTAAAAGCACATGGTTCAGCCAAAAAAAACATCCCATTATATACTAGAAACACAACAAAGTTCAGGGAGGGGTGGTTAAATTATATGTCCAGTCTCATAGGGGCTCTTACGGCCCTTCCACTGCGGGTTCGTACCTGAACACGCCACCATCTACTACCAATGTTGTCCTTTCAATTTTGCGCAAAGAATACTACAAAACTATGATAGCAAAATGTTTTCTGATGTGAAGTTTATATGAAATAATTCATATATGAACTGCGGTTGTAGATGAAAGTGAAGAACGATCATCACAGTTAATTTTCCAATTTAAGCAATTGGAAAGAAGAAGCCTGAAAAAATCAGGGCTTCAACGGGATTTGAAGCCGTGACCTCCGCGATACCGGTGTGATGCTCTACCAACTGAGCTATGAAGCCACACATTGGGAGCGAGGTCAATCAATTGAGTTCATATCTTCCCTCAATTAACTCAATTAATTGACCTCGCTCCCAATGTGTGGCTTCATACAAAATGTAGCTCAGTTGGTAGAGCATTGCACCGGTATCGCGGAGGTCACGGGTTCGAATCCCGTTGAAGCCCTGATTTTTTCAAGCTTCTTCTTTCCAATTGCTTAAATTGGAAAATTAACTGCGATTATCATTCTTCACTTTCAAATCGTTTTCTCTCTTGTTTCGTGAGCACATGGGATTTTTAACCTGATCTATAATATACATATATATATGCAACCTGGGACTCGGCCCATTTGCTCTTGTCCTATTTACTACAATACAAATACACTTCTGGAAATCTCAACTTCTGTTTTTTTTTTTGTGCTGTTGCATAAGTGTGAGACAACAAAACAAAAAGGCTATCCAACTCCTTCAACATTTAAGTGAAATCCTGACCTGCAACCTGCAACCTGTAACCTGCAGTTTGCACTGTCCGACTTTTAATCCTGAATTAGCATTAACTGTACATGTGCCTTTTAAACAAACTGGTTTTGATTACAGCAAGTTCACTTGGCCTGAGCCCTTGATCCAATTGACTTGTAGGGAGGCCTGAACTTAGCTTCTTGTTAAGATGTTATTGTAATTTGAAGGAGGAGCAGAGTGGTATGTCGTAATGCTATAAATACATGTAAATGCTGGAGTTCTTTCAGGCAGTGAATTTACTAAGAAATATATATAACCTTAATGCAGTGTAACTTCCTGCAGTATTAACAAGTGGTCTCTGCAATACCCAAGCCGAAGCGATTAGTTGATTAGGTAAAAGAAAACCTACAATCCTAAGTTTTCTTTATCATCAGATCATATCTTTTTTCGTAACAATAAAAGTGAATCTTCTGAACACAAGGGGTAAAGATTATTATTGATTGGTATAGTACAGTGAATCCAGAATTCAAGGTTGGGCGAAAAATGGGGCTCTACATGGCTGTAAAAATGATATTTTGGCAAGTGTGTTCAGTGATTAACATCAAGTATTTATAACAAGTGTAGTGTTTTGGGGTTTTGATTAAGTCAACAATTCTGAGAGAAATAACCAGGCATGTTTTGAAGTTGTGATTGTTTATTTCAGCACAGATTTTTATTTCACAACATTAATATCAGTAGTGGAGTCTTTCACTCTTGATCTTCAGAGAGGTCATTTACATGTATGTATTTCACTCAGCTAATTTAGCCTGTTAATGAATGGAAAGATCATTGGAAAAATTTCTCCAAACTTTCGGGAACCGTAAATTATCATAATTCAAAAAATTGCGTAGTTTCTGAAGGAGCGAATTAGTGCTCAAAATTTGTGGCAAATTATCATGCACCATGAAATATCAGTTTGATTTGTAACTGATTTGTGTTTAATAAAATTCATTATTACAAAAAAGAACCTTGGGTTCTTTGAATTCAATGACATTTGATTGTTGAATTGAATTCAATGACATTTGATTGTAATTCAATGACATACTTGATTGTAATTGGTTCTCTGCGCACCTATTTTTAACGTAATCAGTGCACAATTATGTGGGTGTCCAATTATAGGTACTGAATTTGAACTTTTGTAATTGGATACCCATGTGATTCATGCGTTAATTATGTGCACTTTGATGGCTTCCTTTGTGCTGTTTCCTCCTGAGACGTCTTTGCCCTAAAAAAATTCTCATAACACATTTTTAATTCTGGCATTTGTTGTAGATATGATTAATTAGTAATCAGACTTTGTTTTGTACAATTCAGGGAGTAATCGTACTCATAATTTCAAATCGGCCTTGCGCTTTGAGCGCATCCAATTTTGAAGTTGCTCACATAATTACTCCCTGAATCGTACTTTACTCAGTCCAATTACTATTACTGTATATAATAATCCAAATGATTATCATGCGGGGATAGGGTGATCACAATCAACTTGGCCAGCAGTGCATGCTTAACCAAAATGCACTCAATACATAACATGCATAATTATTGCTAAAATATAATTGATGAATGCATCATTAATTGAATGACAATGAAAATTCCCCAATTTTGGCATATATATGTCATTGATAATTTATACTCGGTAATGTTAAGTCATGGGGAATTATTAGTGTCATATGTCACCCAATTTATTAATAGGGTAACACTAACTGTTTTTTTTTTGTCTTATCAGTAAATAGGAAAATCCATGAGTACCAAGTGAAATATCAAGACTCAATGGAAGAACTGAAATCGTTGGAAGCATTATTAATGCTAAAAAAACAATCGTTGGCTGAGGAGGAATTAAGTCTTGAATGGTTTACTATTCAAGGAGGTGTTTCAACTAAAAAGAGAAAAGAGCTCTCTGAAGAAAATGATCGTCTCTTTCTTCAAAAGGTACCAATCCAAGACCCTAATTTTGACATAAAGCTAACCCAAAAAGCGGAGCTCCTGGGCTGGGTTGTTCAAAGCCCGATCAAGATAAGCTAAGCTGAAATTTTGATTTCAGTTTTGTAACTTTCTGGGGAGGTTTTCTGTTTATATTGTTTGGCCTTCTGCTTTGTTTTTGAATAAGCTCAAACTGCACTGGTGTAGTTTGAGATTATTCCCGCCCTGATTACATGCACAACAAAGTAACCTGACATGACCCCACGATCCAATCAAAAACCAGTACTTCATCAGCAGTTGCATTAAAACACCCGTGACTTTGCATGATGTTGTGTAAACTTGAGCCCATGATATGATAATGGGGTACTGGTCAGTGGTTAACTTGTTTTGACAGGTGGCAATTGACATGTAAGGGTCAGAAAGAGCTAAAAATTATCAGTGATGCCTGTTCCGAAAACAAAAGAAAGTGACATGGACAAAAAGTTAGCCTCTGAAGCAAACCTAATTAAGCCAAAACATTTTGTTCTTGCGTGGACAAACCATGCATACTGATAAGATTTGGGTGTTGACTGATTTTTTTTAGCTTAAACAAGCATTTTTGTCCTCAGTGACAATCCTGGACCAAAATAGTATTATTGATAGGCCTTGACATGTGGGCAATGAAAAAGCATTGTAATGTGATGTGCTTATTTTGTGGAAAATTGTTAATACCAACAGCAGAAAGTTAACCAAAGTAAACATTTAATTTACCCTGTGATAAGGTATGGTTTATATCGGTAACCAAGGTCAAGATGACAGATATATCCACTTGAATTCATGCAGTATCTTGCACCCTGTGGTGTCCAGATCGCATCAATGTCTTTTGACAACAGACCATGGCAATGCATGCATGTCTAGCACAATTTCAAGCATAATCAATTGCATTTGGCTTGACTTCTCGAGGTGCTGAAAAAGTAAGTGTTACTGAGATCTCGAGTCAAGAGTTTGCTGCTCAAGAACAACAATAAAAGTGAGGACTAGCTACAAGAGCCACAACGAGAATTTTATGCATGGATTTTAGTATTTGCAACCAATTTGATATGATAGTGATTTATGACAGGTTTAAGCACAGGCTTAACCCAAACACTGTATCAGCAATAACAAAATCATTTACTGTACATTCATTATTTTCCTGTGTTCCAGTGTCTTTTTGATCTGTTTAAAAGGGATTTGAATATAAGTGAAGGTAGTTCATCTCATCTGTTGCTGCTGCCTGGTAAATATGGTATTCCAATTACATCTCAAGTTATCATTGTTGTCATTTCTATTAACTGCATCTTGAGATTCTCAGGTCATTAGTTAATGCAGATAATAAAAACTAGAGATGTAATCAGTCTGTCACATTTACAAAACTGAAGGACAAGATGATATTTCCAATGTACATGTCAGCCACCTTCATTTGTAGTCAAATCCCTTCTAAATGTCTCAAAAGATCCAGGAACACAGGTAAATAATTGTACATGTATTTTACGGGAATGTAATGTAAAAAAGGTAAAGTCTGCATACAAGCCAAGAGGGGCTCATCAGGCTGGAGCTTGTTCCAGTTTCTGTAGCATGAAGTGACTAGAAGTGTTTCCACTTCCCCCTCAATGAGATGCCAGTCCATTACAGGGTTACCCCCAGCTGTCGTGTCCTCTTAGTACATAAATTAGAGGAGGTTTAACTAGCTGGAGAAGCGAAACTAGTTCGGAAAGAAGCTC
>OMLO01002483.1_pt1 | contig 14924 bp, 12 predicted proteins | sample 1674811 | NCBI WGS metagenome assembly OMLO01 (sample SAMN06265003, study PRJEB25207) | coral metagenome | isolation source: Coral host | place: Mexico:La Bocana,Puerto Morelos, Mexico | collected 2008-11-13 | reverse complement strand
TGTTCAATGGCCTTGTGTTTTCCTTACATCAAATCTCTCAGGCCGACAGCTCACAAAAGAAAATCCAGAGATTTTCCCGTAAAGACTTTCAGGACTCTGTTATTCTGTGAGACTTCTTTCGAAAAATATCAAGACACCGAGATGTCATTGTAAACACTGCCGAGACTTCTTTACAAACAGGCGCCGGGATAGAAACGTTTCAAAAGCAAAAACTGTTGTTGGCGAAATTCTTATGGTAAAAACGGCTGATTTAAATTTGGAAGGATATAAATCTTTCTCTAATTATTTTTGTAGTGGCAAGTTTTGTCAGTATGCATATGATGACAAATCACCGATGTGTGCTCATCGCTGTGTGCTTTCAGAAAATGCTGTCTTGTTTGTCAAATGCCACGCAACGAAAAGTAAACAGTCTTAAGCACATGCCCAGTAACATGATACCAGTATGTCAACAAGAAATTCCGAGAAAAGTGTTTGCATATGGCTTCCATGTGAATGACAGAAACTAGTTCGGCCAATTTCATTTTGTTTACTAGCCAAAGTGGCTAGTGGAAATCGAAAACCTACTAGCCAAAACTGAATTTCTACTAGTCTGTGGCTAGTTGGCTACCGTTAGTGTCAAGCCCTGACTAACTCTCAGTTTTGTGATTCTGGTGTATGAAAACTGAACCAGTGCTACATTGGTGTAAAAACCTCAAATGTTACTAACAACTTTTCCTTGGATTGTCAGCAACAGAGTAGGTTTAATTTAAAGTCACTGTCTCAGGTAACCACTTCCATCAATCTTACAATGTGCTGGCTACAGGTCTGGTGCAAAATATATTCTCATTTGAAAGATACAGATGGCAGAAGAAGAACTCAATTCCAGGAGAATCTGTGTTCAAAACCACACAGAAATTTCTATTTTGAAATCTTCGAAAGGTGGTTGGACAATTTTCGGCAAATCACTTAAAGCAGTGTTATGTAATGGGAGAATTTAATAAGTATATAATAAAAAGAAAATTACATGGTTGCTTGGAGATACAAATTTCTCTTTTGATGTACAAAAATATTTTTGACAACTTTTTGTTGACTCCTATATTTTGAGCTGGACCGTCAAAACATAGGACCTGTCAAGGGTGGAGGTGTTAAATTTTCAAATTCATTATTAATCCTCGCAGGAACTTCAAAAGTTTTGACATACAAATGTTCAAAACTGGCAGCAAGTAATCCCAGGCTGATTGGCCATTTGAAATGGTAGCCATCAGAAGTTGTCAAATACTAAATAAATGGTTATCAAAATCTTTCCTCTGTGGCAACAGTACTTGGCATGTAGCACTGTAAAACAGCTAACTTATTTTTATTTGAAAGACATTCACAAAAAGAACTCAGATCTGAACAGTATTAGCTGCTTGCAAAGGGAATACTCACTCTGTTTACAATATATATATATATACAGTGGACCACACTAATTAAGGAATATTGAAGGCGTATGGTCTATAATAGTCATATGTGTATTAATGTAGTTGCTATCAGTTCTTTCCCCTAATTTTTGCTCATTCTTTCATTTTGTCTCTTGCAACAGGACACAAATGCTTTAATTGAGTATATTCTACGGTAAGCTATTACTCAGTGCTTTTTTCCTTCTTTTGAGGGTGGGGACAAGGTGAACCTGGTGTGCATGTAGAGTACTTGTAAGACTCGCTTAGTTGCTTTCATGTACATTTGTACATTCCACTAGCCTTAAGTTATTATTGCCTGAGTGCAAAACCTCCTACACTTTTTAACACACTTGTTAGTTATTGGATATTAACTTTTCAGTACCCTGTATACCATTGTACAGGAAATAAGTTTAAATTAAGAATGAAATGTTTGTGTGTAGTGTTCTAGTCTTCAGCATATTTAGTTGTACATTGTCTTTCCATAGTACTTTTAGTGCACCAAATAACACCACCCATTCACCCCCCCTCCTTGCACACCTCATACAATGTAGCTGTATAGCGTCTTGGCCTTATGGTTGTCACTTAATAAACTGATTTCCTTTTAAATGATGTAGACTGAAAGATGACTCTGTCTTGGTTGACATTATGCCATTTCTAACAAGCAGGTATGTGTCTTTAAATGGTGAAGATACCTTTTATTACCTTAGTGACGTGTTATGACTTACTTTACAAGCATTGCACGCAGTTGGGATGTAACTGCTTAGTAACATATTCTGTTTGAATCCTTTGTTATTAATAAGAGATGGCCACATTGATTTGCTTGAAGTGAGAGTTAACAAAGAGTAACAAGTGGTTTTAGTGGTATTTGGCCCAATGGCACCGGAACAGAGTGTAACCAGTAAGAAAAGAAAACAAATTTCTTGGCAATGTGGGGCCAAATACCTACAGACTGGTTTGAAGCTCCACCCAAAGTTGCGCTAGGGTATGGGCTTGTTGGAAAAAAGTTTCTTGTTACAGAAAGTTTTTGAGCGAAGGTGATTGAATAAGAGCCCAGAATTATCTAAGAAACATAAAATTTCCTGTGTCTTAACATTGGTCAAATCAGCGGTGCAATCACCAGAAAAGAAGAGCATCTTATTTGATCTCTTTCAAAGAGGAAAACTTAATAGGGTTCTATAAACCTTTTAGACAAATGGGTGGGTATGAGGTTGTCTGAGATCTCCCAACTTCAAAGCAAGTGGTGTTGTTTGCCTGTAGTTTTCCCGGAGTAACTTTTTCCGTGGGAACGTTCCCTTTTGGCCCAGAAATTTAGAATGAATTCTGTAAGGGACAGTACAACCATCTTTACCTTTTCAAACTAGAAATTTAACAAAATATAAGAGCAGAGTTGTTGGAATTGGTTATTGATGTTGTTATGTACTAATAACAGGGTTGGTCATTTCTGCAGCAAACCAACTTGACACTACATGTACAAGTTCATCTGACCACAGGCGGCCCAGACGTTGAATACGATTATTTAGCCGTTTATAAGACAATGTATGAGAATGCTTCGAAAATTACTCTAAATGCTATGTGTAGAAAAAAAAATCGAATAAAATGGCTCACCTTATGTTTGCATTGCCTTATTTTGATGTCTCTGGGTTTCTGGAGGTGGTTTAGGGCTATTTTGGCGAGTTTTACTTTCTGGCGGTTGGCTTCACCTAAAGACATGTAAAGTGAAACGAAAGGCTGGAGACTCGCTGGCCCGACGGCCCACACTCAAAGCTCCGTAAATTCCACAAAAATTGTCTAATCTCATCAAAATTGCTTCATGGCAGCCGTCGATAACTCTTCTTTCCATCTGCTTTCCGTAAAGGTTCCAAAGTTTATCTTAACCGCCCGAGAATCACTGCTTTCCACCAAATTTTTGCCATTTTTGCTCTATCTACATCCGTAACCGATTATCTTGGCCACAGGATTTGAATTTCAAGCTTAGCGACCACGCCATCGTGACAACGTCGCCTCTGACCGTCGAGAGGCACGGGTCATTTTTTCATCATGCAAAGTGCACCGTGCCGCGGTTCCTGGGGATATTTAGGTGGAAACGGTGGTTAAATATCCACTAAAATTGTAAATAGGTTAAATTTCGGCAGTTAATTTCGTGCCGTTTCCGGTTAAATATCCCCAGGGACCGAGGCACAGTGCAATTTGCATGATCAATAAATGACCCGTGCCTCTCGACGATCAGAGGCGACTTTGTCACAATGGCATGGTCGCTAAGCTTGAAATTCAAATCCTGTGGCCAAGATAATCGGTTACGGATGTAGATAGAGCAAAAATGGGAAACATTTGGTGGAAAGCAGCGATTCTCAGGCAGTTAAGATAAACTTTGGAACCTTTACGGAAAGCAGATGGAAAGAAGAATTATCGACGGCTGCCATGAAGCAATTTTGATGAGATTAGACGATTTTTGTGGAATTTACGGAGTTTGAGTGCGGGCCGTCGGGCCAGCGAGTCTCCAGCCTTTCGTTTCACTTTACATGTCTTTAGGTGAAGCCAACCACCAGAAAGTAAAACTCGCCAAAATGGCTCTAAACCACCTCCAGGAACCCAGAGACATCAAAACAAGGCAATTTTTTCTACACATAGCATTTAGAGTAATTTTCAAAGCATTCTCATACATTGTCTTATAAACAGCTAAATAATCATATTCAACGTCTGGGCCGCCTGTTATCTGACGTGTGTAAACAGTGCCAAGCTCAGAGAGTTAAAAACCACAAGGCTGAATATGTTGCCTAAAATAGTGCTAAATGAAGAGTGATTGTTGTTGGGTTATGTCCCATATGGACTAAGAACTTAATGCAGGAATTATTGATACCAGAGATCAAAAAAAATGTATGGTACTTGCACTTATTTCACTTATCTCAATAATATCACTAATATCTTTTAAGTGTTTGCCTTCTGACTTGTAGTAGCAATTCAACTTCCAATACCGACATTTAAAACAACACACCAACCAAATGAAATCAAAATAAGCATAAGCCCATACGTACGCATTGCAGACCTATTTTTAAAAATTTTATTGTCGTTTTAGAGTACGTGAGGTGTCACCCGAAGGGCGGGCCTTGTCTATGGGAGCTTGTTTGGAAATGTTACCAGCACTTGAAAGACTTTTAACATCGAAATTTGAAGAGTGAGTTATCCTTCCTTGTTTAGCTCTTTCAATACAGCGTACATTGTATATCATACTGTAGTGTCAAAAGACGGTTGGATGATTGACAGGGGCAGGTATTGTAGTAAGGGTATTTGATAATCTGTCATTTGCTTAACACATTGCTTGATGTAGAACAGGTTTTTCCTCTTTCCCAGAGCCTTTACATTTTTCTCTGTACTTGTTTCAAGTTCTGCTTGTTTTGTATGGTATAAATAACTGTTTTCCATTATATTCACTTAAGTTGAAGCTCTCTAAACTAGTCAAACATGTTCACTTTTTTTTAGTTTATTAACCTTGTAAATTACCAGTGTGTCTTAAATTTGTTTCAGTCCATAAATTTGTAAACAGACTTACTGTGAATCCTCGAATTAGCACCCAGGGCGCTTCTTTCAAATTTAGGACAAGACAGGGCCTGCTTATTTCATTTTTCCCAAATTGTGGCCAGATATGATCAGGTTTTTTGTGATGTATGTATGTGTCAGTCTCTCAGAAATCTCAGAAGGATGTTTTCCCTCATGAAGAACTACAGAATATAACCCCTTTAGCTGATCTAGGCCTGCTGCCAAGGGTGGTTGGGCTTTAGGTAATGAATCTGCAGATCTTCTCTACAGTCCATGTGCTGTTCTTGAATGAGTCAATACTTGCATGTGATTCAAAACAACCAAAACTATACATCCTTTGTTGTCTCAGTACTCTTCTAGTAGACTCTTGCCGAGGGGAGAGGCAGTGTATAAAGATGGCTTAACAACTGTTTTGATATTTGCTATGTAACACTATATGCCATTACAGCCAAACATCACATTCAGAAATTCTCAATAATCTTTTGCTTTTTCTGAAACCCACCAACTTTTGGATTATGGTTCATGCACCTTCAGGGAATTAAAATTTGTTTTGCACGGTAAACACATCACTTTTTCCAGAATATGTTTTGCTACAGCCAAGGTATCGGAGATTTATTAATTTTAGAAACCTTCCAGGAGAAATAACATGTTTTATTTACACAAAACATCTACTAAACCAAGTGGTACGCATCTTGAAAACCCTGGAAAACCCTTGAATTTCAGAAGTCCCATTTCAAGGCCTTCAAAGTACTTGAAATTGATTTTGGTCCTTGAAAGTCCTTGATTTTTTTATTGAAGAAGATCGAGAAATATTAATACTTCAGTGTTTTAAAGTAAATGAAAGTTAGTGAAAACAAATGTTCACGTAAACAAAGTATAACATTCTCAAAATGCTCACAAAATGCGTAGAAACGCTTGTTTTCATTCCTGATGCTCTCTCGTTACTCTTGTGCATGTACGTTGAGGGACAAGTGCACAGCGCATGTCTGGTTTGCACATGTTTTCAAGCTCTCGTTTTCTGGTATTTGTTTTGAGGGTTAAGCTGGATGTGACAAGGTGCCATTTTAATGACAAATGGCTGGAAAAAGATGGGTATAAGTCATGGCTGCAGAAAGACGACAAGAATCCAAACAAAGCATTCTATTTTGCCTGTGGTAAATTCTTACTAAAAGAAATCTTTGAAATTTTAAAGTAGGGTCCCGGAAATTCCTTGAATTTTTGGCCTGAAAAAGTGTACGAACCCTGTACATTGAATTTTTAAAGCCACAGGTTTAGTTTTGTCTCTAAAACCTCTGGGGTCCTCAACAAACATTTGAAATGAAATATCAAAGCAACTAGGATTTTTGTGGTTTAGGTTTGTCATTTGGCATTCTTCATATAATTTTGGTGATCTCACCTCAACAGTTGTAAGAAAAGCAAGCACTGAAGCTATGGTTGGTTCTGAATGGAGTGCAACTTTCAGTCAGTCAGGTCTTTTAGGAATTAGAGGTCTACATTTGTTCATCAAAGTTGCTTTTGATTTCCCTCTTTAGATTTTTCCTTGAAATTTATTTTGAAATTAAACTTTCAAAGATATCGACCAGTATGTTTCACTGTGATTTGTCAACTAAACGTTTCTTTGGGTGGTTACATCAAGGCACATTGAACAGTTAGACTGCTTTAACTTAAATAAAAAGGTTAAATTTAGGTGATAACCCGTTAAATTCTACACCTTCCTTTAAATCTCTGAGTTCACCTGCCTTTGCGCATATTATCTAATACTACTACTTGCAGATATCAATTTAACATTGTCAGCTGCGTGCAAATGATTATATGAAAGATCATATATATGAACTGCAGAGATCATCGCAGTGACACACACAACTTAAGCAGTTGTGAAATTAAAGCCTGAATGGGATTCAAACCCATGACCTCTGCGATACCGGTGCAGTGTTCTACTAACCAAGGTATCAAGCCATCTGGAAGCTGGTCATTTCTCTTAACAATGTTTAAGAACTTGTAAGAAGATGGTACCGGTAATAGCAGAGTGGTGATACTGAACAGGACAAGTAATTTCACTGCAATCATCCATGACCTACTTCTAAGAAGCAAGTAAACATGCACAGTCCTACTATTCCTCTTAAATCATTTGATATCACACTCAATTGTGGAGCAACCTTCTTGGATTAATTGGGGAAATAAATTGATGGAAAAGTAAAAATATGCTCTGGTGGTGGGTTGGGACAATTTACAAGGTATCTCAACTTTATGTGATTTAGGCTCAAAACATAATGGACAATTTGTTGACAACTGAGTGCAGCCGTCTTTCGATAGAAGAGTCTAGAGGCTGGCTTTCCCATTGTTACAAGAGCTCATGCAACGGGAAGGTGCCACTAGGAGTGCAGTTACAGGCTGTTCAGCTTAATTACAGATTGTTTTTAATGTGTTTAATCATCTTTTGTGTAGTTACAGTATTGCCGGACTGAACATGATCAGGGAGATGATTAAACGTTGGTGGATGCAGTTAAAAGCTGCAACAAATAAGGGTATTGAACCAGAGTGGCAGAGATGTAGTAGGTATGTTCATGTCCAGGCTTATGTTATGAGCAATCAATGGATCTTGCGTTGAAATAAGAAGACAAGAAATCTCCTCAGATATCTGTCTGTTTGAATAAGGAATACAAGAGTTCATTAGGAGAACTCTGAATAAGTTGGAATTATAATAATATTGAAGTCATTTTAAAGTTCTAGCTGTTACAACTTTGAGGAACAACAAAGCTCAGTACAGTTTTTATAGTTATGTTAGACATTGTGTATAGTTGGTCTCCACAGAACACCCTGAAAAATATCAGGTACAATAGCTTTCAATAGCGTCATTCTATTGTTACATTGCGCTAAAAAATAGTATTTTCAGAGAAAAGCTTCTTTACTGCTGTATTTGTTTGCATACTTGTGTCTTTTGCTTCTTACTCTTGAGAAGATAAATTGTCTTTTGATACTAGTAGATGTTGTTTTTTATTGTTTTGATTTGTTTTGTGAGGTGTACATCTTGATGATGTATTCTGGTTTTTTTATTGTAGGAGTGTGAGCGGCTTGTACATTGCGATAGTTTCTCTATCCACCATTATCGTCAAACTATCAAAGAGAAAAGGACGAGTGGGCGAGAAAGCCCTTGTGAGTACCATACAAAATGACCGACTGTTAATTCTTAATTTTATTGCAAACAGTTCTTTTTACCATTTGATGTTAGCTTTTTCGCGACTTAATCTCCAATTAGTTTTTGTATGATTATATTTATATTATGTTAATTTTATGGAGCCACTGCTGAGGAAAAGAGTGGATCAGCCTTACATACATTAAGTAACAGTAACTGTTTTGAGGGAACAATAAGACAATTAAACGAATATTAAAATTGACCAGAAAATAAAAATAAAAAAAAAGTGTCATTTTGTGAAAAAATCGCACGAATTTTAGTTTGGGCATTGCCCTTCTTCTGTACATATTGGTAAGGGATGGTAAATAATGGATGCGTGACAGACGAGGTAGCAAGAACGTTCGCATGTTGACACCTCCGCTGCCTCACTCTCCTGTACACCACGTCCAGTGTATGTGGATTATATGGCTCAACACTTTACCTTCTAATTGAAGAATGCGGTGCACTGCATCTTGGGCCATTGATGCTCCTAGCTTTAAAGTGGTATCCTACAACTATGATTTTGTGAACATCTTCGTAGTGCCCTGAAGAACAATTATGGTTTCTAACTCTCCCGGATGCACACTATCAGACATCAGTCACGGTGAGAGGTTTGGAGCTGCTGCTGATACCAACCTTAGAAGGAAACAGTTTTAAATGAAACCATTTTTGCATTTGGCACTTTGCAAGCAGAGGACCCAAACAATGTTTTCCATTCAATACAACAGCTTCCTCGTCCAGTGTGCTTCCGCTTCTCTTAAATAGACATTCGTGCGTGCGATTATTTGACGGTTTCACACTGGAGAACGTTATGGCCGAAACCTTTTGATTTTTCACAGAATACAGATTGTACCAAGTTGGAATCAAAGACCTCAATGAGATGAATGAAATAAATAGACAGGTTATTCTGTCAAACACCTTCCAGAACGACATCTTTTCCCTTTTCTCTAAACTTGATGTGTCGAACAACTGTGCTTCTCCCTTGAGCACTGTTGTGAAGTGCAAGGTAAAGCCAATACAAAAGCCAGTGCCGTTGTCCTTGTTTTTGATGTTCCATTTGATTGAAAACACTGTGATGAGGCTACAGTGCACTGGTGCCTGATCCAATTGCAAGCTGAAATCTTTTTTGCGCAAGGGCTCCAGGAAATGGAATTTTCTTGTCATGATTCCATTTGATTGTTGTTGGTTCCAGTCTCGAGTCTTCATACATTTCGTCCAACGCTGCACACGCTTCAACAGTTGTCTGGGATCTTGAGAGTTACATGAATAGTGTTTCGCAGTTTATGCTGTGACAAGTCTGCTTCAACTGATTGGCGCATTTACTCTTGATGGTATTGACCTAACTAAAAGAAGATCAAGAAATAGCAAAAACTACAGCATGATATGTAAACTTTTGGATCATTTTGATCTTCTGCGGAAAATATTTGTTGATTTAATCATTAAATTGCAAATTACGGAGTGAAGACTATTTCCGCTTGTCTCACTATCATTGCAACAAGCTAAAATGGCTTTTGCAGAGGCGCTCAAGAGTTTGCATAAGCTGAAAATAATAAATTATGCAGATTTAGACTACATGTAATTGGAGCCATAAATGTTCTAATTAACAAATAATAGCTTCTACTGCTGGCGCGTAATTGTAACTACACTCTTGTTTGAAAAATGTCAAATCGCTTCCCTGTGCTGTCAGAGAGTGAATTAAACATGAAAAAAAACTTGGTGGTCGAATGATAAAACAATTAGTTAACTTGATTATTGCAAAATATTGTGATTTGTAAGTGTCCCGCAGATCAATTATTTGGTAACCGGTGATAACGCCCCCAAGATAAAACGCCCCTGAGAAATAATAGGAAAGTATAAGAACCTTGGATTGGTAGAACCCGCTCACTATAAACTCGGTTTTTACGATCGAATACTGATCAATTATCTTTCTGATATTGTTATCAAAAAATTACAAATTAAAATTTGCTTTCTTACAATAGGGGGCGTCATGTCTCTCAGGGGGCGTTATGTCTTATAGGGGGCGTTATGTCTCGGGGGCTATTTATCTTGGGGGCGTTATGACCGGCATTCAATTATTTTATGGTTTGATCAATTATTGATCTGCTCGCCACTGACACAACGATATTTCCCTCAACCTCGTCCAAAAATTCACTATTTTTCTACTTGTTTCTTGCAGGTTGTTACCAGGCTGTTGGATCTTTTATGAAGTGTAGAAATAGATAATTAGACAATGTACAACATATACATGCTATTTATTTATTATTTATTTATTTGTTTGTTTGTGTTTTTATTATTATTTATTTATTTATTTTCAAATCAGTAATGTAGCTCAAACGATATTTTTTGCATAGATAAAAATTTGTTTTTTCCTATACTGAAACAATTTTCACTGCTGTATTTCGGAGCAGTTTTGAAAAGGTTTCCACGAACATTCTACCACGATACAGATGACAGATGCAGTCAGAGCCTCTTCTATTCACTTGAACTTGTGGTGGATAATATCACAACGTAAGCGCTGCTTGGTTTGGTCGTGAAAATAAATTGCTAGAGAAATAAAATATAAACAAATAACTTGATAAATCCAAATTTGTCTCGTGTTTGATTACAAAAATATGATGAAGACTAATAATGTCCTGTTCTACCTCGGTTACTGTCGTTAATGAGGCACAAAAAGTAACCTGTATGTTCACGAGTGTACAGCCAACAAAGCAAACCAGATAGTATTCATTGCATATTTGCAATACAACAACACCCTTATGCTTATTGAAAGTATTAAAATCATTGTCTCAATATTGATCCAGATTTCCAACTTTTCTGCCAGACAAACAGGATGAAAACCTTTACGAAGTGAAAGAACATCTTAATAGCCTTAATAGCCTTCCAGCACACTTGACATGAGAAACGTTTTGCGTGTATTTTCACACAATAAGGACAATTTTTAAGCCAAGTCAGGTTCTGCTTGGTACAGTTAGAACTCAAATTAATATATGGAAGATCTTCTATTTGAACTGCGGAGAAAGATATGAAGACATCGATGATCATCGCAGTTATATACACAACTAACAAATAAGTAGAATTAGTATATACCACACAAGTGAATAGTGCTTTCGCGCACGTTGATTGGTTAGCTCGGAGGTGATTAGCAAAGTACTATTCACCTCCGAGCTTCCGAGGAAAAACAAAATGGCTTTCCGTTTCAAATAAAGTTCCTTTTAAACAAGTAAAGTTACTCTTTGGTCCGCTAGTTATTCCGCTTGTGTGGTATATACCAAAACAATTATTCACCTCAGTGTCGGTGAATATCTACCACTCTTCGGTGAATAATTGTTAACTATTGAAAAGTTAAGTCGGCGTTGGAAGGGGCGGTTACTAGTGCCTTATACAGGCCGTGATGCGTTCTCACTTACCTTTTTCTGGGATTATACTTTGTGCGATTATACAATGAAAACTTTCCATTCGTGTAAAGCGAAAAGGCCACAACGCTGAGGCAAGACACTTCAATGCGTAAAATCCCGATTACAGTCTCTCCCCCACCGCTAAAGTTCACATCTACATGTGAACAACAGACTATTCCGCTCTTAAGTCCCCTACCGCTCCCCTCTTCTACTTTTTCTCGCTTTACTAATTTAATTTCCTCTTGCGCAAGTGTTGATGATGATGGTGATGATAATCGAAGTGGGAAGAACTGGATTGCGACTAAACCTTTTGAAAAATCGTTTGTTCGTTTCCGCATACCCAGTTACCACGGCTGTCACCTTTGTGGAAAGAATTGTACAACTTGCCGCTACATTTCCGACGGTCACACACAACTGATATACAGTTAAATCCCTATTTCTCGAACCTTCCGGGTAACTCGAACTACCCGATTTTCTTCAAAACAATTTTATTTTGCCTTGGAGTTTCGAAAACTCGGGATTCCACTGTTACTTCCTATCGACCGATGGAATGCTAAAAATCTGATCTACATATTACAATGGGTCACAATGCAGTAGTCGTAATTTTATACAGTCGACAATTCATGGTCCCTAAAACATCGGGGCTCAGATAGCGACTACTTTAAGGCCCGGGGCTGCACTTTTCAGACTGTTATCTAGTGGGCTGTAGTCTCAAATGCAATCAAAATTAGGCGTTTTTTTTCAATCTTTGTTTTTGTCGTTCTTTATAAGTTAAGACTAAACGTATTAAAACGTAATAAATAGCGGGAAATAGTAGTCGCGTGGCAATTCCCAAGGCCTTTCCGTCACGTAAAATCGCCTAAATATCTTTGCAGAAAGTCTTTCAAATATCATCAAACATTTTCCAAATATCTAGAAAAACCATCTAAATATCTCTTATTTCTGTCGTAAGAAAATACCTATTTTGAGTCACTCGGCAAAAATTTCAGACTTTTCTTGCAGTAGTAAGAGTCGAGAGAGAATTTTCAAGCACTTGCATGTTACCAGCATCCGTCACTTGAAATCTGCTGCTTTTCAGCCCTTCTAGTGATTTTTCGAGTGGAAGGTCGCTGAACTAGATTGTTTCTAGCATAGAACGAGGTCAAGTTTCAACAATATAGAAACTGAGAAAAACGTAGATCTAAGCCAAAAAAGAGCCATAAATATTTCTAAATATTCCTATACTTTCTAAATATCTTTTTATTTTCTAAATATTTCAGAAACTTCTAAATATCCCCCTCTCCCCCCCCCCCCCCCCAAAAAAAAAATAAAAACAAAAAAAACCCCGGATATCTGTGGTAAGGTCTACCATTTCCGCTGCCCGTTTTCTGCGGCCGTTCAGTTGTCATAAGAGTTTTCTCAAAACAATCTCATTTAACTCCACGATGTTGGTTGATCATGCCTTTTCTGTCGCGACAATTAAGGCACTTTGTTGGTGACCAATAGCGCCAAGAAAATCCAGAACAGTGACGCTGAGCGCGAAATAGGTAGTGAACTTTAAACAATTGTATTTGCTCATGGCAGCAAGCCTTCCTCATCCTAAGCCAAAAATATCCCTTTTTCCATTGACGTACGCAGCAGCGGTTCGCTCTTCCCTGGGAGACTTTATGGTAATGATTTGCAGTTAGTTTCTCAAAACCTTAAAATCACCTCTCCTTCAAGATATGTTTGTGTTTACAGGGTTAGCGAGAAATCAGCAAAACAGAAAGGAATAAATATACCCATCAACTTTACCCGAAAGGCAATTACCGAGGTGTGCTTGTCATTGCGAAGCAGCATGTTTCTATTGGGCTTGTACTTACCTGGTATCGCGGTACATTTGCGCGGTACTTATCACTAGTTAATGGCATTTGATTTCATCCAGACTGGTTGAATTCCTTTTAAAACTGAATACAACGTTTGCTAGAAGGTAAATATCAGTAGGGCACACTAAGGGGTTTCTCTTATAAGTGCGAGGGAGCATCCTCAAAAAGTTTGTGATAAGCTGATCATGGACTTCTACTGACAGGTTGACATGGAAATTGACTTCTTCCTCTATCTAAATCCAACCTTTCCAGAAGTACGGATGGCGTTTTAGCATGCATACCTTCTTCTCCACAATTTTTCCCTTGCCGTCTTTTACAGGGTGCTCTCAACGTTCCGTGTGTGCGATGGCAAGGTTGTATGGAGGAATGGAGCCGCGAGGAAAGCCAATGTCGCATGAGATACATGGAACACCAGGCCCGGGTTGTTCGAAAGGTGGATAACACCATCCACTGGATAAATCACTATCCAGTGGAGAGCCTTGTTTCGTCGATTACCAATCGACCAGTATTGGTTAAGGGAATTTGTTTCTCAGTGCCATAGTGCCATAGTGCAATCTTGCATACATGTGTAATAAATCACTTTACGTTTCGTTTCGTTTCCCTGAATAGCGTAAGCCTTATGCAGATACACATAATTTGCGTGTTCGCGTGTTTAAATACCCAGGGTAAAACTTCTTAAGTTACTTTTTAGACATTACTCAGTTCTTCCGAGGACGTTACTCTAGTGGCACGGGAGAATGGATTCGCAACACGAGGAAGAGCTGGAACTAGCACTTGGACCCAGTCCTAACCAGACCTAAAAAATGGCAGCCAACCTTTCTCGTTCAGGCGAGTCTTGCACGTAACAGCCTTTTTTATGCAACATAATTACGATATTATATCGCGGAGAGTTACATTGAAAGGTATGAGTGCTTCAAAGCCAACGGTGAGTGAATCTCAATGTTGAGTTTTACGAGGCTTTAATAAGATCTGTTGAGTTGCGTTGAGTTAAGTTGACCACAATAACGGCTGTGGTCACATGGAGACTATTAAACCGACCTCGATGGACATAACTTCAGTTCGCGATTTCGGTCGTCTGATCTCCTCACTGTATTCACTCTAACTTCATGCTTCGGTGATCTAAAACAATGCAAGTCGTAGTTTATAAAAGACCCCCACCCCCCACCCCCCCACAAACGAAAAGCCAATTAGAATGCAGATTGCAGTCTAGGGCGTGCAAGATAACATAAAGTGGACCCGAGCATGAATAGTAACAGGAGTGTGGGAGCTAAATCAAATTATATGAGAAGTGATATGCATTATAGACTTTCACCTTTTAGCCATACTTCAAGTGCAACATTCTTCACTAACTAAAGGTCCCGGGGGGGGGCTACTCCCAGAAAAATTTGGTAGGAGTGTGCGGCCCGCTTCCCAAAACCCTCACCCTATTTATGACCAAAATCTGCGATTTTCCCTACTCTATTTATGACCTGACCAAAAATTTTATACCCTATTTATTACCTGACTCTTAGATCATTAGGGGAAGGGCTTTTGCTGCTGGCTTTATCTAGCATGCGTAGCA
>OMLO01002482.1_pt1 | contig 14926 bp, 6 predicted proteins | sample 1674811 | NCBI WGS metagenome assembly OMLO01 (sample SAMN06265003, study PRJEB25207) | coral metagenome | isolation source: Coral host | place: Mexico:La Bocana,Puerto Morelos, Mexico | collected 2008-11-13 | reverse complement strand
TTGATATAACCAAATTACCTTGTTACCCCCACCGACGCAGCACCACAGTTTCTTTAGAAACTTTCACCCTTTATTCCCAAGTTTAGCCTCTTTTCCCAGAACAGACACTTAACAATGGTACTAGTGGACTTTTTTTATTGTTCGCGGCAAATGGAGTCACTTGTGGAGCAAGTGTGTAGTGTACAATGCTACATATACACAACCCTGTTAATGGTTTTCTAATCAAATTGTTAACCATAGCACTCAAACAATCCCCACGCGAGAACTGTGTCCAATAGACCCTATGTATTAATGGCTGCCAATTGAAAGTTCTTTTGTATGCATTTAAATTAGCCCAACTAGCCTCGTTTGAGAATAAAAATTCTTCTCAATTATCAACTCAAAAACGAGGTTAGTTGGGCTAATTTTAATACTTACAAAAGATTTTTTTTATTGGCAGCTATTTATGCATAGGGTCTATGGAGTACAATACAAGCGTTGAAGTTATTTGCCTTGTAAATCAGGCTAAATCAACTTCCCGTGTATCTCTGCAGTGCCAAATTACTAAGTTTCGCCTGCGCATAAATTGTGCGGGGATTTCTTCAATCGTTGCTCCATTCTCTCTTTCTTAGACAATATATTTTCAAATTATTTTTAATGACGCAATTTGAATTCTCCCCTTCTGGCGCACAGCAATTTCATTTAGCGTTTGCCCTTTGTTTTTGTTGTACTGTATATATTTTTGAGTGTTTCGGTTTTACGAAAGCAGTTGCGTGTTAGCGCTTATATTGGCAAATAACCTCTCGAGTGGCTGACGCGCTACCTTTAAGTTAGATCTGACACGAGTCTTTCTTTATTTTGGCTACGATTAGTTAAATGAATTTCGCACGCGCCGAGGATCACTTTTCAACAGGCAGAATATACGATTTGCATTCACGATAGTTGTTCTTGCCTTGGTTTTTAGTTTCGTTTTTTTTTTTTCTACCTAAGTTTGATATATCTCAATTTATTTAGGGAACTCGGGGTCACTTTCGTGCCGATGTTATTTAGACGGTAATGCAGTACACATAACTTGGACAAAAGAAGAACAATTTTCTGCGAAATTAACCAAAAAGAAAACGACTCAGAAACAGCAAAGAGAGCGACAATAATTTACATTGGTTTCTGGATGTGGAATAAAAGGTACATAGCGGAACATTTTATCGAGCCTGACCCCGGCCTTACCCTTTTCAGACCCGTTTTTTTTTCTTCATGCATTTTAACAGGGGAATAATGAAGTTATATCACGTGTTAACCGTTTTATTTGAAAACGGTCATCTTGCCTCTACCTTCCTGGATTCCCATTGTGGTTGTTGTTGTTATTGTTTTCTTTTTTTTTGTTTTCTAAAGGAAGAGATTTAGTTAATGTTCAAAGCCGTTCGAAAACCATACGAATGACTATATTAGAAGTATTCGAAATTATTAAAACAGTGCTTTCAAACCATACAAGTGTCATCTTCAAACCTAGAAAATTACAAATTTGAGAAAATACGCGTAACAAATAGGCTTCCAATCAAAACGTTTATAAACCGTTAAACGCAGCTTGGGCACCCTCCGCTTCCTTCCCGTTTAAATAGGTTTAAGGGAAAATCTACAAAGAGACTTACCATATTATTTGTTAATACGATTTTTGATTTTATTCGATTACATAATATAGGAAGGACAAGCCCGTCCTTTGTCTTTGGTAATTCAAGTTACACATTTCATAAAAACTCTCCGCAATGCCGTGATTGGATAGAAAGAAGGGAACGTTGCAAGATAATCGGAAGCGATCTTGTTTCCATCGAAAGTAAAAAGGAATGGATCTTCTTGAAAGAAACTATTCAAAAATACCCCACACCGGAATATTCCATCGGCTTGAAGAAAGAGAGGTCTGGAGAGTGGAGATGGATAAGTGACAACAGCAAAGTCAACGCCACCAGAGGAAAGTTTCCTTGGGCTAAAGGCGAACCCCAAGGTGATGGAAATTGTGCGGTTATGTATAAGGACTATAGGAATGACTATGGACTGTTTAACGACTTGAGCTGTATTATAAAACGAAAGGTAACTGGATATATCTGCGAGAGTTCCGTTAACAGCAATGACCAAGAGGGTATGTTCTACAAGTCATTATGCTTTTTTTGGTTCTTCACTAGAGCCTACTTCTAAACATAACATCATTTTGACTGATTGAAATGGTTAGTGGACAGAGAGCGCACGGAATTAATAAATATTCAGTTTATTAAGGATAGAGGCATACTCGTCATGGCTGCTGCTGTTTGATTGTAATAACTATATTTGTTAAGTTCAACAGAGACTTGTTTGTTTATCTAGTCCCATCTGATTGCCATTTAGTTCCAACCACGGTCAAGCCGACATCATACCGGACAGAGGGCGGAAGCAAAGGATCAGGAACGAAAACTCCCTTGAGGCAATCCTTGGCAGTTACTTCAGCAGTACGTTTAACAAGGTCTAACAGTCCATCGACAGAAGCACGATTTAAAGGTATAACATATGTTTTCACACTGTACATGCAGAACCAGAACAGTAATTTATTAAATAACTTATGTTGTGTTAGGAGAACTTTGTCAGAGATCCAAGTAATATCAATAATGCGGTTGGTGGTCTTTGAACAACGAGCTTGTCAATTTAGACAAATTTCCTTCGTTGCAACGTTCAAATTTTGGCGCTTTCCAGCTATGACTCTAATAAATTATTTTGAGGTATTTGCAAAAACTAAAGTCTTTTCAGTTACTTATGACCCATAATAGTTCACTGAAAAAAAAATGTTTCAGGGAAAACCTTTTTTCCCCACCCGAAATGCACTAGACCGCTTTTAGAGAGACTGACACTTAATTTTTGCTTTGTTCATTTTAAATAGCACTTTACTTAAAACGGCACAAACAGTGATCTGAGCTACGTGAGTTCTGAACCCAAGAATGACTTTCTATCTGGTTGAATGCATAAAGGATCGAAGTAATTCTCATTTAATTGGCTTTAGCATTAGTACCAAAGCAATTAGCTTCAAAGAAACACTTGTGGCACTTCCTTGTTTCATAATATCTGATCATCATAGGATATGGCGAAATTATTTACCGAGCTTTACAATGCGTAAAGATGCGTTAAGGTAAGGTAATAAATTGTGGTTTGGCGTTCGGTAAATAGTTTTATTAAGCAATATACCACAAGTTTATGGTTTATCAGCATATAAACCATAAAAACTTGTGGTCTATTGCTTTCATATAAGATTTCAGGCGAGATTTCCATAGGTTTACCGGCACAATACTAAAACCATAACTGATTGAACAATCACACGGCGCGCGTTGATTTGATTATGGTATAAACTGGTTAACTAGAAACCCGTAATAATTTTTACTATAATCAGAGTAAAGGTAAATGGTTTCGTTATTCTTGAATGAGGTCTTTGTTTCATTATTTCTTAGGTTTTGCTTGGTAAAAAATAAAATGAAGAGCTGCAATCAACCCCCTGTTAGCTTTTATTCCTGTCTGCGCATCCTCTGCTTACCTCTCGCGCTGAGAAAATCGCCAGCTACCGTGCTAAAAATGGCATTGCAGTATTTACTGTTGATTTTGTTGCTGTTGTACGTGCTTTCTTGGTTCCCTCTGCTACATGTAGTAGCAATGGTATACACTTCTTCATCTTTCTTATGAGGGAGGCAACAATAGACAACTTGACTACATCCATATCACCTTATGTGATGCTGTCTTCGTCCGTTGATCCAATCAATGTGCTTTGTTATTCGTTTTTTTTTTTTTTTGCTAGAAACTTCGCGCGGAGATAAATATTGCTCTTGCTACACCTTTGAAAACGACAGGTTGATGTCGTGGCCGCTAGCAATGGCCTCTTGTAAATTAATAAACAAAGATCTAGTTGTCATAGAAACCGAACGAGAATGGGAATTTATAGCTATGGAGATTCAAACTCGAAAAAGTGGAAAACATGATGAATGGCACATTGGTTTGTATAAAAGCTTACTGACTGGGAACTGGACTTGGATCAATGGAAAAGCACTTACTGTAGACAAATGGCAGGAGAATATGCCTAATGATAATAATAACTATACTCTGATGGCCAAAGAATGGCCCATTGGATTGAAAGGATCATTTAAGAGCATCACGGGGAACACATCAAGAGGATGGATATGTGAAGAACTGAAAGGTATAAACATGATGTGAATTCCACAAAGCCTATATCAAACCAATGTATGCTATGCTTTCTTCTCGCCCTCTTCCGCTCTTTACCTCATACTGTATAATAACTCGTGGAATAGGAACTACTACTTACAACGGGATTCCACTAAAATAAGGTCTCAACTACATCTATTAAATGTTATGCAAAGTTCAACTGTAATGAAATATTTTTTCAACAGATAACTGCCAAGGAGTTTGCTTAGATTATAAAGTGGTAGAAACAACCGCAACTTCGCCAATGACTATCAGTTCTACAAGAAAAGGTACAGCTTCTCGTATGCATGGTAATATTAAAATACTTTATAAGTTTCACATTTGCTTTCCTATTTCGTGCCTCTAGAGCTACCTTGCGCACAATGTAAGTGGTAGAGCCTTGGGCAGCAGAGCAGTGTATTTGGACACATTGTATGCAATGTACTTTGTGTCATCGATTTTTCACATTTGTTACAAATAGGACTTGGCACAAACATATCTAAGGTACAAGTCTTCCGAGCCCAAATAATTACTTTTGATGAATTCTTATGCACACGGTTAGATGTATACAGCTAGCGGTGTTTGCTTAAGTACTAGATGCCAAAAGTGTTCCCTTTTGCTGTGGTTCTGTATTGCTACCTGAGGCGATTGGCTTAAGAACTTGTGCCTCTTTCCTATCAAATCACAACTAAAACTAAATCCTAAATTGCTCGCAAACATTTGCCCGCACTTCGTGTCAACTATATGTATTTGCTTCGAGCACTGATTGGTTCACTAGACTGTCTGTTTCCTTTGTTATGGGCTTAAGTAATGGCTTTGGTTTTGGTTTTACAACCCTCCTTTAAAGCTCTTGTTACTTGCTTGTTAGATGCTACCAGAGACCCGGAAGAAGGAAAGCAGGCTTATGAAAAAGATAACTGTCCCTTATTAGTGATAATTCTTGCGTCGTTAGTAGCAGTGCTGTCTGTTGCATTACTCATTTTTGGTGTATGTCTCTTATCGTGGCGAAAGAAACAACGAAAAGGTAATCTGCTATCATACTTATACAACATGTCAGCAGGGTGCCACTGCTTGATATCTGTATTTTGATTATATGTAGAGAACGTTTGAAATCTATTTTAAATCTTTAGAATCTTAAAAGGTAAGTAATCTTGTTAGCAGCTCGTGATATATTTTTTTCCTACGTATACTAGTTAAGATGTTTTGTTATCACGTTCAGAGAGTTTCTTCACCCCTTTCATTTTTCTAACTGCTCATTATGTCTGTACTAGATACAAGAAAGGCTACTAATAGAGGGTAGGTCACCTGCTTAATAGTACGTAAATTGCAATTGTAATAAATAGGAAAAAAGCAGTCCTGCTACTCTTAGGTTACGTTGTGGCTAAAACACTAGACTGTCTCACAGCCGCCCTATTGTTTTAAGCACAAGCATTAAAAGAAATGCTTGGAAGGTTGACTGTGAATTGGTATTACTAAACCAACGCAAAATACCTCCAGGTTGGGTGGGGGTGGAGGTAGTCACATGTGATAGTGATGGAAAGTTGCATGGGCCTTTAAGGGTTTAATTATTTAAAAATTCTGAGTACTTCTAATTTCTGGCAAACAATTGAATGAGCTTTATTTGCAAAGTGTAAACAACATGCAAATGTCAAGGAGACCTCAGTTCATTCGAAGAAAACAAAGTACTTTTTGGCCTGATTCATAAACCGTTAGACGTATCTGTGGGTATTTTGCCTTGGGACTACTTTGGAGTCTTAAGTTATCCCCTTATCTACACTTTCATGCCACTCCCACTGCAAGAGCAGTGTATACATTTTCGTAAAATATTCTGTGTTCGCTCATTCCTATTCCAACAGAACCCAGCTTGATAATCAAGACGGGTCGTTGTTGAGCCCAGAAAATGCGGCAAGACAGCTTGGGTTCTCCGATGAACCAGAACCTCACGGTATCAGACTGGAATATCAGAGGCAGGGAACAGACCAGGATTCGAGACAAGAGTGTCAATATACCATGTTGTCTCCTCGTACAATGATGGTAATTCAAATAGAGCTCCGCTTAATTATAACCTTTGTTACGGAAGCATAGAGTTCAGATAGCAGACCCTCGTTGTTGACGTTCATACCGTTGATGTCTATGTCCTTGACCTGGACTTCTTTTTTTGTGTTCCTCTTCTATTTCTCTTTCTTCTCCTCCTTCTCCTCTTGCACCTCCTGCTACTCCTGCTCCTTCTGTTCTTAATCTACACGCACCTCCTGCTCTTCCTTCTCCTCCTCGTCTTCCTGCACCTCCTGCTTCTTTTCCTGTACCTTCTCCTCCTGTTCCTCGACCTCCTGTATCTCTGCTCCTCCTGCTCCTCCTTTTCCTACATCTATTGCTCTTCGTGCTCTTCTTTCTCCTCTTCCTACACCTCATGCTCCTCTTCCTGTGCGTCATCCTCCTCATCCTACTCTTCCTGCTTCTCCTGCTCCTCCTCGTCCTGCTTCTCCTGCTCCTCCCCTTCCTGCCTCCTGCTCTTCCTAATTCTTCTTCTCCTACTCCTCTCCCTTTTCCTCTTCTTTTTCCTATTCTTCCTACACCTCCTTTTCCTTCCCCTGTTTTTTCCCCTTCCTCATGCTCTCCCTCCTGTACCTCTTCCTACTCCTTTCCGTGCTCTTCATCCTTTCATTCTTCTCATCTTCTGAATTTCAACCTTTACTATCCCTAGTTTGTGCCCCCTTCTTGTTCCTTTTCATCGCAGTCTCCTCCTCGTTTTCGTTTTCGAGCTCTCCATTCTTGTAGTGCACTCCATTTCGGTGTTGGCACGGTTGTATTTCAGCTTTCTAGTATGCAGATAATATTATTTTCTGCGACTGCGAACCTCAGATTTCACATTACGGTATGTAGTACACAGAAACTAGCGGACTAAGGAATCGACGGACTAATATATATCTTTTTTTGTATTGTGTAGGTGCCAGGAGATAGTTCGTACGCATCGCTTACAAACTATATACAAGAAGAATGTACCGATGGATCCTCTGCGGGCGCTTCTCCTTTGCTACAACAAGATGCAGAACCTTATGAAGAGCTGCCCAAATACATCAATGTGACATCGGCAAAACATATTTGAATATCAGTGCCTAAATGGACGCACACGGGCCGAGTAGCTATATTATTGGTCGATAGTGCGTAAGAATAGGGAGTAATTGACACCTGTTGAATGTAATTAATGGTTACGTGTGCAACGTTACATTTAAAACTTGACAAACAAGTGAGTGACAGTGTTAGCCCACAAATGTTGAGAAATGTCGAGATGTAAACATTTTGAAACTGAAACTATTTTCCAAAAAGCGTTGCTATGAGTGATAACTTTGCTTGCATTTTAATATCTTACTGCTTGGAAGAATAGATTTAGGAGTTTGCAGAATGCCAGAGAACGAACAGAGTACAAAATCTAAATAACAGTTGAACCACTAATAGCCACCCATCCCCAGGAAAATGGGAGGTGGCCGTAGTAATATCGTCAATTCAATTAAATACCAACATGTTTTAATTAAGGCAACATGGAATCGCGTAGAGACAATGTAGATAACTTTGCTTGCATTTTAATATCTTATTGCTTGAAAGAATAGATTTAGGAGTTTGCAGAATGCCATGCAGAGAACGAACAAAGTACAAAATATAAATAACAGTTGAACCACTAATAGCCACCCATCCCCAGGAAAATGGGAGGTGGCCGTGGTAATATCGTCAATTCAATTAAATACCAACATGTTTTAATTAAGGCAACATGGAATCGTAGTAAACGTGTCTTTGAATGATTTCTTCAGTGGTTACTTTCTTTTGCGGACTTTCTTTATCTGACATCGCCTCAAACACTTTTAGCATAGCGTAAATTACTCACACAAATTCAGACCCCCAAGCTGAAGGAGATTAACGCTGTAAGTATTAACGCGGCACTTTGTCTGATAGATGGCATTACGATTACTCGGACAGACGACTTTACCAAACGATGCAAGGCCATGCGAATGATCAACCTTGTAGCCTCAATGGATAGTGAGAACAAAAAAAAAGCAATTGTTCAGCATTCAAAATGGATGGATAGTTAAGAGCGTTTACTGAAACCGGGGCCACCCATACAAAGAAAACGAACCAGCTTGCAGGACTTTTCACATAGAGCCAACCCAATGTCCAGTGAAATCTCAACTTGTTCGTTGTGGTGTTGACGGTCTGTTCGAAGTCTGTTTGTCTGTATCGTTTACGTCGTGAATAAGTCGTTTATAAGGCACGGTCACGGTAGCCTGTTCCAGGTTCTCGGTTAGACGATCGCAGGAAAATGGAGGCGGGCGACGAGCGGGATCAACAACGAGCTTGACTTCTGCCGACCAGATCCCGCACGTCGTCAACCCGCTTTTTTTATTGTCCCCACTGACTGGGAGCCTGGAACAGGCTACGGTCACGGTTGTTGACATATGTTAAAGTTCCTATAACCCCCTAAAATGCTTTTCGCCTTATGAAATATTTGTATGGCACCAGTAAAATGCCGCAAAAATGTTTTCATTCGGTTAAGGCTCGGGTCTTAACCGAATGAAAACATTTTTGCGGTGAATCGACACGGAAACCCACGAAATACTCGGCGGTGTGATCGAAATTTTCTAGATGAAGATTACTCCGTTATATTTTCTGGCTTGACTACGAATGATTATCAAAGAAGACTGTGGAAAGATGATTTTGACGACTTGTAAGTCGTATACTACGTTTGTTTCTTCGGTCTCGGAATCCTAGCTTCAGTAAAGTTAGTATCGCGGGACAACGTTATCAATATATGTGATCACTTTTTTTGGAGTTGAATAAACATTCAACAAATTAAATGCTAAATGCTGAAAACACCGTACCCGTAAATACAACAACCGAGGCGATGCAAGTAAAGTCCTGGAATGACGTCACTGGTCCCATGCTTCCCGTTGCTCGGTCGTGATACAAACGAAATTCATAAAAAAATTCGGGTTTTTATCAAATGCCCAAAAAAAAAGAAAAAAAAAATGCGGCATTTGTCCTAGTTGCATACAAAGATTTCACTAAGGGAAAAACAATTTTTGGGGTTATAGGCACTTTATAATTAAGAGGCGTTTTTTCTAAGTTAGTGTATCAGCTTTATAAAATCACTGTAGATTAAGCATTGAGCTGTGTTCCAGGCGATGGTGTGGTTAGTTAGTTGATGGTGTATACCCATGTGATTGTTAGCATCACCTTTTCTCGTGGCGCTTGCGTTTACGCCTTCGCCGCCCAAACAAAGCACTCGCGCGCGAAATCCCGCCAGCAACCCAGGCTACCCTTGCACAATGGCTGTTTCGCCACGGCTCAGTTATCAGGACAGCAAACTACACTCATTTCTTTCCTATTTTAAATGCCCCAGGTTTTACGGATCTTGGAGTATCCCTTCATAAGCCTCTGTAGGAATCTGCATGACTAGGACATAAATTGACATGTGATTTTAGCTGAATCTCAATCCTTTCACTCAATTGGAGAAAGCACGGGATGAGCCTCGCAAAAATTTAAATAGGCTTAGGAGCAGGGTAAGTCAAAATATCATTAAAACTAGAACGCTAAGAACGTAGTCGCGAGCTTGCCTTCCGCCCTGTCCACACCAGGCCGACTCTTCATTTATACGGCTAGGCAGACCGTCCACACTAATCCGTCAGAAAAAGCGAGTTTTTCTAAAACGCTCTTCAAGCCAGGCGAAATTTAAAACACCGGCTTTGCGTTTCAGTGTTAAGAATTATACTTCTGTACACTAGCTTTTGATCGAACCTTTTTTTTTATCTTTGGCCTGGAAACAACTTCCTGTCACGCTTTTATGACGCTAATACCTGCCGTACAAGCATGTTTAAGCTTGCAAGCATGTTCCTTGTTCATGAATTGGGAATTCAATACCAGAGTAACACAAAAATATCTGTGTTAAACTTGAGTTTATCCTTAACTAAGCAAATCAGAGTGGCTTGCAGCTATTTGTTTCAAATATCCGCCTTATAATGTAAGCGATGATGTCTAGACTTCTCGCTGTATAATAACGACTATGTGCAACACTGATGCCTAAATCACTTACCTTTTTTTTAATTGATCGAAACTTCCAATCTTATTATTTTTCACTGACTTTGAAATAAATTATTGTAAAAGGACAAATTAATTTTTATAGCGACTGAGACTTGGGTAAAGAAAAGGAAGTACTGAATTGGCTGAAAAGAATATTCACTGACGAAACAGAAATTAACCGTGAGCCTCCAAAGTAGACACCATTGGCGTAAAAGAACCACTGATCAGCAACATGACAAATTGCTAACATGAAAATGAAATATCGTGGCCGTCGGCTTGCTTTGGATCAGGTTGATGACGATTATCAACAGGTTAGGGAAGTTATAACGGCTTTATGTTGCTGTACTTGTATTTTTCAGTGCTAAAGGAAGTGGAAAAGATTACACAATTTTAAGCAGCATTCCCACGTTCAGCCTCTTTTCCCAAAAGAGACACGTAGTATTGGTATTAGTCGGCGGTTATAATTTTTTGGGGAAAATACTGTCACTTGTCACAGGCCTTTATTAGTTTCCTACTCAAATTTTTGATCATAGCACTCGGATAATCCCGCGCGAGAACTTTATCCGGTGGAGCACAATGTCTAATGCATTTATGGCTGTATTTGGTCATTTTCGTTTGAGAGTTTCAGTCTATTGTTAATAAATTGTCTTTTCGTGAATAGGGTCTGCTTTCTTAGTTTGAATTAGTTGAACGTCCATCTAACAGAGGACAAATGTTACCTTAAAAGTCCCTAGTCAGCAAAGTCACTTCGGGGCTTGCTTAACGGCTATCTCAAATTAATTAAACCAAGCAATACGCTGAAAAGGAAACTGGATGCTGGAATTTAGGGTTACAGACTGGAGTCTCTTGTCTTCACAAGTACGCTCAAAATTTTTATAAAACAATTATCTTCTCAGCTCTAATTCCGTGATTTCTTTAATGGTAGATTCATGGCTGGCAACTGTTAAGCACTTCCAGTTGAATTAAAAGAATGACTAGGGCCTACCAAAGTGTCTTCATCAGTCAGTTTTTAAGTGAAGTTAAAAGCCAGTTATTTCCGATATTATCACAACTGTGTAAGCGATGGAGTTATCCTTCTAAATCAGGTTAAATCAACCTCCCGTGAATCTCTGGTACAGTGCAAGTATTTTCATTACTTAATTTCTCCTGCGCATAACTGATGCAAGGATCTCTTAAATCATTCCTTCGTTCCTTCAGTTTCTCTCTTACATAATATGTCCTTAAGTTATTTTGAATGATGCGCTTTAGATTCTCCCCTTCTGGCACGCGGCAATTTCATTTAGCGTTTGCCCTTTGTTTTTGTTATACTGTATATATTTTTGAGTGTTTCGGTTTTACGAAAGCAGTTGCGTGTTAGCGCTAATATCGGGAAATAACCTCTCAAGTGGCTAAAGCGCTACTTTTAAGTTGAATCTAACACGAGTCTTCCCTTAGTTTGATCTCGATCAGTTTACTAAATTTCACTCCCGCCGAATATCACTTTTGGACATGGGGAATATACCCTTTGCGTTCACAATAGTTGTTCTTGCCCTGCTTTTCAGTTTTGCAGAACAAGGGAGTGATGGTGAGGAAATATTTCTTTATTTTTTTGTCTGTACCACATTTGATGTATCTCACTTTGTGTCGGGAACTCGGTGTCACTTTGGTGCCGATGTTATTTCCGCGGTAATGCAGCACACATAATTTGGGTAAAAGAGGAACAATTTTGTGTGAAAATAAACTAGAAAGAAAACGATTCAGATGCAGCAAAGACAACCACAATAATTCACATTGGTTTGTAGAAGTCGAATAAGAGGTAGATAGGGGGACATTTTATCGAGCCCCGACTAACCCTTTTCAGACCGTTTTTGTCATATATTCTAACAGGGCAATAATGAAGTCATTACACGTGCTCACCGTTTAAAGTGCACCTAACACCAAAAACTTTTTTTCGCTAAAATAATGAAGCTTATTTTTTGGAGTAATTTGCCATAATCTTGGCTTTACCATCTTCGATTTCCAGTGTGGTGGTTATTTTCTTTTCATTTTCTAAAGCAAGAGATTTAAATAATGGTCAAAGCCGTCCGAAAACCACCCAAAATAACTAGGAAAAGTAATCGAAATCATTAGAGCAATGTTATCAAATCCTAAAAACAAATAGGGCTTCAACTCAAAAAGTTTATAAGCCCTTACAGTCAGAGTGTTAATACGATTTCTTCATTCGATTACCTGATATAGGAAGGACCAGCCCTTCCTTTGGCTTTGGTAATTCAAGTTACACATTTCATAACAACTCTTTGCCATACCGCAATTGGGAAGGAAGCAGGAAACGTTGCAAGAAAATTGGAGGCGATCTTGTTTCAATCGAAAGTAAAAACGAATGGTTCTTCTTGAAAAAAGCTATTCAAAAGTACGCAACAACTGAATATTTCATCGGCTTGAGGAACGTTAGCAAGTATAGAGAGTGGCGATGGATAAGTGATAACAGGAAAGTTAACGCTACCAAAGGAAAATTTCCCTGGGCTAAAGGCGAACCCAATGGTGACGGAAATTGTGCGGTTATGTATAAGGACTACAGAAAGGACTATGGACTGTTTAACGACTTGAGCTGTAGTGAACAACGACATAATATTGGATATATCTGCGAGAATTCCGTTAACAGCAATGACCAAGAGGGTATGTTTTACAAATCATTATGCTTTTTGTTACGAATTCACTGGGCCTACTTCTAAATATAAAATAATTTTTGACTGATTGAAATAGTTACTGGATAGAAAGTGCACGGAAATAGAGACGATTTTGTTTAATAAAAGATCAAAGCCTACTCGTTATGTCTTCGGCAGTATAATAACTATAGTTGTTAAGTTCAACAGAGGCTTACTGGCTTATCTAATCAAAGTCCTATCATAACATTTGATTGCACTTAGTTCCAACCTTCGAGCCGAAATCAAACCGGACAAAGGGCGTAAGCAAACGATCAGGAACAAAAACTACCTCGAGGCAATCCTTGGCAGTTACTTCAGGAGCACGTTTAACAACGTTCAACGGTCCATCAACAGAAGCACCATCAAAAGGTAGAGAATAGTTTGAGTTTGAACACTTGTTTCGTTTGAACAGCCCTGTACAGAAATGGAAAAGGTTAGTTATCAAGTTTTGTAAGATGTAACACAACAGACAAAAAGTGAGTCAGCCACAAAACGAACCATGACTCAGTCAACAACACCCAAATATCTTTTGACAGAAGCGAGTTCTAAAGGTAGGAACAAAAATTGAAGTTTTACCTTAAAGTCAAATAACTTAGTGCAAGTTTGAATAATTTAATTTCCTTTGCTTAATGGTTGGTATTGCTCAGTAAGTTTGCTTTATTTTTTTCTTTTTAGTTGAGATTTTCAGCTTCTCGTCATATTAATATTATTTTTGGGAGGCGAAAAGTAACAGAATTAGGCATTCTGGCTACTCTAGAAACTCAACTTACTGATGAAGCAGTTGCGTGCTCAGTAGCATGTGCCGTCTCTGTATGTATCATTTTCTTGTTTTGTAGTTCTTGATCACTTCATCGCGAAATTATTATAAAACAAATTACTCATGCCAGGATAAGATTGACTATTGGTGACTAGTTTTATTTATGATGCTATCAGCCAGCCAGGACGTTCTTTTCTGGTCAGATGGATGAGTTAAAAAACCCAATAAAGACGTTGAATTGAAAACGTCATATGCTTCAACAGATTTAAAACTCAGGAGAATGTTTTGTAATTGAATGCCTGCAATTGAAATTGCACGTGATCTCTTGATCGTTAGGCAACAAATCGGCGTGTGAGAACTTATCACGATCAAGGATTTTAATACAGGTACGTTTAAGTTTGGAATAACTCTATACTGGTTAAAGTCATAATTACAGTTGTCTGTGAATGTTTTTTTTCAGAAACACCTCCTAAGAACGTGAAGGATGTTCCCATAAAGGACACTACCAAAAAGAACACTAAAGTGATTATAATCGTCCTGGCCTTACTGGCCTTTCTAATTTTGATGACCTTGATCGTATTTTACGTCATGTATGTCCGACGTCGGAACTTTAAAAAGCAAGGTAATTCCCACTGTAGCATCCACTTCTTTACCATAAAACTGTTTTGCGATTATTTGCCAAAATGTACAGGTTGAATTGAACCATCCATGCTGTGAAAAAGAATTTTATCATTGTGTGCTCCTGATGATACAATGAAGACCATTTTATTGACTTTTCTATCGTCTTTGAAGATTATATGAATAGTTATGGTAGATAACTCATTAATTATTAACGTATTCTTAGTGTTGATTACGTTAAAAAGAAGTAAGTACATTTTACTCTCATGCTCTAAGACACTTAAACTGTTGCATATTTTAGCAATATACGTTTAGCCATGTTGATATCTTGTTAATATTTTTGTTGTTGTTGTTGTTTTTTTTTCATAACTATCGACTGGGACGCTACCGCTTGCTTTAACATCACCATGAATAAATGGTGAGTATATTTTTTTTTTAATTTTTGTTTTCAGCTGACGTCATAACCTTATACAAATTAGGTTTCCGCCATCATGACGCCCATGAGAGTTGTGAAATTGTATGCAAATCTATTCCATTTGTAAGCGCCCATGATTAAAGTCTTCAAATAATTCACATCGTTTTCAATGGATATTTCTCAAGAAAGCGACCCAAAATC
>OMLO01002481.1_pt1 | contig 14927 bp, 10 predicted proteins | sample 1674811 | NCBI WGS metagenome assembly OMLO01 (sample SAMN06265003, study PRJEB25207) | coral metagenome | isolation source: Coral host | place: Mexico:La Bocana,Puerto Morelos, Mexico | collected 2008-11-13 | reverse complement strand
TAATCTTAGTTAGGACCTTTCTGAAAACCACTGTATAGTGAATGAAGGCTTCCTAATAAAAGATTATTATTACTGTCCTTAGTTTTAACAGAGGTTTTTGTTTGTTTTCTTTTATCTTGATATTCTTCAGAGGCCGCCTAAATCATGGACGACATTTTACGTTCCATAGTTCTGTAAATGATATGGCCATCACCTTTGTGTCTTCCAATGTGACAGGCTCTATAACTGATGATGAGCACAGGTTTGCAGCGTGTGGTGTTTGGCTTCAGGTAAGTTCTGAAAAATGATATGCACAGAATGCATGCAAAGACTAACAAATAACTTAATAACCCTTTGCACGCATAGCATTCCCACGGTGTTAGTTTGAAATCACTGTGCACTCGTATTGATGAGTCATCCTTAAGAGATGTAATTCTGTAACCTGCTGTCACCAGGTGCTGATTACAGATGACTTTCTGCAAAGACTCGACCGAGACCTGGATGATTTAACAAGACCCACTGAGGTATGTCATGTAACACCTGTCACCTAAACCCCTCATGATCTTGATTACCTTGAGCTGCATGAGGAATGTCTAATCTGATAACTACTAGTTAAATAATTATTAATTTCCTGTGTAACAAGAACCGTGCACCTAGATTCTCTACCATACTGCATATTTTCTGTTAATTTCTGCATTTTTTGTTTTTATTTCAGCTTGCCCTTCCAAGGGAATATCGATGGCCAAGATATGGAATGATTATCTCTGTTCTTCCAGACGATAACTAGATTGTCGCTGTGGTTAAGGTAGCCTCCCATGCAGATGTTCTTAGACATTTTCTTGGGGAGGGACGTGTGAGAAGCCTAAGAACATCTGCATTTGAGGCTATGGTTAAGGCAGCACAAAAAATACTGAGACATAAGTACCCAGCAGTACATAAAGTAGCTAGTGATGAACTGCGAACCCATGGAAATCAGTGCCTTTGGGCACTGTCACTTATTGCAGCTCTTTCAATCTCATGGTGTTGGAGACAGAAGTGTGGTCAAGAAGCGATCTTGGACACTTGATATGTACAGAAATAAGCTTTATACATGTATGTCTGTGATGGAAACACAATGGGGTCTCTGAGCCGTCACCCTTCTTGCTAGAGCCTTTAAATATGCTAGTGAAAGAAAGGGGCACTAGTGAGTGCATGGGCCCCTTCATATCTTTACCTCAGCATTCTTTGTTGTTACCATTTACCATACATTTTAGACTTTTGCATTAAGGGAGAAGTTGATTGTCTATGTGCATCCCGAGATGATCAGGCTATTCTTTCACAACTGCCTGCAAGAAGCAAAATTATTTTCTTAGATACAAATTAAGGGTAATTGTGTAGGGAAATTGATACAAATTAAATAATAATTACTGGTAACTAGATTTCTGGTAAAAGTGACAAATTGGCAAAGCCTCCGATTCTAAAATGTGACTGTAGATAATTATTCAAGACTAAAACTGCTTAGAACCTTGTAGAAAATTAAAATAATGTAAATTGTAGTTCAATTTTAGTAAAAATAAAATCCAATCATGTTATACATTAAAATTATGTACAAATTGTGTAACATATAGAAAATAGAGATCTGCTTTTAACAAGATTCAAGTCTGTAAGCCACAGTATTTTAATAGATTGAAGGCCACTAATAGAAGAAAAAGTGAAGTGTCAAGCATTGCATTCGGTTTTTGCTTTCAAAGTTCCAGTGTTTTCCTTTAACTTGTAGGCAAGCTGGAATTGATTCCAAGTTTGATATGTTCCAAATAGACCATATTAATTTTATATTCTCTGTGTTGGACTGGAAGTAGCTTGCAATAGAGGCTCATTTAAAAAGATTTGTTTGTTATTTGCATTTGAAAAGACCCAAATTAACCTCAGTTGCAAGCTAATTCCAGTCCTATACCGAGAATGCGAAAAATGGTCAAACGGTAATTTGGTTCCCTTAAAAATTACCACCCCTTTGAGACAAAAAATGTCATGGCCATGAGGCAAGCAAATGATTGAATCCACAAACTGGACCAAATAATCAATGACTCCCAGAGTGAAATCATCCAACTGAAGCATAGCCAACATACTAAACCAGAGAGAGGATAACTCACACAACTACCAATCAATTACTGACAGTATTTTTATTTATAAATTATGCAGCGTTGAACAATTTGTTGAAACTATATTCTTCATTCAACTGGCAAAACCCTTCAGAGTTGATTTTTTTTATTATACACTGCTTGTTAACATCTAAATGGTGGACCGATCTATAATATTCTACATTACATCAGTTAAAGTCATCAACCAGTTAAATGGCTAATCTGGTTAAAGGCCTTGCAGGGCAACACGAGGAAAGATACCTGGCAGAGAATGTCTTTAGTCCTGTTTTTCGACTCTTCGACAGGATCTTTGATTCAAATGAGAAGAAGAAACGGTTAAACACTGTAACGGCAATTTCTTTTTCAAAGAGCAGCTACCCAAAATTAAATTTAAATAACACCGATTAGATTGTCCATCTCCATCATCTTTAATTTGTCATGGCAAACAAACACACAAACATTCCTGTGTGAAAACACTGGCATAAAACTGCAGCTTCTAAAACATGTACCGTTTCTGTATAAATCAAGTAGCATTGGTAAGACTTTCTTACAGACTGCTTTTACATTCAGATCATTACTTTGATTTAAGATAATGTCTATAGCTTTCAGATGCAAAGTGAACAATCATCCAGCATTATATTTAAATTACCTACTAAAAGTATTCCTTTTAACTATTTTTTAAAGAAACATTGTGATAATGCTTCCAGTCAATGCACAATTAAATATCACGAGGTTATCAAGGTACCAGTCTACACAAAGAGGAACACAGGAACTGGTCTGTAAACTCTGCAGACGAAATTCCTAAATCCTCCTTCAATTAAACTTCAGCAACGGAAGCAGGAACTGGCATGTTAACTCTGCAGCCGAAATTCCTCTCTCCCATCTTGTTAGACTTCCATCTACATTTTCAAACCACAGCAGCAGGACAATCAGGCATATGACCACTGAAGCCAAAATTCCTTTCTCCCTCCTTGGAAGTCAGACATGTGCATGCAACTTCAGTGCTGCTGTGGCCTTGTCAGAAGATTTGGAAACTAGCAGAGCACTGTGCAACCAAAAATTCTTTTTTCTAATCCACTGCTGCAACATTCTATGGAAGACTAAACTTGAAGCAACACTGCAAATGGCTTCCTTGTAATGCAAATGGTCATTTCTGTTGAAGATGAACCTGGGCTATATGCAATGAAGTGATTTCTCTTTCAAAGTTGTTACACTTAACAACTTTTAAATTGCTGAGAGTTCATACTCAGCTTCTGTCTCTGTCAAGTGCAAGAAATGTTTGAAAAACTCATAAACTGACCAGCAGATGGCACAAGATGGCATCTGATAAAGCACTCTAGCTTGAAGTCCTTGGAAATAGCCAGAGAAGCCCCGTAATTTGTAGATTGAACGGAATGCTGTGAGCATACCACTCACATAGACAGCATGTCCTTCTGGTCTAACAAGAATACCCACAGCACTCCTTTCTTGGGTGTTAAGTAATGTCTTTGCAACATCCAGTGGAGTTGTCAGAGCAGCAGCTACTGCCCCAGCAGATGCACCTGCTATCACATGAGTCTTTGGATCATATCCACGCGAGGGATTAAGTTTTTCTCGTGCATATTCATACACAGTGAAGTGTAAGCACTGAAACGGTATGTTCATGGAGAGCTGAGTAGTGTAACTGCGGTAGAAAGCTCTGATTCCTTCCTCTCGAAATATAGTCCTAACACAATGAAGTACTCCGCGATAAGGGCTGTTGTATATCTGCATTCTTTGCTTGACCACTGATTAGACAACATGAAAGTCAAATAACACAAAATTAGCATTTTATGACTAAGGATCAAACCATTTATCAAGTAGCAGCAAGCATAAAGCAAGCATAAAAAACTATCTAGTTGCTAGATACACCTTCTATTGGATTCATTGCACCATCATGGAAGAGTGTAGCGCAAACCCCAGCAAGACCTAAATAAAAAATGGGTACACAGTTAATGACTGTGGGCAAGTAACTAGTAACTAACAACAAAAGTATTATTAAAAACACCATTACAACATGACCTCAAACCAGAGCAAGCTGTTGATGTATCGTTGATGACAAATATGGCAACATTTAAGTACATTTAATGAGATAATTCACCCTTTCATAGAGGAGGTAGTAACAGTATGTATGTACAGCGAAGAATACCTAAAAAACTCAAACGCATTAAGGCAGTAAAGAAAGGCAACACTAAACTTGGACAACAGGAATTTTATGTCTGATACATTTTAGGCAAAATTCCTTTCCTAATGGAAAAATAAATGAATCAAATTTTCTTGAGAAACAAGCAATGAAGCAGAACCACTTTGTAATGCCCAAAATATTATACAAGAACAACAAACTACAGGTGAGCCCTGTTTACATGGACACTGAAAGGACAACAAGTGTCTGCCACAAAAGAGAAAGGGACCACTGTCCATAATAATGAGTTGTCTGTATTAAACAGGTGTCTGTAAAGCAGGGTTCAACTGTGCATGCAATCAAACCATTACTGCAGTGTCTTCTCAGATGACATCTGGTGCTGCAACTCAAAGAAAAGCACAACTGGTCTACAAAATACCTAAAGCTTGCTTGACGTTGGAGAGTAAGCTTTGCAACATGTAGCTTTTTTTAAAGGTTCATACTTGAATATGTCCATTGATTTAAACACATTTTGATGAATTGACTCTTGGGTAGAAAGGATTTGATAGTGATCACATGCACATTAAGTAAAAAAGCTACAAGATCTCAAAACCAAAATACATGTAATAAACATACTGAGAAGGAACCTGTGATTTGTTTTGTAATGTAACAGTGCAGCTGTAACTAATTCAAAGATGTGATGCCTTATACATCAGGAAACACCTTTAACAGCAAACATACATTGTAGTTTAATTACTCTGACAAAAAAAAATCCTTGCATGATTACGAGCATTGCCTAATGTCTTAAATGCAAATCTCATAAACATGTTTTATTACTAACATGGGAATTTGAAGAAAGTGTGACGATCACATCTAACTTGTTCTCCAATTTACAATAATATATACAGTAGTTACGGCAATTATATGATGACCTACCATGTGATATAGGATTATACTTTGTTTGGTTTCCGTTTATAAACTGTTTGGTTGCTTCATAAGTACTGAAGTACAATGCATGAGCTGGGCCTGCTCCTAGTGCTACAACATTAATTCCTCTCAGAGGTGCCAGAAGTCCTTCTTTTGTAACCATACTTGTCATTGCATGATAAATACTTCTGTAGACAGCATTTGGATGTGGACACAAGCTCTGCATTCTTGTCTGCAAAACAGTACCAATACAATCATTTGTTAACCTTAAAAAAACATATACATTAAGAAAAAGTTGAAAGGAAATCAAGTCTATTTGTTGCCAGAGTATTGGGTTGTTATGTTGTAGTTTACACTGAATTTCAGGTCAAGCTAATTTTGTAAACTGGTTTGATTAGTACATGTAGTTTCCTTTAGTCCAGTTAAATACCACAATCCTTAAAGAAAAATAAGAATCAAATGACTGGTACCGGTAGTTCAAAATCATTTTCACCCAAAATTAATTTAACGCTACAACATAAAAACTGGCCAAACACTGAGTTACAATAAACATATATTAAAGCTAGTTTCCACCCATGTTTAGAAGGGTTGTTTACTTGTGTGGTGCAGTAACAACTTTCAGAACCTAACTGTTTTAAAATTTATATGAGCACCATAACAACAATAAGGTCCAAAGAAAAGTTTCTTTCCTATGATCAAAACATAGAGTTTATAAATCTGATTAATTTCCGAGTTTATTACTTCAACCAGTAAAGTGTAAAAGGTATAATGTATGATTTATATTTTCCTAATATCCAACAGCTTTCCCAGACAATCTGATCCATTAAGACAAGGAAACAAATATGAATTACACAGGGTCAACTCAATTAGTCAAGCTGGAACACTATTGTCTTACTACAAAACATGACATGACACAATTTGGATATTCTTCATGTCCTGACCATTGAGGTGATTCCTGTCTGGTCTTTAGTTTAGCAAAAATGAACACTCCTGTGTACACAGATGCCTTGTCAAATGTCTTTTAGTGAGGTTTGCAGTGAGATTTGAGTTTGCATATAAACTTGAGCTTCAACTGTGTTAACTACTCCGGTTCGTAAAAAACGTTTTTTATTCTCACACACGCACTCTTAATAATAATCGATGTCCCGCGATACTTACAATTTATACACATATGTAAATATGGAAAGTTCTAGAAGCGTCTTTCGTAGATTATGCCTGTAAGAACAATATGCACTAATTATCTAACACTTAACACTTGAAAGGTGGCAATAAGCAACCTGATTACGTAACAAACTGCTTGCAAATTACATTTAAATGATACTTGGCAAGTGTCCCACTGATACATGTGCCCCTATTGTACAAAATGTTTTCAGAATTGAAGCCAACCAGATAATGAAGAGTACTTTTAACAGTTTTAAGGGTCACAGAAACCTTCTATAAATCATTAATTTTCGGAGAAACCTACATTTATTTCAGACTCTCGATATTTAAAAATAATATTATTTTATATTGATATTACATTTAAGCTTATGGGTGGCAAGCAATCATTGGACAGTCTTCACTTACCAGCGCGAACGATTGCAATATCGCTGACAGAATATCGATAACGTGCTAGGCTCCGAAAATGACGTCGGAAAACAAACAACTTGAGTCAACATCGCAAAATGGTTAATTTTTAGCTGATTATAGTTTCAACAACATTCACATAAAAAGTCCCAACTAAAAGCCACAGATCAGTATTCAGAGAAACAAACTACATCAAAATACAGAGGAATAACCTAATATCAAATGTCACAAGGACACGCTTGACCAGCCCACAACCAGACAGTTGGGATATTTTCATTTTAGCCCACCAAAAAGAAACCATTCACCACGTGAAAGTTTACAAAGAAATTCGTACGTACTAAAGTTGTAAATTCTTACAAAAAGTCCGCAAATCGAATTGTCGTACCTTAACACAATCCACAGGGTACATTACACAATGTTCCATGACTCCCGCTAATGCGCCCGCTGCAAGATGAACTGTAACTTTCTCCGTTGGCAGGCTCTCGTATTCCGAGTCGTCCATAGCGATGGGTAAAGTAATCGACTCCAGTCTTGTAACCGTTTTGAAAACGTAAAATTCGACGTAAATTTGAGCGTTTCGTAATACCAGTGCCTTGCACACTTTTGTTAAAATGCACCCGCCATGACAGTCCACAGTGCTATGTTTAGTAAGCCATGTGACCAGTTTTGACCAATTAGGTGCAAGAATATGAAAGTGAACCAATCACAAGTTACGTTCTATTGGGCAGAACAAAAGTACAAGACCAATACTCCAAGAAATAGCAATAATATGGAATAATATGGTCAACTGAAAACACAGACTCAAGTTAGACATCTCATTCTTAGCACTGAAGTCAGAAAAGTCATCTGGCTAAATAAGATCCAGTGAAAAAAGGTTAAAACTTGAGAAGCCCGAAGTTGTTATATCGTGACCCATATTACGTCATCGTATGCTTGAGCGATGCTAAAAATAAAGCGATCCTTTGCGGTATTCTCTAAATTTGTTCAAACGTGATGAAAAATTTCTTTTGTTTTAATTATTTTAACATGAGCTGTTGTAGTTGGGTTTTGTAAGTGGTAAATCCAACTTGTTGACAAAGCTGGAAAGCGGCAAATAAAGAGAAAAACAAACTTTTATTTTTTGGAATTCTTGGAACTAAACGGGAAAAATAATCTCGGCTGTCACTTCATTTTGTGTAATACGTTGCCACTACCTATTTGCTATTAAACAAGCTGTGTTTGAATATTTACTGCTGTTGGGAGAAACATTGCCACTGAGCTGAGCGAGTGAAAGACTGAATTCGCTACTGACACCCTAAAACAAATTGGCGATACCTGCGAGTTTGAATTAAAAACGAACGGAATAACTCACGAGCAATAAACAAACTGATAGGTGTTCCCTTGTTTCTTGGAACAAATATTTGAGATGATGAGAGAAGCACAGTTCACTTCTAAGCCAACACCTTAGGCATCGTTCCAAAGCAGGGGAGGGTGGAAGGAGGGCCAGTAAGGGCGGTGAGCTAAACGGTGCGGGATTTCATTTGCTATAGTAATCATGTACGGCTCGCGGAAATTCAAAAACAGAGCGGCAATCTGCTTTCGTCAACTCACGGAAGGGGTGCTGAAACAACTGGATAGAAACTGAGGAAACTGAGGCGCACATTGCATCACTGCCAACTTCTGTACGTTGCATCATCTCATTCCACTTGCGGAACTCAAATAAATGACAGTTCCAAGAAATGCAGGAAGACCTGTCAGTTTGTTGTTCGTGACTTGGAATTTACATTCCGTTTTTAACTGAAACGATAATTAAAGAAGTCTTTAGGTGTCCTGAGAAAAGTCATGGTTCCGGATTCCTCAGATGTGTCTTATCTCTCCAGCTGGCGATATTACAAACAGCAGAAAATATTTCTAAATCTTCAGTAGGAAATAATATACAAGTCTGTGATTATTATTATTGTAATTTTACTTACGGAAATGTTTAGTTTTTTGTTTGTTCGCTTATTTCTTTATATCCAGATTTTTCAATAAACTTAAATTTTTTTAATCTGGAAAACGCAAATACCTTTGTTTGGTAATATGATAAATCTAAAAAAGACGGCAAAAAGATTTCATCATGTGAACAAATTTAGTGCTTACCATAAAGACGGCTTTTGTTCGGTGATTGGAAATATTCGTAAAGCGGGGTTACTATTAGAGAGCCCGACTGAGGAATAACAACAGTGCGAGCGGTAATCCAGGGTAACGCGAAGTCCTTGCTAAACGTTTCTTCAACGTGGATAGGAAAATGAAATGAGGTCTGAAATGGTATTGCCAAGATGAAAGAATTAACTTATATGCGTTTAGATCGGATATTGGGTTTTAACGATTTGGTATCCTATGGAACAACAGGTATTAGGCCCATTTATACATTTTCATTTCTTTTGATGCTTTTTCCAGAAACCGAGCAGTAAAGTTCACGTTTGAGCAACACCCAGCAAGAAAGATCCTAAGATTAGTATGGTCGTTGTGTACTAACTTCGGGAATGTCAAATCTTGTAGCGAAAACGTTTCACCTGGAATATATAACCCGGAAGTTATTCCCTGAATGTTAGGTGTAGTAGAGAAAGGGGAAACCCTAAGGCCATGTTTTTTACCTAAAAACATTTGTCCTTTTCCTCCCTCCCGATGTTTATACTTACATCAGCAACAACGTAATCCATGCCAACACAAGTTTCCCTTCAGTGTGTTTTTCGTTTTTTTATTGCCTTCAATCTTTAATATTTATCTTTAACATCCTTGTTCAATTTAGAGCCGTAAACTATTATTCTAATGTTTTCTCTGCATATTGCAAACATTGATTGACTTTTTACGTCGAGACATAAGTGAAGTGATGTTAAGATTTCCAGGGACAAACATGTGAAGACAAACAATGCAGGGAACTAATCAAAAATCGAAGGAAAACTCGCAATCCGTGTAAAGCGCAGGAAAAGGCACTGGAAAAGCTAAAGTATCTGATTGGCTCTTTACCTATCAGTGTTCGCTCGGATTGGCAAAGTCGCATTGCTTCCTTGAGCTAACAGTTGTAACGAATGTTCCGTTAAAGTAACAAAGAATCAAGGAAAACACTTTGCTTTCGAAAACATCAATGACACCAAAACGACATCGGCTTCACGCGGTCACTTTTTCAAAAGTGTTGTTGATGCCAGCTGTCTGCTTCAGTCGGGTCTTTTTCACCTTCAGCAGGGTCTTTTTCACCTTCAGCATCAGCATCTGCAGAAGTTCCTTGCATCAGTGATGAGAGGTAAGAGACGACTTCCTGTAACAACACACATCTCAGAAATTAGAGAAGGGATCGGTAGAATGACAGAACATGGACGTAAAAGGCAACCGGTTTAGTGGTCAAAATGCCGTTTTATGAGGTCTTCACTTGTTACACAGCATACCTTTCTTCGAAAGGACTTGGCAAAATCAACAGCTTTCTTGCCATACTGAAACGTTAAAAAAAAAAGAAAAAAGAAAATAACTGAAAACAAAAGCAACATTCATAACATCGCTGATATGGTATCATCCAGTCTATGCGGGCCAGTAGGCGAATAAGGCCTAGCTAAGGTTACGTACAGAAAACTCCTTTTCACCTACTGAGATTCAGTGACATTATTACGACGAGCTTAAAACTAGGTTTTGGGAAAAATTTATTCTTCTTGATAAGTGAATAGCTGCATGAGAAAACCAAACCAAATGGCTCCAAGAAGATCAATTTTTAAGAAGCAAAGAAACAGCATTCCTGTTACTTGTATCTATTATAGCTGACACAAATGAATTAAGTACAGACCTCATTTTCAGTGTGTAAATTTGCTCCACTTTCCACAAGAAGCTGAACCAAGGGTAGATTACCACTAAGAGCAGCTGCCTAAAATATCAGGATAACTCAGCAACTGTTACTCCTTTGATTTATACGGTAATAACAATAACACAGTCAACTAAGCTCTGCCAAGCAACATAACATATATTCCCATTACCCACATTAGCATAGCTATTTCCGAAGAAAATTGGAAAACTTGTTACAACTAGTTTTTGGGTGGATAAGAAAACCTGGAAACTCTTTGAGAAATAGAAAAAAAAACATTTTTGTGTTGTTCCCCAGACTGAGTAATGTTCTGTACAATTGTTTGCATCTTTAATGCTATATCCCTTTTAGCTCCCTCCTTTTAAACGAAGACAACCAAAAATAAACTTTCTGTTATTCAAAAATCATTAAGGTATCTTTGTTTGCCAAGAAATCTCACCATCAATGAAGACTTTCTGATTTTGTCCACTTTGTTCAAATCTGCTCCATTTTCAACCAAAATTCTGGCCACGTCAACACTGCCATTCATAGAGGCTAAAAGGGAAACATGGTTGTAAGTGTAAAAAGCTGTTAATATAGACAATAGCAGGAATTCAATTTGTGATAAAATGTGACAAAATGTAAATAATCAGACAAAAATGCTGGCATAATAGGAAAAACCAGATTTTGTAAGCATGCTGCATTTCAACAATCCAAGAAAGAGACACTGAGTGTTTCATTCCAGTGTAAACCGAACTCCATACCTACCAAGTCTTATCAATGGAGAACAACCAGAATCATCTTCAACATCAACCTGTTAATCAAAAAAAAATTAAAAGTGAATGGTGATGAAATAGTCTGCAACCGGTTAAGTGGTCCTGGATGGAGCATTGACTGCGACCAGTGTGTCATATTCTTTACAACACTAAACCAGAGTTCAGACAGTGTTTGAGTCCTGGAGAAGTCAGCACCACCAAATTGCCTCATTCCACCAAGGAGAAATAATGGTACATATATAGGGAAACGAATGGGGAGTCTGACAAAAAATGTAATTTGACGGTAAAATGCAATGACTCTTTAAAAAATAAAGAAAAAATGGTCATACATTAATTCCATTGTCTAATAGCCACTGTATACAGTCTGTTTTTCCACCATCCACTGCCCAGTGAATACAACTCGATCCACCCTTGTCCCAGGTGTCTACAGATGCTCCCTGCTCAAACAGCTGCTGAGCTACTTTTAAATGACCAGCAAAACAGGCCAGCATCATACTACAAAATGAAACTACACGGTTATTGATCATACAGGGATAAGGCTAAGAAAATACTAAGCTGGCTCACTGACAAGGCCAGCCAGCTTTTCTGGCCTTGGCGACTATAAAGTCTAACAAAGTCTTTGCTTTTGTGTGAATTACAGCCGGATTTTCAAAACTTCTCTTTTGGCCAGTGATGATGTTGATTAGATGAACTACTGTGTATCACAACACTCTGTGAATTACATGTAAAATCTAAATAAATGTACATAGCAACGATAAATAAAAGAATTTTAATATCAACCTCAGATACAAGCTAAAATGATAGATAAGTACTATGCAATATAATCACCTGTTTTTTCCACTTGCATTGGCGTAGTTGACATTGGCGTTGTGTTCAATTAAAAGTGAAACAATGCTAAAAGAAATAGCAACTTTACTCTTACCAGTAGCAAATGAACTCAGAACAACACGTCACTGTTAATTGCAACTTTTACCAACTAAAGAGTATCACAGATGTGTCTTTGATGAATAGCTACATGTCTGTAGTTGGATCAAAACTAGATAAGGATTAGCTTGCAATGCAGCAGCTTCCTCAACATATGATGTCCGATGTCACATTACACTTTTTTTATGAAGACATCAGTGATCATTGCAGTTATGTGCACAACTTAAGAAGTTGCAAAATTATTGGCTTGACAGCTGAGTTGGTGTACAGAGCACTGCACTGGTATTGCAGGTCATGGGTTCGAATACTTCTCAGACCTGAATTTTTTCATGCTTTAATTTCTCAACTGCTTACGTTCTGTGTATTACTGTCGGTGTGATCAATGTGAGTTTTTTTCATAACTTTGATGATCACTGATGTCATATCTTTCTCTGCAGTTCAAATATATGATTCTTCACATATTCATTTACATTAATCATGTTAGTGTATATGGTATCTTTCTACCTTCCCTCCCAACAACTAAAATACATTTGTGACATAACCATCTGCTTGAACCAACCTTGTGTAGCCCTTTTGTGCTGCAATCATTAGAGGAGACATTCCATATGTATTGGGAGAATCAACTAAATTTTCAATGCTGGGGATATGAAAACAAAGAGTAAATTATGTTGAAACCAGGCAGATTTATGCACATTAGTGGTTAGTAAGCATACAACTTTTACCAACCTTTCTTCAAGAATTGCTTTCACTTTTTCTACTTCCCAATTAAGCACAGCACGGTGGAGATCATAACCACATAGAGGGATTTCTAAGTTAATAGAGAATTAACTGCAATTAACATTTGCTCTATTATTATCATAAACTTCTAAAGGCATTCAATATCAGTTTTTAACTTCCAATAAAGTTCCAATAAACTGCTTTTAACGATCTGCAGCTCCAGGGACTGACCTGCAGGTACTGTTGGTTAACACTGCATGCAACATTTCACCTAATTACATGGCAAGCTAGAGTCGCTAGCTTGCAAGATAAACCACATGCTGCAATGTGATTGGTTAGTTGATAGCACAGATACAGCTTTTTTGCCCACTAGAGATGACTCGCTACAAATTAAATACATCGTACAAGAAAATATATGCAAATGATTGGATATTTAGCTCCATAAACAGGTAAAAAATATCCTAATCAATATTCATCCATGCATTTTGGGCTGACCATTGGTTGGTCAATAACTTAATATATATAGTATTACATACTTGTAGTAGTAACAGTTATCACTTGACTCCAAGGGCTGTGTCCATGGTCATTGCTGATGCGCAGGCGGTATCGATAAGTCTTGTTATCATCCAGGCCTTTAAACACATTGCTTTTGGCAAAGCCACTTGAGGAAGATATCAAATTAATACTGATTTAACTACTGGTAACAAGTAGCTTGTTCCCTATTCACAGCCTCCTGTTCAAGCCAGAGTATGAGGGGTTTCATTAACATTTTAAGAAGGACCTGGCCAACTGGTTTTTACAGGTCGGCAAAACCTTTTCAACTGAAATTCTTTTTAAGAAAAATTTTTCTCTAGATGGTTAAACCAGGCCGGTAAAATTGTCCTTGCAGCTGGTCAACATTGAGATTGATCTAGGACCTCCAGCCAAAAGATTCTGTTGGACTCAATTGCAACCAGTCACTAACTGCCACCGGTTAAGAACTAAGATTGAGACTCAGGTGTTCCTGTTAAATTTAAAATAATTGATCTCAAAGTTTGAGATAACAATTATCCCCTCTACAACTACCTTCAAGCTTGTGACTTAATTTGATGGCACAGTCTTACTTGTAGACATTTCCAAATCCTTTCCTAGCATTTTCTTCTTCTTCCTGGACACAATAACGAAGCCTCCCTTCTGAGGTGTCTTCAGTGGATTCCTGATTCCAGTACAACTCTATACTGTTAGGTGTAACCTTCCCAACAACAGGCGGTGCTGGCTTCTCAGGAGCTAAAAATATAGAGAAAGCAAACAAAAACAGGCTGCAAAACACAATAAAATTACTACAATGCAACAAAATAGTTGTTCACAACCATTTTACAACATCAATTCTGTGATTCGTGACTAATAATATTATCTGAGAACTGAACCTTACCTGACATTGCTAGGCACAACTGAATAAATCAACTGCAAAATTATGTGAAGAAGTAAATTAGTAAGGGTAATCACATGGTTTCAAGTTCAATTTTGAATTAATTTGCACAGTCAAGTGAATTTTTTAAAAAGCTGAAATTGCATGAGCAGCTTTGGCTAGTGCTGCACTGCTAACTGCACTGCTCTCAGTCAATCAGAATCAAGTAATTTTTTCATGCATATTAAACAACTAGATTATAAGCTCGAGATTTCTATGAGGTGATAGCTGATAAAGCAAATAATCTAATTGTTTTAGTAGAAATCTACATCCAAGAACTACATCGGACTGACTGAAGGAACTTTTAAACAGAGATATACCCAACACAAGTCTACATTCACTCACAGAAAACTTTCTAACAGCACTGAATTATCAAAGTACATCTGGCAACTCAAAGACAGCTACATCAATTTCACAACTAAATGGTCTATCATCGCAAGAGCTTGCCCCTACAATAATTCAAGTAAACAATGTGACTTATGCCTAGCAGAAAAACTTTATATTATCAAACACAGCAATAACAATCTCCTGAACAAACGATCTGAAC
>OMLO01002480.1_pt1 | contig 14927 bp, 10 predicted proteins | sample 1674811 | NCBI WGS metagenome assembly OMLO01 (sample SAMN06265003, study PRJEB25207) | coral metagenome | isolation source: Coral host | place: Mexico:La Bocana,Puerto Morelos, Mexico | collected 2008-11-13 | reverse complement strand
AGTAAGTCATTATCTCACTGTAGTAGAAGTTTAAAAAAAATCTATCGAGTAGAAAATTTTCGCGCGAACGTCCTTAATTGATACAGAGAACAGCTGGCCGATAAATAAAGTTAAACGAAACTTTATAAAACTGAGTTATCACACTCAGTTTCGTTTCTGCAATGTAGATTCCTTATTCCAGGAATTCGCATAGCCGGTCTCAGTGCAACCTGAATTGGTGACTGTCACATAGCACAGAAAGAATCGACATAAGCCATATGAGCACGGTAGCAACTGCTTTGCAAAATCGCTCAATTTCATATAGCTTTTAGTACGTGTCAACACGCAATATGAACAGTTGGGGGTCCAACTAAAACTCCCCCAAATGTATTCGATCCCAATGAAACTAACTCCTTTCACAGCTGCCTTCTGTTTTAAATTAACCAAAGCGACAAGAACGTTACCAATTTACCAGCAGAGCAGATGCAAATTTTCGTGACCTCAGGCAAAAACATCCCAGAGAGACTCTGGAAACGAGGTTGATTTCGCGGTGGCGTGGTAATTAGTCAAGAACAGTTGTCATAGAAACATACAACTGCTCTTTTTCCGCCATGTTTGAAGTCATAACATTCTCGAACGAAGAACATCGATTTATTCTCATGTCGTTTTAGAACCTCTTCAGGACTTCCAATTAGAATCTACTCAGGGCGCTTTAAGAAAAATGACTGCAGCAGTAGCACTATCAAAAGAGCCTCTGAACGCTACAGAGATCGAATTTGAAGTGGATGATCTAGGACTGGAGGATGGAGATCAAGAAGGCCTCCTTGCAAGATCAGAGAGCATGTCTCCCGAACATTTTGAAGGAAGATCAAGATCGTTATCGGTTTCTGATGTGATTAGTCAACATATTATGGAATCGGACGGTATGGCGTCTCCAATTGTGAGAGCCTTTACACGAAGCGCGGTAAACCGATGGCGAGGTAACGTGGAGAAAAAAATCACTCGTAGACTGATGGAGGTGAAAGCGGAGCGCAAGAAAAGAGATGCTGAATCCAAGGAGCTTTCTCGTCTTGTTGCTAGAACGGTTCCTCTGGATGTTTTAGCTAGGGACTGGCTTAATGACAACGACCTTACCTCGGATGTGAGGGTGTATTTGGTTGAAAATCTTTTACCGACGTTAATTTTGGGAGTTGAGAAACTCTTGACTGAGGTTGAAAAGAGAGATCTAGCAGACTCTGAGGGCTTCTGTCCAGATTTTAACCCCATTGACTACCTGGCACAGTTTCTTATGAGAAATAATCCAAAGTATAGTAACTTTGCAGAAGCTTCACCCTATGCGAAGGGAATCCGCAAAGTAGTGGAAGATTTGAAAAAGGAGGTGTTTTCAATGGAAGATAATAAACTTGCAAAGCTCAAGGCTGATGCCAAAAAACGGCGGGAAGCAAGAGAAAAAGAGGAGCATCAAAAGAACATGGAAAACCGCCGTCGTTCTATTGCTGTGGAGGAGCAGTTTCCTGAGTGGACTGCGGACTGGAACGGTGTCCTTCCCTTATCAGTTGTGAGTGTACATATCTCTCATTAGTAGAATTCTACTAATTTACTTATGCAAATGCTGCAATCTGATTGGCTGAGCTACTCTAACACTACCAAACTACCAAACAGTCTATGGCAGTAATTAAATTCCTGAGAAGACTAAAAGAAAAACATTAATGGTTTATTGACTTTTTAAAGCTTGAAATTATTGGAAAAAAAAGCGTAGGCATGCACAACTTCAATTTCAAATGCAATTCAATCTGAGTAATCTATCTAAGGTGCAACATTTAATAATACATTGAGAAGTAATTGGAAACCGTTTGGAAGTGAATTTCAGTTAGAATTCTACTAAAACAATCAGATTATTTGCTCTCATTTTCTATGAGGTGATAGTTGATTACCGGTAGTCAATTTGGCCTTTGGCCTCATCAGCTGTGACCTCATAGAAATGTCAAGCTCATAATCATATTGTAAATTAGCTATGATAAAAATAGTGTAACAGAGTTTTCCCATCATCCACAATTCACTGTATATGTAGTAATGTTGTTTCTAAAGACTTGAAAGTCTTAGAAAGGGAGGGAGATGGTGGATGAAGGAGAAAAGGGGTCTGTTATAGGTTTGCCCCATCACAAGTTCACACCCTACTCAACCACCCAATCTAGCTTTTCATTGAGTAAGTTCTAGCACATGGATTCTTGGACATTTATGGCTCCATTCAAATTGATGTGTGAACAAAGTCTGTATATACTGCACACTAAGTGTGATGTCGAACTAAGGTCTCTAATGAGAACGTTACCATCACTTGAAGGATCACACTAGCTGCTCCTGTTTAGTTCTCAACTGAAAGATCTCGCTGCTTACCAAGGGAACAAATGTGTAATGTTGAAGGTTAAGTCATTTGTTAACAAACTTGTAATGTCAAACTTTTTTTTTTGTATGTTGGGGTGATTTTTCAATTGTGGTGTATTAACCTCTATGATTGATGACACTATTGGCTGGGAGATGCATATTTACTTATTGTTGAGTATTTTATCGGGGTCTACCAGTACTCACAATGTGCCAATACTACCCAATCATTGGTTGCCAATTCTACTGTGGATAACTAGTTGTACTTTAGGAACCTCATGAGGGGTTACTATTTGATTTTGAACATGTAAAAGGGTCTGAAGAGCTCACCTTTATAAGCTTTGATTGAATATCTCCACCCCTAGGCATGCTGCAAAATACGAGAGTTACTTGTAAGAATTAAAGACTGCATCTAACAGTTATGATCTACTTTGCGTATGAAAACTGAGGTACACTGTAACTTTTTAATTTTGCACTCTTGCTAAATAGGTTCAAAATGTGTTAAAATCATTTGAAGAAGTTGCTGCAAATCTTCCAGAAGAAATCAGGAAAGGTATTTGAAGGACCATTTGCCAGCCCTTGTAGTGTGCCAGAGTTAACTAACTTTATTGTGACTATATTTTTTCAATATTTTTATAATCATGTGACACTGTTATTTTGGATTAATTCGTTTTGGCAGGTGCATCCTTTCTTATCCCCCTTGAGCCCACAGATTCCAGTGGAAAAATGGTCAATATGCAGCAGTTTAAAGATGTAAGAAATGTTGTACACATCTGGCTTGTTCATTCAATTATTTGCATTATGTCATAGATTAATAATAATAATAATAATAATAATAATAATAATAATAATAATAATACATGTAATAATAATGATGTGTGCATTGATGTGCATTGGGGGTCAGCAGGAATCCTTATTAAGAAGGTGCTGGAGATGTAGATTGAAAGAAAAGAAAAAAGCAAACGGCAAAAGGCTTCCCTAGGCAACTTGTTGTTACCCAGAGTCAATGATGAAACCAGCTTCTATATTTTCAATAGCTGATTCTTATAAACCTCTTCAATTGCTTCAATAAAAATGGAAAACGTTTCAGGTTACATGTATTTACTTGTATTGTGTGTTATTTGTAGTATATTCGTCCTTATGCTGGTAATCTGTCCAAAGAAGCTTTCAATGCGTTTATCGAGCACTTAACTCGCTGTGCAGCACACTACAGAGCAGCTACTGTGAAAGAAGCAATGAGGTAAGTTATGTTCACTACATGTAGTTTAGTTATTTTAGCACTGTTATCCACCGAGTGAGAGGATTGTAATTTGTTGTAATTCGCTGATGTAGGACAGATGTTCTCTTTTGTTAAATTATAAACCTGTTTTCTTAAAGCCTACTTAGACCGTCACTTGGTTTAGATCAAATGTCCACATCATCTAGTCAATTGAATACTAGGGGATAAAAACAAACTTGGCACTACATGGCATATCATTTGTTTACCAGGGCTCATGGAATGATAAATATATATTGTTAATTATCAGTCAATAAACTCGATGTAGGTAATAGATGCAATGCCCACACTAGAATAGTATATACTATTAGGTGCTGGTTGAATACAACCAACAACTTATTTTAGTTTAATATTCTGATAGTTCAGGGGATAATACATGTATAGAACAGCTGAAGTGTTCAAAACACATTTAATGTGTTTTTGTTTTTGCCTGCAGGAGTTTTTGAAGAGGTTTATATAGCAATACTTTTTTCTTGCAGGCTTACTCTGAGGAACCTTTTCTTGAGTTGTGACATGAAGAATGTAAGTTGTATGAAAAAAAGAGATGCTTAGAGTGAATGCTGGCCTATATTATGTGCCTGCCTTCGTTGGTTATTAGGCTGTGAAAGTTTTGTACCAAAACAACACTCTCCAAAAAACTAGCCAAAAAACTAGATGCTCTCACAGGCTACAAGTGATTATGGAAGTAGCAATTCATTGTGACAAATTATTTCCCTTGACAACACTTTTTACTTAATAATAACAAACTTGTAAGCGAATATTAATGTTAAAAGCCGACGTTTTGGCATCATTGTGAATTAATGAATTAACATAACAGAGACTATAGAAATTGATATTGCATTATTTATTCACTTTGCCTTGAGAATGGTGTCACGATGATGCCGAAACGTTGACTTTTAACGTTAATATTCGCTTGTTTATGCTTTAAATAATAATAATAATAATAATAATAATAATAATGAAGATTATGATGATAACAATAGTTATGAAGTTTTATCAGAATGACCCATCAGTATTTTAAACACTGTTATCAAAGGGGTCCTTTAAAAGGTAAAAACAGGTGCACAAAATTAGTAAGAATGTTCGCTTTAAAGCATTTGTTAAATAGAAGTCTCATAGTTATGGATCTAAATTTGATTGGTAGTTCGTTATAAATATTTCTGGATAAGTAGGGTATTGATGATAAAGCACTAACTGTAGTATCACAATCAGCTTTATCCTCCATACATGTATCATTTGTAGTTGGTGGTATAGCCAAAGGAGAATGAAGGGATCCTATCGACAGCCTATGCTCTGACATGGAGTGTTCAAGCAGTCCTAGTGGCCAATATTGGTATATGAGAAGAAGTTCGCAATGTGCCTCATACAAAACTGTTCTTTCTTTTGTTCTCTCCCTTTAGGCTGGCCATGTAGACAGAAAACGTATTTTGGATATCTTGTCTTCATTTTATGATAATGCAGTTGAACCAATGAAGAACTCTTTACGCAATCCAAGAAAGTGTAAGTTTATCCCTCACCAGTAGCTATTAGGCTACTAAATGAACATTGATTTGTGGAATTTTTAGCTCGACTTCCATGTTATTTAAAACGTTGATCAACATTAGTTATAATGGTATTATAAATATTTGTGATTCATGCATTGTTATCCAACTTAGGATAACAATATTTTTAATTACAGGTTTGTTAGTTAATATGTACTTGCAGTGGATGTAGAGATGTTGAGCCAAGCTAACCAACGACTGGTACCTCTCTGTATTCAGGGCCTGTTTTGGAGATAGAAGAAACTAGTGATGAAGATGAGGAGCTCATGGAAAAACAAGATGGAGGAGCAGGCACAGATGAAGAGAAAAAGCTGCAAGCAGAACAAGTACAGCCTGATGAAATACCACTGCAAGAAACAGCCAAACAACCTGAAAAAACATTGGAAGAGCTACAAATTGAGGAGAAAGAGAAGCCAGAAGAAACAGCTGCAGAGGAAAAACCTGATCAGGAACCAGCTGAAGGAGAGGAAATGCCTAAAGAAAGTAACAAAGAAGAGGGAGATCAACTTGTTGAAAATGCCGATGATCATCCTGGAGATGGAGATAATGAAGGTGAGGTCAACAACAAAAAAAAGTTTCAAGAGTGCAATGTAAAAAGTATATGTAACATTTACAACCTTAGTCAGAGTGAGTCAGATTTAATAGCTATGTTTTTTTTCCTTCTGGGCCCACCTGCATTACACATTCTCATATGGCAAACGTTGTTTTAAGATTAGCAGCAATGTTAATACTTACAAGTACAATTTTTTACAAGAACTGTGAAGAAATGGAACACTCTTCCTTCCTCTTTGTTAAATCAACATTCTGTGGAGTCTTTTAAATACGCTGTAGTGGACTATCTCACCTCTTTTCACCCAGATTGGGGAAACTACATTTGTACGAAAATTTGAGGTAAATATTGAACTGGGTTTTGTTTCTGGTGTATATTTTAAGGTGAGAAAGCTGGTGATGATGGAGAGGAAGTTCAAGATGAAGAAGCTGAGAAAGAAAGAATAAAACAAAAAATTATTGATGATGAAGAAGAAGACAGGAAGTTGTTGGATTCAATCCCTGATGAAAGTATGTCTTATAGGATCATGATTATGATAGCCTTTGTTCATAGACTTTGAAAGAGTTGAAAATGTTTAGGATGTTTACAGGTATTTCCAATAATCTATCAAGGTTTCCATAATAATCATTAAGCATTGTAAGGGTCAGGGCTTTGTTTGTTTAGAAAAATTGATGTGCCTGTCTAAAAAGAAACATTTCATGTCACCACGCAGGCAAGCCATCTACCTTCTAAGAAAGGTAGACACAACTGCCCAGCCCTGGTTAAGCTACATGTAAATCTGAGAGTTAATTGTTCTAAAACTGACGGACTTAAACCCTTTCACCCTGTGGGGGGTGTAGGTCCTTAAGGAAGTTTCTCCAATCCTCTTTTTCTTGTGACTGCCTCTCCAACTGTTTCTCTTCGGTTCCCCATTGAGTATCGTGATCTGTTCCTTGACATCGCTCTCTTTAGCTTCCCCTGTGGGTTCCATCTCAAGACCTGCTTGGTAGTGTTGGTATTGGGTTTGCGCAAAGTATGACTCAGCCAACCCCTTTGTCTCTTCTTGATCTGCAATTCCATTTTATCTGGTCCTGTTGTTTGCCAAAGGTCTTTGTTTAAGATGGGCAAGCTAGCTTGGAAACCTGAAAATGACAGTTTCAGACTACGAAAGAAAACACTAGAAAGATTAATAACAAGACATCAAAGGATCAAGGATAGAAGAGATTGACACGGATTACAAACGACGAAATATCAATAAAAAAATTTAGCCTAAACTTTTCAAGATGCGCAAATCGTGACTTCTTTATGCTAGTACCTAGATCTTTGTATGTTCGTTATTCTTTTCTGCCAACTACACAATACCCCAACAACACACCAGCTTCATATAAAAGCAGTGCATGATTTGTATTCTTCTCTTTGCTATGTTCATTAGTTGATGATCAGATGTCAGATCAGGAAGACACAGAGACATCTGCCAGCACACTACCGAGACCCAAGTCAGTCACAGAAGGATCAGCATTTGATGAAAACTCACTCAACCAGCCACAGTTTATACATCTACTGGAGAAGTTTGTTGGAGGTTCTCCAATCAAGTAAGTCCTCAATCTGAGATCGACTCGTAAATAGTTCAAATAAAGGTGTACTTCAAATTGAACTGTTGCGTGTGCTCAGAGGAAATGCAAGATTGAGGTTATGATGGTGGTACGATGACATCATGAAAAAAAAATCAGTGCTTCCTATGCTGAGGCAACCCTTGGGGAAACCCGTGGGAGAACCCCTGGGTTACAAATTTAGCCTAAGGAAAGCAAGGCGAGGCGATGTCGCAGGCAGTAGTGTCGCATCGTTTACTTTAATGTTTTATTTTATTGTGACCAATTTAGTGGTTGATGCATGTGTCTCGTAAATTATATCTGATATAACAAGATGATACTGTGATGTTCTGTTTGCGTTTTCAGGCAAGTGTTTGACGACCTTGTTCGTTTTGTAAGAGCCAGTTATGTCGAAACAGATGATGAGCGAATGGCGAGGATGAACAAGGTGTGTGTAGGTTATTGCATTGGGCGTAGATTGACTGGGCGTCGTTATCAATTGTTTGAGAGCCGAAATGGCAGACTCCAATGCGAGTTTGCTTTGAGACCTCAAGAGAGACCACACCTTAAGTATATAACTTGTCAACGAAAAGCTCTCGATAATGAAACAAACTGGAGCCATGAACTAGTGGCTTTTCAAGACGAATATTACAACGCATCTGCGGCGGTAGCCAAAACAAGAATACGTTCAACAAAGTTTTAGGACTTTTGTAAGTGATATGAGTTCGTAAGAACGTTTAACTTGTTGACGAATTCATGGTTTTGTTGCGTTGACAGGCTCGCATGGAAGCTCGTTCAGCCAAGAGGCGTCGTCAAGTTGATCAGCTGTACGAGTTGTGGGATGTGAACGCTTCTGGGTATCTGGAGGTAGAAGAGATTCAAGTTGTGTTGAACAAGTGGCGCTCAGATGGGATTGACAACTTTAAAGAAGGTTTGAGCTGCCAGTTTATCTTCCACTAATTAGAATTATGAAACTTCTCGTTGAAACTTGCCAAGTCTATAATCGATCCCAGTAGTTCATCAGCCCAGCGTCTAACTCCAGATTCTGTACTGCATGAAGCTGCTAGAAATAATCGCTACCCCTTTCTCCCGGATGGGAGAAACTGCACCTCCCGCCCTCCCTCCCCCCACATTATGACTCTTCTTGAGTTACCTATCCCCTAGTATTTTTTCCAGGTTCTCAATAAAATACGAGATACTAGCTTTGAGGTGTTCCTATTGCGATCGGTTTCCGAGGGTTGTGCTCTGAATGTTTCTATTTGATCCTAAAAGGACGCTAATGTTCTTTTTAACAAATACGTTATGAGCTCGAGATTTCTATCGCATGATTAGCGTCTTAGTGGACGAGAGTGCAGAAGGGCGCAGTCAATTCGAGAGCTAATAATCTAATTGTTTTAGTATAATTCTACTAGTCGTTCTAAACTTTATCTTCACAGACACCTCGAAAACTCAAAGAAATGATCGTCATTTTGTTTTAATTGGCGTATACTGCCACGCTGGGGAGGCAAGCGTGGCCTAGTGGTAGGGCGCTGGACTTGTAATTCGGACGTTACGGGTTCAAATCCTGCTCCCTGCCACTAGATGGATTTGTCTTCGGTGGTCCCGAATTCAACTCCTCCACGCTTTGTAAATAGCCAGCTGGTCAGTCTCCCACCAGTTGGGATTCATAACAAACATTTCTGTTCTGTTTGTATTTATTGTTTCATATACACGGCCCCACAAGCTTGTAGCTTTAAACACAAACAGTGTATAAATATAGTTGCTTTTACGCTCGCTATCTGTAACAGAATAGATAGTTTAGCATAGTAGGCTAGCGTATCCAATAACAGAACAACATCCGTGATAGAATGCTAGTCGATTTATACTCATTGTTGTTAAAAATTTCAGCTCTGAAGGTATTTGGTCAGGTTAACAGCACACTTAACAAGCGTACTTTCCGGGAGTGTATTGATGCCATAGTGAAGTCTTTTCCAGAAGAAGACGTGTTTGAGTCACTGATTCACTTTCTTACCACAAGCGTAGAGGTAAGACTTGACACCGTATACGCGTGCTACCTTTTCTTCGTCTTTTTTTATTGGATCAGACTGAGCGGTTTCGTATTCAATGGTCTTATTATCGTTCTTTCTCGAAAACTGTTTTAAGTTGTTTTCAGAAATGATTCATCCTGGTCTGATTTTGCTGTCTTGGTCTTTCTTTTTTAATTTTTGCAGCGGTCTTTCGAAGAGCGCAGACGCGGTGATGCGCGAAAGCGATGGATGACGATGATCGATGCTGCTGCGCAGACCGGTGCCGCGCAACTAGATCCAGTCTACCGCGCGGTATACCAGGTCCTCTTGAAAGACGCGGAAGAACATGGACGAGGCAAGATCCTGAGTTCTTCAGTTTGCATGCTCGAAAACAATGACGACGCGAACCAGCTGCATCGCGGAGAGACATTGCTGCGCTACGTGTCCTGCACAATGGATGACATTCCACACGTGCTGGGGAAGGTTGTGCACAGAGATATGAAGACAGTAAGCTGGGCTGCTGTGGACTCTGGGAAGCCTATTCACGTGCCTAAGGTGGCTACCCACTCTGGGGTGACGATTTGGAATCCTAGCCGAAGAGAAGAGGTAAGAGTTTAGAGCTCTAGGATTTGAGATTGAAACCTTAGAGGCCTGACTACATCAAAGGAGAAGAGGAGAAATTTAAAATTTGAAATTTGAAAACACAGTGTAATTTCTGCGGTTAGGCCTACTAATCCGTCACGAAAACGGAGATTTAAGAAAACGATCTTCAAACCGGAGGAATTGTGAAACCGCCGAGTTTCGTTTTCTTGTGGACGGAGAACATTTTGAAAATGGAACTTTCGACAACCATGACGTCAGGATAATTACATAATTTCTCTAACCCAGCTTTCTTTAAGTACCAATCCAAAATGGCCGGTGATCGTTGCGTTTTTAAATTTCTCCAGCGTTGAGTGGACGGAAAACATGCATGGATGTGGCCGGCATAAAAGAAACACAGAAACACCTGGGACGCTTTCCTATCGTGGTGACTTAATTTCACCTTGTCTCTCTTTCAGGGAGGAGACGGTTCGTTTATAGCTCTGCCTCTCAAAGATCACGAGCGGCGAGTGATCGGCATCCTTGGTATTGACACACTGGCAGATCCTCATAAACCCGTCTTTATCACCCACGAGATCAGCTTCTTCCAGGGCGTGGCAAAGGCCCTCAGTCAAGCCATCCAGTTTGTGGACATCCGTCGGAAAACGCTGAGAGTTGCCGAGTCAGCAGTTTCCTGGATTCTCCGGCGCAGTCCTAATGTACAGAACGTCAATGTATATATGGTGGAACCTGGATTGAAGGTTAACGATTTTTCGTGTTCAAAAATTGCCCAAGCGGTATAGAAGTTCGAACAGTCATCGCGTATCATTAAACATCAGTCAATGGAAATAAAAAATTTGGGCGATGATATTTGAAACAAAGTTTAGCTTTTTGACCCCATTTATGGCTAAATCGAGTTCGTCGTTTGACCACGACTTGGCATTGTTAAAGCGCGTCATATCACTTTCAAAGATTTTTTGCTGCCCTCTATTTTCTCGTCAATCTTTTCGATCATTAAACGCGCGGTTAGAATGACGAGAGAACTGGATGCCAGCGTAGAAATGGAAGACTTGTTTGGGTAGGTGTGGGGAACGAGCTTCGCTCGCAAACCCTACCCCCACCCCGCGTACTTCACGCTCATTCGCTCGCTTTTCTTTCCCGTGCGTAAATAGAGAGTCTGTGAACAGTCTACACATTGACTAGTATAACAACTAGCGTGATAATTAATTCAAACTCGTTGTAGGCTACGGCTTTGTTTTTCATTCTTTAACTTCCCTTTATCTTTGTCGTTAGACTACTGACGGTTTAGTTCTGCGCCGAATGATGACTCTGGCTCACAACGGGATTAGTCAACACTACACAAATCCACCAAGACTGGATAGAAGGGACAATCTCTTCAGGTAAGAAGTAACCAAGTCAACTAACCTTTGTAGTTACCGTGCAGCACGAAATTTTTGCAGCAGTTTCATTTTACGGAACGGTGAATTTTTATATTTCGCAGCAACTCTTTTTTGCAATTTCAACGCGGTAATTAGTGGCACTCTATTACAATTATGTATTTGCCCGATTTATACTGGAGACGAATCATCCGTCTGGGACGAGCTTGGGCAAAGAACGGTAGCTCGTCTGATAATCCGTCTGTGTATAAATACAAGCAAGCAGACGAATCATCCATCCACACGAGCTATCGCGATAGTCCGTCTTGTGAGACGAACTGTCGTGGATATCTCGTAAAGACGGATGATCCGTATGCTTGCCCGTATTTATACACAGACGGATTATCAAACGAGCTACCGTTCTTTGCCCAAGCTCGTCCCAGACGGATGATCCGTTTCCAGTATAAATCGGGCCATTGCCTAGTGTAGCCGATAGTAAGCTTCAGAAGATCCTTTTCTCTAAATTATTTTTAGCAGCTACACCTGTAGTGTATCAAGGGCAACTTTTCCTATTTATTTCTGAACGTTTTGTTTGTAATCTTATCGTTTTCTTTCTGAATGAAAGAAACGTTTAAAATTAATGACATCAGCAAGATTCTACTTGGGATGTTTGTTCTGTTCCGCCAGAGTGAATTTTGTGCGGAGAAAATCTTTTGTAGAAATCTTTTTCGATCGTGGAGAAAAAGCGCATAGATCGCCCAAAAAACATAGGAACCCGCAAAAATTACGGTGCCACACGATATAACGAAATAGTTATGCTAAACAAGATGAACACACGGTTCTGTTTGGTCAGATGTGGAAAAACAATCGTCCACCTATTGAGCGAATTTTCTTTCATATTAGGGACTACTTGTTTAAATGTGTAGAGAGCTCAGAGACCATCACTGCAGATGCGTACGGTGAGCGTCACATGGCCTTTCCCCTCAGGGATGGGGAAGGGAAAGCTGTTGCTGTGGTTGATATTAGTATTGGTGAACTAAAAGCTCTTCCACCGCACGAGAACAAGGAGATACAGCGCATGCTCAAACTACTGGCCAAGGCGCACAGAGAGGTGGCACGAGAGATTACAGGCGGAGCTGAGAAAAACATTGTGTTGGGTGAGTTGACGTTTCATTAAAACTGTGTAACCTTAATGAATTATCATTAACTGATTGTCTTTTTGGGTGTGCAGAGGTGGAAAAGGAGTACGAAGACGCTCGAATTGACGTGTTGTTTGACCGCCTCATGCTGCTGGACCTGAGAGAGAACGTGGGAAGACTGGACGCCAGGTAACTTACTATTTAATAGCCTTTGATAACAAATTCAATAGATCACAATTAAAAACGTTATAAAGCTGTTGTCCAAGTACGATTCTCGGTGGGCACCATTTTACACCTGCTTTTTTTTCATCTGGAACAATGCTCAAATAGAAAAAAGCAGAACATTCACGAGCGTGGTATCAACGTACCTTCCTGAACCACCAGACTTTTACGTCAAAACGAGTTATTTTTCCTCAGGATGCAAAATAGATGCTTAAAGAAATATTTCCAAAGAGATAATCGTGCGGTTGCTTGAAATTTGCATACAAGGTGCGCAACCAATCCAAGACAAGGAATCTTTTGCAGCCAATTAGATTCGAAACTTACCCCGATCACTCGATTTTTTCCCGCGCTTGCCGCGTTTACATGTTTTGCTTGTACTGATTGGTTTATTTAGCTGATTGCCGCCAAAGTGATCGCATTGTTCGGGGGTTGCCACTTTATTAGCTAAGACAGTCTTTAGAAGACAGTTATCTAGTCTAAACGCGACTTTACTGAAATTTGCAGAGCCTTTGCCGAGATTAAAAGCTACAAAGACCCGCCTAAAGTGATTCACGATATCCTGAAGGCCGTGTTAGGGATCTTTTACAAGGATCTTCAGCAACATGAAAAGTTTGACGAGTGGAGCATGTGTAAGCAGATGGTTAATCCTGACCTGGTTAAGCTTATCACTTCTTACGACCCGACAGCGAAGATGAATTCTATGGGTGTAGACGCTAAATCGTTAGCTGGAAAGCTTCAGAGTAAGTAGTACCGTTCCTTTTCCTCGTATTACATGAGTTTCATAATCAGTTAAGCGAGAGTAATCTTTCAAACAACGAAAGTCGACGAGAGTGACCGACAGCGTGGGAGAATCGGCGAGAGACGCCGAGAGACTCCAAGAGAGTACGAGAGATCGACGAGAGATACCGTACGCGTACGAAAGTCGACGAGAGCCCCCGGGGGCGCATGCGAGTTTTGCAAAATGCTCTTATTTGGTCCAGGCTTTAAAGTGGCACTTGGAATGTTTGATTTACGCATTTCATTTATTGTGATAGTTATGGTTGGCTTTGAAGTGGGTTTGCCTTCTATTTTATGACAGTTACTTTGGAAACACATCCTGTTTTCTTCTTGCTTATGTACGAATTTATGCGAATCTTTACTTACAGTTTAGTGAGTTTAAAACTGCTCGGTTGAACTAGTCTTCGTCATACGTGGAAGATCGCTGCACAAGGAAGAAACCTTCATAGGCTTCGTCGCTTGTTTTTGACTTGTCTTTTCCTTGTTTGTTATTCGCAGATGTGCCTCAAGGAGCAGTGGCGAAACACGGTTCATTGCCAGCTCAATATCTGTTCAACTGGGCATTTGTTTGTTTGTCTCTGATCGAACACACAGAGAAAATGAGCGAAACACGCCCTGGAAAGGTGGTGAGCCCGCAAGCCAAGAGTGAAGTGGTCACCGACATGGGAAAAGGAAGGCCCTCGCCCCCGAATACCTGGACTAGGTCGGAAGTGACCGATTAGTTTTTATACCAAATAGAGAAGCCTGGTGCTATTTTCGTGTTCTCGGGATTGGACTGGGACTAGCTCGCAATGAAGGTCCATCTTGTAGTAGCAAGCTAGATCCTGTCCAATGCCGAGAATAAGAAAGTGGTTTATTGGTCTTGCATTGTTGTTAGTTAAAACTATACCAGGATTGAACTGTTTTACAATGCAGTCTATTCAACTGGGGCATTGTAAACGGTTGCTCAACTCCTCCCCTACAGGGATATTGTAAGTATTCCGCAAGTTACGAAGACTGCGTCTTGGAAAAACCAAATGTCTCTGTTACATTTCGCTTAACTTGTACGATCTACCGATTATCAACTTACATAAAATAAGACTCCTTAATTTTACATGTGACAGAAAGATACGAAGAAAAGGCGGTCAAAAACCTGATCAAAGCTGTTAACGTTATGACTGCAATTTTTCCTCAATTGTCTCCTTCCGTTTTTCTGGATAAAGTTGTTATCAAAAAATCCTTGACAGAACTGTTATAGAGCAGTTATAAGGAGTTGTTTCTTGTTGTTATAAGATAACGAACATAGTTGATGGGCTCTGAAAAGTCGCGCACCATTTACAAGCAAAGCGAGGAGAGGCATAAAAGTACGACGTGTGTTCTTCCTTTACGTCGTTCTCGTTCTTCTCGCAGCTCGAATCATTTTTTTGCCTGAATAAAAACTATATTAAATAATCAACCATGTAGCAAACAGCCTTCTCAAACTCATTAATAATTCATCGTTAAACATAGAAGTCATTACCAAGAAGGTGTCTGGCCCCAGTTGTTCGTAGGCTGGA
>OMLO01002479.1_pt1 | contig 14931 bp, 11 predicted proteins | sample 1674811 | NCBI WGS metagenome assembly OMLO01 (sample SAMN06265003, study PRJEB25207) | coral metagenome | isolation source: Coral host | place: Mexico:La Bocana,Puerto Morelos, Mexico | collected 2008-11-13 | reverse complement strand
TCCTTTATGCATGAAAAAAATTAAATTTGATTTTGACTTTTTTTAAATAGCAATAGAGCTAAGAAGACAGTTAACTTTTAAAAGCGTTTGGTTCCAGTCTCCTGGTGCTCCAAATAATTTATTTTATGATGCTTGGTGTTTCATTGAAAAAAGTGTGTGCATTCAACCTTGCATGCAATGTGTGGAAAAAAAACATATGCTGAAAAGGATTTCATATGGATTTCAGATACAAAGTGAATTTATTTCACTGACTTAGTGATTTTGCAGCAAACACAATATTGCAGCTTAAGTATTTTCTTATAAATTATGTATTGGCAACTAGATTATGTTTACATCCAAAGATTAATTTAAAAATAACTGAACAACTAAGTTAACCTATGTCTATGATAAAAGGGGTTTTTTTAGTAGCGGTTAATTCTGCCAGGTGCCAGCTGTTATTTTATTTTTTCTTTATTTTGTTTTATTATTATTATTTGCCAGCTGTTAGAGATAACCCTGCATTGGTCTCTGTCACTTTCGTTGCAACAAGATCTACCCTTTTCTTCAAACTGTAAAAATTCCCAATAATTCTTCCTAGGTTGCAGAAGTAATCAGTGAGCCATTGTTTGTTTCTTGAGCCAGCACTTTCAGTGAAGTACATGCATCAGGATAGGACAAATCAGTTGTGATGTTTGTGAATAGACATTGGAAGGATAAGTGGTGTGTGAGAGATGTCCATGTTCAGGGAGGTTTCTTATCAACATCTGTAAAATTAATGGGTTATTTTGTTTAGGGTGCCGGCTTGGAGTTGACACAAATTCCAGTGAGTAATAAAGAGAAAAATTATCTTGATGAACAGCATACTCATCTACTTCAGTGCTTGGAAAAGGCTACGGTATGTGATTATTATTATCATTGCTGGATATCCATAGCTGTGAGGAAATTTAAAAAATAATATTGAATGTTATTTATTGCATGATCTCCTCTCTTTCATTTTTATTGGGATGAAAAAGTGCCATGCTTGAGAGGCAATGATCTTAACATTTGCTAGCACTCCATAATTTCATACCTTCTGGAGGATAACTTTAAGAACTTTATTGTAATATTAGAAAAGTAAATTTGAATAGAATATATGGTCACCTTAGAAGGGTTAGTGAGTGTGCCTTCAGATCCAAATGCCCAGGGCTTTAGCTCTGGCTAGAGTCTGAAAACAAGCAGTTGCCTAAAAGCTTACTACAAGTTGAAAAAAATATTTTTAGTACTAAGGTTGTAGGGAGAACTCACTATCTTTATCTTGCTTGACATTCAATAGGCACGGCAGTTTGTAGAAATGGAGTACTCTTATAAAGGAGAACCTGTACGGAAAACTCCCAAGCTGTCCACTCCAATTTGTACTCCATCTGGTTCACCAATCTCCTCATCTGTTTCATTAGCAGCAGTGTGTGACAATGCTTGTTACAACCGAAACAGTTATGCAGGGAAATGCATGAAGCGAACAAGATCGTTCTCTGAACCTGCACATCAACATGAGAATGCATTTTTACCTGATTACATGGCAATGAATGATGTAAAAAGCAAGCACAAAGCTAACTCTAAGCCACACAATGACAAACAACCTAATAATGTCACCACGTCGGCTATTGTTACCCTCCCAGATTTTGAAACTGTGGCAGTCCCAAATAATATCCATGATGGAGCTAACAATCGGAGATATGAAAATTGTAATGACCGGCGGGGCTCTCATACAGTTATTTAACAGCAAGCTCTTTTAGGTCAAAGTGATGAGTAAATTTGCTCATAGGTGAAAGTTGCCAGCACGTACCAACATCAGCTTCACTGTTGATTTACATGAAATTTAGCTCCAATTGTAGCTATTAACTTTCAAAGAGATTTCAAATTATTACAAAATATTATTTGAAAAAATTTCTGAAATTTGAAATACAAGTACATATTTAATACAGCTGCAATAATTGGTATTTAAAAACGTTTTTGCAGAGTGGTGTTTGAGTACCACAACATTTCAGATGCAGCTTTGAACAAACTATCCATCTTTTTTGTATGGAACGTTTTGGTGAAGTTTTTACCAAATTCCGAGTCTTATTTAAAACCAGAATGTGCAGTGCACAGTTTTGTGTATATGGCGCATGGTCGTCAAAAAATATTTATCCAAGAGTTTAATTAGACATATTTTCTATGAAATCAGTGGATAGAAGGAGTACCGGTACTCAAAATTACAGAGAGATGATTACTTGGTCAACGCAAGATCACAGTTGTGAAAGAAAATGACTATGCCATTAACACTTGGCATCACACAGCCATAATGGGTCGGTGCAAGATTGAGCTGGTCCTTTTATGGACAAATTTCTTGAATGTGGTGTGCAGTGTGGCTATAGGAGAAAAAAAATACAAAGTACTGTGTCATGTGGGACAAGGATGCAAGGATTAAAAACCTGTGGTGGATCTAAGAGGTACTCAATATCATTTTGTGGTGGGTTGGTGCCATACTGGGATGTTCAAGAATGAAGACATAAAAAGCCCAGGGTATACATTTCTCATGACACTAGGATTATCCTGCTATACAGTGGGGAGACTATGGGCAAATACTGAACTGGAGATGGCTCTGAAAATTAGCTTGCACAGCTGAAAGGTTTATTTCTACGGTGATAAAATTAAAAAGAAAAACAAAATAGCGGCAAAGTGTCAGGGAGAATGGAGAGGGGTGTTGCCCCTTTGCATCTTTTGTACTTAAGTTTTGCTGCAGCATAGGAAAGCTCACCAGAAACAAATGCTATGTGAGAGTCAAAAAAGCTTACCAGAAACAAGTGCCATGGGAAAGTCAAAAGTATATTGCTATGGATCAAGGGTGGCCAAAAATACCTTTGACATTTAGCCTTAAAGGCAAGTTTATTTATTACTAGAATAGCAAATGGCCAAAGGTTAAGGTGTTGTAAAACATTTCAGAGATTCAAGCTGTAAACGATATGGATATAATTATTACATTTGCTTTGGTAGTCTTAACTGAAAGATTGTTTGGCAGAGGCATAACATATGTGAAGATCTTGTGTGAGCTCCTGCACAAGTTTTTGCACATGACATTTGCTAGTACCTGACATCAGACTACTACTAGTTGAGACAGGAGTTAGGTCAGTCAGTTCTGTATTTACAGACAAAAACAAAGAAGTGCATGTTGCAGTAAGATAAGAAGAACATTTAGCTTACTATTTATGATGATTATTTATCTGTCAAGGTACTTATAGCAAATATTTAATTTTACAGCTTGAGTAGGGCTATTTATTTTCTGCTCTTTCCTGATTGTCTAGATGTATTTTTGCAAAATACTGTACACAAAAGGTAACCGTTGATACACCAGAAATATATTTACCGGTAATTATGTGTATTTAAGTTGCAAAAAGAGCAAATTCCATGGTAATATGTTGTGTTTTACAAATCATGTTCATGCAGTCACATTTGAAGACTTTAGAAGATAGTTGCATTTATTTTAAGTGGAGTTTGTTACACGTAAACCAGTCTTACAGGTATTTTTCTTGAAATGACATCTCGTAATTTAAGATTGAGATGATGGGAAAGACCATCTGCAAGAGAAGGGAATTTTAGAATTTTTAACTTTTTTTATTAGCCAGTTTTTCTGTTGAATTCTCTTGGTATTTTAGTTAAAGAATATTGGATTAAAGTCCAAAAAAGAAATTTGCTCTGTATTTACCATAATAGGAGAGTGGAGAATGAAGAGTGGAGGTTGGCAATATTCTCTTTCTTTTGTGTTAGAGTTTTCATTCCATTTGACCTGAAAGGAATTTGGCTAAATCAGTGAAAATTAAAAATTGAATTTAAGACTGGATTAACTCTCAATGACTGGAATTAATTGCTATATGAATTAAATTGTTGCTCAACATTTCTGCAGTTTCATTGTTTTTGCTGCAAATTTTAAACAGATATATTGCATTTTGTAGCTGACCTTTAATTCTTGTAACCTTGTGAAGATAATCGTGAATGTCTTACAAGTCTAATTTAAACACATTTTAAAAATGTAAGGATACGAAACTGACTTTCTGGCTAAAATGGCGTAAACCCATCCTAATCAAACTCCCCCAGCTCGAGGAGTTTGCTTTGTATCTATTTCACCGCAAAATGTGGTTTGCCGTTGCCTGTTGTTGAAGTTTGCGAACACTTCTCTCCCATCCTTATGTCATTTCAACAATTTGACAAAATGAAACGGAAGCTGTTACAATTTTTTCACTTTTCATTCTCCACTTCCCGGGGTAACCTCTGTTTTCAGATATGTAGCATAAAATTATATTTGTGAAAATATATTATTATTTAAAGGTATTAGAGAAGTCTCTGACAGAGGACCTCTTGTCACTTTTCAGATGAAAAGAGGCAAGCTATAAAGTAGTTTTAATAGTAAAATATGATTTTAATATTTAGATACGATTATTGGTTGTGAAGTTGTTGGTTATTCGATGCTTTTTGTGAACTGATTTTACACTGGAAAAGAGTATTTGAGTTTACCTTTTATGAACATCTAGCGCCGCAGGTTTTATTTATACCAGAAACTGAGCAAAATGTACCTTGACAATAAACAGAATTACAACACTATTCTGGTGATTTCAGTTTTAGAAACAAATAAGCTTCCTGTAATTGAAGCACCTCTAACGAACACTGTGCAACAGGGTTGGCGATGTGGTGAGAGCGCACGCCTCCCACCAAGAATCGCGCGCAGTACCATACGTTTAGTTTGTTGCTGGTTCTCGTCTTTTTCTCCCTCAACAAAAATCAGCAACTCCAAATTCCAATTTGACCAAGATAGAGGACCCGCTTGAAAAACAGCCAAGTCTGATGTGGCTTCCTCTCTAAATATTGTAATTTAAATGCACTTCCCTCTGACTGAGGGTGGGAGATGACGGACTTTTCAGGCTACCTCTGACTGAACCATTCAAGCGAACACTCCACATCCAGTTCTCTCTAACTGAACAAATCCCTAGCGCGCACTCTACTTGAACAAGGGTCGAGAGCGCGGACAAAAAGGCGGTCCGAAGGAATAAACAATCATTTTTTGAATTGCAAATTTCACATTGTGCGAAAAACGAGTTTTTGTATTGTACCTCACCATTGATTTGATATGAATTTCAATCGCATGAAAATTCGCGTTCCATAGTAACCCAAGCGTGAAGAAACTACTTAGGGGCCCGGGGTAAGGAAGTATTTTGTGGATGTTAGCTTCGCTTATTTCTCCTTAAAAATGCTGTTATTCTGGTTTCACTGACATCGAGTATAATAATTCATCGCACATGTAGATAGCTGTGTATTGTTTTGTCTTGGAAAAAGTTTTAGAGGTTGTTGTTATTTGGAATATTTCCCCCCCCCCTCCTCCAGGGGCAAGAATGTGTTTTGAATTATGTGACGTAGCTCGTGCGTGCATCTTACGATGTGAAATAGGTTCGTTTGTAATTTTCTGTCACACGTATTGTGAGGCACTGTGAAAAATTCCACACGGAAAGAATTCGCCAAGCCTATTGTGCAGGCAATATTTTCGAACTTAAAAAGCAATCGCTGTTTATTTTCGTCTATCAGAATTGAACATTAACTTGAAGGGTTTCTCTTGTCAAAGTAAACATTAAGCTTACTTGCGAGTGAAAAGATCAATCACTTCACTTTACTTCATTGAAAAGACGGTGCAGTACTGGGAGGACTCGAAGGAGGCAACTTGAAAGAAGAACAAGAACAGAAAATCAGAATATCCCGATTCAAGACTGAACAATCTTCAAACTTAATCATGAATTTTGAACAGCGCTTGTTTATTTCGTTGTTGGTATCAGCCTGCGTTGTTTATTTCACCTTGCCAGTTTCAGCAGCCGCGGAAGTTGATTGCCGGAGTTTCAACAAATCTTGCAGTGATTGCACCGGGCAATCCGCGTGTTACTGGTGTTCTTCTACTGAAAAATGTACCAATTATCCTGGCTGGACGAAAATCGTTCCTCGAGATTGCCCTAGCAGAAAATGGTTTTATGGTCAATGTCGAATAGCCGGGAACGTTCTTATCATTTTAGTTCCTTCCGTTGTTGGCGTCTTCTTGGTGTTTCTTGGATGTTGTATCTACTGCTGCTGCTGTCGTCGGTGTAACAAGTGTAAGAAAAAACGAATGGATAAAGAAGACAAGAAGTTGCAGCGTAAACGCGAAGAAATGCAGGCCATCCATGCCCAAAAACGAAACGAGAGAGAAGCAAAGAGGGATGAAATTCGCCAGAAGTATGGCTTGCGGCCGGCTGGATCGGGTTATCAGCGAATTGAAGATAGTAATCCCTAACTCTCTTTTTTAGGACCTTTCTTCTGATATATTTAGCCATATTATTACCAACTCATTGTCAGAATGTCGTGTTTTCGAGAAAAAACTTCGTTTCAAGAGTTTGCTGTCGTTGAGAAAAGAGAAGTCTGTTTATATTTCGTAGTTCTTTTCATGTGAATATTGGCTTAACAGGGCACGCGATTTTTGTATATGCATGTTTTATCCACTGGCTTTACCGTGTTCTGCCAGGTACTACTCATTTCATTAGTTAATCACAGCCACCATGTAACTCGAAAATCCTATTTCTGCGTGAATGATTTCAACTTTTCCGGTTCAATATTTTGCATATATTAGCTCTTTTGTCTCTCAAAATCTTCTGTTTATTGAAGTCCGTTATAATGCGAGCCGAGGTTTTGGCCATTTAGGGGTCAGAAAGTAAAAAGCCATCCACATAAACCTTTCTGTTTTATTTTTGTAAGATTTTCAAAGCTGTGAACCAAAACGTTTACTTTCTCGTAAACGTCATAAAAATCATGATATTATTAGGAAAGCGTAAGCGCGCATTCGAGTGCATTCTCAGCATTTCTATCTTCATGTCGACATGTTTTTCTCTGTTTATAGAAAGAACTAAATAATTGAAGCACTTTACTGTTTAAAAAGTAGTTAAAAGTAAAAGACGGCAATAAATTATTCATTTGTGTCATATGGCGGCCATTACATGTATATAGAAGGCAGGAATACATCACGTTATCTGAGTGTGGAGTGATAATCTTGCAGTGACTTTCTAGATTAGGACTTTAAACTGAAGAAATGTATTTTTTCTTAAGAATGTGACAATAAATGATTCACAATTGGATATCAACTTTTATTTTTTCCAAGAGGGGAGTGTAACAACCCTGCAATCTGATTGGTTTTAAAGTGGCTTGAACTAGTCCAGCACTTTTCAAGACCTAGATTCCATTATGTTGGTTGATGCCAACTCGTGGTGTCAAAAATCTGCCCAATCATTTTTAAGTATGTTGCAGTAAATTTTGTGGCACAATAGGATACCATAGCAATAATATGACCTCCTAAAAACACCCTTAATTTTAGCTTTAAGCTCATAACTCAAAAATGAGCTCGGTGACTATCTTTTTGTATTATTGAATTGTAATAAGCATGATATGATGCAACTTTATGCAAAGAAAACTTTAAAGTGGCTCTGAACCCACACTGTAGAATTTTTTTAAACTTTTGCAAAAGTTGCATGGTCACTATTCGATAATAAAAAATGGGGGTCACCGAGCTGGTCTTTTAGTTTTAAGAGCTTAAAACTAATTTAAGGGTGTTTTGTTAGCAGGTCTACCATGGTACCTTGGTAATGAGTCATAATAAAAAAAGGATGACTGCATCTTGTTAACCAACAATTGGGTATTTGTATGATACTGTTATTGTAGCATCACTTGTTAAACAGTGGTAGTATTATCCTTCAAAAAGTAGCTGTTATAAACGTGCTGGGAACCTGAAGTGCTTATGAGATTTTTCCTATTTCTGCCCAGGGTCACGGAAATTATGCTTTTGTGAGTTTTCACTAAGAATTATGTAATTCTTGCCGTCTTACTATGGAAGAACGGAAAAAGGAAGTATTAATACGAGTGAAAACAATGGCACCAATAAAGCTGTTGATCAATCAGTACATTGTTGAGTTTGTAAGATGTCACTAATGAAGTAGACTTTTGAATTTGATTTTACTATTTAAAAGTAAGTAGCAATTAGAGCGGATTTCACTTGAGCGTCGTAAACCGAAAACCAATGAGTTATGATTGGTTTTGCTTTTATTTCTGATTGGATGAAAAGATGCTGCAAGGTTTTTAAGCCAATCGTGCAGCAAAATCAATTACTCTTCAACACTACACTTTACACTCTATTAGTAAGTATTGGGAGAATTGATTTTGTTATATGGCTACAGCTCCACAAGCATGCAAGATTAAATGCTGGGCTGTGTTTGGCGTCCTGAGCAGACAAGATGGGGCTATAATTTATATTTTGTCTTCTCAGGATTTTTAGAAACAGTAATCGTAGACTCCTAAACACCTTCAGGGTCTCCTAAAAATGAATTGCCGAGGAGCACATAATTAGGAATGGAACCTAGAAACCTACATTTTGTTTTTGGAGGGGGGTGGGGACAAAAATTAGATTCATAGTTTTTCACTCTTTATTGAAGTCTGTCAGTGAATAGTGAACAATGATAGAACCAGTCAGATGTGCATATCTGTAACTAAAAATGATGAATAACAACTAAAATGACTGACGAAAAACCTGGTGCCAGTTTTCTCCTGACCAATGATATGAGTTTGTAGTATAGGGTACTACCTTTCTGATATATCACCTTTAGTGATATATGACCTTGGCAAATAATTATGTGTCATGCATACAGCTGAACGTTTAAGAAATTATACTTCAAAAGAACTGAGCTATTCAGATAACTTGAAACACAATGGATATAATTATCTGATATAACCACAGGCATGCAATACAATGAAGATGCCATTTTCTAATTTTTTTAAGAGAAAGGATTGAAGAGCATTTTTTTGTCAAAAATGAACTGGGTGTTAAGAAATTTCTATTGTGATATTATTACATTATTATCAATTATAACATTTTTTTATTATTTTATTCATTTTCCTTTCCCATTCAGCCTTTTGTGAATGTTATATCACGTGACTTTCTTGAGTAAGATGGCGGCAGGCACCTAAAGGAAGTAGTTGAATTACAGAGTTAAACGAACAAAACACGCGGCACACTGTGCTGTTTTTCTGTGGCAATTTACAGATGGCTTGTGGTATAATATTCTGAAACAATATCAAGAGAAAGAGTGATGCATGGACGCCTTGTGGCTGCGAGTCGTGCAAAACTGTCTGACGGATTCAGCGCAGTTCGCGCTGTCAACTATATTTCTGTGACTTTCATAAATGTTTGTACGCTTCTGTGGGTATTTGTCGTCATCTTGGGGGCATCTTCTTCCGGTGAGATGTTTTGCAGTTGTTTTGCTACTCAGAAGTATTAAGTTGGTTTTATTCAGGTTTAAGATGTCATGTTTTGAGGGAACACGAAACAGCTGAAACAGATGAGAATGTTAGCTTATGCTTTGTAAGGATCGAAGCTCGATGTTATGGAATTGCTGTGTACAAATTGCCAAGTCTTCTAGTTTATCGCGTATTGTATTTCCAAATGGTTTACAGAATTGCATATGTGAATATTGCACTCTTATTTAAAACTTGGCTGCTTCTTAATTTTGAGAAAATGCGTCTCGTTAAAATTGACTCTAACCGGATGTAAACTGAATTCTTTCGTTGCACTGTGCCGCTGAGTTGGTAGAAAACAAGTTACCTTAATCGTTGATACGAGAGGCGTACCACGCTAAAAAGTCTATTATGTTATAATCGAATAGAAGATAGAAAAGCAGCCAACATTGTGAGCTTACTGTTGCAGCTTTTTGTTTAAATATGAATCTTGATTTAGCTGAAGAATTATCTTAATTGTCAGGAAACAACTTATATTATTTTGTGGTTGAATAGAACAGAGATCAAACTGCGGTGTGTGATCTGCTTATTTACCTCACATGCAGTGAACTGATGTTAATTACTATTTGTCAAGCATGATTCTTAATTGTACATGTCAACCTGAGCTGATTACTTATTTTCCTAATCAAAATATACAATCTGATCATTCAAAAGAAATAAGCATGTTTCACTGACCTTGCTTGCTTGAATTTATTTCCTATCTAGGTATAGCACTAGTAGTGTAATGTTAAGCTGCTTATAGATGTTGTGGGTGATAACAATGTTCCATATATTTCAGTTTATAGGATAATTTTAATTAAAAAGGTGTGCAGGTGCTTTTACTCACAGAAATAAGAGCCAGCTGATTCATATGGCTTTTTAATTAGGGTAGATACTCAAATACAGAAAGTTTATTTTTTCAGGTGAAAAATCCAAGTTGTGGGTATGGATGGAAGATTCACTCAGTCCTTCACTCCTTCCTTTGCTTTTTTGTTTCCTGTTAGACTTCTAATAATCAAATTCACTGACCAGTGTATAAGAACACGCAGTCTTCATAAAATTTAAATTATTACAGTAGGGGTCAAAGAGATTGCAACACATGCATACTCGTAAAATGTATGTAGTCTGTGTGTAGTATTCATGGACAGTGCATGTATGGTTGTGGACAGTGCATGTAATTACATGCATGTAAAATTAACTGATTTGGTAGTTATATGCATTTGCATTGGAGGAAGAAACCTTTGTTGTTCATACACACATTTGTGTGTATTTCTCAAGACAAAAAGCCACTACTAACTTGGATTTGAAACACACAACTCTCAATTTTCACAACAAAAAGTAAATCTAAAAGCTGGCAAGCATTGCTTAATCACTGGACTAACTTCAGCACCTATCAGATAAATACTCTTTCCTAATCTGTAGCATCCCGCACTTCTACTTGATATCAAAACTTAATTCTTGAAGATCTTTGTGGTTTCATTTGCATTAAAACATGTACAACATAAGTAACAACATAATGTTTACTTGTGTACAAAATGTCATTTCAAACAGAAACTCATCAACTCTCTTAATCTGCTTATTGCTCACACTTCTGCTTAAACGCTGAAGAATTGAAACTTTTAGCAAAGCCTCACCATTCTTATATTCATTCATTTAGTGAGTATTTTAAGTAAAATACATCTGGAAGGGGCTTATGATAAAGAGAAATGATAAAGAAAAAGTTTCCTTTGATTATTTCTTTGAGTTTTTAGTGCACCTTTTGTCACATTTCTTTCTGTACAATATGCAAATGTCGGACTACAAAGCTAAAAGCTATATATACTATGTAAATCTCACTTAAGTACAATCATGCTTGAATTTTTTAAACTTGAGTTACATTAATTTTGCAGAAATCACAGTACCTGAGGGTGGTGAGATTAACTTGACCTGCACTTTGAAAGGCTCTAACATAAGTTGGATAAGAATAAAAGAGCATCTTCACACTGGTTGGAATTACTTCAAGGGAAACATCACTCGCAATGAGAGTGGAAATTACAAGTGCCATGACTCCAATAATTTATCTGAAAACTATACGGTCATTGTTCAATGTATGTATAGTATTGGTATGCCTTTAAGAATAATTAACTTCTAGTTTGCCAAGTTGTGCCTTTTAATTTATGCATAACAATTTCCTCTGGTCACTAGGGTTTGCGGAGAACCCTGCTTTGTAATATGGAGAACAAACACTAAATCCAAGGTCCAGAGAGCATAATAATGATTATTTATTATATAAAGTTAACTTCTTTATTGTGAACAAATCAGTAAATTAGTTCTCTGGGTCTCTCATTGCTCATTAAAGTTTGCCCAATGCCTGGATAAATTTAAGGTATCAATGTTCCCCAAATGACCATTATTCTTTGGCGCAGTTTAAGGTCGGATGAAAACCCCAATAAAGTGTATATGTACTACAGATTATGAAGGTATATTCATTAATTTAAAAATTTCAGCTTTTTCAAATATAGCATGCTATTTGTCAAAGTACAGAAGTTCAGTAATCAAGTTCAAATTTGAGCAGAAGAATGCAATCAGCATTGCTGTCTTCTTAACACCTTTTTCTAAAAATTGGTGTCAGGAGATTTTGATTACTTGTTTGGTTTGATTTTGGCACACAGTTAAACTTTGAGAATTGATAAAATATGCATTCTCTTAGCTAAAATAATCATAACTCTTGAAAGAAGCAGAAATTAGAAATTTCCTGATGCTGTTTTTTCCAAATTTCAGCAAAACCGTTGATAACTCAGCAGAAACTTACTAAAAATGTGTGCTTCGCTTGCTGAATTTTTCATTTCAAGATATGAAGGAAAATATATTTGGGGCATTCTTCCAGTCTAATGAAGTAATTACACAAAATGTGTGAAAATTAATAACCCCTTGATCAACCAAGTGAAGGCTTATTTTACTTGAGCAATAGATCTCATATTAATTATAAAGCAGGCTCGAATATTGCTCCTGGCAGGAAATATTCTTTGCAAGATCTGAATTCCGTCACTCACATTAGTAATTTTTGTTCAATGTTTCTTTCTCCATTTTTAATATGCACTAGCCAATGTGGATTCACATTCCATCTACTGAAACAGTTTTTTGCTGAAGACCGGTAGAAAGTGTCTGTGTAATCAATGGAAATGAAACTGACAGGACAAACATATGCAGATCAAGAAGTTACCACTTTGAAGGGCGAATGCGCCAAGGAACTTATGATTCAGTTTTTGACCAGTTAGCACTGGTCTCGTTCTCCTATTGACTTTTTTCTTCCTTGTCTAGAGCAATCAACTTCTCTTGCCCAAAGTTGGAACCTTGGTCGATAGCAGCTAAAACATCGGTTTGATCCTTATCAAATGAATATGAAGGCTTTTTCCTCGTTAAAGGATTCTTTGCACTTGCAAAAGGACATTCAAGGATGTTTTTGTTTTTTCTTCGTTGACATGGAATAGCCATATCATAACCTTTTAAATGTATAAACTACAAAAGGAAAACACTTGAAGCAGCACATCGATGACCAGTTTCACACAATGAATCACACAATGCCATTCTTGCCATGTGATCTTTTACTTGTTGTGATAACGTGATAACAGCTATTTATTAGAGATAATCAATGGAAAGAAATGTTTTTCGTTAAAAATTTTTAAATGAAAGATTGCAATAAGATCTATCTGAAATAGCAAACAAACAAGTTTATGAAAAATGATCATATTTGGGTTACACTGATACACATAATTATTGGTGGGTTTAAAGCTTGTCCAAGTTTTCTGGATGGCTGTTGTAGGAGAATGGTTCACAAAATGTTAAAACCTGCCAATCAGTATGTCACAACACTTCTCCAATCACACATGTACCGTAGTTATTGTTATTTTATTACTTGACTAAGATTAGTCTGTTTGAAAACAGATGGTGCTGAGGGGAAAATTTTAACCAATGTCACAAATTTCTTACTTGGTGAATGCATAAACATTTCTTGTGACGTTGATGGTGTACCAGCTGTTTCTGAAGTGGTTTGGATATTCAACAACAAATCTATTCAGGAAGGTGAGTGTCAATATATTTAATTATTTATCTATTTAGTGTAGCTAGCATTATTCCTGCAGTGTGCGATCACTGTTGTTTTTTTGTTTATCATGGTTACAATGGTACAGTGTTTCATCAATGAGGATACTTGTGAAATTTTGAACAATAACTGTTGGATGAGGTTTTTGTGATACCCAGAATAATCAAGGTAAAAGGCATCCTCAGAGACCCAGGGGCAGTCAATGGGGGCGGGAAAAAGTCTAAACGGGCGAGAAAAAATTTGGGCAAAGAAAAGTCAAGAACGAGTACCATCTTGACTTTTTTTCGCCTGAATTTTTTATCGCCCGTTTAGACTTTTTCCAGCCACCACTGACTGCCCCTGGGTCTCCGAGGATGGGTAAAAGGGGGATTATTTGCCAAAGCCAAAGGCTGAGGCTGATAACCCTCAGCATTAAACCGGTAATTGTTTTACTAGTCTCTACATTTGTTGTTTGCTCAGTAACAAAACCATCTATTTCATACAAAAGTGCAGTGGTAGTCCTTTATGCTAATTACATGATTGAGCATGCTGTGTGATAGGTGATGTGAAGGTGTAACATGTTACATAGTGTAGTGTAACACCTTTCCCCTTTTGAAAGCTAAAGTTATAATTATACAAATCCAGTAAACCTGTTTATCAATGTTCATGTCTCAAGATAAAGTCTATTTTAATAGCACGCTCCTAGTTAGTTCTTTTTTAGTCCATAATCAAGTCTGTCAATCTTGAGGGAGGTGTTCATTATCTCAATGGACGACATAACAGAGATAATTTATGGGCTGGCTAGACCAACTAAAACAAGTTTAATGTTAGACCTTCGACACGAACACAACATCCTAACTTTGACATATTGACCTTGCGCTCGCTGTCATGCACGCAGAAACTCCTGATATGGCATTAATATAACACTAACGGCCAGCAGGTCCTCCATAGGCTCTTGCTCTCTTTGTGGTGTAGGCTCCCAATTCACTGGTTGACCCGTTTCTGCAAGCTCACCGTGCAGTTTCCAAGCGGTCATCTCCTCCCTCTTCTGGTTCAGCCTTTGCTTCTCTGATCTGTGAGTGATTGCTCTGAACTGCTCCCATTGAGATGTTTACAGTGCAAGACCTTGGTGCAGTGCTTCTAATAACTTCACCATATATCCAAGGGTATTTGCATGTTTAGGTTTCACAAACACCTTTTCCCCCTTCGAGAAGTATCTAGTAAGAGGCTGGAAAACCCTCTGGTTGTTCTGAGCCATTGATCTTAATCTTCTTTCTGCAATGTTTCCTTGCACTAGACTTGGGGATGCTGTCTGTTGGATGAGTTGGTGGTATGCTGTATGTTATCTTGACATGAGAGATTTTGCTGGTAGTTGTAACCCTGCGGATAAGGATCCTCTTTTGACTTCTTGAAGATGTTTTTGACAATCTTAACTGCTGACTCCACTTTCTCATTACCCTGGCTGTAGTATGGTGATGAACTGACTATGGTGAAGCCACGAACCTTAAGTGTTATTTTGTGACTTTTGAAATCACGTCCCATTGGCCTAT
>OMLO01002478.1_pt1 | contig 14932 bp, 16 predicted proteins | sample 1674811 | NCBI WGS metagenome assembly OMLO01 (sample SAMN06265003, study PRJEB25207) | coral metagenome | isolation source: Coral host | place: Mexico:La Bocana,Puerto Morelos, Mexico | collected 2008-11-13 | reverse complement strand
AGTGGATGGGCTTTTCTTGGGGTTAGCTGGTTGATTGGTGTCCGGAAGACGTAGCGCGTTCCGGTTGGGGTATCCAAACCCTTGTTGGTTTCCCAAGCTGCTTGAGTGATGGAACATCTACTCATTCAGGGGATGAGTTGGAATGCGCTTCGCCTCAAGATACCATGCTGGAACGATCCCTATATATCCTTTTTGTTTTGCAGGTAGGACAACCCTATCCAGCCTGGGGTGAAAAGCAGCCTGCTAAATGTTTTTTTCTACCAAAGTTAGTTTAACTATTTCATATACTTGGATGAGTAGTTGGATGAGCATTTTCTCAAAATTTTGCATTGGGATGATGACTATGCAAGAAATCCCTGGTGAAGCCATGGTTGATGCATAAATTCTAGTTAACCATATATGTATATATATATATACATGGGATAGCTAAAGCACCACAATTTATGGGATATCATGTTTATATCAACATATACACATGAAGTTCACCATATCAACTGGTTAGCCCCGATGTCCGGACGGTATGAAACCACTCAGATCTCTGAACTCTTGGGAAATCAAGAGGGTCAAGAGTGCAGCGGAAGCGTATGCATATGGAATATCTGATGTGCATGCTAAGATGTGTGAATAGTGTGCACATACACCTCTTGTCTGTTTACATATGTACATATATGTATATATTATACATATATATATATATTATATATGTATGTATACTAGGGTGGTGGCAACTCAAACATTTTTTTGTTTTTTTACCCCGATCCCTGGGGAGATGATCCAATTTGACGAGCATATTTTTCAGATGGGTTGGTTCAGCCACCAACTAGGTCCCTAGGTATATGTATTTATACATACACATCAAGCCCCGGCCCAGATTGTCGTTGCTTCCTGGAAGATCAGAAGGCCTTGGGGTGTTGGGGTGTTGGCACTTGGTTGCAAATTGGAGTTTTTGCATGGGGATGATATTGTTGATGGACAAAATCCTGCACCACCTGGGATGGTATAAACCCTATAAATAATGGGATAAGCTACCTATCAACTGGTGCAGGATTTCAGCCATCAACAGTATGACCAAGTCAAATTGGATCATCTCCCCACATATCAAGGTGAACAAATAACAGTTTCGTTTGAAACAAAAGAACACCGTGTTGTTCACAAGTGGTAGTGCTCAACTGTCGATGTTGCAACCTTGCTTCCTTTGCTCCTCCGCAAGTCTTGGGAAATACTATATGAACAACCTATAGAACATGGGGCTCCTATTAGTTATACACCCGGGAAAACTAACATGTCCTCTAAAAAGGGACGAGAATTTCAATAGGAAATGCATCTTCCAAACATGAATTTTCAGGGGAAATTCGTTAGTTTTCGGGGGAGTAAATGGAGTTATGGGACCCTTATAAGATCCCTATAAGTAGGGTGAAATTTCACCCCAGTTACCCATGCATCATAAGGCCATAAGGGCCCCATTACTCCGTCTATAACTGGTGACCTGGCCTACCTTGTAGCCATTCCGAATCAAGAGGTATGGAATTTTGGTTGCCACCTTTGATTGGTTCATTGATGGGTGGTAGCCATGGCATGAGAAAACATGTTTTGTGATAACAGCATGATCTGGATTTAGCAAATCATAAGAACGTTCTTGCTTATTTTAGTGAACTTACATTATAATATATCTCGGGAATCTGGGTTAATACACTAGAAAACATGCATTTTTGTTGATATCTAATATAGATCCTGCCCCTACCACATGCGAACTTTCTGGACCGATTCAATTCACTACTATACAGTTCTATAATGGGGAAAATGGTGGTGCCCCTGGGATGATAGCCTTATTAATCAACCGCATATACGCCATATATAGTGGGTATCTATTGAGTATCTCCGCTTTTAAAGGGCTCCTTGGTTTTAACAGCTAGGGGACCATTCCACCGGTACCACCATTTTCCCTATGATGATAGATAGGGTCCCATAACTCCACTTTTAGGGGTGAAAAACACCCAGGTAAACCCATTAATTTTCGGCCATTTATAGGGGGACTAGTAGGGGCCCACCTTGTAGTGGTGAAGTGAAGACTACCCATACAATCCGAAAATTTTAAATCATAGATACGCAAAAAACACGTTCGTAGGAAAAAAACTTGGGATGAACACGTATCAAGTATCTTCTAAGGGCTGTTAAAATGACATCCATGAGATGATGCGAGAAGTAGGGCCGGTGGGCCCCTACTAGTTTATAAATGGAGTTATAACCCCTACCTAGTAAACCAAAAGTATGCTGAATTTTAGTCATTTCGGAAAAAACAGGGTTTTGGCAAACAATTGCCTTTTTGGATAGAATTGATCGAACAATTACGTTTTCATGATTTCAGTATAGTTTGGGATGGTTTTGCATGATATGTATATGTGACATACATCTAAAATATATAAACCTCAAGATGTGGTATATAATCAGCTATATGTGTTCCTGCCGTGAGCCTACTTGGGGCTCACAAAAACCAATTCCCTGGCATCCATTGATTTGGATGGATGAGGAGGTGCAACCCCCCCAAGACAGCCTTGCCTGCATTCAACATGTGCATTTGATACAGCACTTTTTATCCAAGATCTGATCCGTATACTTTGAAGATTTTGAAGCTCAAACCCTGATGGAACAATGGCTTCCATCCTTGAGAAGTGTTCTTTCCAGACCATCGATGTGTTGGTCAAAGATCACCCAGGCCATACATCAACATTGCATTGTCACACAAACAAATTCAATTGGCAAATATGGCAAATTATAATTCCAATATATTCCCATTCCTCCCTGCCCTCTCTTTTCGGAAGGTCTTTTCGACATGAGCAATGCTTTCTGGGACAATTGCCTTCAAGCGCTGTTTAGCGCCAAAGCTGGTGCTGCCTCTTGTCATTAATCTATCATATGTGCAAGAGTTTGAAATAACATATTGAAATGAAACTTGGTGAGTTTTGATGTCCCACTCTTGCCAATATAAGGATCTACCTGATCCCGATGAATTTGTGCGTGTTGTCCTGGCAAACATAGAGCATGGTGGCATATGCAAGGAACTGATGATCAAGGAGCTTTTTCTCCTTCTATGGAAGCATGTTTTTCATAAAACAATTTGGCAACATGTTTCTCATCCTTTCCCATTCTATAATCTTGACTCAGCTCACCTGCTAGGACGTTTTTGCCTCAGCAGAAAAGAACCAAGATGTGGCGAGCGAAGGGAGCACTGCTGCTGAGAAGATCTTTGTCTTCAGATTTTGGGATTTTTGGGTATGATATGTTATATAAATACTGGTTGCTTTGGGTCATGGAAACTTCAGCATCTGACTGAGGAAAGAAAAGCATGAAGAGCCAAATGCAAATGATGGTTGAACACTGGCCCATAATATATGGCGCCCTTTAGGTCAGTGATGGTCAGTGCATGCATGCAAATATACAGCATATAATAAGCATGCTGCGTTCCCGAAGAAAGCTACGTTCCCGAGGCAAAAGAATACTGCAGTTGCCTTTGTTTGACTTGATGAGATTTGATTTTCAAGTCTATTGCTTTTCATTGGAACTGTTTTTTTATGCACCACGCAGGTCATGGCAACCATAGCTTGAAGTTCACCAAAACAAGGTGCCTTCCTCGTCACCGGGATGGGAGTATAAAACATGCATGGGCTTTGCACCTGCCAAACTGAGACATCGCTTATCTCAATCTATCTTATGTTCAAAACAATTGGCATGCATGGTTTCACCCTGCACTGAGTTTGTTGAACTCATTTGAACTCGCAACATTTTAAAGGATCAGGATTGGATCATTTTTTCTTAAGCCAGATTTGCATTGCATCATGGCTGCTCCAGCGAGCTCCCATGAAGACTTGGTCCCCTACGATGACAGTGATGCCGAAGCCGAAGTTGCTGAATGGCCTCCCCGTCACGCTTTGGCAGCCGTTTGGGAGGAGAGCTTTACCATTAGGCAATCTTTGCGTAAGAATGGCAAAATGCTAAAATGGTCCAAGGTTGAGTTGACAGGGATTGCAACCCTTCAAGCCTTGAGTGATAACCGGGAAGCTATTGCTGATGCTTTGACTCTTTGGGCGAGCCATAGCAAAGAAGCTAAGTCTCCCCCAGTCTCATGGTTGAAGGATGAGGCCTTTGATTGACAAAAAACTTTGGGAACCCAAAGAATATCAAAGAATGATGGATGAGGGTTTATGTTCAAATAGTCTTGTTTTGAAAATCTTGTATGTTAACACTTTAACATGTTGAACAATAAGAAAATAATGCAAGATCACCCCAACACTGTTACTTTTGGATAGGTAACGCAGCTCTATGTCTTGCTCAACATCGAGCCTTCAGCTGTCAATGTTCATTTGGATTCGTGGGGCACTAAAAGGTTGATGTCTCTGTGCTTAAGACGATGGAGGGCCCCAATCAACAACTTTCGGGTGTCTTGGTTGAGATATGTTTTGAACAGCCTGGATTTTTAATTCTATAATATTTCATTTGATAGTTTACCATGTTTGAACCTATCTGAGGACCATCGATTGCATAGCCTCATGGACATCATGACTGACCATTGGGGTCACCTACTTGATGCAGAGGAACCTGTTCCACCACCAACTGGGCCCTTGCCTGTTCCAACAGCACCGGCACCTGTAGAGGCACCCATTGCACCAGCACCTGCCGAGGCAGCTGAGGTGGCCCCAACAATTGAAGCAGCTGAGGTGGTGAATACCCCACCTGGTGATCTTGAAAGGATGGAGCTAGAGCGTGAAGAACTTATGTAGCTTGCCAAAACAAAATTTAGCTTAACAGCATTGAGTGTTTCATTTGACTTCTTTAATTTGAATATAGACTTTCACCGTCATCAGCCCAGGAGACGCTTGCAAGCCCTCAGGGATGCTCGGGATGCCCAAACACGTAGAGATCAACAAACGGAAGTCCCTCTGATTCCACAAGGCGTGGACACCACCCAACAACATGTCAAGGTTTTCCATATATAAGTTTTGGTCTTCCATGCACTTTTGATTTTTGTTCATGCAGTGATTTCAAAAGACATTTCAAAACACTCCAGGCATGAGCCCTGATGTGCTGGAGACAATGCCTATGCAAGATATCTTCGATGTTCCTGTCCCCCCTGAACCAGAGCCAGCCCCTTCCAGTCCCAAACGGGATGAAATTTTGACCCTCCCAACCTTGGCATTGGGTGAAAACCTGACTGCTGAGGAAGCAGTTGCAAAATTGCCGGAAGGTGATGGTGAAACCGGGGATTCCAATCGTGACAAAGTTGGGGATGATGGTGAAACTGGGGATTCCAATCGTGAAAAAGTTGGGGATGATGGTGAAACTGGGGAATCCAATGGTGAAACTATGGTTTCCAATGGTGGCGTGGAAGAGCCTGGCGTTGCATCAAAGGATGGTTATGAAATCCCTTTAGCCACCAATGGTGATCAACCTTCTGGTGATGAACACTTTGATGCCATGTACTTCCAGGATATAACATGTTATTTTTTTGCTTCGCAAGACTTCCATCTATATAAATGTTGTGGCTGAAAAGGTTTAATTTACATGTTAAAAACACAAATTGTTTGTCCTACCTGCACCCCATAAATGTTTTTATCCACCCGTTTTCCAGGAGCCAATCTCCCGTTTGGAGCAGTTTGGTGGGGAGCCCGAAGAGGAAAATCCTGAGGACGCTCAGCAACAATCAAGAAGGACGAAGAAGAAGAAGGCAAATCAGAAGAAAACGAAGAAGGGAGATCAGAAGAAAGGTGGAAAAGGCAAGGGAAAAGGAAAGAAGGGAGATCAGAAGAATAAGGGAAAAGATGGAAAAGGAAAGGAAAAGGGAAAGGGCAGGGGAAACAAAAGCAAGAAACAAGATTCAGGTCCAGGAGAAACATCTGAAACAAAGCGAAAGCGAAAAGTTGGCACAGCTGAGATCGCCATGCCTGAAGACCCTTGTACTCCCAAGAAGAAAGAGACTAAGAAAAAGGATGAATGTAGCAGGTCTAAGAAGTCCAAGGTCAGACCTGAGGTTGCTGAAGTTGCCGCAGGAAAACAAAAGACTGAAAAGAAGAAGGGTCAGACGGTGAAGGTTGAAGCCAAACCCCAGCGCAAAAAGCGAGCCTCCAATGGCGAAGCCATCAGCTTTGCTCGCCGCAATCCACCTGTCAAACCCCGACCGTTGGCTGAATGGACTGCCATCCGTGCAGCTTTCCGTGAGCACTTGATGCACATGACTCCACTCAATGTTCATGAGGACTTTAATATATTATAAGATGTTTATATATATTCATGTTTTATATGTTCTTTTTTGGTGGATCCAAAATCAAAAATGCAAAACCACCAAATTGAGATGGTTGTTCGCCCCTTTGAAAAAATGATCATCCCCGTTTCGGATTCCTATAGGACAAGTTCTGGAAGTACTGCAAGGAGAACAAGAAGGATGCCATCAAAAGCGCTAAGGATGATGAATTGGGAGCATTGATGGCGCAGTTCGCAGCTGACTACCCAAAGTCATTCCCAAACTTCATCAAGTGATCTTGCATTCCTGAATCTGATAGGATTTGCTTTTCTGGGGATATTTGCCTTGGTGCTCGGCTGTTTTTTTGAGAACAGCTTTTGAATCCAAGGGGGGGCTTTATGTGAAATTTGCAGGGACAAGCCTTGCGATCAAATTACTCGTGCACCATGACGATTTGTTGAGTCAAAAAAGCTTTAGACCGATGGACTTTCCACTTTACTTTGCAACAAATCCCAGTTTTATTTTTAATGAATGGTGTTTCCATCCACGCAGGTGATGAAACGAGGGCAAGCCTTCCTCGCTGCTCGTGGATATCTTCAACAAGCCTGTCATTCTAGCTTGTTTGGCCTCCTGCTGCTTTGCATGCCTGAATTGCTGAAGTATTTCATCTAGCTTTTCGCAGCCTTTTTTGATTCTTATAGGGAATATAGATTTGTTTTGGCAGCAATGATCTCTGCCAACCATGAGTCCTTGGTGAGAAAACTCATGTACCTACCGGGGGTACCGAAGGAGAGATGTTTGTTTGAGATTTCATCCAATCAATAAAACGTTTATAAGTAAACCAATTCGACCCCCAAGTTGCAGGAGTTCATCGCCATTGTCATCATGGTGGCATGCATGCGACCCGAAGAAGTACTTAAGGTGTCAGGCTGCCAATTTGTGGAAGTCTTCTCTGGCCAGGCTCGCACAGCTAGGCTTGCAAGTTGGAGTGGTTACAAGTCTAAAGGCGTTGACTATATATATTCAAAATCCATGAACCTGCTCCGACCTTCTGGATTGGTGTTCCTTAGCTGTTTATTTTTCTGGATTTGCTGTTGACCTGGTACCTGGATTTCACCCAACTTGGAAATTATAAGTTGCAGTTGTCCAGCATAAGCTATATATATCTGTTGTCTAAGGTTGTGTATGGCCCTCATCCTCTTCAGCGACCCAGACCTTGTAGCATTACTTGCGACAGAATGTTCCACATTTGTTCATGTCAACAGTGGGACAAGTAAGCGGTCACATGCAAACCCTGACGGTGATCCATCAGTAGCTTCAGTACAAAGGGGGAATGGGCTGGCAGCGTGCAGCTGCTTGTTGATCCTACTTGGATGTTTACTTTGCAGAACCTTCCTGCTGGAACAGCCAGGATCTTCAGTACTTATGAGGACGAAAAGGATGCAATGGCTTGTGGAGGTTTTGAATCATGTTAATATAACCATCTTTCAACAAGCGTTTTGGATGTCATGCTGGGGTCATCCCAATCCAAAGAGAACTGTTCTTTGGTCCAACAATGTTGCTGTCCGTGTGTTTACTACACCAAAGGTGGCTTTTGCAAAATGCCATGGACCCCCTACTGTGGATCGATATGTTTCCCAAAAGACTGGTAAGAAAGGGTACACAGGCAGCAAGCATCTAAAAGCCACTGAGTATCTTGTTGGCATTGGGGGTTTGCTGTTGTAGAAATTGAATGAAAACAATTTAGTTCTTGAAAGTTTTGTTGGGATCCCAAATGTCATGGTCCAATTGAGGCACTATCCTGGCAAGTTTGCAGCCAAAGTTGTGGAAACCATTCCCTCCTTCATCTACTATGCCAGCATGTTTCCAAAGACACCGGAGGTAGGATGATTATAGCTTTAATATAGATATACCCCTTCCACTGGACACCACTTCTGGCAGGTAGCTGGCCTTCTTCACGAGAACTTCCAGCGACTGCCATGGAACAGGGAAAACTCATGGCCTGAAGCAAACTTGGATGAATGCATGCTTTACTTGAGGAGGAGTGTGTTAATTAATATTCCACAAGAATGGAAAACATTGATCCCTTCCAATTTGGCTGAATTAGATCGGCTTCGAGGGCAATAGTCCCGATATATGACATGTTGACCTGGAAAAAGTTGCATTCTGTTGTCAAAAGCAGCTGTTGATTGTGAATTTTGGTGGTTTTCACGTTTTTTGGTAAAAAAAACAATTACGGAAATACCCGGAAAAATGCCGGAAATTGCCGGAACAATTACGGAAATGACCGGAATGGAATTTGACCATTTCACCATGTGATTTTACACTTTGTTTCTGCAAGCCCCATTCAATGTTTTTTCGCAGGTTCTGTCAGTGGGCCCAAGCAGGATGAGCCATCCAATAAAAAGTTTTGTTTCTAGCTCTGCTACACTTGCTGAGGGGTTGGATATCATGAGTAAGGAAGTGGATGAAGTTGTTAACCCCCACTTCAAGTTGGATGAAGAAGAGAAAGCTTTGCAAGCACGCTTAGAGGCCCACGTTTTTTGGGTGATCACGTGTGTTTTTGTTAACATGTATATAAGCCAACCGTTTCTTCTTGGCTGCAGGCTCTCAACTCTGGAATCCAAAAGTTCAAAGAGGAGCAGCATCAAGAGCGTATACCACCTGCGACACCAGAGCCGAAGAATCGCACTGTGGAAAGTGAGGTACGTGTTGGGGAGTGCACTTATATAATTACTTCGTTTCACAGAGCTTTTTTGTGTACACCACAGGCTTTCTAAATACAACCAAAAAATATATATGGTCATGATATGGTCATGATTTCCAATGATGCTTTCTTGAGAGGCTTCACAATCTTCAAAGGCTACAGAATCTACAAAGACAGGTCAGGGCCCTATATGATCTTTTCTTGTTCTTTTGATTGAGTACAGTTCTTTTGATGGGCTATATATAAATATAGAAATCTTATAATATTGGAATCTTTACTTCGATCATAAAAATTATAAACATCTGAAGCTTTTCAACATTGGATCCAATTAAGTCATTGATCCTATATAAGGTACCAAAGTGGAGCCTCAGCTTCCTGACCGTCAGTTGCTTCCAGAGGAGATTCCAACTTTAGAGTTACAGGCAACAGCGAGCCCTGCTCCATCGGCTCAATCTACTGCAAGAGATCCTGAAACACCGCAGGGGCCACCCTTTGAGTCGCCACACCCACCGCAGTCTGGGCTGATGCCACCACCACCTCTCAGTGCTTCTGCGATTGACAAACGCATTCGGAGAGCATTGGAGCCGAATGCCAGGGGTACTTACAAAGTTTCAGAAGAAATTAGGAAGTTGTGGAATGAAGGGAAAAGGGACAGGGTATTCAAATTGTTTGCTCAATGTAACAATGACCCTGAAACTTTTGTGAAAAGGTTTTCGATTCAAAAAGATCACCAAAAAGAGACTGAGCTTGGGGTGTACTTCGAGTTCAAAACTGAAGACCAACTAGCAGACTTGCCTGAGAGTCTTTGCTGAATTTTTTTGATTCTGTCAAAATCTGTCAAACCATTTTTTCATGTCAGATTCTTTGTGGGTTTTTGATTTACCCTGATCCAAAACCTCCCAACATCAAACTTTGTAAGCGAACCTGCTCCTTCAGGAAAGAGAAGAACAATATCATTGCCTTGGCCAAAGCCCAGCCGAAGAAACGTATGAGGCCCATTATGATCTTGCATGATTATCTTGCCATAGAATATTCTTGCCATACAACGTTTATAAACCCTGTATAAATATAAGAATTCAATTGTGCATGGATCCTCTTAAAAAATTGACAGGTGGAGCGATCAAAAGGGTGAATGGACCTACTACGTGGAGAAGGAAGTCAGTGGTCATGACAAGCATCTTGCTATATATATATATTCTTTCACTCAAGTGTATCTTTTTGAAACGTTCATTTAATATATATATAGTCACACACTAAGGGATCGCACAAGGGCAACCTTTTCAGAAAGCCAAGACTGGGAAGAAGAAGGGCAAGGCATTGAAATCGACATGGACGAGCCTTTTGAAGGCTGGCTCATCCATCAAAACCGTAAATGACATTGTAAGTATATTTCACCATTTAGCAGTCCTCACCAAACCCTGTTTATTATAGAACATGGCTGAATCCAAAAAATAGGTGTATGCACACACTCCACCCCTCAATTCGGCCAGGCAATGTCACTGCAGCTGCCAAAGCTGGAGGACTTCCATCACCTGTGACACCAGTACCAGCAGCAGTTGCCGAGACCGTTAAGCTTTTGAAAAGGCTTGGATACCCCGAAAGCCAGGGCGTCTATAAGGCATCAAGCCTTCTTGACAAAGTCAACACATCCCTGACCAAACGCATGGCAAAATTGGATGAGACCAAACAGCTACTGATGAAACCAGAGACTCAAGGTTCTCAGTTAGCCACCAAGACTTTTGACTGAATTTATCAAAACACTTTAACTGCACCCATGAGATGGTTTTGTTCAAATTGAACGAGAAAAATTCCCTTCCTCTGGGGCTTGGACCTCCTGAGGATTTGCGAAAAGATCCAGGAGACCTACAACGAGATGGATGCCCAGGTTGAAAAACTCATCAAGGAAAGCAGTGAGGGGATCGTTTCTGGCTTCTCCGAGGAGTGCGGCTCTCAGAACATTACACCATTTCAAATTTCAAAACACTTGCGATGCCACTTTTAAACATAGATCCCTGAATTAACCATCCCTCGGATAGGAAAGAAAAAGAACTCAAGAGCTTGGTGGAAAAGGCTCGTACAACGTGCCAACCTTACAAAAAGATTTGGAATTTTGAGAACTAACCCAGCAAAGTAAAAGCAAGTTCAACATGGCCGATTTGACATTGGCCACTCCAGGCTTCTTGAAGCATGGAATCTTGAGCAAAGAGCTAGGACCTTCTTTTTTGCCTTGTGGTTTTGCAATTTCGATCCAACAACACAACCTTGATATAGCCCTGACTTTAATCTTTTTGCCATGTAAACGGTATTGTCCTTGATGCTTGGAGGAGTGTTATCCCAAAGACCCCGCCTGCAAAGAGTGGCCAGCCAAAGGCTCCTAAGTCAGCGGCAAAATCAAAAGCTACAGCACCGGCTCCAGCCAAGGCTGAACCCCCAGCACCACCGGTACCCAAGAGTGAGGCCCCCCGAAAGCGAAGACGTTGCAAGTCATGAGAAGTGTTTGCAACATAAGTTGCCGTATAGCGATGATGGCTGACAGCTGGAAAAAAGTGGCACGCTGAAAAACTCTGCGAAGTGTTGCATTCCCTTTTCACTTGTTTTCACATGTTTCAAGCTTCAAGATTTTGAACTTCCCAGCCTGCTGCATGAGCATTTCAGATTCGAAACATGTATATAAAAGCCTTTTGGCCAGGTGAAGATGTATCCCGAAAAAGAATGAGAACTTTGGAGGTCTTAGCGGATGAAGTTGCAGATGGAGCCAGGGACTTGGACCTCTGTTTTTTCCAACTTCATATATTACTTTGAATTTCTTTGGCTTCCAGTCCTTATAAATTCATCTTATATAGATGGAAACCTTCTCCATTTATATTATATATATATCATGAACTGTTGATCTTATAATTGGAACTATACCCCCTTTCCTTGAGTCAGATTGTCTCACTCCATCCCTTTTTCTCTCAACTCAGGCCCCTGCCTGCCGTCTTGGAAAGATGGCAAGAGCAGCAGTTGATGATGGAGCTGCATCTGGGAGCCTCGATGCTGCGAGCCGTGTTCATTACAGTCATGGAGAAAGAGATGCACACAGGGTGTTTCAAAGATTTTGGTTGTCTTTGAAAGTCCGCATTAGTGAATTACCTGTGGGTCCACTTGAAGATGGACATGAAACGGTTTCAATCCACCACTACAAGGTGGGATGTTGTTTTCTTTGAGGGCCCTAAGTTGATATAAGATATAACTGCCCCAAACCAAACCCTGTGGTGAAGTAATTTCAGGGATATTTCAACAACACAAACTGAACTAATCAATGCTGAAACCATTTTCAAAAGAACAGGCCTGCCAAAAAGAGATTCAGTCTGCACTGTTTTGTTTTAAGATATGGAAGTTATTTTCATATATATATCGATCCTTCTCCCAGTCCAAATCAGTTCTGGACTACATAGGTGGAATGTATATAGACACCCCTGAGCCAACCAACATGTAAAAATGACAAATTATTTGGATGTCAATTTTTTCCCACTTGCTGCCCTGAAGGTGAATCACATGGCCGAATTCCTGTTGCAAAAATTCCCGGAACTGTTGCTTGGGGGTGATTCTCTGCGGAATGGTGCTCAAAGATGCCAGGATTTCTGGGAAAAATTCAGGGGCTACCAACCTTCCCACGATGTCTTCAAGCATCATTCCAAGCACCTTTCCAATGTTATACCAATATGCATCCATGGTGACAAGGGAAGAATGCTGAGAAAGAGTCCAATTGCGGTCTACAGTTGGGAATCCATTTGGGGTTTACCGGATGAAATTCGCAACACTTCAGAAGAATCTGGTTTGGCTAAACGACAAGTCCAAAAGTATGACACGGGACGCTTGGGGCAAACTTGTGCTGAACGTATGTTCCCGAAACAATGCTGCGATGCAGATGGCTGCACCATTCATAAGAGGCGTCTAGGTGATCACGGAGAGAGATTGGATACCCACAACTCTCTTGGAAACCTGGTGTAAATAATATATAGATTTTGTAATCGAAATTTTGCGATGGATGTATTGGAAAATTTGCAATATATCATATTGACAAAGCCCAGCATGATTCTCCGGAGCCTACAAGACCCCAAAAGGTTTTAAACATTGAAAGGTTGAGAATGACGATGGTGGCTTGAACTCAGGACACTCCTTCTTGAACCGCTTTCTCTTCACCTGTGTCCCTTGGTCAGTCTTTTCAAAGGACAGTGCTACAATACTCAGCGCAGTCCTCAAAGAGATGGCCCTAAACCTCAAGAATCTGTACTTGGAAGGTGTTGAAGTCTGTTCCACCCGGTACTATTTTGCTTTGATAGGGGTCAAGGGGGACGCCGAGTTTCATGTAGAAGCGGGTGAATTTTGCCGAAGCTATCTTACGTGTGGAACTGCGAACAGTTTGGCGATGTGTCCGGAATGTGATGCCGATGACAACTTTGGTGATGTTTCGGATGACCCGGCTTGGCTTCCTACAGTTACTGAAGACTGAAACATGTTTTTGATTGGTTTTGGCGCTAAAGGTTTGTGAGCCATGTTTCCATATTGTATACACTGTATACACTTGGTGATGGGATATACATTAACGGTGTGGGTGGCTGTCAATTGCTTTCTGCTGAGGTTGGAGCATCTGTGCCCTGGGATCCGGAAAGCCCACCACCACTTGCCATTGTGCCATTTAGCAATCAATATCAAGCTTTTTTGTACAAGCGGGATATGTTCCACACTATCAAGCATGGAGTGGGGAGAGAGTCGTGTGCTTCGATATTGCTGATGCTAGCATACCTCACCTACTTTGACAATGTCGGTGATACCAAGAACTTGCCAGACAGGCTGGCACGTGGTTACAAGCTGTTTCGATTGTGGTGTGAGACAGAAAAGAAATCACCGTCCTTGAAAAACTTTACCAGAGCAAACCTACACTTTGGAAAAGCGACCGCATTTCCATTTCTTGGAGGAAAAGGATCTGATGTGACATTGGTGCTGATGTTTTTGCAGTTCTACCTCCAGATGTGTTTGGTGAACCCAAAGGGTGACCACTTGAGATTGTTCAAAGCAATGCAGCAACTTGTTGATGGCACTTTATGTTTTCTAGGAATCATGCACAGTCACGGCGTGTGGCTCCCACCAGTATGTGCCAGGCTCATGATGTCACAGGGCTTGAAGGCTCTAAGAGCTTATGCCTTTTGTGCGAAAACAGCGATGGACATGAACAAACGTTTGTTTTGCATGCGGCCAAAATTTCATTACTGGGCCCATACAATCTTTGAGATGAGGCATTCGCTTCAGTTGTGCCATCAGTTTATACTGAATCCATGCCTCTACAATTGTGAACAATCTGAGGATTTTATAGGACGTGTGGCGAGAATAAGTCGTCATGTCTCCCCTAGATTGACCATCCTGCGGACCCTTCAAAGATATGGGGTGGCTTTCCAGTCTAGGCTCCGGAGAATCAAGAGAAGGGCTTCCAAGAGGTGATGGTATTTTAACTTTTATATCTCATATAATTTGTATATTGTTTGTCAACCTTTCAGGTTTAGCTATATAACACTATAAAGTATATAAGCATGTTGTTTTCCAACATGTTGGTTGCCCAATCTCTGAGGGCCAGGCGCTGGAGATGGCAGTGGTGATGTGGGATCGGGTTTGATGAGAAAAGCAGGGCGGATGTCAAACACCCAAAAACAAAAAATTACCTTTCTTACTTCTGATGACTGTTTTGCAAAAGAATGCCGGAAATTCATTCCAAATTGGTCCATGCCTAAAATTAAGCAGAGTTGGGTTTTCCAGGTACTACTACTACTACTACTACTACCACTACTATCATTATTACTACTACTATCATTATTATTACTACTACTACTACCACTACTATCATTATTACTACTACTATCATTATTATTACTACTACTTCTACTACTACTACTACTACTACTACTACTACCACTACCACTACCACTACCACTACCACTACCACTACCACTACCACT
>OMLO01002477.1_pt1 | contig 14933 bp, 18 predicted proteins | sample 1674811 | NCBI WGS metagenome assembly OMLO01 (sample SAMN06265003, study PRJEB25207) | coral metagenome | isolation source: Coral host | place: Mexico:La Bocana,Puerto Morelos, Mexico | collected 2008-11-13 | reverse complement strand
GATATCAGAAGCATGCACCGATGGCTTGGAAGCCACCAAGCCCCCTGTGGGGAGGCTAACCATGATTTTTTCTCCTCCGCCAGCATTTGGATCACTGTTGAATCTCAGAGCGGTCAAGGGTCAAAGGTGCGGCTGCCATGATCACTGTTACATACAAACATCACTCTGACAAGTCACCCCTGGCCGATGATCAGTTCCGCAATCATCTGGACATGGTCCTAAGGCGCTACGATTCAACGCAAAACAATTACTTTGTTGTCACACACCGCCAAGCTAAGTTCAGAGCCGGGTCTGCATACCCACGGAATCCACTATCGGGATAGAAGCTGAGGTGCCATGGACGTAGGAAGACACCAGTCCCTCCCACAGCCATCTGGGACATGGTGGCATATTGCCTCAACCAATGATAAAATAGCTTCAGAAGTTGCAATGCCTGCCTATGAATTTAATCTGTGTTGCAAACCAAGGCCAAAACGTTTTCTCATCTCCAGGAAAATGGTTTTCAATCCACTCGAAGAACAGCTTCAGCGCATCCTCAAAAAAATGAACCATGACCTAAGCCTAGGGCCTAGGGATCTACACACTTTTGTTTGAAAACCAAACGCTGTCCTCCGATTGAAACTTCTTGGCCAAATAGGCGCTGATGCTCCCATGCTCATCCAACGTCTTTTGCCTTCAATGCAAAAACTAAACTTGGAATCATGTGGTAAAGCACTAAGGTGATCATTGAATGGAAAAAATCAAAATGGCTCAGGCACTGACATCCAGGTCGACAGAAGATCAATTGCGTTCTTGACTGCTGGCAACCAAGAAGGTACGGCGTAGTCATCCAACGTCCTGGCCTTCTTGGGAGCTGGTGGTTGGCCACCACCACTGCGTCTTTTCTTTTTCTGACCCTCCGCCATGCTGAAGCAACTAAGTGCAGAAAACGGGTTATAGTCAGCGCTACACCCAAAAGACTCCTGAACCAAAACGACAATTGAATCTAACTTCACTATCTGACACGAAAAACATCACAGAACCGCTGAAAAATAATCACTCCTTCTAATGGAACACTGGGTCCCTGAAAGCATTCTATCTACTCGTCAGTTCAAAATGAATGGAATCAGAACACGAATGTTTGCCAAAACATATAACAAAGCGTCACTGGGCCGCTGAATTTCTTGAACAAAGCGTCACTGGGCCGCTGAATTTCTTGAACAAAGCGTCACTGGGCCGCTGAATCTCTTGAACTTTAAAGCGTCACTGGGCCGCTGAATTTCTTTAACAAAGCGTCACTGGGCCGCTGAATCTCTTGAATAAAGCACCACCTTCTGCAAATGTTCAGTGCCCCTAAGGCTTACCAATAGCTAATCGCTTCAAAAGAATTTTTATGAACACTCTGCATTGCATGACCTGGACTATTTGCCACAATGATGCAAGCCTTGTCAAAAAGAAATCGAATACGAAGCTGGATTATTTATGACTTTGCTTCAGTGAAAAAAAATAATTGAAAAATTCGCCAGAAAACTTTGTGACTGCAATGCACCTGCAAAATGATTGGTACATCCTGCTGTTAATCAATGTTCATCTACTGCTGGAAATCTTGCCATCTGCAACTCAAAAACATTTCAGAGCCCCAAAGGAAAGAACGATACAAAACAAACACTGCCAACTAGAAAACTGGCAAACAAACAGCAACAACAACAAAATTTTACAACCGACCCTGGCGAGATCCATCACATTTTGTGATGGATCCCGCCTGGATCCATCGCAAAAAAAAATTGTTATTGTTGGTTTGGGTGTAGGGTTACCGTTTGAACTTACTTTAGGCTGAAGGGTTTAGGGTTTAGGGTTTAGGGTTGATTTAAAAATATATTTTTTTAAAAACTATCACAATCAATCATTATGATTGATTGTGCTCAGTTTTAAAGAAATATATTTTTAAATCAAACCCTAAACCCATCATCATTGTTAAAGGAAAAGATTTTAGAAGATGACCCAAACATATTTTGAACACCAACCATATTGCCTATTAGGAGTGTTGCTCTTAGGCTTTAAGTGATCTGATGTTTTGCTTTTAATTCAGCCTTTAAAGATTTTGGAATATGTTCTGCTCCTAAGCCATCCCAAACCAACCAAACCAACCAAACCAACACACAAAACAAAAACAACAAGAACAACAACAACAACAACAACAATAAAATTTTGCGATGGATCCTGCCGAGATCCATCACATTTTGTGTTTTGCGATGGATTCCGCCGGGATCCGTCACAAAATCTTGTTGTTGTTAGTTTGGGAATTTAGTGTTTAGCTTTGAAGTCTTGACATTTATGGTTTAGTTTGTTTTTAGTTGATTCTAATCAAAAAGAACGTTGAATCTACTGACAAAATTTGAGATGGATGTGACTGGGATCCATCTCGAAACCAATTAATTTGAAGATATTTTTGAAATCTTGCGCAGCCTGCAAACAGTTAAGATAGAATTTTAGCAACATCTAAACAGTTTTGAGCTGGATGTCACTGATGGCCAGCTCAAATTTAAGACAGCGGAAAACAGCCTGATTCGTGAAGAAAAGAGCCGATACAAGCAGCAGCAGCAGCAGCAGCCTACACTTTTAACACAATCATATTGGGACATCCTCGAATGCATCTGTAGCTACTTTCAAAGCTTCTGCCCATTCCATCTGACCCGCACTCCAAAGATGTGCTGCAAGGGTGTACTTGGATTTGGCCTTATACCTCTGGCGGAAATCTGCTAGCTGCCTCACCGGCAGCCGCTCTCTATCCAAGCGAACTCGATTTGGAACCTTGGACGTGATTACACAAAAAAACGTGCTCTGGCCCTAGATTGAAACAATAATAATACTTCATCTGAAAGTCACACTCTCTAGGTTTTGCAAACAAGGAGCAGCATCAAAGTTTACTCCAAGCTGCTGGGCACCATCACCTCGGCCAACTGCTGGTCCTGGGAAGAAGAACCTGGGCGAAACAAAGAGACCACATTCATGAAAACAACCAAACTGTATTGCGCTAACTTATTAAGTCTAAGCCTGCTGTTTTGGGCAGATACAAGAAATTTGCATCTAACTGCATTTTCAGACTCAAGGAAATATATGAATGCATTGCTGTTGTTTTAGCGCTTCAATTATTCTGCAAAGCCCAGCAGCTTCCCAAGAGGTAAGAAAGGCTCTCTGTCCCAATTGCCGTGAGCAATTCGTTCAATTTGTTGCGCAGCTTCGTGCATGAAGTATGGATACCCACCTCGACTGTTGACAACAAATGTTGCATTATGACAGGAGCTGTGAGGCAACATTGGCATGTGAAATGTTTCTTACACAATGATGATTCAATGCACCTCCAAAAACCAAACGCTAGCACTCTTCTGATAGCCAAGGAAAAATGATTTCACTAAAGGCCTATTCTTCAGTGCTGGAAGTTCGTTTTTAAGAGCTTTCGACATTCTTTCAGATTCAGATAAAAAACACATGAATCACCTTCTTTTTCAGCATCATTTTCAACTCATCATCGTCCTCATCATTAATCATTGTCATCATCATCATGATCATCATCATCATCATCAAGCCTCTTAAGAAAAGGCACGCATGATGTTCGCGAAGTGCTGCAGTTTGTCCGGTTGGGCAGATTTATCTTCCACTCTGTGGACACGATCCGCATTTGCAACTCGGCTGACAGAGCAAAATGCCAAGGGACAACACAAAGACAAATTAATTTAATTTAAAATATCTAATGTCAAGCTAATTATTATTCCATCCACCACCTTTGGCTTTAAATGCATCACGATGTTCAATCTCAATGCGTTCAAGGGGCACTGTGGCAACATCTCCGTGACATCACGAACCAGTCCGGTTGGACAATGCAAGATTGCATCTGGCAAATAATCTGCATCCGACATGTACTGCTTCATCCTCAGCCAGTCTCAACGCCAACCGAATGCAAATAAATTCGTAAGTGAGTTCAATGCTTCAAATGCCTTCTGAGAACAAATGAATCTTAACTTCTGATATCAAATGCCTTCTGAGAACAAATGCATCTTAAGATATCAAATACCTTGTGAGAACAAATGCATCTTAAGATATCAAATGCCTTCTGAGAACAAATGCATCTTAATGATAAGATGGGTCTCCGCATCACAACATCGCCAGCTGCTGGTGACTTGTATCCAAGACGGGTCCAAAACTTGCATTGAACTGCATCAGCTGCAAGGCCTGAAAGGATGTGGAATTTGCACTCAGCACATTGACGAAGTTCGGTTTCTATCAATTCACAAACAGTCAAAAATTAACAGGAATTTTAGGAGATCATTTACTCATTGATTTTCTCAATGCACTTCCACCAAAAACCCAACTATTGTAAGAAAAGATCTTTTACATCAGCCTCACAGTGAAGTATCATAATAATAGTCTTGGCGTAATACAACCTTCTCTCATTCAATTCCAATGCGGTGTAATAATATAATGCTGCCTGCGACCATGAATGTCCTAGCCTGAATTTTCATATCGCTCGAAAAGGAAGTGGTGTGGAGCTCCTGGTCCACCGATTCCGCGGACTTGCGCGTTCTCGAAGACTTCATGAAGTTGTTGCTTCCTCAAACCAAGATGATTGGGCCGCATGATGCACAGCGTAAGTTTCAGAAGCATAACTTTAATTTATTGTTAATCTGCCAAAGAAAAGGCGCAATCTGTTACAAATAAACCTCACCCAGGGCATTACTGTTACTCAAAGATTTTTTTGGAAAAAATACAGTTACTGTTGTCGTGACGATGCAAGGTTCCATGCTCTGACTTGATCCACGCGATATACCATCTTAAAAGGTTCATCTGGCCGAATTTGCGCTTGGTCTAACCAATTTTGCATAGTTTGGCAAAAAGCGTCTGTTGTATGAACATCACTTTGGGCCTGTACCCACGCAGCTAGAGAAGAAAAACTTTGATCTACGTCTTCGTGTGAGTGGCCTGACATTAACGTGGAGAGGCTCGCACTGCGAACCCTCCGAGTCGATGTCAGGCCACTCAATAATCGGAGCACAGTGTTGTTTTTTAATTCTTTAGAAGAATTATCTCCATGGAGGCTGACGTGGCACTTGCGGTAATCTATGTGAGGATACTGCTCGCGAAGCACGTTCAACGAAAATGCAATGACTTCGCTCGTCCACGATGAATCGTGAGGTAGATGGGGCTCTGAAACAAAGATAAGTGTGCAATGTCCGTGAATAATTGCCATTGTGACACCCAGGCAAGGTCTGATAAATTCGGCGAAAGACTTCGAACTAATGCATTGTGACCGGGGTACGGCAAATTTGGAATGATCGATCGAGTCGATCGTGACAGCTATCACTTGCGTTCCATCAGGCTTGTCCCATTTTCGATTCTGCTCTGACGGCCCAATACACTGTCCTGTCTGCGTACTGCTTCGCCAAATGGCTTCTGAGGATGGACATTTGCGCCGCTCGCGCTGGAATGTTCCTTTTGAGCCTCTTGAGAATGAGTTTGTACCGTACGCAAAGGGAGCATTTGGAATGTTGCGAACTAGGGCGGATGAACAAGAGATCTCTAAAAGTCTCTTCCCAAACCTGGGTCGGAGCAATGCTGATAATAAATTTAAGGGAATAAGTTGCAGCTTAGTACCTGCTGTTGCACAGTCTGAGCAATGTACTTTAATTGCTCATCTCGGCAATAAAAGTTTAAAAAAAACTATAAAACACAGAATCTTACTATGCACAGGCCAGAGTCCCTGCAGAACACCTTCCTGCCAATGGTGAGATGCGGGAACCGGTCTCTGCAAATCTCCAGATAGTCCGTAATGCTGCCAGGGGGCAGAAACTTTGCCCCTGACAAATGCCCCTTGATGTTCTTTCTTGCCTTTGATGCATCAAACTTGTACAGGTGCCGGGGTCGTTTCCCGCGGCGGCGAACGTTCTGAACCGTCTTCTTCCCTGAATCAGTTGCATCTTGAATTGGAACTTCAACCGAATATGCTTCTGGAAGTGGTTCTGCTGTCGTATGATAAAGTTCTTGGAGAAACTCTGTGATCTGAGGACGCACACTATTGGCAGGTAAAGTCTCGTGTTGCTTCGGTCGAAAGCGCAGGTCAGTTGGGCAACCAAGTGCCCTGCTCGCAGCATGACGTAAGCGATGGAAACGATTCTTGCCAATGCCAACTAGGACACGAAATCCTTTTTGGCAAACTTGATTGCCAAGTAGTTTGAGACCGCCCCGCTCTTGCATGTTTTGCTGCTGCAGCAGAGAGTAGACCTAAGAGGTAGGACAACCCAAGGCCAGTCAGGTAGTAGCTAAATTTACAGCACAGCTCACAAACAATTTAAAAATTAATTATAAAAGTAAAAAAATGAAAAGAAAAATCGAATGGCAAGATGTTGTTCCACAAAGAAACTTCATTGTCTGCATCCAGTTTGGGAAGCTGATGGATTTCCAACCGCAAATGCAGCAAACTCTCAAAGTCTGCCTGCGATTCTTTCCAAGACTGTCTGCATGCAGCAAGCTTGCAAGAACACTTCCTGTCACAAGCTACACGTAGCCTACGACGGTGTTCCTGAATTTCTTCTCGAGAAAACTCCAAGCTTTTGCGTTTCACATACTTGGGCTTCTCAGGCGGAGCCGGGATTGCTAGATCCTCATCTGGCAAAGCATCTATTGCAGCAGGTCTAGGGCCAGCATCATCATCAGACAAAATGTCTACGTCTGCAGGGACGATTGCCATGCAACATGGCACGAAGTAACCTACAAAGTATAAGTCACTACAAATTCACCACCCCGTGTGGTTAAGAACATTCCAACAATTCATTTGCAGTTGGTAGTCATATGAGTAGTTCAATGTTCACATTGAAAAGAATATGACAAAATTATTTACTGATTAAAGTATTATTATCTCACGCGGCATCTAGAAGAACTGACAGAACCTGCTCTCAGCAAGTTTTAAGACTGACTTGGGGCTGACATTTGAACCAAAATAATTGTCAACCAGCGTTTTTCATGGGCCATGATCATCCCTTGACAGCAAATAACAACATAGAGCTGCCAAAGGCATGTGCATACTACTTCAGCTGTCAATGATAAGACAATGGATAAATTTTCCTCGGTAATCTTGTGAAAAAAATTCCTTTGGGCTGCTGGGAAACAATGAACCATTGAAAGGATTCTAGTTTTTAATACAACAACGAGCAACAAAAGTCGGCAGTGGGCCGCTAGAAATCCGTATGCTTTGAAACATAATGTATCATCCCAAAAGGCCGCTGGATTCGATTCGAACTAAACTTAGCTATTATCATGATCATCTTGAGTGATTCATCACGAAAGCGTCACTGGGCCGCTGGAAATCTAAATCTTGATTCGAACTTGTTATTATCATTGAAGCTGACATACTGTATCATCCCAAAAGTGATTGATCAGGAAAGCGTCACTGGGCCGCTGGAAATCTATATCCTTTTTCCAATGACAGATTCGATTCGAACTTATATCATCATCAAACTGATTTATTGTATCATCCCAAAATTGATTCATCAGGAAAGCGTCACTGGGCCGCTGGAAATCTAGATCCTTTTTGCAATGATTCGATTCGAACTTAAAGTTGTCATCATCTTGAATCTGAACTGAACTGTGTCATCCCAAAAGTGATTCATTAGGAAAGCGTCACTTGGCCGCTGGAAATCTATATCCTATTTCCAATGATTCGATTTGAACTTAGTTATCATCATCTTGAAACTGACATACTGCATCACCCCAAAAGTGATTCATAAGGAAAGCGTCACTGGGCCGCTGGAAATCTAAATCCTACTTGATTCTTGTTTTCTAGAAAATGATGTACTGTATCATCCCAAAAGTGATTCCTCAAGAAAGCGTCACTGGGCCGCTGGAAATCTCAACGATTTGATTGGACTTGATCTCATCTTGAAACTGTTCTGCAGCACCCCAAAAAGTGATTCAAGTCTGAGTCTAAGTGCCACTGGCGGCAAGAAATCTACAAATGACATTATTGTCCCCAAAAGTGATTCATCAAGAAAGCGTCGCTGGGCCGCTGGAAATTCACATGCTTTCAATGATTCTTAGATCTGATTTAAACTGCATCATCCCTAAATGATTCCATACAGGGCCCGGAAAATTAAATCCAAATAATTAACAACACTTTACCCAGAATAATACAGATTGCTACAACAAAATCTTGAACAAATTTAAGCGTCACTCGGCCGCTGGAAAAACATGAACCTGAATGTTTCTGGCCCAAGTCTAAAAGATCAGACACCCGGTGAGAACCTTTGCTGCCCAAGATCGAGGCTAAGCCAAACTACTTAATGAGTCTGGAAATATAGTACCATCAGCATCGCTAAGGATCACTGAGAAATTTCCACAACCTGGGAACTATCATTATTACCACCCGTCTGCTCTCTGTTGGAAGCAGCAGGCACATCTTCCTTATCACTCTCCACCTTCATCTTCAACAGCTTCTGGTCCGTCTCTACCTGCCACAGCAACAGGAACAATGAATGACAACAATTCACTTAAACTTCAACAAGAAGGCAGCAATTTGGCTGAATGTGGGTCCAACTCACACCCCGAGCCTGCTCTTCACCATCTACCTTTTTGCAACCCAAAAAGGCCAAGCGATCCTGCACATGTGCCAGCCCAAGGAAAACTTGAACTAATAATTGGATGATTGAAGCATGAAAAAATTGTCACAAGGTCACCATCAGTGATAGTCATGGCCTGGTCAGGTTTAGCCAATGGAAGGTGAGGAAAGAGCTGTTGGTAGCGCCAGCAACGCATGTGGACACGCATCATCCAGGGGCCATAATGGTCATCGGAAACTTCGATCTGGCTATCCAACTGGTTTTCAAACTCCTCTAAAGTCATAAGTCCATTCGACATGGCACTTAAGAAAGAAACGGGAACTAGTGGACTCGTGAAATGAAGCGGGCTTGAGGGACATGGAGTGAGGAGTTTGCATTTGGGAACACGCACACTTCACAATGACTTTGAAGAATATAATGTCTGAATAATAATGCAACCTCACCTGGCAAAGAAAGCTTGTTCCTGTTTTGCAAGTTCTGTGCCACGAGCCACTTCGGAATCCATTCAGGCTCAGACTGACTGTCACCATAAGTTCAAAAACCCTTGCCAACTAGTAGTAGCAAGCCATTTGCATGCCTAGCAAATGATTCTAATGGCAGATTTTCTTGCCAAACTGCAAAACGCTTTTCGCTTCACGGCCACTGAGACACAACGCATCCTTCAACTTGGTGTCAACGTGGAAGCGCTTCAACTGGCAGGATCCCCACTGCAGCACGCACTGACGCAATTCCACCTGCATGTCACTTTGCAGCCTATAACTTCAAACAACAAAAACAGGTTACAACAGGCTTCAACAACTCACAACAACAACATCAACAACAGTGATCAAAAAAACAAGAACAACCATCAATCACAACAGCATCAAGAACAACAATTATAGAAAAATCCATCAACAACATCAACTTTCAAATCAAACTGCAATCAGCCTGCACCAGCTGTGGACAAGTGATACAGACTCGCTAAGAAATTAAAATGTCACCCTTGCATTGGCATATTGAAACAAAGAAACATTGGTGAGGCGCGAATGCAAGCTCTTCATGATCTTCTTCTTGACCGTGCGCATGGAAGAGCCAGGGCCAACCCTGGAAAAAAACAGATCGTTGTCACACAATGTTCAAACCAGAAATTCATACGGCTTTTGATACAGTGACTTCTGACTATTTTCAAGACTAGAAACTTGAATGGCTTCACAAAATTTTGGCCAGTCTTGTTGCGCATGCTGATCTTAACCCACTTCTTCGACTTCATCAGCTTGATATCAAGTTTGATGCAGTGGGTGCTGCACTGCTGGGCAAGGATGCTCAAGCTGTCGTGGTGTTTGCCTCAGCTCACTTACTACTTGGACTCTGACATTTTACTCAAAACATCCAGCTCTGATTGAAACAGGAAAATATATGATTTAATCACACACCTAAAGTTCACAGTGAGGTACACAGCAAGAAAGCTCCATTGCGACCAAATTTGTTCTTGATATGATGTTTCACTACATACTTGTAGGTCACCATCGGGCAGAAACTGAGCATCACCTCCGTCCCAATGGGGGAGGTGCGCCCAATGATCTCAAGCATCTTTTGAGATGCAATGTCTCCTGCCTTTTCCCAGAATTTGGTCTGCCCCAGCACTGCGGTCGCCTCCGACAAAGTGGCGTCCTTGCCCACTTGGTGGATCTGCGCGCGCACCTTTGGAGCCATGAGCTAGCAAGCACGTTGACAGTGACAGCTCGAAGCGTTCCTGGGACCGCTAAAAGCCTTGTGATCCTACAACTTGAGGCCGCTGAATCTGAAAAACGAACATGTCATGCATTAGACTCTTTTCATGGGAGCGGCTTTTAACTGCCTCAGTTCTGCACTATAGCACTAGAAATTAAATGAACAAGTTGTCATAAGCCACCGCCAACAGCACCATCACCATCATCATCCACAAAGAAACATCTTGATCTTGAAAAAAAACGTTATCAGGATCAGAAATCACCATCCTTCCAGAACTCAATTAATTTTAATCAAACCACTAGTCATGGCTTTGGAGGACTCCTGCAACTTTTCTACGCCTGACGTCGGACCAAACGCATTCATCTATTGAAACTCACCACTTTCTGTACTTTGATGTGTAAAAACCTATAGCTGGCCAGCCCTTCGGCGATTAAAGCCACGTCTGGCCCTTTCTCTTTGCCGATTGGAAATCTCAATTGCAGCTGCGCCCTCAGCAGGCACTTCAGTGTCGGGCCGGGGCTCTTCCTCAGAAAATGGCACAACAAGGACATCCTAATAAACAAATGACTCTGAATCAGAGCAGCAACGACTTCTGTTATTACCTTGCAGCTTGCCATGAGGGAAGAAATTGTTTCAATTGAAGCTTAGTGGCAGTGCCAACAGGAGTTGCACCAGCGGTGTCCTCAGCCCTGACCTCTTCCTCAGAAAATGGCACAACAAACAATCAGAGCAGCAACGACTTCTGCTACTATTACCTTGCAGCTTGCCATGAGGGAAGAGTTTAAATTGAAGCTTAGTGGCAGTGCCAACAGGAGTTGCACCAGCCGTGTCCTCAGCCCTGGATTCTTCCTCAGAAAATGGCACAACAAACAAATGACTCTGAATTGAGCAGCAACGACTTCTACTTGCAGCTTGCCATGAGTGAAGAAATTATTTCAATTGAAGCCTAAGCCTAGTGGCAGTGCCAACAGGAGTTGCACCAGCCGTGTCCTCAGCCCTGACCTCTTCCTTAGAAAATGGCACAACAAGGACATCCAATGCCAATAAACAAATGACTCTGAATTGAGCAGCAACGACATCTACTATTACATTGTAGCTTGCCATGAGTGAAGAAATTGTTTATATTGAAGCCTAGTGGCAGTGCCAACAGTAGTTGCACCAGCCGATGATCCTGCAGCATCTGTTGTTGACGTAGCACTTGAGCTGCCGTCTGCGGAGAGCGGAGGTGGTGGTAGCGGCTGGTCCTGACACCGGCTCAACACAAAAAAAACTTTGAAGCCTTCCAAACGCAAAGCAATCAGCAGGTTCAAACAAATGGAAAAGCAAAACATATCTCCCAGCCTTCCACGGCGGCTTGCAAGTCGATGATTCAGCAGGTTCGCTGTGTGAGGTTTGAGATTGCTTCATCTCTTGCCAGTTATGCCCACGACAAACTTCATCCTTAATGGAACTTGGCTGGACAATGAAAAGGAGATGAACTATAGAAACCTGGCTCTGAAATTGAAGTTTAAAGTTTAAAACTTAAAACTTAACTTAAGTTCAAAACTGGATCCATCGGCTACTCCATGATGACAGAACAAAACAAAACTCATTTAGCTAAGCATCTCTGGTAGTAAGTGCTGCCTTGATCATCGACACCAAAGTGCAGGGAAGCTCTGCGCCAGTCTTCAAAGCAGGATCTGATGCCGCCATAGCAAAAGGCAGTGGAAAGCAAACTGAGAATTTATTGACAACACCACCTTCACTTCTGAATCTTTAACCTAAGGTTTTTTTTCGAAATGCTATTCTTGTTGAAAAAATTGACTGCACCGTAAGTTTCAAATTTAGTGCAGTAGTGACTTAAATTGCAAAACCCACTTGACTTTAGTCTAGATTGCGGGCATGTTTGCCTTGTTAACTCCTTGGCTGTATACCTTGAGCATGGTCGCAACCGAAAACTAAATGTTGAAAGAGCATTGGGCCGGGCAGTCTAGCAATATGATTCTATGTCAAATTTTTGCGAACACTATTGCAATTGTTTTTGAAAACAACCAGCAATCGTGACAGGTGACTTTTTTACTTACTATGCTGCAATAGATCCTGCTACCAATGAGACTGACTCACTGTCTGTCAAAAACACGTGCGCACTCCCGCGCTCCAAATCGTGATGAATCTACGACCCGGTCAAAAAACTCACCCACAGACGATCAGACTGTCTGAGGGAAATCAACACGAACTGCTGATCATAGACATCAAAAGCGAGTACAAAAAGCTGATTCGAAACCAGTTTCCATTCTCGCACAACGTAATACAAACTCTCCCTGTGGTTCACATTAAGGCCAAGATCAATCAGACCTGTCATCTCTGCTGCCCAATTCTTTAGGGATTCAATAGGCCCATTATCATCTATATCCGACCAATTCACCTTGGACCCCTCAGACTCATGCGCCTCCAGGCAAGCTTGAAGGTTTGGGCAGTCACCTCCGCCCAATTCCACCCTAAAGTACTCTTCCATCTTCAAAATCTGCTCTTTCTTTTCATCCCGGGAGAGCGATACCATGGCAGCAGACTCACAAGTGGACGGCCCGGCCCGCTGAGTGTTTTTTCGATTTGTTTTAAACTCATTAATTCTTAATTTCATTCACATTCCTTCACCCATCGCTGTAAGTACTGTGGTGCAAGTCTCTCTGCAGCATTTGAACCGTCAGCCACACCGTCAAACAAGTGTTTGACACAAGCGTTAAAAACCACATGCCACTGATTTCGAAAACTCTCTGCAGGGTGTTGATTGTTCCATCAATAATTTCATTGGAAAATCCCCAAATCCGAAAAACACACAAACAGTGGTTTTGCATGACCCAAAAGACATTGCCCAAAAACCTGAATGGAGGGAGCCAGCTACCGTCTTTTGGCCAAAAAACAAAGTAGCAGTAGCAACAAGGCTTTGGTCCTTGGGGCCTTGTTGTTAGTTGGTATGGCGGTTCATTTATGGATGGTAGATGGTAGAATACCATGTTGGGTACTTGTCATTGTTTGAACCGCCCACTTCGATTTCAAAGGACCATCAGTGATTACTATTTGACCGAACCATCATCACAATTATCATCACATTATGCATCATGAGGACCGCTGACAGCCACAGTAAGAGCCACAACATGGGGGCCCATGGAAAAATGGTAGGGAGAGGAGCGGGAGGAATTACGCAACTTGGTGCCGCACCTTTTGGGCGATTTTGGGTACCCCAGGGTACTCAAGGGTACCCAGGACCCATGACCTTCCCAACAGAGCATCACCATCACTAAGTATGGCCCATGGCCACACGCTTTAAGGACATCAGTAGCTTCATGGCTATCATGAGGTCATCGGTAGCAGCAAGGCTAGTGCCCAACAGAGCACCACCATCACTAAGTATGGCCCATGGCCACATGCTGCAAGGACACAGACCACCAGCATCACAAAAATGCATGGCCCAGGACCACATGTCATGAGAGTAGACCACCATCATCATCATCATCATGAACCACATGTCATGATGATAGCATCATGATGTAGATTGTACCAAGAAAAAGAGAAGTCCCAATTGAAAGTTGTAACCCCGGATAGCCGGAACAAGCCTTTGTGTAAAGAGGATCGCATGTTTTTTCCGCTGCCACCTGACGGTTGCAGGCAAAGGCGACCACAGGGTCCAAGCAATTCAGACACCGGAACGCGAACGTTTGAGACGACTTGTGCGCTCAAGCGGCAACGGCAAAGTGCCAGCATCACGTTTTGGGATGATGAATTCGTTCCATAAGCGAGCTAGAAGCACCACAAAGCAATCATATGTTTCCGGTCGCATGGAACGTGTGATGGACACAAAGAGTTCGAGCCATGCATTGAACTGCTCTGAATTACTCGAGTTGTAGTCACGCAACACGGGATGAGACTCAATCCTCACTTCTGGTAGGTACAGCGCATGGCCCGGGTTCACACACGCGGTGTGGTTTTGTCGATGCCACCGGTCAAGGACATACGTCAGCTGAGCACACTGCTGCCGGACGCCCGAGGGCGCGCGGCGATGAAGGCCTCGAACAAAACGAGCAAGGCAGCAGGCATTGTCATAGACCACATAGCGAAGAGGTCTCCGTGTCCGAACGGCTGCGAGCATGCCAAAGACTTGCGTGACAGACTCATGACCTGCTATTGGCATAATGAAGCAAACACGACCACATGCTAGCATGGCAGTGAGAACGTTGCCATGCATGCGACGGTGCGCGGTCACCAGTTGCTTGTAGATGCCACAGGGGTTTGTAACTTCCAGTAGCAAGGCAGATTCATGAAGATCAACATTTCCACTTGGAACGTTGCTTTGTAAAAGGCTTTCTGGGGACAAAGCAAGAGCCGAAAGGGAAGGTCCAAACACAGCATCATCGCTCTGACCGACCTCAACCACTGCTTGCTCCGGGCAACAGCAAGCATGGCACAAAGAAAAGTCGCACCCCAAGCCACATTGCCAGAGGACACCTTGCCGGTCAACAGTTCGTGTGTGGACTTTGATCTGAACTGCCCCCAAATAGACAGCGCAGAGAAGTTGGGGCGGCAAAAGCAGCAGCGCCAGCAGCCAAAAGCGCCCGCGCCAGCAGCAAGCAGCGCCCACAACTAACCACTCCATGGCGTCGG